>Ga0194128_10010780_pt1 | contig 10773 bp, 9 predicted proteins | sample TA2KigCa65mmetaG_FD_148650 | JGI IMG/M metagenome (GOLD analysis project Ga0194128, IMG submission 148650) | Freshwater microbial communities from Lake Tanganyika, Tanzania - TA2015037 Kigoma Deep Cast 65m | ecosystem: Environmental > Aquatic > Freshwater > Lake | place: Tanzania: Lake...
CAGGTCGATTTATCTCGCGATAAATCTCCGCGCGCCGCTCCTTAACGCTTTTTGTAAGGAAAAAATGTCCGCCAAACAAAGGGTTAGGATTACGTGTCGGCCATACGTGAACTAAGGTATTTCTTGAAAGCTGATCAAGCTTTGCCAAGCGGGCCATGTGCCCCCAATTTCTGGTTTTTAGGCGCTTGTCGATGTAGAACTGGAGCGGTTCGCCCGTAGAGCCGGATGTAGCAGTCAAAATGCCATATCGCAGAGCCGCATGCATATCGGTCCGGCTAGCGATGGGAGAGTTTCTTAATTCGACTTTCGTCGTGATCGGTATGCCGGCAAGATGGGTTAGTGGTTCTCTAGTGTTCAGAATGATTTGAGGGATTCGTTCTTTCTGTACCAAGGGCCAACATGAACGCGGACGGGGCACCGACGGGTGCCGAGCGCCGATAAGGGCCTTTCTGCCTATCCGGTTGACTCAGCATAGCCCAGTATGTTGTGGTGGGTCGTCAGGGAGAAGACGGAAGGTGCCTCGTCCCGACTACCCGAAGACGCTCGCCGAGTTCCAACGGCGGTTTTCCACCGAGGATGCGTGCCGACGGTACCTCGTCGAGTCGCGCTGGCCTGACGGGTATCGGTGTCCTCGATGCAAACATGCGGAGGCCTATCCGGTGGCGCGCGGGGCGCTGCTGCAGTGCCGAGCCTGTCGCTACCAGGTCTCGGTGACGGCAGGGACCGTGATGCATCGCACGCGTGTGGCTCTGCGCGACTGGTTCTGGGCGGCCTATCTGGTGACCACGCACACGCCGGGGTTCTCCGCGTTGCAACTCCAACGACAGCTCGGTCTGGGACGGTACGAAACCGCGTGGACCATGCTGCAGAAGCTCCGCCGCGCGATGATCCGACCCGAGCGCGACCGCATCGCCGGCGTCGTCGAAGTGGACGAGACCTATCTCGGCGGCGCGGAAGAGGGCCGTGCCGGCGGGCGGTGGCGCGACAGCAAGAAGTCGATCGTGGTGGCCGCGGTGGAAGTCCGTGGCCGCGGCACCGGCCGCATCCGACTCGGGATCGTGCGCGACGTGTCGGGCCCGTCTCTTGTCGGGTTCGTCGAAACCGCAGTGGCTCCCGGGAGCGCGGTCCGGACCGACGGCTGGCAGGGCTACGCCCCGCTCAAGCAACATGGGTATGACCATCGGCCGACGACGCAAGGAGCGCCGAAAGAGGCGGCGGCATTGTTCCCGCGGGTCCACCGGGTCTTCACTCACCTCAAGACGTGGGTCTGGGGCACTCACCGCGGTGTGAGCCGGAAACATCTGCCCCACTACCTCAATGAGTTTGTCTTCCGATTCAATCGGCGCCGGACGCCGATGGCAGCGTTCCAGTCGCTTCTCGGGCTCAGCGGTCAGCACGGCCCCACGACCTACCACGCCTTGTATGATGCTGAGTCAACCGGATAGGTAGAAGGCCCTTTATCGGCGCTCGGCACCCGTCGGTGCCCCGTCCGCGTTCATGTTGGCCCTTGGTAGGGTACCACCCAAAAACCGCGCGCGTGCGTCCCGCGTCTCTACCGACTCGGTGAGCGCACCAAAAATCCGAACTCGCCAGACTGCGCGGCCGGGCAGCTGGCTCAAACGAGGAGCAAGAGAGGATGAGTCTGCCTGCTCCGCCGGTGTCGCGCGATCGAGCGCCGTACTTACCCGATACGGCGGCGACACACGAGCGCTCGGCCTCCTGAGCGAAGCCGCCAACCGCCGGTACGCCGGAGACATCGCCGTGATGGAAGGGAGAAATCGTTCGATCTCGGCGGGGATCCGCGGGGCTGGCACGATCCTGACCGAAGTTCGCAACTTGAGGAGTACGGCTCCGGTAACCGTCCCGACGAACCGGATCCTAGCGCCGTAACTCGCGAGTCCCGAGGCAGAGGCGTGCTCTGCCTCGGGGCAATCCCCAAAGGCCATACGTCTGGCGTCGCCGCCGGCCTGGGTCAGGGCTTGAGTTGCTGAGAGAAGACCGCTCTGATCGTTGGAGCCGCGACCGCGAAGTTCAGACCCTCCGCCATGTCCTTTCGGATGCCGAAAGTCGCGATACCCACGACTCGGCCGGAGTCGAGAAGGATGAGCGGGCCACCGCTATTGCCCTTGTTGATCGGAGCATCCGTTTGAACGACTTGAGCTCCTGACAAGTCCCGGAATGCGCTCACGATGCCCTTCGACACGCTCCACGACAGCCCCTCGGGCGTGCCGATCGCGATGACCTCGGCCCCGATACCGCCTTCGTCGGTGCGCGCGAGTTCCAGCCAACTCGGAGACTCTTGCGGCACCGATACCAGCGCGAGGTCCGACCGAGCATCGGTGGCCATTACCGTCCCGATCAGCACCGTGCCGCTTCGAAGCTTCACGGAAACGGTGGGGTCAGAGCCGACAACGTGATGATTCGTAATGATCTTGCCTGCTTTGTGAACGAAAAATCCCGAGGCGACAGCCTTCGAACTTCGGACTACGACGACAGCATTCAGAAAGTCGTCGTACTTCGAGGGCGGCTGCGTCACGGCGTGCCGCTCTCGAACGGGATCTGGCGTCGTCGTCGGGGTCCGGGCGGCGTGTTCTCGGCTCCCGGCGCGAGCGTGCGCGATTACTCGGGCGTCGGTTAACAGCTTCTCAGAGACTGAGGTTACCGACGTCTTGATGGCGTCTTCGACGAGGCGTACCGCCTCGCGGCCCACCGCCATCGTCGTCAGTGGAATCGTGATCGGTGACAATATGAAGAGCGAGCCGCCTGTAACGATCGACGCGGCCTTCGCATCTGCAGGGGGCGAGTAGTGGATGTCCTCAGTGTGCTGCACTTCAGTGACGACCAGCGCAGAGTCCGGTTCCTTTAAGCGCACGGTGAGGAGGCTACGGAATCCGTAGTTTCCGCTCCAGTCGTTCCGGGAGGTTTCTCGGTACTTGAGATCGTATTCCGCGAGGAGCTCGTTCGCCGAGGCCTGTGTAGGGTCGTCGATGAGTCGCGCTGAGACGAATACGTTCGATAGGCCGGCATGGAGCGCGGCGGTCAGCGCTTCGTAGTAGCCGATCTCTACGGAATGCCCGCCTCCGCTAGCGCGAAACGTTTTCGACTGAAGCGTCTTGTTTTTGAGGACGGCGACAGCGACGGGCAGCTTGCGCTGTGTGACCTGCCCCAGCGACTCTGCGACCGAGTCGGCCTTTACGGCTCCGTGGTATGCGCAACCATAAAGAACGACGGGGAGAACAGCGACGAGGCACAGCCGCCTGTAGAGTCGCCCGCGCATTATGTCTCTCCTCCGCGTTGAGTGTGAGCCGAGACAGCGGCAACCCTCGGCATGAGCCGACGCACTGTACGACCGACGCGCCAGGCGGGTCAATAAGCGCCAATTCGCCGTCGGGCTGGCCGCGCTCTGCGAAATCAGAAGAGCGTAGGCAACATAAAGGCCCTTCTACCTATCCGGATGGCTCAGCATGACTCAATCTGCGACGAGTCCATGCGTCGAGATGGCTGTGCGACCTCAACCGCTTGCGTGGTGCTGAGTCAACCGGATAGGTAGAAAGGCCCTTATCGGCGCTCGGCACCCGTCGGTGCCCCGTCCGCGTTCATGTTGGCCCTTGGTACAGGATGTTGGGCAGCATGACCGAGACCATGTCGCCCTCGCGGATGCCGCGGCCGGCGAGCGCCGACGCGAGCCGCCGCGCCCGTGCCTGGAACTCGCGATACGTGATGCGGCGGTCGCCGTAGACGATCGCCGTCTGCTCCGGGTACACGGCGGCCGAGCGGTCGAGGAACGCGATCGGGGTCAACGCGGTTGCGTTCGCTGCGCTGCGGCCGAGTCCCTTCATGTCCATGGAGCCCCCCAGCGACCTGTCTTCAGCGGTACTTTGGGTGCCACTCCCCGCCCGTCCATGACTGCCACCGCTCCGCCCTGATCGCGATCAGCACCCGCGGCCGATCCGCGGTCCGTGCTGCGTAGGTCGGTCCGTTCGGTCCGAGGTAGCGCAACGACAGCCTGTCTGTCAGGTCACCGATGCGCGCACTCGCCGACGGCGCCACCGGCCCCTCGAGGATCGTCGCCCTGCCCCGGACGAGCACCCGCGTGTTCCGGCCGGCCACGTCCTCCGCGACGTGGATGGCGACGCGGGGCTCGCGACTGACGTGCGCGACCCACGCCGCGCGCTCGCGTCCCACGACGAGAAACGTCCGCGCGGCGACGTCGTAGTCGTACCAGACCGGCGTGACGTGCGGCCAGCCCTCGGCGTCGACCGTCGCGATGCGCGCGTTCCAGGGCCTGGCGAGGAAGTCGACGAGCGCGTCGTGGTCGAGGGCGTGCGCGCTCATTTCGCCGCCACGCCCGGAAAGTGGCAGGCCGCGTGGTGTCTGGCTCGCAGCTCGCTCAACGCTGGCTCCTGTTCCCGGCAGACACGCTCGGCATAGGGACACCGTGGATGGTACCGGCATCCGGACGGAATGTTGACCGGGCTCGGCACGTCGCCCTGCGCGAGCGCGGCGATCGTCGCCGCCTCGGGATCGGGCACCGGGATCGCCGAGATCAGCGCCGAGGAGTACGGATGCAGCGGTCGCGTGAACAGCTCGGCCGACTCCGCCATCTCCACGATCCTACCGAGGTACATGACGGCGACGATGTCGCTCATCCCGCGCGTGACGACGAGGTTGTGCGAGATCAGGAGGTACGTCAGGCCCTGGCGGGCTTTCAGCGCCGCCAGCAGGCTGAGGATCTGGGCCTGGATCGAGACGTCGACGGACGACGTCGGCTCATCGAGGATGATGAAGCGCGGCCCGACGGCGAGCGCGCGCGCGATCACCAGCCGCTGGCGCTGTCCGCCGCTCAGCTCGTGCGGCAACCGGCGGAGGACTTCCGGATCCAGCCCGACGAGCTCGATCGCTTCCCGGACGCGCTCCATCGCCTGCGTGCGATCGGGGACGACGTTCAGCGTCGCCAGCGGCTCGGTGAGCGCGCTCGCCATCGTCTGCCGCGGATCCAGCGAGCCGTACGGATCCTGGAAGACGACCTGCACGCGCCGCCGGAACTCGCGGAGCGCCGTCCGGTCGAGCTGCGCGAGATCCTGCCCGTCGAACACGATGCGCCCGCTCGTCGGCTCGAGGAGCTTCACGAGCAGCATCGCCAGGGTGGTCTTCCCGCAACCGGATTCGCCGACGACGCCGAACGTGCGGCCGCGCGGGATCCGAAAACTGAGCCCGTCGACCGCCCTGACGTGCGTCCCCCGGCGACCGAAGAAGGCACGGCCGGCCGGGAAGTGTTTCACGACGTCCTGCACGTCGAGGATCGCCGGCTCACCCACGCGCGTACCTGTGGCACGCGACCCGGTGCCCCGACGTTAGCGACGTCGGCTCCGGCCGCGTCTTCGCACACGGCTCGAAGACCTCCGCACAGCGCGGGTGGAACCGGCAGCCCGACGGGGGATCGGTGAGCGCAGGCATCGCGCCGGGAATCGGGCGGAACACGGCCCGCTCGCTGGTGATCGTCGGCACCGTCTCGAGGAGCGCTCTCGAGTACGGATGCTTCGGCTCCTCGAAGATCGTGCGGACGCCAGCCACCTCCACCACGCTGCCGGAGTACATCACCGCAACCCGATCGGCGAGCTGCGCGACGATGCCCATGTCGTGCGTGATGAGCAGCAGCGTCATGCCGATCGTGCGTCGCAGCTCGGCGAGCAGGCTGAGGATCTGCGCCTGCACGGTGACGTCGAGCGCGGTGGTGATCTCGTCGGCGATCACGAGATGCGGCTGGCGGACGAGCGCCATCGCGATGACGACGCGCTGCTGCATCCCGCCCGACAGCTCGAACGGGTAGCGCGAGACGACGCGCTCGGGATCCGGGATCCGCACGAGCCGCAGCGCTTCGATGCTGCGCCGCCACGCGTCGCGCTTCGAGAGCTCGAAGAGCTCCGTGAGCTGGTCACCGATGGTCAGCACGGGATTCAGGTAGGACGTCGGATTCTGGAAGATCATCGCGACCGATCGCTTCCGTAGCCGGTTGAGCTCGCGGTCCGTCTTTCCGAGCACCTCCTCGCCCATGAGGCGCACCGAGCCCTTCGCCACCCGCGCGTTGGCCGGCAACAGCCCCGCGATGGACAGCGCGGTGAGCGACTTGCCCGATCCGGACTCGCCGACGAGCCCGAGCACCTCGCCGCGCTCGATCGTCAGGCTCACCTCGTGCAGCGCCGGGATCCACGCGCCCTGGATGCCGAGCTCGACGCTGAGGTGCTCGATCTCGAGAACGGCCATCGCCGCCTACCACCAACCGCAGACATGGCTGACGACCCGGCTCCCGCGCCGCACGCCCCGACTGGCTCGCCTGTCGCCACGGCGCGTTCCGCGCTTCGACGAGCTTCGACCCCCCATCCCCCAAGGGGGGGTCGCGAGCCACGTCGACCCGCTCGCCTCGCTCGTCGAGGCGCGGAACGCCGGTGGCGACAACGGAGCGGGAGCCGGGCCGCCAAGGATTTCTGCTCCCGAGAGGCTCGTCAGCTCCGCCCCCGCGGATCGAAGACGTCGCGCGCCCAGTCGCCGACGAGGTTGAGCGACAGCGACGTGAGGAAGATGGCGACGCCGGGGAAGATCACGAGCCACGGCGCCTGGAAGATGTACGTCTGGCCGGCGGCGACGAGACTCCCCCACTCCGGCACGTAGGGGCCCGGACCGAAGCCGATGTAGCTGAGCGCGGCCATGGTGATGAGCACGAGGCCCACGTCCGCCGGGGCGCGAGCGATGACCGGGAACACCGTGTTGGGCACGATGTGCCGCACGATCATCCGCCCGTGGCCGACCCCGAGCGTGCGCAGCGCCTTGACGTACGGCTTCTCCTTCTCGCTCAGGACCTGGCCGCGCATGAGCCGGCAGTAGATCGGCCACGAGACGAAGATCAGCGCGATCGACAGGTTTCCGATGCTGCGCCCGAGCACGGACGCGATCGCCATCGCGAGCACGAGGCTCGGGATCGACAGGAACACGTCGGTCATGCGCATGAGCGGCTCGTCGAGCCGCGGCACGAGGCCGGCGATCGCGCCCAGCGCCGCGCCGATCAGGAGCGCCGAGAGCACGACGGTCAGCGCCGCGCGGAGGTCGAGATGTGCGGCCAGCAGCACCAGCGAGAACAGGTCGCGGCCGAAGTCGTCGGTGCCGAACCAGTGCGTCGCGCTCGGCGGCGTGAGCTTGGCGTCGAACTTCACGTCGCGCACCACGGACGGCGAGATCACGAACGGCGCCGCGGCGCCGGCGACGAGGATCGTCGCGAAGACGATCAGCCCGAGTGTCGCCAGCTTGCTGCGCCAGAGCCGCCGCACGCCTCAGTACCTCACGCGCGGATCGACGACCGCGTACAGCATGTCGACGATCAGGTTCACGACGACCATCATCGTGGCGACGAACAGCGTGAAGCCGACGACGAGCACGCTGTCGTTGTTCAGGATGCCCTGCGCGGCGAGGCTGCCCATCCCCGGCCACGAGAACACGGTCTCCACGACGACGGCGCCGCCGAGCAGGATGCCGAGCGTGGTGCCGGCCGTCGTCAGCACCGGCGTGATCGCGTTGCGGAGCGCGTGGCGCACGACGATGCGTCGCAGGGACAGGCCTTTCGATCGTGCCAACAGGATGTAGTCCTGCCGCAGCACGTCCAGCATGCTCGCGCGCATGATGCGGACGATCGCGGCCAGGCTGATCAGGCTCAGCGCGAACGCGGGCAACACCAGGTGGCGCGCGGCGCTGGCGACGAACGCCGGGTTGCCGCGGAGCAGCCCGTCGATCAGGTAGAACCCGGTGACGGAGCTCACGGGGCTGATGAGCGCGAGGGTCTCGTCGATGCGTCCGCGCGACGGCAGCCGGGGCAGCCCGAGCTGCCCGGCGTAGTAGAAGAACACCAGCTGCAGAATGATGCCGAGCCAGAACACCGGGAACGAGATGCCCGTGATCGAGACCACCCGGACCGCGACGTCGGCGGGGCGATCCTTTCGCAGCGCCGCGACGATGCCCGCGGGCACGCCGATGCCGACGCTCAGGACGACCGCGAACACGGCGAGCTCGACCGTTGCGGGCAGCCGGCCGAGCAGCGCCGTCAGGACGGGCTGGGCCGCGGTCCTCGAGTAGCCCCAGTCGCCTCGAACGAGATTCGCGACGTAGTGCACGTACTGGACGGGCAGCGGGTCATCGAGCCGCAGCTCCCGCCGGAGCGCGTTCAGCGCCTCCTGGCTGATCGGAATGCCCGGGGCAATGTACGCGGCGAGCGGGTCGACCCCCGGCATGCCGCGCAGCACGAAGAACACGACCAGGCTCACGCCGAGCAGCACGAAGCCGAGGAAGAAGAGCCGTCTGCCGACGTACGAAAGAAATCCCACTCACTCCTTCCACAGCGCGGGGAAGTAGAACCCCTGATAGGTCGGGTGGTAGTAGAAGCCCTTCACGTTCGCCCGCAGCACGTTCGGGTTGAACGTCGGCTGGCCGTACGCCGTCGCGGCGCCGATCCACACCCAGATCGCGTCGTCGTTCACCGTCTGCATCAGGTCCGAGATCAGCTTCGCGCGCCGCTTCGGATCGAGCGTCTGGAACTGCTGCGCGAAGAGGTCCTCGGCCTTCGGGTTGCTGTAGGTGTTGGTCCGCGCCCAGAATCCTCCGCCGGTGCCGAACATGCTGAGCCACCCGTTCGGATCCGCGGTCAGCGTGAACGAGCTGTGGATGCTGAAGCCGGTGAGCTGCGAGCGCCACGAGTTGACGTACTCGGTGAACGACAGCGCCTTCACGTCCAGCTTGAGCCCGGCGTTGAGCTTGTTGACGTTCGCCGCCACCTGCGTCGCGATGTAGCCCTGCCACGGCGCCGCGGCGTTGTAGATGATCACGAGGTCCTTCGGCTTGTCAGGGCCGAAGCCGAGGTCCTTGCCCGCCTCGGTCAGGAGCTTCTTCGCGTTGTCGAGGTTGAACGCGTAGGCCGGCTTGACGTTCGGATCGTAGCCGACCTGCGCCGGGGTCAGCCCCCACGACGTCGCGTCGGCGAAGCCGTTGAAGACGTTGCGGCGGATGTCCGCCGTGTCGATCGCCGACGCGAACGCCCTGCGCACCCGGATGTCGGAGAACGGCTGGAACGCGGCCAGCGTGCCGTCCGGGTTCTTGATCTTGAGGTTCATCTTCGCGAAGTAAATCGTGAGCCACGGTGACGGGCCGGGCACGCTGACGCCGGGAATGATCGGCTCGATTTTCTTCTCGTCCAGCCACTTCTTCTTGTCGATCACGTCGAAGATCGCCGCCGTGCTGATGTCCGCGATGTCGACGCTGCCCGCCTTGAGATTCAGGAGCCGCGTGGCCTGGTCGAGCGTGGCGCGGATCACGACCGTCTGCAGGCGCGGCTTGATCTTGCCCGCCGGTCCGCCCCAGTAGTTCCGGTTCGCCCGCAGCACGACGTTCGCCGCGGCCTTGTCGAAGCGCTCGAGCACGTACGGACCGGTGCCGCTCGCGTTGTTGAGCACGAACTCGTCGCGCTGCCCGGCCGTCACGCCCTGGATGAAGCCCTTCGCCGGATCCGTCGGCTTCGTCCAGTTCTTGATGACGAACGACGGCGACACGATCGACCCCATGAACGTCGCCATGTCGGTGAGGAACGCGCCGTACGGCTGCGCGAGGTTGAACTCGACCGTCAACGGGTCTATGACCTTCACGCCGCCCGCGGCCATGTACTTGTCGACCGCGGCCTGCGAGTGGTCCTTGCCGGCGCCGAACGTCTTGCTGAACTCCCAGGCGCCCTTGAGGATGCCGGGCGCGGCCGCGCCCGTGGGGAAGAACGACCCGATGCCGCCCGGATCGTCGACGAGCACCGCGCGATCGACGCTGAACTTCACGGCGTTCGCGTCGAAGTCCGTCCCGTCGTGGAACTTGATCCCCTTCCGCAGCTTGAAGACGATCCGCCGGCCGCCGTCTCTCACGTCCCATCCGGTCGCGAGCCACGGGATCGGCTGCGTGCCGGGGCCGTCGTACCAGACGAGCCGCTCGTAGACGTTCTGCAGCACCATCACGTTCGCCTGCGCCGACGTCCCCATGACGGGATCGACGTACTGCGGTCCGGCGGCGATGTCCCAGACGAGCGTGTCGTTGCCCTGAGCGGCGGCGATCCCGGGCGCGACCCCAAGAACGAATATGGGCAGCAACACGGCAAAGACGGGTGCGATCAGCATCGGACGACCCCCTTCGGGTGAATAGGCGTCGGTTCTATGCGGCGCCCGACACGTTGTCAAGGAGAGCGTAGAAGGCAACATAAAGGCCCTTATCGGCGCTCGGCACCCGTCGGTGCCCGTCCGCGTTCATGTTGGCCCTTGGTACAGGAAGTGCGGCTGCTCTTTTGGACCACCGCAGGCGCCCATTGATTTACTTCGACCTCGGGGGTGGCTGTCTTCAAAATCGGCGCACTTACCCCAATCGAATTCATGTCAATTGCCAAAATAAACAGATAATTCTGCTTTCACACTGGGATCTGGATCATTACTGCACCGCATTAGATGATCCCCAAAGCTACGGCCTATCGTGGATTGCTCCCGACCAAGGCCCCGCGCCTACCCCTGCGCTCATGGCTCAGCGATGTCATTCGCCGATGCGATTCGCGAGATGCTGCCTGGCACGCGCGTCATTAACCTGCTTCATTCATGAACGTGTACGGATATGAGCGCGACCGGCTCCAGCGGCACCACAGCGCCACGTTCTGGGGCCGGAAGATGATTTCCTGGCGAAGAGTCGATGAGAAAGGCGCCCAGCGCGCGC
>Ga0194128_10010788_pt1 | contig 10765 bp, 4 predicted proteins | sample TA2KigCa65mmetaG_FD_148650 | JGI IMG/M metagenome (GOLD analysis project Ga0194128, IMG submission 148650) | Freshwater microbial communities from Lake Tanganyika, Tanzania - TA2015037 Kigoma Deep Cast 65m | ecosystem: Environmental > Aquatic > Freshwater > Lake | place: Tanzania: Lake...
CGTCTCCACTCGGCGGCGCATTACCTATTGGCCCAGGCGCTCCTCCGCGCCGGACGGCAGGAGGAGGCGCAGAAGATTCTGCAACAGCACCAAGCCGGCGGCGAAGGTGGAGGGCCAGCGGCGAACGCCGCCCCATTTGAGAGGAGCAAGTACACCCAGGCCCGGGTGCCGTTCAAGCTGGACCAGCCGGCCAAGGAAGGAATCAGCATCAAGTTTATCGATGCGACCAAAGAGACCTTGGGCGATCGCGCGCCGAATTTCTCGGGTCCGATCACGGTGATTGATGCGAACCATTCGGGTTGGAACAGTCTCTTCGTGGTCGAGAAGGGGCCGTTGCCAGGTGCGGGTGGCGCCTTTCGCCTGCTTTGGAATTCCAATGGCACGTTCCATCCGAAGGGCGCGGCGCACCCGGCTATTCCGGCTGCGAACTATTCCAAAATGTTGGTGGGCGATCTCCAGAATGACCGCTTCGACGATATTGTCGTGCTCGGCGACCAAGGAAGCCATCTCTTCAAATTCGCGACGAACGGGCTGGCCACGAACGTCTCCGCGCCCAGCGGCCTGAGCACCCTGAGCGCGATGGACGGAGCGCTGATCGACCTGGATTTCACGGGAAAACTGGATTTGATCGCGGTGACAGTCCCTCGAGCCGCAACGGCAACCAATGAAGTGCGGGTTTTTCGCCAATTCGGCCCGCTGCTTTTCACCGATATTACCAGCACGTCCGGGATACCTGCCTCGCATCAGAACGCCCAGGCGATAGCGATGGAGGATTGGAACCGGGACGCGATCATGGATGTGATCGTGAGCCGGACGGAGAGCGCGCCATTGCTCCTGGAAAAACAGCGCGGGGGACGGCTGGTTCCCCGCGAGCCGACCCATTGGGTCGCAGGCGCCGTCTTTGCCACCGGCGATTTTGATAACGACCTGCGGCCGGACTTGGCGGTGGCAAGTGAGGGCAAGATCAGCATCTGCTTCAATGGCGGTGAGCGCAAAGAAACGCGAATCCCGGCGCCCAGGGACAACGCGCAACGCCGGGCATCGGGCCCGGTAACAATTCCGGGCACCGCGTTTCTCGTTCCGCGTTCGCTGGTGGCCATCGATTACGATAATGATGGATGGCTGGACCTCTGGGAAGTTGGAGAAAGAATGCGAGCGTGGCGCAATCTTGGCCTTTCTGGATTTCAGGAACAGACCGCCCAGCTCGGCTTGGACAAATTCGTTGGCGGCGCGGTGTCGGAAATCCACTTCGCCGACTTTGACAGGGACTGCGATTCGGACGCGGTTGTCGTCCTGGCGAACGGAGGCTTGCATTATCTGCGCAATGACGGAGGCAATTCCAATTCGCAAGTGAAGGTGAAAATGGTTGGGAACCGCTCCAACGCCAGCGGGATCGGCTGCAAAGTCGAGATCGCGACCGGCGGACTGCGTCTGATCAGGACGGTGCATAGCTTGCCTGTCGAGGTGGGTGTCGGGAAACATCAGAAGCTCGATTCCTTCCTGGTACACTGGTTCAACTGGCCCCAAGGCTCGGCCGAAGTGCCGGTCGATTGCAGCGAACCGCTCCTGGCCTTGGAGTTGACGATTCAAGAAGGCTCCTGTCCGTACCTGTATGCGTGGGATGGACAGCGATTTCGATTCGTCACCGATATTTTGGGAGCAGCGCCGCTCGGCTTGCCCGTTGCGGAGGGCCGCTATATCGAGGCCGATCCGGAGGAATTCGTCTGGATTGGAAACGAGCTGACGTTTCGCGCGAGGGACGGAAACTACGAACTTCAGCTCACGGAAGAACTTCGCGAGGTGCTCTACCTGGACGAGGCGAAATTGGTGGTCGTGGACCACGAGCCTGGCACCGAGGTGCATCCGACGGACAAGCTGCTGCCCGGCAAGCCATTTCCCCAGGGCACGCTCATGACGCTGCACAATAAGCATCCGCTGCAACGGGCCGAGACGCTGGATGTCAGGACTCCAAACTCGCCGCCGCTTGTCGTCCCGGGTTTAGCCGGTTCTGCGTTCGGCGCCCTGCCGCCTGAAGGCGGGACTACAAACTGGGGGCAGGAGGTCACTGCTCTCTTAAGGGCCGTGGATGGCCGGCGCGTGTCGCCGCCCAAATTGCGCGTTCCGCAGCTCCGCGGACTGGCCGAGCCTCACGGATTGCTCCTCGATTTCGGTCCGCTGGACGCGAGCAAACCGCTGGTGCTGGTGATGAACGGTTGGCTTCGGTTTGGCGGAGGCATGGCCAACATCGCCGCTTCCCACGACCCGTCGCTCCCGTTTCCATTTCCCACGCTGGAAGCCGAAGTTGCACCCGGAATTTGGAAGGCCGTGGACGTCGCGGTGGGCGCGCCCGCCGGAAAGACCAAGACCATCCTGGTGGATCTGGAAGGGAAATTGGAGCCGGGCACGCGCCGGCTGCGTTTGACCCAGGCGTTTGAAATTCACTGGGACCGGATCGCGCTCATGGAGAAGAAACCGGACGCGCGGACAACCATTACCTTTGTGGCGCCCACCGAAGCAAATCTGCACTTCCGCGGCTTCAGCCCAATGCAAAATCTGCCGCCAGACTGGCCGCTCACACCGGACTACGACACGGTCAGCCCGAACTCCAATTGGACCCTCACTCCAGGCGGATGGTGCACGCGCTACGGCGACGTCTCCGAGTTGATCGCCTCCCGCGACGAGGGGCTCGCCTTGCTCAATGCCGGCGATGAATTGACGCTGAAGTTTCCGGAAAGCTCGCTGCCACCGAAGCCAACAGAAAGTGTCCGAGAGTTTTTCCTTTACGCCGACGGCTGGGACAAGGACTCCGATTTTCATGTGGCCACAGGCATGCTGGTCGAACCCCTGCCCTTCCACGGCATGAACGATCAACACTATGGCCGGGAGAAACGGCCCCCGTTCCCAAGCGACGCGCTGCACCGAAAATACAACACCCGCTGGGTCGAAAGCCGAGTTCTCAAACAAACGGCGAAGCGCTAGTGATGTGTGACTCCGACCTCTTTTCAAACGAGGGCGCGGTTCCTGAAGGCGAACATGCAGCGCTTCACCGATTGGGGCGAGGCAGCCAACCATCGCATCGTCGGAGCTGGCCTCGAGGAGTTCCATGATCTCTTTGTGCTGATTTCATCCTATCTATCACCAGCGATTGCGCTGGGTTTCCCGGCAGAGGCCGATTTGGCGCCGCCAAACGCAACTGAACGCGGACGCTTGCGACCGCTCGCCGGGGCGGACACCCTACGGCAAAATGTTCAGCCGAATAGCCGTCAGAGAAGCGAGAGGGAACCCGTGTGACTCAAACTGAGGCAACCTTGAATTTGCCGCTTCACAATTCAAGTTTCAGCCCTCGTCCTTTAATCCCAAATTTGGCAATTGAAACCGCGAACCACGCCAAATACGCGAACGTAAAACGAGTTGTACCGAGAAGCTCGTTCTCCCGTTGGGGAATCCATCTTTTTCTCCGTTCTGTTCTGATTTCGCGTGGTTCGCGTATTTTGCGGTTCCAACCGCGCTATCCAGGTTAATTTGTCGGGCCATTTTCCGCCAGATGAACTGCGCAACCAAGTTCTCCTCGCCAAACACCTCGTCCATCCGCCCACGGAACCAGTGGACTTCGTTGTCGTCGATGGAAACGAAGATCACGCCATCGTCGGTGAGGAAGTCGCGCAGGAGCTTGAGTCGAGGCTTCCCATGAACAGGGCGTCTATTTCTTCGGAGACGCAAGCATCTTCCTCAGATCGGAAATGCTCGGCACGCCGGCCTGAGCTGCGAGGATGCTGCCGGAGCCGTCGGTGATGACGGACGCGGGGAGTGGCGAGTCTTCGCCAAGGGCTTTGCCAAACGCGGCGGCGGCTTCTTTGCGCCGGGCGGGCGCGAGGTTCACCAGGCGCGCCGCGGGGCGCCATTCGCGGTTGTAGGCGGCCAACTTGTTGTTGTCATCCTGTTCGTCGATGGGGATGGCGATGAGATCGACACCCGCGTTCGCGAGTTCATTCTTCAGGTGCTGCTGTATTGGCAAATGCTCTTTGCAGGCGGGAGACTCGGTCGTGAATGTGGTATAGATGCGCAGGCGCATATCCGGCTTGGCTCGGTTGTCCAGTGCGGCCACGGGGAACAGCGGCCGATCGGCAAACGTGAACGATGACTGAGGGGGCGCAGCCTTGGCCTTGCTTCGATACGCCGCGCGGAGAAAGGATTCGCCCCCGGGAGCATCCGCCGGGTTTTCGTAACCGGTGAGGAGCGTTCCTTCGGGCACATTTTTGGTGGAGCTGAGCCTTCCCGACGGCCAACGCACCGAGAGGGAGGCAACATTTGTGTGAGAGCCAATGCCCAGGATCATCGTGGCGGAGTTCTGCGTGGACCAGCCATCTCCGCAACGATGTTCGCGAACAAGCTTTCCATCGCCAAGGTCCACCGTGACGCGCGCGCCAAAGCCATCTCGGCCAGCGAATTCTTTGGAGGGGGCCGGGGTCCGATTCCCGCCGACAAAGCGGATGGCGATCATGCCGCCGCCCCTACCCGTCGCAGGGATTTCGTTGTGGTAAAGATTGAACAGGGGCTGATTGGCGTTGACCAATGCGATGTCCTGCCAGCCGTCCCGATCATAGTCCAGCACCGCGAAGCCCCGGCTGTCCGCCGGATCGTCCAATCCCGAGAGGCCGGAGATATCCACAAAGGAGCGGCCGCCACGGTTGGCGAAGTAATGGTTGCGTTCGCTGCCGTTGAGGGAATGGACCAAGACTTTGTCCCCCTGCCGCTCGACCCCGGCCAGCCGCGCGTCGATCTGGGGGCCGAGACTATCCGGGGCGCGGGTGCGTTTCCATTCGGGGGAAAAACGGAAGCTGGCGCGGGAGAGGTTCTCGTCCGTGCGCACCATGGTGCGCCAGAGGTTGCTTTCGAGGTCCAACCCGGAGGCAAGTTCCTTGGGAGCTGTAAAGTAACCACTGAGCACGTAGAGATCGAGGAACCGATCGTTGTCGAAGTCGGCGAAACAGCCGCCCCAGGACCATCCGGCGTTCATCACCGTCATCGCCGGCGGCTCCAGGCCGGCAACTTGTTGGAATTTCCCTTTGGACGACTGTCGGTGTAGCCAGTTTCCCGCGGCAGATTCAACGAACATTCTGCTCAATCCTGGGATCGCGGCGGTCATACGGCGGCCCGGCGCGCTGTACATGTTTGAGACGTAAACGTCTTCTAGCCCATCGTTGTCGTAATCGCCCCAGGAAGCACCCATGGAGAACCCATAAGCCGTGATGCCCGCTTCTTCGGACACGTCCTTGAAGCCGGCGGGCCCGTCATTGCGGAACAAGTTGCTGGGCGCCCAATCGTTGGCGACAAAAAGGTCAGGGTCGCCATCCTGGTCGTAGTCGCCCCAGGTAGCTTGCAGGGAGTTGCGCCAGATACCCAAAGTGTTGTTCTCGGGGGCTGTTTCGAAACGCCCTCCACCGCGATTGACCAGCAATACATTGGGGGGGCCGATCTGGTCGAGCACGGTGCCGTGCTTGCGCTGCCGGTGTTCAGCCAGCCGACGCCGGAACTCCCTGCCCGCTTCAGGCGAGAAGAACTCGTCCGGCCAGTCAAAGTCACCATCTTTGCCTTGGGCGACACCGCCAGCCGGGCTGTCTCCGGCCGGAGCAGCCGGCCGATACGTGCAGATGTAAACGTCAAGCAGGCCGTCCTTGTTGTAATCGGCCGCCGCCATGGAAATGGCAGCCATCGGCATGAACGGGGGGATCGGGTGCTGGTAAAAACCCCCTTGGCGATTTTCGAGGTAGCTCGTTTTGAGGAGGCTGCGCCCGAGGATCACATCCAGATCGCCGTCGTTGTCGAAGTCAGCGAACAGCGCGCACGTCGTGTGGCCGGGAAGGTCCAGTTTATACAGAGCGGCCTGTTCGACAAACGTTCCATCCCGTTGGTTGACCAGGAGCATGTTCTTTCCGAGCCGCACGGTGATGTAGATGTCATCAAAGCCGTCGCCTGTGACGTCGGCCACGGCGATGCCCTCCTTCTGGTTCACGGAGATGGGCGCAAAATAGGGATGAGGCAGAGTCTTCATGCCTTCGCGGTAATATTTGACGGTGGCCTCGTAATGCGGCGAGCGCCGCAAATTCGCAGCCTCCGGAGGTCCGCGCATGGCGGTGTCCAGCGCTTCGACGAAGAGCCGTTTGGGGCTGGCGCTCCAATGCATTTCCTCGGTCTTCCAGCCGGTGATTTGCCACTCACCGAGTTGGCCTTCGGTGGTGTTCGTGCGTTGCCAAAGGAGGTTCATTTTCCCGTTCAGCGAACACCACTCGCCCGATTTCAACTGCGCCAAGGCGTCAAAGCCACCCTTCGCCTCGTAGCGGAACATGTCACCGTTGGGATGGTCACCGCTGATGATGTGAACTTTCGCGTGTTCAAAATAGGAAACGGCGTCGAACAGCGGCCGCCACAGGTCGATCGCGGCGACTTGCCTGGTGTCGGTCGTTACGGGCCAAGAGCGTGATTCCAGGGATGTCTGATTGCCCAAAGCCAAAGTTGGCGAAGGACCGAGATCGGTGATCGTGACCGAAGTCGCGAAAACGGCATTCTGTCCTGGTCCCGGCAAACGCAAATTCAGCAGGCCCTTTGAAAGCTCCTTCATTTTCGGAGCCAACGCCAAGGACGTCTCTTCCGAGGCGACCAAGGCGCTGATGACCGCCGCGTCGTTGGCGTTCGATTGGGGTTTTTCGCCGGCGCGCGCAGCATTCTCGCGAGTCGTGGGCCGGGTGGACGTTAGTTCGATCTTCTTCCAGACTGGAAGAACCAAGGCCAAGATCAGCAGCGCGCGCGCCACCAAAGCCCTGTCGCGTCCTGCCCATAACCCTCCGGCGACCGACAGCCCGAGAAGGAAATACAACGCCAGCGCATCCCATTTTATCAGCGCCCCCGCGCAAGCCCATCCGGCCACCAAAAGGAAAGGAAATGCCCTCGCTCCGGTCGAACGGCTGGCTGAGGCTTGGGGGCGCTTCACTACGGGCGAGATAACATTCGCCGCGGACGCGGGTCGAGCAGATTCATCGCGCAATTCTCATTTTGGAATCGGGAGAGTGAGGCTCCCGCCGAACCCACTTCGCTTTTCGAGATTTTCCTTTGATTCCGAGGAGAACATCAGGGTTCGTCGGAGCCTCACCCTCCCAAAATGAGAATTGCTGGATTCATCGCGGACTTTGAGATTTCGCCACATTTGCTTTGACATTTTTGGAGCTCGTTCGCAAGAAAGACCGATGTTGAAGAAGCCAATCTCTTCGTTGTGGTTCCTCCTCGTATTTTCAGCCGGAATCGCGCTGACCAGCCACGCCCAGATAGTATGGACCGTTGGCCTCGACGATAACGGCTGGCCTCTGGGTGACGGTGGCGGAGCCAATACCAGTTTTGTGCAGGAAAATGGAGCCATCAACCCGCTGCCGGGAAGTCCGGACAGCACGGAGGATCCGCGCGGTGCGGACAACGATTACTACTTCGCCGGCAGCTACACCAAAGTCATTCCCAGTGTCGTCACTGAGTATGGAGACTACCAACCGGTCGGGGACGTTGCCGTGAACGAGGAAGCTGCTGAGCGCGCCTTCGCCGCCGCCGATAACGATCTGCGTTATCACTTCAATCTCCCGAGCACGCTGAAGCCGACAAGCCTGCTTTCAATCACTTTTGACGCGAATAATCTCCACGGAGGCCAGCCAGACCCGCGCTACGGTATCGAAGTCTATTTCAACGGCGTGAAGGTCCAGTCTGAAATCCTCATCCGCGCACCGCAATTGGGTACGGACTACACCACACCTCAGTTCACTCTGGCCAGCGTGAACGCCCAGGTCGGGCCTGGGTTCGACAACATCGTGAGCTTGAAAGGCGTCAACTACAACAACGACGGCGGCGGCAATTGGATGGGCATTGATTACGTCCAGCTCAATCTGGATACCAACGTCGTACCCGCCGCGACATTTCCCTGGCAGGTGGGCGCAGACGACAACCGACACATTTCTGCCGCCAGTCCAGGCTCTGGCGGAGGCACCAACACCACTTTCGTGCAAGAGAGCGGCACCATTAGCGCGCTGCCGGGCAATCCGAACAGCCCGAAAGTTGATCGACAGGCGGATAACGATTACTACTTCGCCGGCGCTTACAACACGGTGATTGCCGCCAACGGGACGTACCAACCGGTAGGCACCGTCGCGGCCAACGAGGAAGCGGCGGAGCGCGCCTTTGCCGGGGCCGACAATGAGTTGCGCTACCACTTCAATCTTCCCAATTCTCTCACGCCTGACGCACGATTGGCGGTCACGGTCGAGCCGTTGGATTTGGACACCAGCGGAGCGGACCCTCGTTATGGGATCGAGGTGTACTTTAACGGAGTGAGAGTCCAACCTGAGGTCACCGTTCGTGCCGCTCAGTTGAACAAACCCATCGTTACCCCGGCGTTCACGCTCGCAAGTGTCAACGCCGAGGTGGGGCCTGGCTTCGACAATATTGTGACCCTCAAAGGCATCAACCGCAGCACGGAAGGTGGCGGGAATTGGATGGGGATCGACTACGTGAAGTTGGACCGCGCAGCCACCGCCATCCCAGCGCCGGTGTTACCTTGGTTCGTCGGCCAGAATGATAATGGTTGGCCGACGGGCAACGGCGGCGGCGGAAATGCCAGCTTCGTCCAGGAGAATGGACAAACGAACGCCCTTCCCGGAAACGCGGCCAGCCCGGAGGTTGCCCAGCAAGCGGACGATGATTACTATTTTGCCGGGATCTATTCCACAGTCATTCCCAGCAATGGAAATTACACGCCTGTGGGTCCAGTTCCGGCCAATGAAGAGGCGGCCGAACGCGCGTTTGCCGGCGCCGACAACTTTTTGCGCTATCACTTTAACCTGCCTGGCAGTTTGCAGCCGACGGACCAGTTAACCGTCGGATTCGATGCGTTCAACTTGGATACGAGCGGAGCGGATCCACGGTACGGGATCGAAGTCTATTTCAATAGCACTCTCGTGCAAACTCAGCTCGTCATTCGTGCCGAGCAACTGAATCAAACTTTCTTTACGAAGCCATTCACGCTGGCCAGCGTGAATGCCCAGCCGGGTCAGGGTTTCGACAATATCGTCACTCTGAAGGGCATTAACTATAATGCCGCCGGTGGCGGCAATTGGATGGGCATCGATTTCGTCCAGCTTAGCCCGGTCCTGTCTTCACCGTTCCCTTGGGCGGTTGGCAAGGACGACAACGGATGGCCTGTCGGCAACGGCGGAGGTCCGAATGCCACGTTTGTGCAGGAAGCGGGAACGAACCCGTTGCCAGGGAATCCGAACAGCCCGGAGGTCAATCAACAGGCGGACGATGATTACTATCTGGCTGGCGACTACACTAAAACCATTCCGAGCGTTGTGGCGCAGAGCGGCGACTACGTCCCTGTTGGGCCCGTGTTCGCCAATGAAGAGGCCGCCGAGCGGGCCTTCGCGGGGACAGACAACACGAAGCGCTATCACTTCAATCTCCCAACCACGCTCAAACCCACTGACCAACTTCTTGTCACTTTCGACGCGAACAATCTGGATACCGGTGGAGCGGACCCGCGCTACGGAATCGAGGTCTATTTCAATGACATCTTGGTTCAGCCTGAAATCATCATTTTCCCCGCCGACCTGGACAAGGATTACACATCCAAGCCATTTACGTTGGCGAGTGTGAACGCACAGGTGGGTTCCGGTTTCGATAATGTCTTGACCCTTAAAGGCATTAACTACAACGCGGACGGCGGCGGCAATTGGATGGGGATCGATTACGTCCAGCTCAACCCGATCCCCACACCGGTATTCCCGTTGGCTGTGGGCAAGGATGATAACGGCTGGCCTCTGGGCGACGGTGGCGGATCCAACGCCAGTTTCACGCAGGAAAACGGCTCGATCAACGACTTGCCAGGAAGCCCGACCTCTCGCGAGGTCTCGGGTGGGGCGGATAATGATTACTATTTTGCCGGGGTGTATACGAATGTCATTCCCAGCGTAACCGCCGCCTATGCCGCGTACGAGCCGGTCGGCATCGTTCCCGTCAATGAAGAGGCCGCCGAGCGCGCGTTCGCCGGCAACGACAATGATTTGCGCTACCACTTCAATCTACCGTCCAGCCTGAATCTCACGAATCAGGTAACGGTAAGCTTTGACGCCCTTAATTTGCAGGACAACCAGCCGAATCCTCGGTATGGCATTGAAGTCTATTTCAACGGAGTGAAGGTCCAGAACGAAATCATCATCCGGACAAATCAACTCGGTGTGGTTCAAACAACCGCCCCATTTACCCTGGCCAGCGTGAATGCCAGACTCGGGCTTGGCCCGGACAACATCATCAGTTTGAAGGGCATCAATTACAACGCCGACGGTGGCGGGAATTGGATGGGCATTGACTATGTCCAACTCAATGGGGTCGCGGGCGGGACCGGCGGCACCGAGCCGGCCCCAGCATTCCTGCCTTCGGTCGTGAGCAATGGCAGGGTAACTCTCAACTGGTCCGGGAACGGCAACCTGGAATGGGCGCCAAGTGTCCTCGGACCGTGGACACCAGTCACACCCGCAGCGGCCAAGCCTTATTCGGAGAACGTCCTTTCCGCCCAGAATCGGTTCTATCGCCTAAGAAAGCCTTAGAGCGTGTCCGAAAATTGCGCGGGGTCCTGCGGCGAGGGATTTTGGCTGTGGCCAAGGCGGCGAGGTCCGAGCATCCCCAACGCGGGCTGTAAGGACCGAGCCAACGCAGGCCACGGACAAAAGACCCG
>Ga0194128_10010794_pt1 | contig 10763 bp, 14 predicted proteins | sample TA2KigCa65mmetaG_FD_148650 | JGI IMG/M metagenome (GOLD analysis project Ga0194128, IMG submission 148650) | Freshwater microbial communities from Lake Tanganyika, Tanzania - TA2015037 Kigoma Deep Cast 65m | ecosystem: Environmental > Aquatic > Freshwater > Lake | place: Tanzania: Lake...
GCCAGCCACGTCCGCCGCTGCAGCTCGGCGCGCAGCGCCGCCGCCACCTCCACCGGCGGGTCGTCCTGGTTGGACGCGGTGATCCCGCTGGCCATGACGACGAGGAACGTCTGGTACACGTTGCCGTACTGGTCCCGTACGTGCTGCTGGATGTCGAGCGCCGGCGTCTGGCCCAGCGCCGCGCTGATGTCGGAGGCGATGATCGCCGCCAGCCGCTGCGGGTTGCGCACCGGCATCGATTCGGCCAGCCGCTCGGTCGTCCAGATGAACAGCGCCGCCTGCGCGGCCAGCATCAGCGCCAGGAAGGCGACGAGGCCGAGGGCCACGCGCCAGTAGAGGCTGCGGTACCAGGCCGGGCTAGACATCGGCGGCCTTGTACCCGGCGCCCCACACCGTCAGGATGACGGCGGGATCCGCCGGGTCGGCTTCGATCTTCTTCCTGAGCCGCTTCACGAGCGTGTCGACGCTGCGGACCGTGACGAAGGTCTCGCCCTTCCAGACGTTGCGAAGGAGCGCCTCGCGGCTGAAGACGATGCCGGGATGCGACAGCAGCACCTGCAGGAGCTGAAACTCCTGGCTCGTCAGCTCGACGTCCCGGCCGTCGACGGTCACCCGGCGGCGGGCGGCATCGAGGGCGATGTGCTTGTAGGTGAGCGGCCGGTCCGGCGCGCGCTCCGGTTGCGCCGAGCGGCGCAGCAGCGCCCGGACGCGCGCCATCAGCTCGCGGACGCCGAACGGCTTGGTCAAGTAGTCGTCGGCGCCGCTGTCGAGCCCCACGACCTTGTCCGATTCCTCCAGCTTCGCGGTGAGCATCAGGATCGGGGCGTCGCGGTTCGGCGATTCGCGCCGGATCGCCCGGCAGACGGTGATGCCGTCCAGCCCGGGCAGCATCAGGTCGATCACGATGAGATCGAACCGGCGCGACCGCGCCAGCTCGAGCGCGGACTGGCCGTCGCCGGCTTCGACGCACGCGAGGTGCTCGAGTCCGAGATGGAGGCAGACGAGCTCGCGGATGTGGCGCTCGTCCTCGACGACGAGCACCGTCGGACGTTCCGCCGGAGCGCGCTCCACGGCCCCTTCAGCGTAGTCGATCCCGGTTCGACCGAAGCCGGACACCACGATCGCCGGTGAGGCGCGCGGCGTGTCCGGCGTCAGCCGGACCGGGACGTGGGACATCCATTCATCGTATCCGCCGCGAGGACGCCCATTTGTGAAGAAAGTGTGGCGGGGGGTGTCACCCGAATGTCACGGGCGCGACACCGCCACGCCATCGGCCCGCGGTCTACTGGGACATGCACCGACGGAATCCAACCGATCGTCGAGACACCATGGAGGTATCCACTATGACTCGTTCTCTTCGTCTTCTCGTCATGATCGCCGTCGCCGCTGCAATCGTGGGCACGGGCGCGCTCTACGCGCAGCGCCCTGGCGGGGCCCCGGGGCGCGGCGTCGGTCGCGGCCTCGGTGGTCCGGGCGCGATGGTGCCGCTCCGGCAGCTCGAGCTGACCGATGCGCAGCGGGAGCAGGTCCGGCAGCTCACCGAACGGCATCGGTCCGATGTCGGCCCGATCGTGGAGCGCCTGCGGACGGCGGCCGACGCGCGGCGCCAGGCGATGGCGGCCGTTCCGGTCGACGAGGGACGGATTCGCGCCGCCGTCGAGGAGCTCGCGCGCGTGCAGGCCGACCTGGCCGTCCAGCAGGCGCGGCTGCAGAGCGAGATCGCCGCGCTGCTCACACCCGAGCAGCAGGAGCGAGCCCGACAACTCCAAGCCGAACGTCAGCAGCGCGTGGAGCAGCGCCGAGAGCGCATGCAGGAGCGGCTCCAGCGCCAGCGTCCGCCCGCGTGAACCGAGTGGCGTCGGCCTTGTATCCGTTCCGGGGGTGACAGGGCCGAACCGATGACCTCGACGCGCACGCGCCTGCGGGTGGCGGCCGTCGGGGATCTGCACGTGTCGCGGCACTCGCAGGGCGCGTTCCAGCCGCTTTTCGCCCAGATCAGCGGCAACGCCGACGTGCTGGCGCTCTGCGGCGACTTCACCGATTACGGTCTGCCGGAGGAGGCGCGCATCCTCGCCCGCGAGCTCACCGCCGCGGTCAAGATCCCCGTGGTCGCCGTGCTCGGCAACCACGATTACGAGGCGGGCAGCCAGCAGGAGATCCGGCAGATTCTCGCCGACGTCGGCGTGACGGTGCTCGACGGGGAGGCGGCCGAGATCGCCGGCGTCGGCTTCGCGGGGGTCAAGGGGTTTGCGGGCGGCTTCGGCCGCGGCGCGCTCGGACCGTGGGGCGAGGAGGCGATCAAGCTGTTCGTCCGCGAGGCGGTCGGCGAAGCGATGAAGCTCGAAGCGGCGCTCGCCCGCCTCCGCACCCGGCAGCGCGTCGCGCTGATGCACTACGCGCCCATTCGCGGGACCTGCGACGGAGAACCCCCGGAGATCGTCCCGTATCTCGGCTCCACATGATCATGGAGCGCGAGCGCTACGACGGGAGCGACGTCGCGCATCTGCTCCGGCACTGCAGCGGGCTGCTCAATTGGGATCGGCTCGTCCGGCGGTTCGGCTCGCACTGGCGGATCCTGCTCAGCCACCTCGTGCTCTTCGGCTTCATCTACCCGGGCGAGCGGGCGCTCGGTGCCTTCCGGGGTGATCCGGGCGCTCGTCCACCGGCTGCTGGCCCTGCTGGCCGAGCTGGACGTGCCCACGCGCGACAGCAAGGTCTGTCAGGGCACGCTGCTCTCGCGGTCGCAGTACCTGGTCGACGTCGAGGAGTGGGGCTACGAGGATGCGCGGCTGCGGCCGCGCGGATCGATGGGCGCCGATCAGATCAGAGAGTGGACGGCGGCGATCGAACGGCCGGACTAGCTGGTCGTCTACTGCAGCCCCATGCCGGTGACGACGACCTCGCGGGTCGCCAGGCCGCGCACGCCCGTGGACGAGCGCACCTGGGCGCGCACCGTGTAATAGCCGGCGGTGAGGTTCTTGAACACCATCGTGTGCAGCCGCTTTTCGGCCGCACCGCTCAGCGTGATCTCGCTGCCGCGGTACAGGTCGCTGCTGTCGGCCTCGATCCAGAGCACACGGTTTGCCTCATGCGGCTCCACCGCCACCGTGAGTCGAACGGTGGCCGGCTCGCTGAAGTAGGTGCCGTGCAGCCGAATCTCCACGACGTCGGCCGCGCTCCCGGGCATCGTCGACCCGGCGGCGACCACGAACACGAAACCGAATATCCAACTGATAGCGCGGCGTCTCACGGCGTCCTCCCGGCGCGGGCTACAGCAACCACGATGCCAACGGGATCGGGCTCCCGGAGCCGCCTCCTCTAGGGAAAACGCCGAAGGACCGGCAAACGCACACCCCAGTCCTGGGATGCTGCGGTCAGGGTGGTGCGCGAGGGTTACTGCTGCCGTTCGAGCAGCCAGCAGATGGGCCCGACCAGCTTTTCGATGCGGGGACGCCGCCGCCACGCGTCGGGGGTGATCTCGTCGCTCGCCGCTCGATCCGCCTCGAAATCGCGGTCCAGACGGGCCACGATCGCCCGCTCCCGGAACGCCACGTTCACCTCGTCGTTGTGCTCGAAGGAGCGGTTGTCGATGTTGGTCGTGCCGATGACCGCCCACCGGCCGTCGACCAGCAGCGCTTTGACGTGCGTCATGCCGGGCCGGTACTCGAAGATCCGCACGCCGGCGTCGAGCAGTTCGCCGTACATTCGCCGGCTCGCCAGCCGCACGAGCCGCTGATCGCTGTGTCGCCCCGGTACGATCACGCGCACCTGCGCCCCGCGCCGGGCGGCTCGCGCGAGCGCGCGGCGAAGCGAGCGGTCCGGCAGGAAATACGGCGTGCTGATGTCGACCTGCGACGTCGCGCCCTCGATGAGCATCTGAAACACGACCCGCGACACCGTGGCGCGATCGGAGGGGGAGCTCTTCACGAGCATGGCCTCGGCATCCCCTGCCGCGCCGAGCGTCGGCCAGTCGTCAGCCGATGTCAGGATCTCGCCAGTCGAGGCGAGCCAGTTCTCGGCGAACACCCCCTGCAGGGCTCCGACGATGGGGCCTTCGAGGCGCGCCATCGTGTCGCGCCAGGCCGGGAGGCCGTCGTCCTTGCGATACCACCAGTCGGCCACGCCGGCGCCGCCGGTGAACGCCACGCGCCCGTCGACGATGAGCAGCTCACGGTGCGTGCGATTGTTCAGCCGGTGGACGCGGTACCAGGTGATGGGCTGGTAGAAGTAGAGCCGGCAGCCTGCGTCACGCAGCCGGCGGGTGCGGGCCCGGCCGAGGCCGGCGCTCCCGATCGAGTCGAGCACGATGCGAACCGCGACGCCGTCGCGCGCCCGCGCGACCATCGCGTCCGTCAGCATGTCGGCGGCGTCGCCGGGCTGGAAGATATAGGCCTCGAGATGGACCGACGCCTGCGCCTGGAGCACGGCGTCGCGCATCGCCGGGTAGAACTGCGCGCCGTTGGTCAGGATGTCGACGCGGTTCGACCTGTAGACGATCGCCTGGCAGGTGACCCGGAGCACGCGCAGGAACTCGTCGCTGTCGGGCGCGAGGGGTGCCGTGACGCGGTAGTCGATCCGCGGCGTGAACAGGATGACGATCAGCACCCACAGCACGAGCGCCGCGACGATGAACGCCCAGATCACACCCTGCTACGCCCTTCCTGCACGAGAGGCGCCGGGCGTCGAGCTGCGCGCGAGCGCCGAGCGCGGCACCGCTCGTCCACTGCCACGGGATCGTAACCGCCACGCCGGGATATTGCCAGACGAGCGCTCGATGCCGGGCTGCCACGACGAACGGCCGCGCGCGTGCAGCCGAGCTGGTGATCGGAGGCGGCGCGACGCTCGGGCGAGCCGCCGGGCACGTCGCTTGCTCCGCGACTTGGAGCGATGGGGCGCCTTACCTCGACTGCAGTGCTCGTCGCCGCGCTCCTCGTCGGCTGCGGCGGCCGGACGGTCGTCGTCACGCCGCGCGCGGCGATTGCGCCCGAGGTGATGGCCCAGTTGCGCGGCGATCCGGGCGGCGCGACGCGAGATCTGTTCTGGAGCGTCGGTGGCCGGCGCTACGCGCCGTCGCCGGACGCGGTCTACTCGCTGAAGGCGATGGACGACACGGGCTTCAGCGTCAGTTACGACGTCGTGGATCCGAGCGGGCTGGAGTGGAGCGCGAAGATCGGGCCCGAGGCGCAGACCGAAGTGGTCGTTTCGCGGATCTCATGGGGTCTGGGGTACCACCAGCCGCCCGTCTACTATCTGCCGTCGTGGCGCCTCCGCGTGGGCGAGCGGGCGCCGACGCTCGCGAGCGAGGCCCGTTTCCGGCCGAAGCTGCCCGAGCTCGATCGGCTGAAGCGGAGCTGGAGCTGGGCCCACAATCCCTTCAGCGGCAGCCCCGAGCTGAAGGGCCTGCTCGTCGTGCTGCTGCTGCTGAACAGCACCGATCTCAAGGACTCGAACAACAGCATCTACCGCCTGCGGGAGCCGTGGGAGGGCGCGTCCACCTGGTACGTCGTGCGCGACCTGGGCGCGTCGCTCGGCGAGACCGGCAAGCTGGTTCCGCGGCGCAACTGGCTGGGAGGGTTCGAGCGCGAGGCGTTCATCACCGCGGTCAGCGGGCCACGGATCGCGTTCGACTACGCCGGCCCGCATCAGGAGCTGCTCACGATGATCGGCCCCGACGACGTGCGGTGGGCGGCCGACGCGCTGTCGCAGATAACCGACGCGCAGTGGCGCGATGCCTTCCGGGCGGGGAACTACGCGCCCGAGCAGGCGTCGCGCTACCTCCGCCGCATCAAGGACAAGATCGCCGACGGTCTCGCGCTCCGCGTGGACCGGCGCGCGGTCGTCGACGACACACACTGATGCCGGATCAGCCCCTGCCTCCCGAGCTCTCCGCGATCATCCCGGATCTCATCGAGGGCCACGCCGAGATGGTGGCGCGCGCGCTCATCGCGCTGCCGCTCGCCGCGGCGCTCGGCGGCGTGCTGGCGTTCCGTCCGCGCCGCCGCGGGACGCCGCCGCGGTCGGCGTCGGTCATCGAGACCCAGATCATTCTGGCGATCGTCGGCGCCGTCGTCATGCTCGTGGTCGGCAGCAGCCTGGCGCGCGCGTTCGGCATCGTGGGCGTGGCGAGTCTGATCCGCTACCGCGCGCGGATCGACGATCCCAAGGACGCCGTGGTGATGCTGGCGACGCTGAGCCTGGGCCTCGCCTCCGGGGTCGAGCTCTATGGGCTCGCGCTCTTCGCGACCGTGTTCATTCTCGTCGTGTTGTGGGCGGTGGAGTCGTTCGAGCCGGAGCAGCGCAAGACGTTCGATGTGAAGATTGTGGGGCCGGACGCTGTGGCCCTCCGCCCCGACGTCGAGGCGATCCTGCGCCGTTCGGGCGTCCGGTTCGAGCTGCGCAGCGCCGGGGCGAAGGATCTGACCTACGAAGCGGAGCTGCCGCTGAGGGTGCGGACGGATCGGCTCGCGACGGCGATGCTCCAGCTGCGTCCTGGCGGCGAGACCGAGGTGATCTGGGAGGAAAAGAAGAAGAAGTAGCCGCGCCCCGCGGCTCCCCGAGTCACCCCCGGTAGTTGCCGAACTGGAGGGCGAGCCCGAAGTCCTGTTCGCGGAGCAGCCGCATGACGTCCTGGAGCTCGTCCTTCGACGGCGAGCTGATGCGGAGCTGATCGCCCTGGATCGCCGCCTGCACCTTCCTGAGCTTGGCGTCCTTGATGAACTTCACGATCTCGCGCGCCTTCTCCGACGGGATGCCCTGCTGCAGCGCCACGTCCTGCCGTACGGTGCTGTTGGCTGCGGCCTGAGCGGTGCCGCGTGTCAGGTTCTTCGTGGGCACGTTGCGGCGCACGAGGCGGGTGACCACGATCTCCCACAGCGCGTTCAGCTTGAGGTCGTCGTCGGCGACGAGGACGAGCTTCGACCCGGCGCGGTCGAACTCGATCGACGCCTTCGATCCCTTGAAGTCGTACCGCTGCGCCACTTCCTTGCGCGCCTGGTTGAGCGCGTTGTCGACCTCCTGCAGATCGACGGTGGAGGTGATGTCGAACGACGGCTGCATGGCCATGCGCGCGGATCATAACGCGTTCGGGTCGTTCGCCGTCACCGCAAACGATCCGAACCCTCCGAACGATCCGAACGGTCCGAACGAGTGGGTTTGTTCTTGTCGACGATCCCGACGATGATGAGCAGGAACGCGAGTAGACGGATGGCGTAGATGTACGGCCGCGTCTCGTCGGTGGGGTTGATCAGGCCAAGCAGCGTCCACGAGAGCGACAGCAGACAGAACGCGGCGCCAAAGAACGCGAACAGCCGGTCGCGGCTGTCGCGCCAGAAGCGGAAGAAGAACAGGCCGGCGATGAGCGCCCCGGTGGCGCTGACCGCCTGCAGGAAGACCACGGCGTCGGGTCTCATTGCCCCGCCTCCCAGATCAGACCGTAGACGAGCACGAGGACCGCGGCGGCGCCCGCCAGCGTGCGCGGGAGCGCCAGGTCGGTCCCCGTGAGCAGGCCGAGGTCGAGAAAGACCAGCACGTTGTTGACCGCCAGACCCAGGAAGCCGATGCAGCTCCAGAGCAGCAGCGGCGTCCGGCGCGCGGCGGAGTGGCGGAGCAGCAGCGCGGCGGCCGTGAGGCTCGTCGCCGCGCACAGCAGGTAGATGGCTTCAGCGGTCGTCATCATGGCGGATCCTGAACGCGTCGGCGAAGTCACGGACGCTGCGGCGCTCGGGCTGGACGAGCCGTGCGATGTCGAGCTGCGCCCCGGCACCGACTCGTTCGGCGAGGTGAGCTGGCTCGCCACGGTGCTCGGGCAGAAGCTGGAGCAGCTGCGCGGCCGCGGCAGTCTGGCCGTGGAGGTGCGGAAGCTGCTCCGCGAGCGGTCGCTCCTGTTCACGATCATCAACGCCGTGACCGACCCGATCCTCCTCACCGACACCGAGGGCCGGCTCATCGTCGCCAACGCGCGGGCGGAAAAGCTCTTCGCGGCGAGCGAGGAGGAGAGCGAGGGCCGCCGCCGGGCCGTCGAGTTGAACAACATGCTGTTCTCGGCCGCGCTGTCGCGGAGCGCGGTCGAGGGGTCCTCGGAGGCGCGCGAGCTGCTGCTCGTCGATCCGAGCGAGGGATCCGACCTGCTCTTCGAGGTGCTCAGCTCCACCGTCGAGGATCCGCGCGAAGGCACCGGCATCGTCTCCGTGCTGCGCAACATCACCGACCTCCGGCGCGCCACCGAGCAGATCGAGGAGAACTATCAGCGCCTGCGCGTGCTCGAGGCTGCGGCCCGGGCCGAGCGCGACCGCCTGAACCTGATCATCGACTCGGTGGTCGACCCGATCATCGTGACCGACGCGGTCGGCGAGACCGTGCTGATGAACAGTCCGGCGGAGGAGCTGTTCACCGTTCCGCCGCGGGCGCCCGAGAGCGCCGAGCGCAACGTGCAGTCGAACGACGCCCATTTCTCGTCGTTCATCTCGGGCCTGCTGGTCGGCGAAGAAGGGTCGGGCACGACGCGGCGCGGCGAAATCGGGCTCGTCCATCCGCAGACGGCCGAGCCCATTCCGGTCGAGGCGATCGCGGGCAAGATCGTGGGCGACACGGGGGAGCTGACGGCGGTCGTGACCATCCTGCACGACCGGCGCGAGGCGCTCGAGCGCGCGCGTCTGTACGAGCAGCTGAAGCTCGCGTCGGACGAGCTGCAGGCGCGGGTGCAGGCGGCCACGGCCGAGCTCGCGACGCAGAACGAGCTGCTCCGCCGGCAGGCGATCGAGCTGGAGCAGGCCTCGCGCCTGAAGTCGCAGTTCCTCGCGAACATGTCGCACGAGTTCCGCACCCCGCTCAACGCGATCCTCGGCTACACGCACATGCTGCTGCAGGGCGTGGCCGGCGAGCTGCCCGCGCCGGTGCGTCGTCAGCTGCAGCGCATCGATTCGAACGGGCGCCACCTGCTGACGATCATCAACGAGATTCTCGACATCACCCGCATCGAGGCGGGCAAGATGCCGATCCAGTTGAGCGAGTTCAACATCAACGAGATCGTCCACGAGGTGATGGCGGAGCTGGAGCCCGTCATCGCGCGGTCGACGCTGTCGATCACGCCGATGCTGGCGCCGGAGGCGCCGCCGGTGCGGAGCGACCGCCAGAAGGTGAAGCAGATCGTCCTCAACCTGCTCAGCAACGCGCTCAAGTTCACGCATCAGGGCGGGATCGAGATTGGCGTGCTGTACGATCCCGGCGCTCCGTCGGTGGCGATGGTCGTCACCGACACCGGCATCGGAATCGCTCCCGAGCATCACGAGCGCATCTTCGAGGACTTCCGTCAGGTGGACGACTCGCCGTCGCGGCAGTACGGCGGTACCGGGCTCGGTCTGGCCATCAGCCGGCGGCTCGCGAGCGCCCTCGGCGGGCGCATCGCGCTCCGCAGTACCCTCGGCCACGGGTCGACCTTCACGCTGACGATTCCAGTGGAACCGACACAATGACTGCTGCGGAAGGGCCGCTCATTCTGGTCGTCGACGATTACGAGGACGCGCGCGAGATGTACGCCGAGTACCTGCGCTTCTGCGGCTTCCGCGTGGCGGAGGCCCGCAACGGCAACGAGGCGCTCGATCAGGCGTTTGCCTTGAAGCCCGATCTCATCCTCATGGATTTGTCGCTGCCCGGCCTGGACGGGTGGGAGGCGACGCGGCAGCTGAAGGCCGACGAGCGGACGCGGCACATCCCCGTGGTGGCCCTGACGGGCCACGCGCTGGCGGGCGCGCCTTCCAGGCGTTCGTGCGGCGCCAGACCCGCGCGCTCGAGCGCGCGGGGATGACGGTGTCGTTCACCGGGCCGTGGCCCGCGTATAACTTCATCTGATGAAGCGCCGCAGACCCAAATCGGCCGCGGCGCGCGTCCTCGAGTCCGACGAGGCCACGCTGCTCGACGTCGTCGACAACGCGCTCACCAAAGGGGTCGTGCTGAGCGGCGACCTGACGCTGGCGCTCGCGCAGGTGGACCTCGTCTATGCACGGTTCTCGCTGCTGCTGTGCGCCGCCGACCGCGTGCTGCCGCCCGACCGCGCCGCATCCGCGCGCTGGAGACCCTGGCTGCCGGCCCCGGCTGCGTCCCGCCGCGGGCGGCGGGGATGAGCTTGCTCGTCTACGCCCTGGCCTCGCGCGGCGCCGGCCGCCTGCGGCTTGCGGGCGTCCGCGGCGAGCGCCTCGAGACGGTCCGCGTGGGATCGATCGACGCGATCGTCGGCGCCGTCGCCAGACCGCCGGCGCCGACGGCACACGCGCTCCGCCGCTACGACCGGGTCGTGCGGGCGCTGTGGGCGCGCCGCCCGGCGGTCCTGCCCGTCCGCTTTGCGACGATGATGGGCGACCGCGCCGAGCTGGAGCTGACGCTCCGCGTCCGCCAGGAGACGTTGTGGCGTCAGTTGGCGGTGGTACGCCACCGCGCGCAGATGACCGTTCGGGTGGCGATCGGGGACCGGGGACCGGGGATCGGGGATCGGGGAGTGGGGATCGAGGGGCCGCAGCGCGCGACGCGGGGGCCGTTCCGCGGCCGGCGCTACCTCGAGGCGCGGGCGCGCGGCGCGCGCCTCGATCACGTGCCGGAGGTGGCCGTCGTGCGCGCCGCCGTGCGGCCGTGGGTGCGGGCCGAGCGCGCCGAGGTCGGAACCGGCCTCGCGACGGTCTACCATCTCGTGCCGCGGGGCGCCTCCACGCGCTACCGCCGGGGGGTGGCGCGGGTCGTCCAGTCGGCGCGGCTTCGGCTGTATGTCTCGGGTC
>Ga0194128_10010797_pt1 | contig 10762 bp, 8 predicted proteins | sample TA2KigCa65mmetaG_FD_148650 | JGI IMG/M metagenome (GOLD analysis project Ga0194128, IMG submission 148650) | Freshwater microbial communities from Lake Tanganyika, Tanzania - TA2015037 Kigoma Deep Cast 65m | ecosystem: Environmental > Aquatic > Freshwater > Lake | place: Tanzania: Lake...
GCCGCCATCGTCTCGTCCCGGGCCGGCACCACCCGGGACGTGGTCGAGGTGCACCTTGATCTGGCCGGTGTGCCGGTCACTCTGGCGGACACCGCCGGCCTCCGCGAGGCCTGCGACGAGATCGAAGGCGAAGGAATCCGGCGCGCGGTGGCGAGAAGCGAACAGGCGGACGTCCGGGTGGCGGTCTTCGACGCGGCCGACTGGCCAGCGCTGGACGAGCGCACTCTGGCCACCGCCGGGCCCGATGCGATGGTCGTAGTCAACAAGGTCGACACGCGGCTGGTACCGGACCGCACCCCCTCGGGACGGCCCGTATGGCCCGTCTCCGCCAAGACCGGAGCGGGAATTCGCACTTTCGTTCAGGAGCTTGCGCGGCACGCCGGAGAAAGGGCGGGTATGAGCGAGGAGCCCGGGCTCACGAGCGTTCGCCAAATCGCTGCGGTGCGCGACTGCGTCGAGGCCTTGCGGCGGTTCCTCTCCTGCAGCCAGGAGCTGGCGTTGCGTGCCGAGGACCTTCGCCTGGCGGCGCGTGCCCTCGGGCGCGTTACGGGGCGTGTAGATGTCGAGGAGCTGTTGGATGTGGTCTTCCGCGACTTCTGCATCGGCAAGTAACCTTCAGCCCATCGGGGAGCTTCTCGACCAGTCGTTCGACGTGGTCGTGATCGGCGGGGGACACGCCGGCTGCGAGGCCGCCGCTGCCTCGGCGCGCGTCGGCGCCGCCACGTTGCTGCTGACCCACCGGTTCGACACCATCGGCGCGATGTCGTGCAACCCGGCCATTGGAGGCTTGGGCAAGGGCCATCTGGTACGGGAGATCGATGCGCTGGATGGAGTGATGGGCCGCGTCGCCGACAAGGCGGGCATTCATTTCCGGGTCCTCAACCGGAGCAAGGGCCCGGCCGTGCGCGGTCCCCGTGCCCAAGCTGACCGCGCACTCTACAGGTTGTGGATGCAGCGGGAGCTGTCCGCTACCCGCGGCCTCGCCATTGCCGAGGCTTCTGTTGAGGACCTCGATCTCGCCGAAGCGAACGGCCGTCTTGTGGTTCGCGGGGTGCGCGTTGCGGGCGGAGAGTTTCTCCGATGCCGCACGGTCGTTCTGACGACCGGGACGTTCCTGCGCGGCCTCATGCACGTGGGCGGGCAACGCACACCGGCCGGCCGGGTGGGCGAGGCGCCGAGCGTCGGGCTATCCGACACGCTGGCGCGGGCGGGGTTTGCGTTGGGCCGGCTCAAGACGGGGACGCCGCCGCGACTCGACGGCAAGTCGATCGACTATGCGGGATTGGAGCGCCAGCCCAGCGAGGATCCGCCCGAGCCGTTCTCCTACCTGACCGAACGCATCGAGACGCCCCAGGTGGCCTGCCACCTGACGGCGACCACCGAACGGTCGCACGCTATCATTCGGGCGAACCTGCACCTCTCGCCGATGTACTCGGGACAGATCGAGAGCGTGGGCCCGCGCTACTGCCCCTCGATCGAGGACAAGGTTGTGCGTTTCTCGGATCGCACCTCGCACACCGTGTTCCTCGAGCCGGAAGGACTGGACGACGACACCGTCTACCCGAACGGGATATCCACTTCCTTGCCGGCGGACGTTCAGGAGCAGCTGGTCAATTCCATTCCTGGCCTCGAGCGTGCGCGGATCGCGCGGCCCGGGTACGCCATCGAGTACGACTATGTCGACCCGCAGACCCGCCGGGTGCGCGGCCTGTATCTGGCCGGGCAGATCAACGGAACGACGGGATACGAGGAGGCAGCAGCCCAGGGGATCCTTGCCGGCGCCAATGCGGGGCGGGCCGCCACGGAGCGTGGTCCGCTCGCCCTCACGCGGGCGGAGGCGTACATCGGCGTGTTGGTGGACGACCTGGTGACGCGGGGGACTACGGAGCCGTACCGCATGTTCACATCGCGGGCGGAATACCGGCTCACCCTGCGCGCCGACAACGCGGACCTGCGGCTGACTCAGCGCGGGATGGACGCCGGCTTGGTGGGACCCCACAGGTCAGCGGCCTTCGGCGCGAAGGCTGTGGCGCTGGCGACGGGTCGCGCCCTCTTGACGGAGTGTGCGCTCACGCCGCCACAAGCCCGGGCGTACGGAATCCAGCTGAACCAGGACGGGCAGCGCCGGACCGCGGGCGCGATGCTGGGAGCAGGACTGGCGAGCCGAGCGCAGCTCACCGCGATCTGGCCGGAGTTCGACGGCCTGAGCGTGGCCGTCTTTGGGCAGCTTGAGATCGAGTGCCGGTACCAGTCGTATGTAGGGCGGCAGCGACAGGACATCGCGACCTTCGAGCGCGACGAGGCGCTGCGCCTCCCCACCGACTTGGACTACGGCAGAATCGCCGGTCTCTCGGTTGAGGCTCGCACCAAGCTCAGCATCTCCCGGCCGGAAACCATCGGGGCCGCCGCGCGCATCCCTGGCATGACCCCGGCCGCCCTCACCCGCCTCCTCGGTTTCGTACGGGGACGGACCGCAGCCTAGATGGGGGCGTCCCCGCTGACGCTGGACGGGTTCCGGGAGGCGACCGGTGTTTCACGTGAAACACTGGCGCGGCTGCGGATCTACGAAGCCCTGCTTCGTAAGTGGCAGCCGTCGATCAATCTCGTGGGACCGGCGACGTTGGGGGATCCTTGGCGCCGCCACTTTCTCGACTCGGCCCAACTCTCGCCGCTAGCCCTTAGCACGGGCGGTACCTGGGTCGACGTCGGGTCGGGGGCCGGCTTCCCCGGGCTGGTCCTAGCGGCGATGGGGTTGGGGCACTTTCACTTGGTGGAGAGCGATGCCCGCAAAGCCGCCTTCCTGCGGGAGGCGGCGCGCGAGATGGGGGTAGACGTGGCCATCCATGCCCAACGCCTGGATCGTGTTTCACGTGAAACAACCGGAGCGGTCCAGGGCATCACGGCCCGAGCCTTTTCCTCCCTGTCGGAGGTCCTGGTGCAAACCCAGCACCTTGCAGAGGAGGCCACCTGCTTCCTGCTGCTCGTTGGGCGCGACGCCCCGCGAGCATTGACCGACGCGCGAAAGCGTTGGAAGATGCAAGCGGACGAGTTTCCAAGCCGGTCCGACCCAACGTCCTGGGTGGTCCGTTTGCAGGGTGTCTCCCGTGGATGAAGCTCTGATTTCCGAAGGCCTGACGGACAAGCGCGCGCGGATCGTTTGCATCGCCAACCAGAAGGGCGGCGTCGGCAAGACCACCACGGCAATCAACGTCGCCACGGCATTGGTGGCCGTCGGGCAAAAGGTGCTCCTGATCGACCTGGACCCGCAGGGGAATGCCAGCACCGGCCTGGGCATTGCGCACACCAAGCGCGGCACCAGCGCGTACCAAGTGATTCTGGGCGATGCATCGCTCGCCGATGCGACCGTTCCGTCCGATATCCCGGGCCTGAGCGTCGTGCCAGCAACGGTGGACCTGTCGGGCGCTGAGCTCGACCTCGTGTCCATGGAGCGGCGAGCCCATCGGCTCCGCGATGCGATGGACGAAGCAGCACGAGCGTACGATCATATTTTGATCGACTGCCCCCCGTCCCTGGGGCTCCTTACGCTGAACGCGATGGTGGCCGCTGACGCTTTGTTGGTGCCGCTTCAGTGCGAGTTCTACGCGCTGGAAGGCCTGAGCCACCTGTTACGTACGATCGATCGGGTCAAGAGCTCCCTGAACCCGCGACTGGAGATCCAGGGCATCGTCTTGACCATGTTCGATCAGCGCAACAACCTGTCGGGCCAAGTGGCGGCGGACGTGCGCGGGCACCTGGGCGACAAGGTCTACAACACCGTCATTCCGCGCAACGTCCGCATTTCGGAGGCGCCGTCCTTCGGCAAGCCAGCGCTTCTATACGACCACACGTGCTCCGGAAGCCAAGCCTACATTGATTTGGCACGGGAAATTCTGCGGCGCGAACGTTCGTTAGCCGCCTAGGGGAGCGCCGGCCAAGCCGTTGGCCCAGGGGCAGCCCCTCGGGGTGGCTGACGCGGGAGGCACCATGACCGAAGAAGCAACGAAGCGCCACGGCCTTGGCCGCGGGTTGTCCGCGCTCTTGGGCGAGGACTCGACCGATTATGCCGCCCTCGACAAGGTGCGGGCCACCAAGGAAGTGCCGATCGAGCGCCTGCGGCCGGGGAAGTACCAGCCGCGGCGCCGCTTCGACGCCGAGGAGATCGCCGAGCTGGTGGCCTCCGTGCGCGCGCGCGGCATCCTGCAGCCCATCCTGGTGCGCCGTGTCGGCGAGGGCGCCGACGAGGCGTACGAGATCATCGCCGGCGAGCGTCGCTGGCGGGCGGCGCAGCAGGCGCAGCTCCACCAGGTCCCGGTGGTCATCAAGGATCTTTCCGACGCCGACGCCCTCGAGGTGGCGCTGGTGGAGAACCTGCAGCGCCAGAACCTCACTCCGCTCGAGGAGGCGGAGGGCTACCGCCGGCTCATGGACGAGTTCGGGCACACCCAGGAGCGCCTGGCGAAATCCCTTGGCAAGAGCCGCAGCCACCTCGCCAACACCCTGCGGCTGCTGGGCCTTCCCGAGGAGGTGAAGTCGCTCCTCGACGACGGCAGCCTCACGGCTGGCCATGCCCGCGCGCTGTTGGGGGCGTCCGACCCCGTCGGCCTTGCGCAGCGCGCCGTTCGCCAAAATCTGAACGTTCGTCAGGTTGAGAAGCTCGCCCAGGGCGGCGATGCGCCGGCCAAGCAGGGCCGCCCCGCGCCGGAGAAGAGCGCTGACACCCGGGCGCTCGAGCACGACATTACGGGCACCCTGGGTCTGCCGGTTGCCATCCGCCACCGCGGCGACAAGGGCGGGGAGGTGCGGGTGGGCTACCGCACGCTCGAACAGCTGGACGAAATCTGCAAACGGCTGGCCCGGGTCTTGAGCACCCCGGCAGACACTGTGCCGCCCAAGGAGTCGGATTTCACCGAGGGCCAGAGGTCGGCGGAAGCCGGCGACGATCCCCTGCCGCCCTTTCCGACCGATCGGATGTAGCCTAGGGAGCGCGCCGCGCCGCGGCTGTCGCCACCCGCAGAACGGCGCGCCAGGCCACGGCCTCATCGGCCGCCGCCGCGGTCTTGCAGCCCACCTCCGCCTCCAGCACCATCTCCAGCGCACGCCCCAGTTCGTCCGGCTTCCAGACTTGGAGCGCGCGCTGGTACGCGGGCTTGTGGCGGAAAAAGACGGGCGGTCGCATTTGCGCCAATGCTCCGTCGACGGAGCTTCCGGCCGCCACCACGCCGGCAGCCGCGTGCAGACGAATGAACTCACGCGTGACCGCCCGCAGGATCGTAACCGGGGCGTGCCCAGCCGCGTAGGCGCGCACCATGGCCTGGTCCAGTCCGGATAAGTCGCCGGTGGCGGCGGCCAGCACTGCGTCGTCGAGGTCGAGAAGCGCCGTATCCCCCAGGCACGCCTCGGCATCCGCCGCCGAGATGGGGTTCCCGGGCCCGACGAAAAGGCTCAGTTTCTCCAGCTCTCCGCGCAAAACCGAACGATCGCCTCCTGTCGCTCCGGCGATCCACTCCAGAGCCTCGGGATCAACGGAGTGACCGAGCGCTCGCAAGACTGCGCGCGCAAATTCGATCAGTTGTTCGTCTTGGTCTACGTAGCAGGGAACGGATGCCGCGTCGGGGGAGCCCTCGAACAGGCGCCGCAAGGTGGAGCGCGGGCCAAGCTCCCCGGCCTCCACCACCACCAGCGCCTCGGACTTCGCCTCGCGGCCGCTGCGCAGCTTGAGAATCGCATCGACCGCCTCGGCGACGCCGTCGCCTGCCGCGGTGACGCGCACCGCGCGCCGCCCTCCTACCAGGGACAGTGCTTGCGCCTCGTCCACCAGGGCCGCTGCGCTGGCGGCGGCCGCGGCGCCGGAGACTTCGGCCGAGCGGAACGGATCGTTGAGGTCGCTTCCCAGTACCGAGACGAGGAGTGCGCGGCTGCGCTCGCGCACCTGCCCCTGGTCGGGTCCGTAGACCAGCACACACGAGACGTGCGGAGCCTTCACGAACCCATCCGCCTCGCGCGGGGAGATCTTCATCGCGCGTCCTCGCGCGTCGAGATCGTCATCGCGCGTCCTCGCGCGGGAAGATCTTCATAGCGCCCCCGGCGTTCGCGCGAAGTGGATCGACAGCCGCGTCTTGATCTCTTCGGCCACCACGCGCGCGGCGCGAGTCTCCGCGTCGCGCTTGGCGACGACGTTGGCGAACTCGGCGCGCAGCACGTTGTATGCGGCGGTCGCACGCGCGGTGCCGCTGTTGACGCGCATGCGCGTGCGCGCGTCCTCGAGGTCGTAGTTCGCGGTCAGCGTCAGGGTGAAGCGCGTGATGGTGGCGTCGCGCTCGATGGCGATCCCCTGCCTCTCTTCGAACAACGACACGCGCAGGACGTAGCGCGGCTCGGCGGGCTCGCCCAACGGCGTCACGAGGTCGAGCAGGTCGTTGCGCACCGCAAGGCCCAGGCGGTCGTTGACCTCGGCGATGTGAATGCCGGCGAGCTCGCCCACGATGTGCGCGCCGCCGGCGTCCACGCCGTAGAGCGGCTGAAAGCCACACGCGCTCGCCCACAGCACGACGATGCCGGCGAGGACTGCGCGAAAGGAAAAGCGCGGGGTCACACGACGATGTTGACGACGCGATCCTGCACGACGATCACCTTGCGGATCGGCTTGCCTTCAAGCGCGTTCTTGATGCGCTCCTGTGACTCGGCTTCCTTGAGGGCGAGCGCGCGCACTTCGGCCTCGGGCATGCCGACCGCAACCTCGATGGTGCCGCGCAGCTTGCCGTTCACCTGCACGCCCAGCGTCGCGACGTCCTCGCGCGCCAGCGCCTCGTCGAACGCGGGCCACGCTTCGTCGGTGACGATGCTGGTGTGGCCAAGCCGCTGCCACGCCTCCTCGGCGCTGTGCGGAATCATCGGCGCCACCAGGCGCGCCAAGGCCTCCAGGGCCTCCCGCCGCGCCCAGCCGCCGTCGGCGCCCTTGGCGGCGCCGCCCACGGCCGGGTCGAGCAGCGTGTTGACGAACTCGTAGATGCGCGCCACCGCCACGTTGAAACGGAAGCGCTCGAGGTCGGCGCTCACCTTCGCCACGGTGCGATGAGTCAGCGTACGCATGCGCGCCGCCTCGGCGCCGAATTGCTTCGGCGCCGGCGTGCGCGGCCTGGGCAATGCGTTGGCGCTCTCGTCGAACAGCCGCCACAGGCGCTGCACGAAGCGGAACGCGCCGGCGGCGCCGGCATCCGTCCACTCGAGGTCGCGCTCCGGCGGCGAGTCCGACAGCATGAACCAGCGCGCCGTGTCGGCGCCGTACTTGTCGATGATGGCGCCGGGGTCGACGACGTTCTTCAACGACTTCGACATCTTCTCCGAGCGACCGACCGTAACCGGGCGTCCGGTCTCCTTGTGGCGCGCTTGGCCATCGTCGCCAACAGCGACCTCGGAGGGGAACAGCCACTTGCCATGCTCGTCCTTGTAGGTCTGATGGCCGACCATGCCCTGGGTGAACAGCGCCTCGAACGGCTCGTCCAAGCTCAAGTGTCCGGTGGCACGCAGGCCGCGCGTGAAGAAGCGCGCGTACAACAGGTGCAGCACGGCGTGCTCGATGCCGCCGATGTACTGCTTGACCGGCAGCCACGCGTCCACCGTCTTGCGCTCGATCGGCACGCTCGCGCGCGGCGAGCAGAAGCGCGCGAAGTACCACGATGAGTCGACGAAGGTGTCGAGGGTGTCGGTCTCGCGCCGCGCCTTGCCTTTGCACGACGGGCAGCTGGTGTCCTTCCACGTCGGGTGGTTCTCGAGCGGATTGCCCGACTGGTCGAAGCGCGCGTCCTCGGGCAGGCGCACCGGCAGGTCCTTCTCCGGCACCGGCACCACGCCGCACCTCGGACAGTGCACGACGGGGATCGGGCAGCCCCAATAGCGCTGGCGCGAGACGCCCCAGTCGCGCAGGCGGAAATTCAACTCTCGCTTGCCGCGGCCAGCCCTCTCCAGTCGCATGGCGACCTCGTTCTTCGCCTGCGGCACCGTCATGCCGTTGAGGAAGTCGGAGTTCATCAAAACGCCGTCGCCCGTGTAGGCGACGTCGCCGATCTCGATCGGCTCCGACGGGTTGGCGGGGGCTACCACCCGGCGCACCGGCAGGCGGTACTTGCGGGCGAAGTCGAGGTCGCGCTGGTCGTGGGCCGGGCAGCCGAAGATGGCGCCGGTGCCGTACTCCATCAGCACGAAGTTGGCGATGAACACCGGCACCTGCTCGTTGGCGCGGAACGGGTGCCGGGCGCGCAGGCCGGTGTCGTACCCCCGCTTCTCGGCGGCCTCGATCGCCTCCTCGCTGGTACCCAGACTGTGACACTCGGCGATGAACGATCGTGCGTTCGCATCGTTCTTGGCCACTTCCGTCGCCAGCGGGTGGTCGGCCGAAACGGCCAAGAACGCCGCGCCGAACAGGGTGTCGGGGCGGGTTGTGTAGACTTCCAGGCGCTGCGTGCGGCCCAAGACGTCCCACTGGACACGGCAACCTTCCGAACGACCGATCCAATTGCGCTGCATGACGCGCACGCGCTCGGGCCAGTTCTCCAGGCGGTCGAGGGCCGACAACAAGTCCTCGGCAAAGCGGGTGATGGAAAAGAACCACTGTTCGAGTTCGCGCTTCTCCACCGGCGCGCCGGAGCGCCAGCCCTTGCCGTCGATCACCTGCTCATTGGCCAAAACCGTCTGATCGATCGGATCCCAATTGACCTTGGCCTTCTTGCGGTAGGCCAGGCCGGCCTTGAGGAAGTCGAGGAACAGCTTCTGCTGGTGGGCGTAGTAGCCAGGATGGCAGGTCGCGATCTCCCGGGACCAGTCGATCGACAACCCCATGCGCTGCAACTCGCCGCGCATGGTGGCGATGTTGTTCAGGGTCCATTCCTTGGGGTGGATGCCCTTGTCGCGCGCGGCGTTCTCGGCCGGCAGGCCGAATGCGTCCCAGCCCATTGGGTGCAGGACGTTGAAGCCCTTCGCGCGCTTGTAGCGTGCAACCACGTCGCCAAGCGTGTAGTTGCGCACGTGGCCCATGTGGATGCGCCCCGACGGATAGGGGAACATCTCCAACACGTAATACTTGGGCCGCGGGTCATCGTCGCGGCCTGCGAACGCACCGCGCTGGGCCCACGCCGCCTGCCACTTGCGCTCGGCGACAGCCGGTTCGTAGCGCGCCATGGATGCCGGAGGTCGGTGGCGCCCTAGGGGGCCGCGTTCGCATCCAGCCACATCTGGCGGGCGCGGGTCAGGATGGCGTTCTCCAGCTCGACGCCGGTGGCGGTGTTCGTGGCCACGTCGCGCCATTCGACGCCGGCCCGTTCCTGGCGGAAAACCGTCACTTTCACGCCATCCGAACGCAGCCGCTGGTCCTTGATCAGGACGTTCAGCTTGAAGCGCTCGTTGGTCTGGGCGGTGGCCGGCGTATACCAGTCGGTGATGACGACGCCGCCGAACGGGTCGGCCGAGGCGAGCGGCATGAAGGAGATCGTGTCCAGGGTAGCGCGCCACAGGAACGCGTTGACGCCGATCTCTCCGCCGCCGCGCTGCGCGCGCTCCTGGTTGGTGAACAGGACGATGCCCTCGGGTCCAAATAATCCCTGCGCCTGCTGCGGCGGCGGCGGGGGCGCCGGCTCGAACACGCCGCAGGCCGTCAAAGCCAAGTAGGCAGCCACTCCCAGGGCAGGGACCGCCCGGCGGTACGGCGCCAGACAGGCGCCAGGTGCAAGGGCGACGCTACGCCGTGACTGAAAAACGTGGGCCATGCCAAGAAACGCCAAGAAAAACAAGCGCCCGAAGTATAGACGGGCGCGCGCCACGCCGCCAAACCGCAAATGCGCTCCCGTCGCGGCCTGGGTGCGAATCCGGCCAACGCGGCCCACGAACTCCTGTGACTCGAGAGTCACACTGGGGAAAATTCGACACAGCGCAGGCCCCCAAAACCTTGACCGTGGGGGGCGCGCGGTGTCACTAGATTTCCCAGTTCTTTCGCGGATTCCTTCCGGCGAAGGGGCAGCTGCTGAGCGGATTCCTTTGCGCAACAATGAAGACTGAGGAGACGAGGGGATGAAGAAAGTACTGTTGGGGACCACGGCCCTGCTTGCTGCCGGCATGTTCGCCGGCCCGGCGCTGGGTCAGGCCCGCACGGCGATGACCGCCACCAACTTCAATCTGAGCTTGGGCGGCTTTGCCGAGTTCGAAGGCTTGTACCAGGACAAGTTTCCCGACCAGAACATCACGGGCCTCGGACCAGCCGCGCAAGATGGTATTCGGCTTCGACGGCGAGTTGGAGTTCCGGGGCAACGCGACGCTGCCCAATGGCGTCAAGGTGGGCTTCGAGTTCGAGCTCGAGACAGCCGGCGCCGAACCAAGCCTCAACAAGTTCTGCACACCCACCACGACGGCCGGCGCGAATAGCGCCAAGACGGCACGCAGCCGCTTCGCCTGCGCCGACTACATCGACGACAACTTCATGTTCGTCGATGGGCGCTACGGCAAGGTGACCCTGGGCGGCGTCGGCGAGCCGGCTGGCTACGCCATCAGTGCTCCGCGCGCCTACACCTCGGGCAACGGCATAAAGCTCGTCGACGAAGCTGGCGAAACGCTGAACGTCGCCGGCATTAACCGTGCAAGCTTCACGAACAGCATCTCGGTCAGCGCCGGCCGCAATCGCGTTATCTATGAGGCCCCGGCGATGAGCGGCGTCCGTCTGATGCTGGCATATGCCCCGGATCTCGGCGCCGAGAACACTACCATCAAGTCGCAAGAA
>Ga0194128_10010808_pt1 | contig 10753 bp, 10 predicted proteins | sample TA2KigCa65mmetaG_FD_148650 | JGI IMG/M metagenome (GOLD analysis project Ga0194128, IMG submission 148650) | Freshwater microbial communities from Lake Tanganyika, Tanzania - TA2015037 Kigoma Deep Cast 65m | ecosystem: Environmental > Aquatic > Freshwater > Lake | place: Tanzania: Lake...
AGGAATCGATTTGGTGTTGTAAGAGAGTTTTTTCTAGAATCGTAAGGTTGGGCTTTGGACTGCCGAACCTCGAGGAGCGGCCAGCGGCTAGAACTATGATTTTACTTTTTAATTTCATTGTTTAAGCTTACTCCTATGACTAACTTAAAAGAAGTAAGAGATTTTTGGAATCAAGCAAGTTGTGGTGAGATTTATGCAGATGGATTTAGCTTGCAAGAACGCTATGCGACGGCGAGCCAACGGCGATATGAACTAGAGCCTTATATTCTCGAGTTTGCCAACTTTGCTAACGCTAAAGATAGAGATGTTCTCGAAATTGGAGTTGGCATGGGTGCGGACCATGAAAATTTCGCTCTGGCTAATCCAAAAAGCCTTTTTGGAATTGATCTTACTGAAAGAGCTATTGAGCATACTCGTTGTCGTTTGAAATTGATAAACTGTACTAGTCACCTTGAAGTTGGAAATGCTGAGGATCTAAAGTACCCGATTGAGTCTTTTGATTTAGTCTATAGCTGGGGGGTTTTGCATCATTCCCCGAATACTTCGAAAGCAATCGATGAGATCCACCGAGTTTTAAGGAATGGTGGATTGGCTAAGGTTATGATTTATCACAAATACTCCTTAGTAGGTTTTATGTTGTGGCTAAGATATGGGCTTCTGAAACTTCGCCTTTTACGGAATCTCAACTATCTTTATAGTCACTACTTGGAGTCTCCAGGAACAAAAGCGTTTTCAGTGGAAGAGGCTTATGAGCTCTTCTCTGATTTTTCAACTGTTGAAGTCAAAACGATTTTAAGTTTTGGAGATCTTCTTTTGGGAGAGGTGGGTCAACGCCATAAAGGCATCATGCTTTCATTAATGAAAACTCTATGGCCCCGAGGTCTTTTTAAGATACTAGCAAAACGATTTAACCTGGGTCTCTATTTGATGATTCAGGCAAAAAAATAGGTGGTTTGTTGTAATGAGTGTCGAGTATTTCAGCCCCAATTGAAACCGCAATCTCAGAAGGGTGTTTTCCAAAACTCCTAATCCCAATTGGGCACTTTACCGATTCTAAGTGATTTTCTGAAATGCCTCGAGCTAGAAGCCTTTGCTGAAAACGCTCCCACTTTGATTTGCTTCCGATTAAACCAAGATATTTGTGGGGTTTGTTCAAGAGAAGTTTCAATAGAGTTTCATCTAAGTCATGTTTATGAGTCATCACCACAAAATAAGTTTTAGAAGAATGAAAGGAATGTTGAGAAATAAATATTTCCGGGTCTGCGCAGTGTCCTAATACGCCTTGGGGTGCTTGAGAGATCCACTCTTCTCTCTCATCGATCAAATGAACGGTAAAAGTGGACTCATTAAGTGCTTTGGCTAAGGCCTGTCCTACATGACCGGCACCAAAAATATAGAGTTGAGGGCCGGTGTGCAGGGATTCGAATAGTAGCTCAACAATTCCGCCACAGCATTGGCCCGTTTTTGCCCCCAAGGGAAATCGGATTTTAGTCGAGGTACCAAACGACAGTAATTTTCTGGCCTCTTCTATCGCTAAATGTTCTAGGTTTCCGCCCCCGATAGTTCCAAAAAAGTTACCGTCTTCTAGGACAATCATTTTTGCCCCGACTTCTCTAGGTGCTGAACCTTCGACAGACGCTACGGTCACCAAAGAAGCCGGTCGGCTTTCCTTTTTTAATTTTTCGAGTTGGGTTACCCAATTCCACATAAAAACTCTTCTAGCACATTTTGTGAAACGCGTAGGCGATATTTACCTGTAGAACGTATATCATCGATAGGATGAATGTCCTTGGATAGGAGCTGTTTTGCTTCCTGAATGTTTTGCGTGTTGATGGCCTTACCTTTTAAAAAGCTTTCGACATGATAACACCGAGCTGCAGTTGGCCCCACACTTCCAAAAGCAATACGAATATCTTGAATAGTTTTTTTTGTTGTTTTGGCGATGCCCGCCATCATAGTTTTGGAGATGGCCTGAGCCCGACGATTTCCCACTTTTCTCCAAAAGTGATGATATTTTTGAAATTCAGGTTTTAGAGAAACTGAGAGAACGAGTTCGTCTTGTCGGAGCTCTGTTTTTTTATAGCCTAAGTGAAATCGGTTATAATCTAACGTGCGAATTCCCTTGGTTGAAATCAACTGAATTTTAGCGTCATAGACTAAAAGTCCGGGCGGGAAATCGGCAGCGGGAGATGCGTTGGCAATATTGCCTCCAATGGTCCCTCGGTTTTGTATGGCTAGAGCACCTACTTCACGAGAGGCGAGTCCAAGAATAGGAAATTGCTTGGTTAAAATTAAATGATTTCGAATTTGCGAGTAAGTCGTCAAAGCTCCGAGGGTCACTTGTGTTTTAGAGTTTTTGATCCCCTTTAGTTCTTTGAGCCTTGAAATATCTAGATATTTTCCGGGCGCGAGCAAGCCGGCTTCAAAAAGCACCATGAGATCGGTCCCGCCTGCAAAAGGCTTGGCCCCCGCCTCACAAAAAGAGAGAGCTTCCTTTAAAGAATTTGCCGATTCAAAAGTGTAGTCAGGAAGATAACCTCTCATGTTCGACCTCCTGACTTTTGGATGCTTTCAATGATTTGAGAATAACCGGTACATCTGCAGAGATTGCCTGCAAGCCCCTCTCGAATGTCTTTAGGGCTTAGCCGTTTCTTCTTCTTTTTAAGAGCTTGAGAGGCTATGAGCATTCCCGGCGTACAGATTCCACATTGGGCCCCACCGCATTTCATAAAGCTTTTTTGTAAGGGGCAGAGCGATTTTTTTGAAAGTCCTTCAACTGTCAGAATTGCTTTCCCGTTAGCTTGTAAAACAGGGACCAAACAACTGTTTACTAGTTCTCCATCTAACAAAACTGAGCATGCCCCACATTCTCCTTCTCCGCAGCCCTCCTTGGTTCCAGTTAATTCTAACCCCTCTCGAATAACATCCAACAATCTGGCAAAGGGGTGAACTTGAACCGAAATTTTTTTGCCATTGACCGTGAGGGTGATCTTTTTCATGGGGTTTTTCTTTCGATTTTTTCCATCAATCTTTCGGGTGTCGTAGGAATCTGTGTGAGTTCTAGGTCCAATGCAAAATCCATGGCATTTAAAATAGCGGGAGCAGGGCCATCAAGTGGAAGCTCTCCAATACCTTTACTTCCACCTCCCCCATAGGCGTAAGGCAATTCCAAAAAGAGGACATCGATATCGGGAGTGTCTAATGTTGTGGGCATGATGTAGTTACTCATTTTATTGTTCACCATTTTTCCCTCGTGCCAGACCACATCTTCGTAAAGGGCGTAGCCTATTCCTTGGGCGACTCCGCCGATAATTTGTCCCCGAGCTAGGGTGGGATTGATGACCTTTCCAACTTCCTGAACAGCCCAAAAGTTATCCACGACAGTTTCAAACGTTCTAAGATCGGTCGTTGTCTCGGCTACATAGGCAGCCCAGGCGTAAGCCCCGTAGGCATCCCCTTGATATTTCTGCTCATCCCAAACAACATGAGGCGGAGCTTTGTATTGTGATATCCCTTTAAGCTCTCCGATCTCTTTTCGATATCTTTTGCAGGCTACCAAGAATTCGCTGCGAGTATATTTTTCTTTTAACAATTGAGCTGAAATAAGTTTTTGTTTGAGATCTTGGGCTGCTTGTTCAACTAATTTTCCGACGACCATGCAAGTGCGTGAGGCGACCGTGGGACCGCTGTTTGGAACTTTTGATGTGTCCGGTTGTACTACCTCGATATCTTTCAGGTCTAATTTAAGTGCATCTGCGGTCATTTGAGAAAATATAGTATTAGTTCCCTGACCGATTTCGGTATTCGAAGTTAAAACTTCTAACTTTCCTGCTTCGTTAGCCCGAATAGCGGCTATAGAAGCCAAGAAGGTCTCTCCGGATCCTGTGAAACCGGCCCCATGCATAAAAACCGAAAGACCAATGCCTTTTTTTAGGGGGCCTTTCGAGTTGTGTTTTAAAAAAAGTTTTCTTTTTTTGTGATAAGAGCTTAGCTGGAGAGCACGTTCAACGACTTCGCTGATTCGAACTTTTTCTTTTATGACCTGCCCACAACCTAAAGTCTCTCCCGTTTTGATCAGATTTGATTTTCTTAATATTGCGGGATCTAGGTTTAGTTTTTTTGCACAAAGGTCTAGGTGTTTTTCAAGTGCAAAAATACTTTGAGGAGCTCCAAAACCCCTAAATGCCCCATGCGGTGGGCAATTGGTGGCCACAGCTCGACTTCTGATTTTGATATTGGGACAAAAGTAAGGTCCACTTGCATGCAAGGTCCCCCTCGAAAGGACTACGGATGATAAGGTAGCATAGGCTCCCCCATCGATCGAAAAGTCTATATCCATTGCAATGAGCTTATTACTTTTATCAAAACCTATTTTAATTTTGGTTTTGGAAGGATGGCGCTTTGTTGTAGCAACCATATCCTCCATTCGATCATAAATAATTTTTACCGGGCGCCCTGATTTCCATGCAAGCAAAGCTGCGTGCCCACAGATAACAGAGGGGTATTCCTCTTTGCCACCAAATCCGCCTCCGGTCTCTGCCTGAACAACTCTAACTTTGTCAGGGGGTAAATCAAAAAGAGGGAGAAGAGCCTTATGGACATAATAGGGACATTGCATAGAACCCCAGACGGTAACCCCTTCCTGGGGATTAGCAATCGCAAGGACTCCATTAGGTTCAATGTAAAGCTGTTCCTGGGCTCCGGTTTCATAAGTTCCCTCGACGATTACAAAGGCTTTTTTAAAAGCAGTCTCAACATCTCCTCTATCAATTGAATAGGATTTAAATATGTTGTTTTTGCCCCAGACGAGAGCTTTTTGGCTTAGAGAGTCTTCTATATTGAAGACGGGTGGAAGGGGTTCGACATGTAGTTTGACCAACTTTCTTGCTTTTTCAAGTAAGTGCTTGTTAGCGTGAGCCAAGAGCAGAACGGGCTCTTCAGGGTGATTAATCTTCTCTTGAGCTAAAAAGGGTTGATCTTTTTCAATGAGGGCAACGTAATTATGACCAGGAATATCTTGGGCAGTTACTTTAATAAATTCATCCCAATTAACGCCGGGAAGGAATTCGATCTTTTTTAAAATGCCTCGAGGAGTAGAGCTTCGAACGGTTGTTCCATAGATCATTCCCTCAAAAGAAATATCGTCGATATATTTAGCGATTCCCCGTAATTTTTTTTCACCCTCCTTGCGGAGAGCGCTTTTTCCTACCCAACTCACAGACTACCCTCATATCTACCATTCTTAACAGGCATTAGTAATGAACATTCAATATGGGCGATATGCGATTCGAACGCATGACCCCCAGCTTCGGAGGCTGGTGCTCTATCCAACTGAGCTAATCGCCCCAAAGAAGCTATTTTTTCTTGGAGTGTTGCTTTTTGTGGGCATGAGTTGGTTTTGTAGTTTGTTTTTTTGTGGGTAGTTCGTTTAATGGACCAGCAAGTCTTTCCATGTTTCTTGAACAGTTTCCCAAGTCGCATGATGTTTCAGCTGTAGTTTGTTCACTAGTGGGTTGGCTGGAACACGAAATCAAAAAACCCAAGCAAACTAAAACTCCTAAGATTTTTACCATAAGAAAGCTCCTTTATTAATTTGAACTATACTATCGCATACCCCCCAAATGACATCAAGATGGAACTCACTTGATCTGTTTGCAATTGAGTCCCGAGGCCGATACAATTTTTGTCCTTAGTTAACTTGTTTGAAAGGAAAAACTAATGAAACATTTAGTGATATTAAGTTTTGTTCTATCGTCAGTCGTTTTCAGTGCTCAATGGGATGTTGATGGAGCCCATGCTTCCGCTGGGTTTAAGATTCGACACATGACAGTATCGAATGTCAGTGGTGAAATTACGGGTATGACAGGTAGTTTGAAAGTAGACGACAAAGATAACAGTCAAATGGCTCTTGAGGGGTCATTGGATATGAATACAATTAACACAAATAATAAAGAACGCGATACTCATCTTAAAGCTCCAGACTTTTTTGATGTCAAAAAGTTTCCGAAAGCGACCTTCAAAAGTAAAATCATTTCTAAGGGAGCGGGGGACAAAGTGACTTTAGTCGGTGACTTTACGTTGCATGGAGTTACTAAAGAGGTCACGATTGAGGGCGAATTAACATCCGCTATAAAAGATCCATTTGGTAAAGTACGTCGTGGCCTTTCAGGAACAACCCAGATCAATCGAAAAGATTTTGGGATTAGCTGGAACAAAGTTCTTGATAATGGCGGTTTTGCTCTTGGGGATACTGTCGATGTAAGTATTGAAATCGAGCTGGTTCAGCCTGCAAAAGACAAAAAAGGTTAAGTTCTAGAAAGCGGTCGCAGATTTAATTTGCGGCCGCTATCTCAAAGCCGTCCAGACTTTGTCCCCATCGATTTTTAGAATTTCAGCTTTGATTTCCATTTTGGGTTGGGCAGGAGAAATCAAGGTATAAGTAGGTAGGTAGTTGTCCGTGTGTCCCAACCAAACATCGCTATGTTTTTTTGAAGGACGTTCTAAGATAATTTTCCTGACTTTGCCAATTTGGCTCTCAATAAAGCTAAAATACTGTTGGTCGCTGAGAGTGCGAAGTGTTTCCGATCGTTTAGAAATAATCGAATCCGGCACTTGAGAATCTAAAGTTGCAGCAACGGTTCCTTTTCTAGCAGAAAAGGGAAAAACGTGGAGCTTTGTCCAATAAGAGTCTTTTAAGCAGTTAAGGGTTTCTTGAAATTCTCCATCCCCCTCACCAGGAAATCCAACAATGACATCAACACCTATGAAAGTATCGGGTCTTAGGGTTCGGATTTTTTGTGTGATATTAACAAACTCTTTTGCCTGATAAATGCGTCTCATCCGAGATAATACGGAATCGCTTCCGCTCTGAAGGGCTATATGAAAATGGGGACAGAAGCGTTCGTGAGTGGCAAAAAGTTCAAGAAGCGGTTTGGGTAATTCGAAAGGATCTAAAGAGCTAAGTCGGATCCTGGGTCCAGGTTGAGAGAGTAGTCTTGACATGAGTTCGACAAGATCAGTGTTGTGGTCCCAACCATAATGGGCCAAATGAATTCCGGTTAAAACGACTTCATTAAAACCGTCTTTATAAGCCTGAGCGAGTTGTTTTTCTATTGAGCTTAAGGGCAAACTTCGGCTTCGTCCGCGAGCCTCAGGAATGATGCAGAAGCTACATCGGTAATTACAGCCATCTTGAATTTTGATCGTGGCTCTAGCGTGACGCGAGCCAGGGAAATTTTCGGGGAGAAAACCTTTTGCGGGCTCTACTTGATCTTTCGATAGGGTCTCTTTTCGAAAGGCCTTTTCAAAATGATCAAGAACTTTAAATTTATTGGCCGTTCCAACAATGAAATCGACTTCAGGGAGAGTGAGCAGATCATCTTTTGCCACTTGAGCATAGCAACCTACAAGGGCGACCAACCCCCCTTGATTTTGTCTTTTAAATCGATAGGCCTGGTGTCGAGCATCGCGATCTGCATTTTCGGTGACTGTGCAGGTATTGATCACATAGGCATCTGCCGGCTCGGTCTCATTAACTATTTCGTAGCCGCGTTTTTTTGCCTCCAAGAAAAGCGCATCACTGTCGGTGCTGTTGGCTTTGCATCCAAAAGTTTTAATCGCAATTCTCATCAGTGTACCGATAAACTTTCAATCCAGCCCCCGCCTAAAGTACGGGACCCCTCATAAAAAACCAGTGCTTGTCCTGGAGTGATAGCTCGCTGAGGAATTTCGAATTTAACTTCAACCGAAGAGTCATCCAATTTAACGATCTCCACAGGGCTTTCTTTGCTTCGATACCGTATCTTGGCCAATGCTTTGGAAGAGCGGGACAGATCTATTTCGTTAATCCAAGAAACGTTTTTTACAAGAGCACTCTTTCTGAAAAGAGAGCTCTCAGGTCCCACCACGACTTCATTTTTTTCTGCATTGAGAGCCAGAACATACAAGGGCTCTAAGGAGTTTAGTTGAATTCCTTTTCGTTGGCCGACAGTGTATTGGTGAAGTCCAGCATGTTGTCCTAAAACTTTGCCTTCAGCATTAACGAAGCTCCCAGGTCTTAAAACTTCCGCAGGAACTTTCTCTTCAATAAATTCTTTGTAACTTTTTCCTTGAACGAAACAGATCTCTTGGCTATCGGGTTTGTGAGCGACCCGAAGACCATATTCTTGAGCAAGAGAGCGCACTACTGGCTTCTCAAAAGCTCCTACCGGAAATAAAGTTCGAGCCAGATCGGCTTCTTTCATTGTGAAAAGAAAATAGGATTGATCTTTGCCGTCGTCCCCACCCTTGTGGAGTTCATGTCGATTTTGTGTTGGATTCCACTGTATGGTTGCGTAATGGCCTGTGGCTAAAAAATCGGCTCCGAGATCCAAGGCCCAATCCATAAGTTTTTTAAATTTAACTTTTTCATTGCAGCGAACACAGGGGTTCGGAGTCCTGCCATTTAAGTATTCTTGAACAAAGTCATCAATGACCGCTTCGTTGAAAGCGGTTTCCATGTTGTTGACGTAAAAAGGAATATCTAGAATCTCGGCAACTCGACGAGCATCGTTTAAATCGCTGAGGCTACAGCAGGTGCCAAACTCATTATCAATTTTTTCAGCCATGTCATGGAGCTGAAGTGAGATACCAATCACATTGTAGCCATTTTTTGATAACCAACCTGCAGCCACACTACTGTCGACTCCGCCACTCATGGCGACTACGACTTTGGCTCCTTTTTTGGGCAGATGATTTGTCATTTTAAAAACCTACTAATTCGATATCACTTTGGTGCTGTTTCTAGCACGAATTCGGCTAACATGAGCTATAACTTTTTGAGCTACTTCTTCTACCGCTTGTAGCGTGCTTGTTTTTCCCCAACTGAACCTGACACATTCTTTAGCTTCGTTTTCATTAAGTCCCATGTTGAGAAGAACGTGACTGGGAGAGATAGACCCTGATGAGCACGCAGAACCCGCAGAGATTGCAATCCCCTCTAGGTCAAGAGCTCCCAATAGAACTTCTGAAGGTATTCCTTGGAATCGTATATTTGAAGTATTTGGAATTCTTGGTTCTTTCAGCCCCTGAACCCAGATTCCTTCAAGGTTTTTTTGAAGAGTGGACTCGAAATAGTCTCTGATGAAAGGTGAGATAGTTTGAGAATCGCTCGTCATGAGCTCCTGAGCCGCTCCGGCAAAACCGGCAATGCCTAGAATGTTTTCAGTGCCTCCTCGACGTTTGATCTCTTGCGCTCCCCCATAATGGGTGGCCACCAAAGAGGTCCCTTTTTTGATGATTAAAGCCCCAACGCCTTTGGGGCCATAAATTTTATGGGCTGAAATGGAAACTAAGTGAGCGGACCGATAAAATGCTGAGTCCAACTTTCCCAACCCTTGAACGGCATCGGTATGAAACAAAGCCGAGTTTTTCTGACAGAGTTCCGCGATATCGGGAATGGGGAAAACAACCCCCGTTTCATTATTGGCCGTCATGAGTGAAACTAGATGGGGGTTAAATAGTTTTAATTTAGCTTCAAGTTCAGAGAGAGAGAGCTGGCCTTGACGATTTACAGAAATGTAGTCGACTTCTCCGCCCAATTTCTGGATCAAGGGTAGGAGATCTTTAACGGAGGAATGTTCTACTTGAGAAGTTAGGATTCTAAAACCTTTCCCGACTTCCAAGGCTTTGCCCATAAGAGCAAGGTGATTAGCCTCGCTGCCCCCTGAAGTAAAAACGATATCGGTAGGCGTAACTCCAACCAACTCCGCAATAGCTTCTCTCGACTTATTTAACAATTCCATTGCTTTACGTCCTTGGCGATGGCTAGAAGAAGGGTTGCCCCAAAGCTCAAAGGCTTGGGCTATCCAAGTTCGGGCCCCTTCACCGAGGGGGGTTGTGGCATTGTAATCTGCGTAAATCATAAGTTTGACGCGCTACTCTAGCTCAATTACCGCCAACTCCAAAGCGCAAAAGTGAGTTAAAAAGAACACAATTGGACCGTGTCTTTTTTGCCCTTTTGACATACAGTGCCCCCATGAACGGGCCTAAGGAAAACTACGAATACAAGCGAAGAAGAAAGGAGAGGCTCATCGCTGTAGCGGTTTTTGTGACCATTGTCGCTTTTACAGCGATCGAAGTTCATCTTCTCAAGCTCTCTTCAAAGCTCCCGTTTGTTAATAGCATCTTCTTCTTTGGTCTGATGAATCTGAACGTTCTTCTGGTCATGGTTCTACTCTTTTTGGTCTTTAGAAATGCTTTGAAGCTGATTCTGGATGAACGCAGAGGAAGACTAGGTTCAAGGCTTAAAACTCGTTTGGTCGTAAGTTTTCTTTTGTTTGCGACTGTGCCTACGGTTTTTCTTTTTACGACCTCTGCTCTTTATATCAAAAGCAGTTTTGATAAATGGTTTAATGTCAAAGTAGAGGGAACTCTAGAACGTAGTCTTGAGGTAGTTCAAAATTATTATGAAACAACCGAAAGGAATGCCTCGCATTTTGCTAAAAAGATTTCTTTGTCATTTGTATCTGGAGCTCTCTCGGGCGAGGGGTTTTATCGAAGACTTCAACAAGCTCGACTTGATTATGGCGTAGATTCTATAGAGTACTATGCCTCTCCTTTGGCCTCTCGAGTTGCTACTTTTAGTCCGGAAACAGCCACACAGATTCCGGCAGCCACACTTGAAACTTTAAAAAAAGCCTTTACGGGAACTCAGGAGTGCCGAGTTCAAAACGTAGGTCAAGGTGAACTTGTTAGGTGTGGAGCTTTTTTGGGC
>Ga0194128_10010812_pt1 | contig 10748 bp, 7 predicted proteins | sample TA2KigCa65mmetaG_FD_148650 | JGI IMG/M metagenome (GOLD analysis project Ga0194128, IMG submission 148650) | Freshwater microbial communities from Lake Tanganyika, Tanzania - TA2015037 Kigoma Deep Cast 65m | ecosystem: Environmental > Aquatic > Freshwater > Lake | place: Tanzania: Lake...
ACCAGTTGCATTTGCCACAGTTGGCGCGACAGGAACTGTGTATCTAAATTGAGTTGCAGTCAATCCAGCAGCAAGGACCTGATATCTACCATTGTATGCAGTTTGAGTAGCACCACCAACAGTGACGTACTTATTTGCTTGTAGATTATGTGCAGTTTGAGTAGTTACGGTGACGGTAGTTCCAGAAGCAGCTAAAGCAGGACGATCAAGTAATGATGTGTTTGTTAATAAGTTTGAAACTGCTTTTTTACATAACTCTTTTGCTCTGTTAAAAGCAAAAATAGATTGAGTTTCTTCTCCAACCAGTCCATTGCTAATTGGAGCACCAGAAGAATTAAAATATGATTTCGTCGCATCAACTATGTTAGAGTTACCACCACTAAACAAATCGTTACTGATAGCATCAACAATAATTCCAATATCGCGTTTACATTTTTCATTTGCTCCAGCACCACCAGGAACAGTAAACGAAGGGAAAGCTGCCTGCATTAATGAAAATGCAGACTCAATAATTTCAGCTCGGTTAATTTGAATTAACGTTGTGGCATCTCTATAACGACCAGTTTCTGCAGTAATATTTGGGTTAACATAAGGAATATTTTGAAGATACGGATATTTTTCAAGAATATATCCAAATGCTTCTGCTTGAATAAAAGTCTTATTAGCATCAATTAAATTAGCAGCATCTTGCTTGAGATTAAATTCAGTTGTAAATCCAACTCCAGTAGGATTTAAGGTAGAAAGAGAAGAAGTCCACCTTTTGTATCCAGAGTGAATAAGATCTGCTGATTTAGCACCAGAAGCATCTAACTTTACATAAATTTTTTCATTTCTTTTTGCACCAAGTCTAAATCCATTAATAGAAGCTGCTGGGCGATCTTCTGGATTACGAGCATCTTCAGTTCCAAGGTACAATCTTGTAGAGTTAGGATTCAGTGAAGTTCCTCTTACAAGTGGAACATCAAATGTGTAATATTGTTTTTTAGATGTCTTTAAAGTAGATAGAGACTTTGGTGGAATAATATCAGTAATATAACCACCCTTATCTTGGTTGAAAGCAAATCCCTTATAACCAATAGCATGTAGAGAGGTATTACCAAAGTTAGAGTTAGAGTTGGTGATTGACATATCACCACCAGACTCCATTAAGAAGTGGTCAGCGAAACCTACAGCAAAGATCGAAACGCACTGAATAAAGGAATCATCAGATGCTTTAACGTGGAAGTTTCTCCAATCATCTTTCCAATATGCGTCACCCTTGATGTGATAAGGGGTTGTAGCAAACGCATCAGTTAACGGTGCCTGATTCCATGTGTTGCTAAATTCATCGTAGCGAATGAACGCACGGTCATCTTTCTGTAGCGAAACCCCCGTATACTGAGCGATAACCATTGATTTGAAACCAGTGGCTTTTCTACCATCTGCCCAGATACCACAAATACCCCAGGTAGAACGAATGGATACGTTAAACACGTATGGCGATGCTGATTCTACAGAGTCTATTTCCGCCTGTACCGTAGCACTGGTATCAAGAGGAGGAGTGGATGCTGCAGTATAAGTAGTCCCACTTACAAGTCCCAGTCCTGTTGCCGTAGCAGGCACTCTATAAGTAAATACTTTTGGATCTGTCGGACTGATTGCATAGACTTGGAATACACCATTTAGAGTATCATTTAACCCATTGTTAGTAACTGCAACATATTGACCAGGGAAAAATCCATGGTTAATTTTTGTGCGAACAGTAAGAGTAGTAATACCAGCAGGCACCGAATCGTCAACTCTTACTTGATCAAGACGAATAGCATCTTGAAGAGGTCCAACAATTCTATTTTCTTGAACTCTGAAGTCAAATTCACGACTACGAATGACCATTAAAGTCCATTTTGTTGGACTGGTTGTTGGTCTATTATTAGTAGATGAAGCTGTAGCTAAATATGCCTGCCCGTTATAAAGAACTTTATTTCCAGCAACATAACTTGTAGTAGAACTCCAGTATTCAGTTACTGGTAAAGTTTCTCCTTCAACAAATACATCATTAATAGCTGGTTGGAAATCACTAAAAACGTGAGAAATTTTTCTATAAAGAAGACCAAGGTCTTGTTTATCAGCAAAGACAAAGTTTGTAATTTTATGGTGCGAAAATTCGGGTACTGCTCTGGTAACAGTATCATTTGGTTGAGTATATACTTTACCAATTCCAGCAGCTGAATCATATAAAGGAGAATCTGAGGTGAGAGCACCATCCTGAATGGTAAACTGCCAGAAATAACATCCTCCAGTTACGTTGAACAAAGCACAACGAGGAACGTCTTTATCAGCAGGGTCGGGTACATATAGAGGGCGTAGCTGAGTTCTACGCAAATCCATACCTACAAGAGAGGTGCCTCTTGGAATAGTAGCACCGCCATCACGAGCATTGAATTTATAAAGAATATTGTTTGGATCGCTAAAGTTAAAACTTACATTAGTATTTGATTCCCACTCACCAAGTGCTTGATTATATTGAAAAACAGGCAGATCGTCTACATTTTCTACCCCTGGTCTATTATCAATAAAGTGTACACCAGGAGACAGCATAATTGTAAATTGATCAAAACGATCATTATCAATTCCTGGTAAATACGAGAATCTTGCTGCTTCAAGAAAGGCGCGTTGGATCGATACAAATGGTCTGGTTGGAGAATTGCCTCTGTTATCTAATGAATCTGTTGCGTTAAAATCATCAGGTGATACATAAAGATATTTACCAGTTTTACTTGAAAGCAGATTATCTAATCTCGTTAATGGCATTACTCAGTTACCCGTAACTATGGTTATTTCTTCTGTGTTATTTATACAGAAAAACCTGGAGGGGTCTCCAGGTCTTTGCGTCTTCCTTCACACGGAAGCCCAAGGTCGGACTTGAACCGACGACCTACGGTTTACAAAACCGTTGCTCTATCCAGCTGAGCTACTCAGGCGATTTGACGAACTGAAAAGGACCGTTATAAGATCCCCACACTTGTTCGTGTGTTTCGACATCTAATCCTTTGTCGATGGTATGATAATAACCATCACCAAGTAATCTTTCTGTTGCTACAAAAGTGTTTTTTTCTCCTCTTTGTACGTAGCATTCATTACAAACATTTACTCCATGGAAATCAGTACCGTCATACCGAAATATTGTATCACACCCCTGAAGATATGTCAATCCATCTTCTTTAAAGAACTTTAATAAGATTTTTTGATCTTGCTCATATACTTCAACTATGTTTTTTAAATATGGAACTTTATCAACATAGTATTGTTGGATACATTCAAAACGATTACTATCCAGTTTTTTGTGAATTACCTCAATCATTGCAAACTTGCTGGGGTTTGACATTGCTTGCATACAATTATTAAAAATTCCTTCGTAATAAGAAAAAAATTTTTCAATCATCTTGTGGTAATAGCTCAGGATTTTGAACTTCTAAAGAAAACAGTAATGGATGCATTTCTTCCATAATTAAGTAATTAGAGTACCTCCACATATCTTCGTCATCGAAATCACCATGTTGAAGTGCCTCTGTTTGAACAGATGGGTGATCTTGTATAAGTTGAGGTAATTCATCGAACGTATATGGTAGACCTTGTATAAAATACATGCGAACTACCTCACCCATATAAAAAACATATGCTTGAGAGAGAATGTATTTCATTTTAATCTTCACACATAATTATTTAGTGTGAATACCCGTGGTCGGATTCGAACCGACACTGGAAGGATTTTAAGTCCTCTGTCTCTGCCGTTGGACTACACGGGCAAGGTGCTCCTTGAGGGGATCGAACCCACCTCACATCGATTATGAGTCGATTGCTTTCACCAGATAGCTAAAGGAGCATTAGCGATAACTGAAGTTATCTGTTTTCAACAATTTACTACATTTTTCCTTGAGTTCAACTAACTCATTAATTGTAGCACATCTAAAGGTAAGAATGGTTCCATGTTCGCCTCTGATGATTACCTTCTTATTATAAAGGTCTATGGAAATTTTGTCAAGAGCTTGTTCCGAAGGATTTTTAAGATTCATAAGATTCAGTTTTCAAAGCGCCACATTGCTATTTTACAAGTATATGGGCGGTTTGTCAAGCTCGACTTTTTTACCCAAAAATTACCCGAGATTTTTTTTGCGATCTTTTGGGTTTTGAAAGACAATTTTGAAATCGCCTATCAGTTGAGAAGAATTGAGGGGGCACGCATCGTTAGGTTACCAGTAGCAGTAATATTTAATGCACCGCCAGCGGTGATATCCATAAGTCCCTGTGATTTAATTGTAATTGATCCTGGACTATCTATAACCACACCAGTAGGTGATTTGTCAGTAATAAGACCCGTAACATTAGCAAGTTTAGCACCTGTAATATTTTCAACTTTTCCACCTGTAATATTGAGAGTATTTGTACCTGTAATACTCGTTGTTACTGCTCCTTCCATCTTATTCGTCATCGCACCAATAACTTTAGTAGTCATGGCAGTGGCGATGAGATTGACAGTCGATGGACTTACAAGAACAGAATTTACACTTGGAGTTGGAGCTGGAGTAAATTTACCTGCAGTCATGTAAGTAGAAGAAGCGTTGTATAATGCAAGGAAAGGAGATGCATCAGATCCAACATACATGCCTGGAGTTTTAGCGCCCTTGACAATTGCTGGAGACAATGAAACATCTGTACTTGGTTTGGTAACATCCGCAATCAATGATTTTTCGTTACCCATAATCATATTACCCAATTTGGTACTAAAAATCATGTCTCCTTTCGTCACACTAACTTTGAATCCACCTATACCTGCAGTACCACTTACAACCTGCATCATTGGTTGAGCATCTGGTGTCTCGGTAGATCCAGTTGGAGGTGATGGAATATTTGGTTTATCATTGACAACTGTATATTGAGCATTTTGATCAACTAAGTTACCTATTATAGGTAGCGTGGGAATTCCTACTGGAGGTATTCTACCAACAATAGTTGCTTTAGATCTACTCTCTTCTAAAATATCACCTGCAACATCTACCATGAAATGACCAGCTGATATAATATTGAATTTTGCCAGTGGATCTTCCATAGCATATGTCAATTCACCTTTGATTGTACTATACTTAGCAGATTCTACTGTCTGTTTTGTGGTAGCAGAATTTCTATATGTGCCACATTTTAATTCAATCATGCCACCAGCATCTGTTCCAGATGCACCAGCAACTAATCTGATATCTGCTCCTTTCAACTCTAATGTTTTACCAGCATCTAATGATATGTTTCCTGATGATTTTACTTTAACATCACCACCAGTTACTTCCAGATCAACATCGCCACCATTAACCGTGATTGCCAATGCTTTTTTAATCTTAGGATCTACTTTACCTTTAGCATCTTTATAACTAACGACATTATTTTGGTTGTCAATATTAATGATACAAGCTTCTTTTACTTTTGCAAGAAAACTATTACAATTAACAATTTCAAAGTTACCCGCTTTCGGATTGTCTGGGGGATCAGCAGCAGCGACGAATCTAATAGAACCATCGGTGTCAAGTGTGTATCCAGTTCCAGAACTCATTCTAATTTGATAAAATGATTGCCCCGTTTGATCATTGTGCCCTGTAGTTTGATTAATGTTTCCTCCTGCAGTGGTGTGTGTTTCTGTAGATGTAACATCTGCTACTTTAGACGCTTCCTGCTGCTCAGTTGTCTCGGCGCCGCCTCCTTGAAGTTCTGATGGTATCCATGCTGAGATATCACCAAGCACTCCCATTATCTCAGAACCAAACTGATCTATGAGATCTTGTACATTACCAAGAGCATCGTTTACTTCTCCAGCAATATCATCTAAAGCTGGCAGTCCAAGATTTATATCGGTGTCTGCGGTTCTTGTTCCTGTTCCGCAACCTGAATTTGGAGTTCCTGTAGGAAAAGATTTTGCCCCCGAACGTAATTTAGATTGTAAGTCTAACCAACTACTTGCCATTTTTCACCTCACTATACCGTACAATCATCGCAGTCACCATTTGGACAATCAACAACCTCTGCAACGCCAGAAGGTGCCACACTGTCAACATATTTTTTATATAATGTAGGTTCAATACAATTTAAAGATGGTATTGCTTTAGCACCCATCCCTCCACCACCAATAATTTCAATAGTAGGAAAAGCATTAAATGTTTTGATTTTGTTTATAACTTCTACAGAAACTATATTTCCTGCAGAATTTAAAATAGCTCTTACTACTGTCGCATCTCCATCAACATAGATTTTTGGTTCGGATGTATAACCATATCCTGGGCGAATAATAATAAATCCATCGATGTAACAATTATCATTGGCAGTAATCGTCGGCACATATCCTGTCCCTGGTCGATCAACTTTCACTTTTTTTAATTTACCGTCATCATCTAATTCAACCGAGGCAAATCCGCCAAATCCAGCCCCATAAATTGTCACAAATGGAGGACTCAGGAAAGGATCTCCAGGGTTTTTGATTGGAATTGATAGTATTTTACCGTTGTTGTCTACAACAGGATCTCCCAACTCTGGTGGATCAAAAATAGGAGGTATAACTGGTGGAGGAACGGGAACAGTTGTATATATTGTAAAGTCTTTTGCTACAGCTGGACCAAGCACACTAAAGATTACATTTGTATCAGATGTAATGCTCAATGTTTTGGATAAAGTAATCGTCACGACTCCAACACCACCAACCATTTTAATTTTACCTATTGTTGTATTACTTACAAAATCACTATTTCGTATTGTTCCAAACATAAGGTAATCATATAATGTCCCATCTGGAACTGATCCAGAAGTAACGGTAAGAGTAAATGAAATATTTTCTGATGCAGTTATTCTTGTTTTATCAGATGTTAAACTAAAATTTAAACTTGCTGGAGTAATAGTAATCGTTGGAGTAAATACGATTGCAGATGATCCCGTGAGTCTTAATACTCCAGAAGAATTAGCAGAGAAAATTCTTCTTAGCCCCACAGATGCAGATACATCTTCTCGTCCAGAAAAAGTTAATGTTGCATCGCTATCAATATCAACATTAATTGGTGGAAATATGGGAGCGGTTGGAGGGGCATCAGTAGGTGGGGTCGTGGGGGCAGACAAATCTGATGGAATAGAAGTAGTGAATATATCTGCTGGCGTGGCTGGGGGTGGCGTTCCAGGTAAACTACCTGTGCCTGGTGTTCCTCCACCAACATCAGCTGTAGTAACAGCTGGGCATGGCAATGCATATGCCTCTTCACAACTTGTTTGTAGAGGTGTTACTCCTTTAGATTCTAAATCAGCAATTATTTTATCTAAATTTTTAAAATCATCTTCTCCTGGTTTTTTTTTATTTGCTGACCCAGTGCAAAGTTTTGTCGTTTGACTGCACTTATTGTTTGGTCCTGTGCAACTAAGTCCTATCATTTGGAAAATATATTGTAGAGCTGCTCCCAAAATATTTAAAGGACTTGCAATGATGCCAAGAATAGCTTGAACTGGTCCAAGAACTAAATCAATAATGCCAGTAAGAAATGATTCGATCTCACTTAAAACCTGAGAAATCATTGCTTCTATGACACAAGTTGCTGCATTGACTATCTCAGTGAGTAAATCGGTAATTAAATTGGTAAGAAAATCAAGTAAACGCTGTTCAAAATCCGCAAATTCACAGTTTATTTTACTGAGAGATTCATTCAACTGTTGAATTAATTTACCAAGAAATCCTACACCTTTTTTCTTTGTTACTGGTCCTGATTTTGGAGATCCTTGTGGCGGTGAAGGAATTCCCATCAAATACTTGACAGATTCTTCTACTCCTTGTTTAAGCAATTTAATCATTTCAAATTTTGCATTCCTAAGATATGCATTTGCTATACCAAACACTCTGGTAACATATCCTCTTGCTGCAGTTGCATAGTCAAATACTTTACCAGTAGCATCACTGAGCATATTAGTTCCTATTTGCCCTCCATTTTTAGAGATGCTACCAAAAATTTCAGTCAGTGCCTCCTCCATTTTTGTCTTGCCAGTGCTATTATCTTTGCATCCAGCATCTGCTACAGGATAACAAGTATATCTACCTGAAGGATTTGATGGACCTTGTTCTGCTGCTGCTGCGGCAACTATCGGTGGAGTACCTGTAGGTCCTGGGCGAGCAGCTGCTGCAGCGCCTGCTGGACCACCAGGGTGTGCTACTGCTGTATTAGTTGGTGCCACATAGTTTGAAAATCCAAGACAAGCATCTTGTGGTTTTGTTGTTTCTAACTTGTCATTCTTTGTTGTGTTAAATACTCTGGGCATTTGCCCCATGATAACGGGATGTTGCCCTGTTGCACCATCCAGAAAAAATCCCATCACCCAATCGCCTTTGTTCAATTTGGGAGTTGTATAATTACTATTACCTAAACTTGCTGGATGAGTGACTGGCAACAGAATAGTTGCCCATGGTAAATCCTCATAAGGAATTGCTGTGCAACTCTTCAGGTGCTGCCCAACAATTCTAACCTTGTATCTGTTGCCCCTCTTCGGATCATCTTTGGTTTCTACTTGCCCAATCCACCAATAGAATCCATCTTTACCAGCAAATCCAGTGGGTGTATTTAGTTCAGGTATTATCATAGGGATTATACGTCAAAAATTTTACACTCATTTGCGTTTGGATTATCGTCACAGAATAATTCTAATGGAGTTGGATCATGCTCATCTTCTGGATGTCTAGCATGATATCTCTCCAGTGAGTCTAACTCATCTTCTACATGGCGTCTAGCCTGAGAAGATATCAAAGGATCATCCAAAATTTTTTTATCTTTATCGATGTGATCATATATGTTTGACATTTTAGCTACCTAAGTTATCTCTAATTAATTCTATGTTTGATACAGCTGCTTGACCTGTAGTGTTATCATAAACAATTTCATATGAAATTTTATTAATCAAATACACATTTTATTAATCAAATACACTCCACTATTTACCTCGTCTAATACTTTTTCTCTTCTTTTTGAAGTAACAGATTGGTTTGGTAAATTAACTTTTAGTTTGTCTCCAGCTCTTAATTGTAAATTGATCGGTATAGTAATATTTAGTACTTGATTTTTCATTATCACACTTCTACTAATAGATTGTGCCATCCATTGTTTTTTAAAATCAGGAAATGGAGTTCCTCCTTTTGATCCTGCTTGCGATGGGTTTGCTATGTCAGTTCCAGAGTGATATGTTTCATGATCAACAAATTGTAACATGATTCGTGAAGGATATTTTGAAAAATGTTTGATCTGTTCTGGTATCTTTTCATCCGTTCCCAAGTGTGCCATTCGTTGATACTCTTTATCCAATGAGAAAAAATATTCTTCGTACTCTGTCGTAGACGGATTGAAAAATGCAATCATTGAAGAGTAAACACCATATCTCATTTTCCTTAAAATGTTTTCTTGCGAAGCAAAAGAATAATTTAAAATTAAATACGAGTTTGTTTTTGCATCAGATTCATCTGATTGAGCCATGCCATATGTATACTCTTGATGTTTTAAATCTGATTTAATTAACTGATCATATGATTTAAATATGTAACCGTCGTAAGTTTCAAAAAATGCATACCCTGCACTACCAGATATAACGGTAGCACTATTATTTGTTGGAGCATCAGTCTTTCCAGTATTAGCAGTAGTTCCTCCTGTTGCGGGGACTGATGTTTTTGCAGCAGGTTGTTGTGGATTAGCACTACCAGGGACACATTCAGGAAGAATCGATGTGATTAAATCAAAAGGTCTTTTTAAGGATGGTATTTCTTTTATCTTATACTTACATGGTTCAAAGTTTTTACCTGGATTTATTTTAGATCCTGCTTGTAAATAATTTGTTAACACATCTGTTACTATTTGTTCACCAGTACCTTCTAACTTTTTACCAATACGCAACACTTCATTTTTTAACGCTTCGAGTGTAAATAAATCCAATGTATAAACTTGTGCTGTTTTAGAAATCATTCTATTTCTAATTCCATATATCACAAATTTAAAAACATATTCTGTGTCTGATATATTAGGCGCTACTAATTTAATAACTACTTCTTCTGTTCCAACAATAGGAGCAGCAGCAATTAAATTAATTGCTGTATCAAGAACATCTATTTCAGCTACTAATTTAATAACTACTTCTTCTGTTCCAACAATAGGAGCAGCAGCAATTAAATTAATTGCTGTATCAAGAACATCTATTTCAGCTGCCATGGTAGAGAGTTCCATAGATTCAAAGATACGAATGCCAAATAATTGTGCTTCTGGGTTTTGACCCGTGAGCATATGTTTCACACCTTTGAGATCTGTGATATAAACTTCTTTAACTGTTGCATTAAGATCTAAACTCATTTTTTACTCTCCTTCTATGCCAGTAATGTAGTTGAATATAAATCACTTACTAACCCTAATGGCTCAGCCTTCCTTACAAACGAAGCAGTTGATTGCTGATCGCCGCCAGATGGTACTACCATTGCACCGCCGCCGCCGCTGGGCTGTGTCATATTTACAACAGTAAGTGATCCTGGATCTCCTCCTGGGTTTGGAGGTGGTGGGGGTGCAGAAACACCAGCAGAAGATACGGTTGGAGCATAAGATGGTACACTTTTCACGGTGCCACCCTTTTCATATGGTTTAGCAATACCAAGTTCTTCATACATCCTTCTCTTATCAGATAAACTCTTAGTAACACCACCCATTTGTCCAGCAGATGCTGCATTTTGAAGA
>Ga0194128_10010813_pt1 | contig 10748 bp, 7 predicted proteins | sample TA2KigCa65mmetaG_FD_148650 | JGI IMG/M metagenome (GOLD analysis project Ga0194128, IMG submission 148650) | Freshwater microbial communities from Lake Tanganyika, Tanzania - TA2015037 Kigoma Deep Cast 65m | ecosystem: Environmental > Aquatic > Freshwater > Lake | place: Tanzania: Lake...
AGGAGGCAGGGGAGAAGCTCACGGCAGAGATAGAGAATGGAACATGGAACGTGGAAGATGAGGAGAAGGAGAAGTTGGTCGGTTATGGCTCGGCGATGGTCGACAAGATCGTCAAAAACGAAATGCGCAGATTGGTGCTCGAAGAGGGCGTGCGCATGAGCTCGCGAACGGTCGACCAGATCCGCCCGATCGGCTGCATGGTCGACGTGCTCCCCAACCGCGTCCACGGTTCTGCGCTCTTCCAGCGCGGAGAGACGCAGGGGCTTACGACCTGCACGCTCGGAGGACCGGGCTGCAAGCAGCTTTCCGAGGGGATGGAGGGAGAGTCAGAGCTTCGCTACATGCACCACTACAACTTCCCGCCATTCTCCGTTGGTGAGACCTCCAACCGTTTGATGGTCGGTAACCGCGAGATAGGGCACGGCAACCTCGCACAGCGTGCGCTCGAAGCCGTGTTGCCGAAGGAAGAGGACTTCCCCTACACCGTACGCACGGTCACGGAGATCCTCGAGAGTAACGGCAGCTCCTCGATGGCAGCAACCTGCGGTTCCACGCTTGCGCTCATGGCTGCTGGCGTGCCGATTTCCGCACCCGTTGCCGGTATCGCCCTCGGGCTCATCTCGGACGAAGCGAAAGACACCTACGTCATCCTCTCCGATCTCCAAGACGAAGAGGACTTCGGCGGTGACATGGACTTCAAAGTCGGCGGGACAGAGAAGGGCGTCACGGCGATCCAGATGGACATCAAGATCAAGGGTCTCCCCGATCACGTCTTTGCCGAAGCGCTGGAGCGCTCCAGAGTCGGTCGTGCATCCATCCTCAAGACGATGCTTGCCTCCATCAAGGAGCCGCGTAAGGAGTTGAGTCCTTTCGCACCGCGCATTGAAACGATCCAGGTGAATCCGGAGGACATCCGCCTCGTCATCGGCAAGGGCGGCGAGACCATCCAGAAGATCACCAAGGAGCTCGGCGTCGAGATCGACATCGAGGACAGCGGTTTGGTGTTTGTGACCTCCGTGAATGGCGAAGCGATGGAGAAAGCCAAGGAGTGGATCCTCGGCATTGTCGCGAAGCCCGAGGTTGGCAAGATCTACGACTGTACGGTCGTCCGCATCATCGCCGGCGTCGGTGCCATCGTGGAGTTCCTCCGTGGCAAAGACGGCATGATCCACATTTCGGAGCTTCAGTGGAAGCGTACCGAGCAGGTGGAGGACGTGCTCAAGGTCGGTCAGCAGGTGCAGGCCAAGTGCATCGAATTCGATGCCATGGAAGGCAAGACACGCCTGTCTCTCAAGCAGATGACGGAGCGTCCTGCGGATATGCCTCCGGAGTTCCGCGGCCCCCCGCGCTCAGGAGGACACGGTGGAGGGCGACCTGGGGGATTTAGGCGGTAGACACATCCGATGCTTCTGAAGAGACGTGCCGACGGCACGTCTCTTCCGTATGCAATACGGTATCCACCATGCGTTACACGATGTGTCCCATCTTGCCCCTCGTATGGTTTGCCTCGGTGAGAATGTCGTCGAATGCCTCGTGCTGGGCGTAGGGAGATTCGCTCTTCCAATGCGCTGCGACTTCAGCGACGATCGTCAGAAGGGGTCCTAACTCCGCGATGCCACGCCCCTGCCAATCGATACCGAGAGCTGCAAAGCGGTCGAGCATTTGGTTGATGCGGTGGAGTGTCCTGTGCACTGCTTCCTGCAACAGCTCCTCGCGGCGTTCGTCGATGACGTAGAGCTCTGAGCCGGAGGCATAGAACTCGGGGATCTCTACGATGAGCGACTCCGCTTGCTTGAGTGCCACGGCGAGATTTTCCCAGTGCTCTTCATCCACTCTGCGGTGTGCCTCTGCCTGTGCGAGAACGTGGTCGATGTCCTTGCGGACGATGTAGAGCCCCTCGCGGGTGTTGCGGAAGACATCCTCGAAGGTGAGCTTGTGCATCTGGCGGATGGCGACTTCCTGCTTACTACTGACGAGCTTGGAGATGCAGAGTCCGAAGACGAAGAATGCGACGATGGCCTGTATGGCTGCAAGCAGCTTACTGAGGCCCTGAGGCAGGATGTCCCCGTACCCTACGGTGGTAGCGGTAATGACACTGAAGTAGATGCTGTCACCGAGGCTTTGGAGGATCGACTCTGTGCCGATCGGGTAGGGTGCGTGACTCGGCAGCCACTGGCCGAGTGCGAAGTACGCGCACGCAAAGAGAACCACCAGTCCGCCCCAGAGGATACCGAGTGCGGAGTAGGGAAGAGCGAAGATTTTCTCGATGAGAGGGAGTTTGTTCTTGTGCATCTATTATTATTATAACATATTATTTATATTTTAGCTATAAACCGATTTATGATGTTTATGTCGTTCCTAGCGCCGAGCGCACGCTTCTACGATTGCGGTTGATGTGCCCGAAAACGTCGGAGCCGACGTCGAGCATGGGATCGACGATGGCGAGATCGAATGCCCCTTTTATGGCGTTGCCGACGGCTTTGACTGGCCGAAACGTTAGAACGTTTTTTCCGAAGTTCAAGACATTGCTTATCGTCGAGCGGACATCGCGCTCCATGTACTTGAGAGGACCATTGCCCAGGCGCTCAGGCGGAGCATCGCTCAACTCGCCGACGATGGCGTTTCCCACTTTGGTCACTCCCGCAGCGAGAGCCATGGGAACCGCTCCCACGGCTGCAATCGGGTCATCTGCGCGCAGGTGAAACTGGTCGATGTCCTCTCCGAGTGCCCGAAGATCCCCCCGGCCGATGAGGCGGTGTTCGCGGATTCCTACAAGAGCTGCGAACGGCGTCATGTGATGGCAATGGTACACCCCTCTGACGATGCGCAAGGCAAATTCTTACGGATTTTCTTGCCTTCATGCATGAAGGTGCGCTTCAATGCCGCGACTTCGTAAGAAGTTTCCGCTCTTTCCTTTCTTCGATGGCCGCCCGTTACACGGGTGGCCGTTTTTGTAGTGGTACCGGTTGTGTCGTGCTTCGACTACGCTCAGCATGACACAACCAATGTACTTTCAGCTGGCAGCTGACCGCTATAAGCTTCCCGTATGCTCTCCAAAGCTTACGATCCCAAGGCGTGCGAAGACCGCATCTATGCGATGTGGGAGGAGAGCGGTGCATTTACGCCCGAATCCTGCGATCCGAAGGGGGAGCCCTTCACGATCTCCATGCCGCCGCCCAACGCCACGGGGCAGCTGCACCTCGGTCACGCGGTGATGCTCGCCCTTGAAGATATCTTCATTCGGTTTCAGAGAATGCAGGGCAAGAAAGCACTCTGGGTGCCGGGGACGGATCATGCGGCGATTGCTACCGAAAACGTTGTTATCAAGAAATTGAAAGATGGTGGCATGAAAGATCCACGCAAGGAACTCGGGCGCGAGAAGCTCATCGCGGAGATCGCAACCTTTGTGGAGCAGAGCAAGGCGACCATCCGATCGCAGGTGCGCAAAATGGGATCATCGTGCGACTGGAGTCGCGAACGCTATACGTTTGAGCCCTCTCTGAACCGCTGTGTTCATGAAGTCTTTCAGCGCATGTACGAGGACGGATTGATCTACCGTGGTCATCGGATCGTGAACTGGGATCCAAAGCTCCAAACGACGGTTTCCGATGATGAAGTGGAGTACAGGGAGGAGAAGAGTGCCTTCTACACGTTCCAGTACGGGCCGTTTCAGATTGCGACTGCCAGACCCGAGACGAAGTTCGGCGACAAGTACGTGGTGATGCATCCGGAAGACAAGAGATACGCAAAGTACAAGCACGGGGAGACCTTTGAAGCGGAGTGGATCAACGGACCTGTGCGAGCAACGGTTATCAAGGACACGTCCATTGATCCGGAGTTCGGTACGGGCGTGATGACCATCACTCCCTGGCACGATCACACGGATTTTGCGATCGCTGAAAAGCACGGACTCGAGAAGGAGCAGATCATCGGGTTTGACGGAAAGTTCCTACCCATAGCGGGCGAATTTTCCGGCAAGAAGATCGATGATGCTCGACCAATGATTGTGGAGAAGTTGAAGAGCAAGGGTCTACTCGTGAAAGTGGACGAACAGTACGTGCACCACAAAGCGGTTTCGCAGCGTGGTGGCGGTGCTATAGAGCCGCAGATCAAGGAGCAATGGTTTATCGATGTGAACAAAGAAGTGGTTGATTGGAAGTCGAAAGGCTCAACGAAGAACGCCAAAATGAGCCTCAAACAGATCATGCACTCTGTCGTCCATCATGGTGACATCCAGATCATTCCCGATCGCTTTGAAAAAACGTATTTCCACTGGATCGATAACCTACGTGACTGGTGCATCTCGAGGCAGATCTGGTGGGGGCACAGGGTGCCGGTGTGGTACAACGGCGAGCAGATGTTCGTTGGGGCAAAGATGCCGGAAGGAGAAGGTTGGCAGCAAGACCCCGATACCCTCGATACCTGGTTCTCTTCGGCGCTCTGGACGTGGTCGACACTCATTGATCCGAAGAAGGCGGCCGACCCGTCATTGTCACTGCAAGACATCCTCGCGCAGAGCCCCGACTTCCAGACGTTCCACCCGACGAGCGTGATGGAAACGGGTTACGACATTCTCTTTTTCTGGGTGGCACGCATGATCCTGATGACGACCTACGCAACAGGACAGACTCCCTTCAAGACCGTCTACCTTCACGGTCTCATCCGTACCCGCGACGGCAAAAAGATGAGCAAGAGTCACCCCGAGACGATGATCGACCCGCTCGATATCATCCCGAAGTACGGAGCCGATGCGCTGCGCCTCAGCATGATCGTGGGACAAAGCCCCGGAGCGGACAGTCGGCTTTATGAAGAGAAAATCGCCGGGTACAGAAACTTCGTGAATAAGCTCTGGAATGCATCTCGCTTTGTGTTGATGCAGTGCGAAGAAGCACACGTGGATCCGAAAAAGCTGTCAGCTGACAGCTTTCAGCTTTCAGCAGTATCTCTTGCCGATCGGGCGATCCTTTCCAAACTTCAGGCGATCACCAAGCAGTCGACCGAAGGATTGGCCGGTTACCGGCTCAGCGAAGTGGGTGATGCTCTCTACAGTTTCGTCTGGGACGATTTCTGTGATTGGTACCTGGAGCTTGCGAAGGGCAATGCGAATGTTTCCGTGCTCGTCCATACACTGCGCAGCATCCTGCTCCTCCTCCATCCGTACTGTCCTTTTGTGACGGAAGAGCTCTGGTCGCATGTGAAATCCGAGGACGCAGGGATGCTGATCCAGAAATCCTGGCCGGAGCCTCAAAAAGAATTCGTCGATGTGAAGGCCGAGGAGGCATTCTCGCAGCTTACTGCTGTTGTGCAGGCAGTCCGCAAAATCCGTGCGGAGCAGGGGATTGAGCCAAGCAAGGAGATTTCCGTGATCATCCATGGCAAAAAGTGGATGGCACTTCTGGAGTCTGAGCAGGCGCACATTCGCAGACTTGGGAAAATCGAGAGCCTGACCTTCGTAACGGATGCCAAGTCGCATACGAATGTTGCAAGCGCCTTTCTTCCCGATATGGAAGTGCATGTGTCTCTTGAGGGACTCATCGACAAAGACGCTGAGCGAAAAAAACTGCAGCAGGAAGCGGAAAACCTTCAGCGCTTTCTAGCGGCAACGGAAGGAAAATTGGCAAACGCCGACTTCATCGCACGTGCTCCCGAGAAGGTCGTTGCGATTGAGCGTGAGAAACTCCGCGCGAACGCCGAAAAATTGCAGAAGATTACCGAACGACTGAGGAACTTTTCCTGATAACTGTCTGCATTGTCAGGTTTCGATTCCCTGTCAATTCCGGATGGCATTTTCTACTCATCGAAACTGCAAATCTTGGTATCGTTTCCCCTAAGATACCCTTTTCCCGTGCAACGCGGGTTCTCGTCTACGGAGCAGTGACACTGACTCTTGGCATCGTCAGCTATGTGTCGTGGTGGCCGGGGGTGCAGAGAGCGGGTGAAGCTTTGCGCGGGCAGGCTGGCACAGGCGATCCCGTGACATCTCCGTACGCCGTTGAGACCCGCTGGCATGCAGGCTGGATGGGCACCTGCCTTCCCCTGACGACCGCGTTCCTGCCAAACCGCGCGTGTACGGCATCCAGTGCGCATTGGATCGATTCTCTGCCATCTGTGCGCTTTGGAGCCTCAAAGAGGGAATACTGGCATGATCCTCGGGGGGTGAGCTCATGGAGAGCTAGACCTGCCTGGGTTGCGTGCCCCTGTGATTCCCAGAGCTGATAGAAGCACTCCCGCACATGTATCAGGAGCGCCTCCTCTGTGTCGGTAGGCTGAGGGAGGCGGCGACGTGCTTCCGATGCGCGGTATTCCCGGTTGCGGATCCACACCGCAATGGAGCGGCAGGCGAGGTCTTCTCTACGCATCTTGCGTACGAGGATGCTTACGTGTTCGAGGAGATAGGCGTATGCCACATCGGCATGTCTTGTCATCCGAAAGCTTCGGCAGCGCGAAACGGACTTCGGTGGACGATCATCCACCTGTAGAGGGTAGACAGAGACCCCATGCAGCTCCTGCTGGAGCTCTCTGCCTGCCTTTCCGAAGAGTCGTGCGGCGGTATCTGCAGGAGCGTGGGCAAAATCCCATGCTGTCTTCCATCCGTGCGCCTCGGTGTGTTTCGTGCGTGCATGGCCGATACCGGGGATGGCAGCCGCGGGGCGATCATGGAGAAATGAAGAATGAAGAATGCAGAATGCAGAATGATTCGACATTTGGTTTTCCAGAGTAAGAACGGTAATGCCGGCGGGCTTCCGATATTCACTCGCCATTTTCGCCAGGGTTTTTGTGGGGCCTATGCCGATCGATACACTGAGAGCAAGGTGTTGCCGCACTACTGTTTGCACATCCTGAGCCCATTGGACTGTGTCTTTCGGGGTTCCTCCGACGAGGGACCGCAGATCCAAAAACCATTCGTCGACCGACATCCGTTCTATGCGAGGACAATGGTTTGCGAGGATATCCTCGATATCCCGTGATGCCCTACAGGCTTCTGCAAAATCCGAGAGGCGTTCTATGGCATGAGGACAGAGTCTCTTTGCCTCTACGAGGCGCATGCCTGTGGTAATCCCATACGCTTTCGCCTCGTAGCTTGCTGCAATGACGCAGCCGCCCCCCATGCCGAGGGCAAGGAGTGGTTTTCCTTTCAGGCGCGGATCCTTACGTACCAGAACCGAGGCAAAAAACGCGTCCACGTCGATATGCGCAATCATGAATGTATCAGGTATGAAGTATTATGTATTACGTATGTCCTGCTTTTTTAGAGTGAGCACTTTTCAAAAGACCTAATACCTAATACTTAATACTTCCGCACCGTTCCCCGTACGACGCCGGCGACCTGCAATTCCTCCAAGGCGTACATATCGGGATAGGCGGGGTTTTCGGCCTGCAGATAATACTTCCCCTTGTCGCGCTTGAGGCGCTTCAAGGTGAATTCGCCGTCGAGCACTCCAACAACGATCTCACCGGGTCTGGGCTCTTTGCCACGTTCCACAATCACCAGATCTCCTTCAAAAATACCTGCATCGATCATGCTGTCGCCCTTCACGCGGAGGAGGAACGTGCGCGTACGGTCTTTCACCAGGTACTGATCCAGCGTCACCATCTCTTCAGCCTGTTCCTCGACGGGAGCGGCAAAGCCTGCGGCGATGGGGCCGAAGAGCGGAAGCGTGAGTGCCGGTGGAACATCGTCTCCTTCGGTCATTTCTGTGAACTTGATGCGTCCGCGAGGATCCTTCTCGAGAAACCCGGTCTTCGTGAGCACGCGCACGACCTTCGCGACGGCGTTCTTGCTCCGTACACCAAACGCAACGGCAAGGTCGGAGAGGGAAGGGCTGTATCCGCGCTTGATCTGGAACTCGCGCACGAAGTTGAGGAGCGTGCGCTGGTGCGGCGTGAGGGCGATTTTCATGAAGATGGGGGTACGAACGTACACCATCATAAGGTGTACGGTCGGACACCGTCAAGCTATTCGATCACATCCAGTTCTTTCAGCTTGCTGAGCTCCAAAAAGGTGATCGTCCATGCTGTTTGCTTGAAGACTTCGAGGTACGCAAAGAGGTAGCTGCTTAAGGCCACGAGGATGATCGCAATGAGCCCTGTGAGGACGGTCGTTACCGTAGCAGAGAGGAAGGTGGAGAAGAGGAAGGCAAACCCGATGATGAGGGCAGGGAGCAGCAGGGCCATCGCGGCGTTGATGACGATCCTGAGGGAGATCACGAAGAGGAGCACGAGGAGGAAGACGATCTTGCTCAAATGGCTCAAAACAAGCTTAAAACTCATTCCCATTGCGGTGAACATGCCGACCTTGCGGATGACGATAGCCTCTTCGCTGAAACAGATGAGGAACTTCAGGACAACCGAGAAGAGCCAGAGGAACCAGAGTGCGACTAGGAGAAAGCCGACCATGTCGGGGCTCCCGCCGTAGCGGAAGATGAGGGAGCTGAGGGTGACTGCGAGCGAAACGCTACTGAGGACGGCGATCTCGCGGACGACGAACAGCGGAAAGAAGTTGTAGAGCCCGAGGATCCATCCTCCGTTCACTTCCTCTTCCCGGTGGGCTTTGGCACCCAGGCCGATGACCGCACCGAGGCAGAAGCTGGGGATGAAGAATTCGACGATCAGGAGAACGACGATGAGGGTCATCACCGTTGCGAAGACGGGGAAGGGGACGGAGCGGTAGATGATTTCCTCGATCTCAAAGAAACCAATGGTGTTCCCTGCGATCATGAAACTCCAGAAGAAATAGGTCTGGTAGATGAGCATCTTTAAGTGCAGGAGCGTCTCGAAGAAGGACGATGTATAGCCCCACCAGCGCACACCGCGCTGCTTGCGCGTGATGGCCCAGGCTCTGGCGATGATTTCGCGCGGTGTCACCAGCAGATCATAGCCGAGGACACAGTAATAATCGAACAATGGACATGAGTAATTGCAGTGCGTTGAGCGATTTCCGTCACTCGATTGGCGTACGCTCACCGTTCCTCAATCGTGCTTTGCAACGGCTGATACCGGTACTCCTTTCCGAGCACGATGGTCACATCCCGCTGCTCCGTTGCTGTGAGCGATTCGCCGCTTTGCAGCGGCAACCCCAGGATATCGCCCATGAGGACTCTCGCGGGTTCGTTTGTTCCCACTCCTCCTGCTACCCATGATGCCTCCTGATCCTCGAGTGCTTCGGCGTTGGCTATGTAGTCCACGCGCCAGCCGTAACGGGTGAGCTCATTGCCGAGGCTTCTGGCGGAGCCGGGTTTGGCTCCCGCATTGAGGATGCTCAGCGTGGGTTTGCTGAGGTAGACGGCGCGATGACGCGTGACGAGGGAGACGAACGCCTGTACCTGCTTCCAAGTCACGGGGAACTCGGGGATCGACACCGGAAGGAGCACGGATGCCCCTTCGAAGAGATTGCGCGGCGGTGCGTAGAGGAGTCCGCCGGGTTCCGCGAGGGTGTCGTAGAGTCCGTTTCGATCGGAAAGCTGCAGAGCGACGACATTCTGCCGGTCGATTTCCCCACCGGCACCAGCGAGTGCAATCAGTTCCCGGACCGAGAACGTCGTTGCCACATGTTCGTGGAGAACCCCGAGCAGATCGCTGATGGCCGAAACATCGCGGTGCAGCTTCTTTGCTTTGGCATTTTCTGCCATGGCAACGATGATTTGCTGCTGACGGGCGGAGCGGCTGAAGTCGCTCGAGGTGTGCCGGCTTCGCGCGTACTTGAGTGCCGTTGCACCGTCGAGGTGTTGCATGCCACGGTTGATGCTGAAGGCTTCAAATCCGTAGTGCTCATCGGGGTACTCGGTGTCGACGATGTCCTCGGGAACGTCAATGTCGATGCCTCCGATGATGTCGACGGCTTGCACAAATCCCTCGAAGTCCACTTTCACCGCGCCGTGGATCGTGAGGCCCAGCGCCCGTCCGATTTCTGCCGAGAGCTGCCGCATGGATTCCTTCACTGCTTCGGGGTGCTCTACGCCTTGTCCTCGCAGGTATCCCTTGTAGTCTCGGTAGAGGCTGTTTAAGCGCCCTTTGCCCATCTTTTCCGTACTCAGGAAGTAGAGATCCCTGGGGAGCGATAGGACGACGACGCTTTTACTGGCCTGTGTGTCGATGCTTGCGACCATCACGGTATCCGTCAGATCCTTGCCATCGTGGCTGGTGTCGCCCTGCCCGAGGAGCAGGACGTTGGTGAAGCCGTTGCTGTCTTGGGGGATCTCTCCTCCGGCGAGCGATACGAAGGTGCGCATGCCCATGGATTTGAGCCCGATGAGTGCCTTTGCGGTACCCGAGAGCAGGAGCAGTGCACAGAGCACGGCGACGAGCACGAGCAGGAGGCGTTTGAGGGCAAGCGCGCTGCGCTGCTCTTCCTGCCTGCGTTTCCACGCGCTGTACCAGCCAAGGAGTGGTCTGCCGATTGCGAGCATGGTCAGCGTCGCGCGCCTCCAGGGGAAGCGGCGGCGCACAGGCACAGATCGGATTTTCCGCACAGTAAAAGACATCGGCCGAAAGCCTAACGGCTCAAGCGCGAAGAGGAAATTGCATTGAGCGCGAAGAGTGGGGGAATCGCAACGTGCCCTTTCCCTCATTCCCTTTGCCCTCTACTCTGCACCTATGTCCTCTATCGTGTTCCTTGAGGTGGATCGCGAAGATCGCGAAGCAGTCCTGCGGGCTTTTCCACAGGCCAGCATCATCGACCGGGTACTCGAAGAAGAGGAGCTTATCGGCGCGTGCAAGAATGCAGAGATTGTCAGCTGCTTCATCTACTC
>Ga0194128_10010815_pt1 | contig 10747 bp, 9 predicted proteins | sample TA2KigCa65mmetaG_FD_148650 | JGI IMG/M metagenome (GOLD analysis project Ga0194128, IMG submission 148650) | Freshwater microbial communities from Lake Tanganyika, Tanzania - TA2015037 Kigoma Deep Cast 65m | ecosystem: Environmental > Aquatic > Freshwater > Lake | place: Tanzania: Lake...
AAGACAACCTCCGCATGGGCAAGCCGGACGCGACGGCGGCGGAGCTCGAGGAGGCGGCGCGCGCGGCGAACGCGCACACGTTCATCGCCGCGCTCCCGCAGGGCTACCACACCGTCGTCGGCGAGCGCGGGGTGCGGCTGTCCGGTGGGCAGCGCCAGCGCATCGCGATCGCGCGCGCGCTCCTGCGGGATGCGCCGATCCTCATCCTCGACGAGGCGCTCTCCGCCGTGGATGCGGAAAGCGAAGCCGTCATCCAGGAAGCGCTCGACCGGCTGATGCGCGGACGCACCACCCTGATCTTCGCGCACCGGCTCTCGAGCGTGATCGGCGCCGATCGCATCCTCGCCCTCGAGGACGGGCGCGTGGTCGAGAGCGGGCGGCACGACGAGCTGATGGCGCGGCGCGGGGCGTACTTCCGCTTGATGGCGGCACAGGCACGCGAGGGCGACGGCGCGGACGCGCGCCTCGACGAGGCGGCGGCGGAGCCGGACGCCGTCCCGGGTGTCGCGCGCGTGACCGAGACCGCGAGCGCGGACGCCGTCGGGCAGACCGCCACGCTCGGCTGGGGCGCGGTCTTCCGGAACCTGCTCGGCATGGTGCGGCCGTATCGCGGCCAGCTCGCGCTGACGTTCGTCCTCGGCGTGTCGCGGGTGATCGCGCTCATCGGCGTCGGCGTGCTGAGCGCGCTCGTCGTGCTCGCGCTCAAGCGGGGCGAGCCCTTCGGCGGGCTCCTCGTCGCGCTCGCCGTCGTGGCGCCGCTCGCGGGCATCCTGCACTGGCTCGAGTCGTGGCTCGCGCACGACATGGCGTTCCGCCTGCTCACGCACATGCGCGTCGACCTCTTCCGCAAGCTCGACGCGCTCGCCCCGGCGTACCTCACGCGGCGCCGCTCGGGGGAGCTGGTCGGCACCGCCACGCACGACGTCGAGCTGGTGGAGTACTTCTTCGCGCACACGATCACGCCGGCGTTCGTCGCGGTCCTGATCCCCGCCGCCGTCCTCGCCACGCTGGTCGCGTTCGGGTGGCCGATGGCCGCCGCGGTGGTGCCCTTCCTGCTCTGGGCCGCGCTGGGTCCCGTCTTCGGGCGCGGGCGCATCGACCGCCTCGGCTCGCGGGCCCGCGAAGCGACCGGCGAGCTGAACGCCTTCGCGGTGGACTCCGTGCAGGGGCTCGCCGAGATCGTCGCGTTCCAGCAGGAGCGCGCGCGGGGCGTGGCGTTCGCCGCCCGCTCGCAGGCGTACGCCGACGCGCGCCTGCCGTTCCTGCAGGACCTCACGCGCCAGGCGGTGCTGCAGGAGTCGGCCTCCGCGCTGGGCGGCCTCGCGATCGCGCTCGCGGGCGCCGCGCTCGTGAGCGCCGGACGGCTGGACGCGGGCGTGCTGCCGCTGCTCACGCTGCTCGCGATGTCGGCGTTCGTGCCCGTGTGGGAGATCGCGCAGGTCGGCCGCCAGCTCGCGGACACGCTCGGCGCCGCGCGCCGCCTGCACGCGATCGACAGCGAGCCCGTCCCGGTCACCGACGGCCCCGGCGTCGGCACCGGCGTGCCGGGCGCGCCCGCGCTCGCGATGTCGGCGGTCAGCTTCGTCTATCCCGGGCGGACGCAGCCGGCGCTGGACGACGTCACCTTCGAGGTGCCCGCGGGGAGCACGGTGGCGCTCGTCGGCCCGTCGGGCGCCGGCAAGACGACGGTCGCCGCGCTCTTCCTGCGCTTCTGGGACCCGCAGGCCGGCGTGGTGAAGCTCGCGGGCCACGACCTGCGGCACTACCGGCTCGACGACCTGCGCGGCCGCATCGCGCTGGTGGCGCAGGACACCTACCTCTTCAACGACACGCTGAGGAACAACATCCTCATCGCGCGGCCGTCGGCGACGGAGCCGGAGCTGGCCGCGGCGGTGTCGAACGCGTCACTCGACGACTTCGTGCGCTCGCTGCCGGACGGCCTCGACACGGTCGTGGGCGAGCGCGGCGCGAAGCTCTCAGGCGGCCAGCGCCAGCGCGTGGCGATCGCGCGCGCGTTCGTGAAGGACGCGCCGATCCTGATCCTCGACGAAGCGACGTCGCACCTCGACGCGGTGAACGAGCAGGCGGTGCGTGAGTCGCTCGCGCTGCTCGCGAAGGCGCGCACCACGCTCGTGATCGCGCACCGGCTGTCCACCGTGCGCGATGCAGACCGGATCATCGTGTTGGACGGCGGGCGCGTGGCCGAGATCGGTGACCACGAGAGCCTGCTCGCGCGCAACGGCCTCTACGCGCGCCTGGTCTCGCGTCAGCTCGGCGGCGTCGCCGCGCGGGCGCTGACGTAGCCGAACCAGGTCAGATACCCGCCCACCGCCAGGCAGACGCCGACCACGACGGTCAGGAATCCGGCGTCGCCGAGCGCCGCCGCCTTCGCGACCACCACGTGCGGGAACAGGATGAGGGCGGAGGCTTTCACGATGCCGCCCCAGGCCATGACGCGGATGATCAGCGCCGCGAGGCTGCTCACGTCCGCATGGAGGACCACGAGCGCGAGGCACGCCATCAGGAGCGCGATGGGAAACGCCGAGAACGCGATCGTCGAGACCTCTCGATCGAGGCCCGCCAGCACGCGCCGGAAGTGTTCGACGTCGACGAGAATCGACAGGCCGCGCAGCAGGAGCACCGGGCCGATGATCCTGGCGATGACCGACGTCGTGCGCATCGCCCGCGACGCTAGCGCGGCGGCGCCGCCGCCGCGCGCTCGTCGACGTAGACCCAGGCCTCCGTTCCGGACGCCAGCACGGCGGCGATGCGCTGGTAGCCCTCGCGCCGCTCGTAGACGTCGGCGGCGGCCAGCTCCGCATCGGTCACCTCGAACGCGGTCCCCGGCACGCGGTCTGAGGGCCGTCCCGTGAGCGTGACGTTCGCGTGGCGTCCGTCGGCGCTGCGGACGATGTCGTAGCCGGCCAGCATGTCGTCGGTGCCGCGCAGCCGACGCCCGAACGTCGCGAGCTGGACCTGGGCCTGCTGGAGCGAGCCGTACGAGAAGATCAGCGGCACGAGCCTAGCCGCGCGCGCCGTCGGCGAGAGCCTGGAGCTTGGCGAACGCGACCTCGCGCGCGAGGTACTTCATCCCGCAGTCGGGCGCGGCGACGAGGCGCTCCGCGGGCACGTGCTGCAGCGCGGCGGCGAGCCGGCGCTGAACGATCCCGGGCGTCTCCGGCGTCGGGTCGCCGAGGTCGAGCACGCCGAGCACGATCGTCTTCGAGGGGAGGGCGCCGAGCACCGAGAGGTCGAGCTTCGGCTGCGCCGCCTCGATCGAGATGCCCCAGGCGCTGCAGCGGTCCAGCTCGGGGAGGAACGAGTAGCCGCTGGGCTTGTCCTTCACGGTCGCCGCGTAGCCGAAGCACAGGTGGACGATCGCGGGCTTGGCGACGCCCGCCAGCGCCCGGTCGATGGCGGCGATCGCGTAGGCGCGCGCCTTGTCGGGCCGCGCCTGCAGATAGGGCTCGTCGAGCTGGACGACGTCGACGAGCGGCGCCACCTCGCGCAGCTCCTCGTTCACGGCCGCCGCGTACGCCATCACGAGCTTCTCTTCGTCGCGGTAGTAGTCGTCCTGCGCGAGCGCCGCGAGCGTGAACGGCCCGGGCACGGTCACCTTCGTCCGCCGCGCGGTGATCGAGCGCAGGAGCACGGCGTCCTCGCGCACGATCGGCCGCACGCGGCGGATCGGTCCCACGATGCGCGGCACCGGGATCTCGCGCCCCGTGCGCGCGATGCCGACGCCGGGACGCGTGAGGTCGACGCCCTCCAGCGCGTTCGCGAGCTGGTTGAAGTAGCTCTCCCGCCGCTGCTCGCCGTCCGTGACGGTCTCGATGCCCGCGCGCTCCATGTCGGCCACGGCCAGCCGGACGGCATCCGCCTGCGCCGCCGCGAGCCACGGCTCGGCCACGCGCCACACCTCCGGCGTCCGCACGCGCGGCACGCCGGCCACCCTGAGGCGGTCCTTGTCGACGAGCCAGTCCGGCTGCGGATAGCTGCCGACGACGGTGGTGGGTATGGGGCTCAGGCGCCGCTCCCGCCGACCAGCGTGCGCGCCAGCTCGATCTCGCCGACGTGCATGAAGCCGTGCGCGACGCACACCTGGGCCAGCGCCCGCCCCACGGTCATGTCGCCGAGCGGCTTGATCGTGACCGGGCGGTCGAGCGCCGCCGGGTCGAGGCCGCGGACGAATTCATCGGTGCTCGCCCACACCTTCGTCATGTACTCGCGGAACATCTCGAGGTTGTCGAGGCGCAGCGCGTGCGCGTCCGCCGCCGACATGCCGGTGCCCTGCGCCACCGGCGGCAGCCCGAGCTTGTCCGCGTAGCCGCCGTCCGTCCACACCGGCGTCCGCCGGTTCTGGAGCACGAAGCGCCCCACGTTGTCCTCGGTCCGGACCACGTGCCACAGGCCCCACGCGATCGTGTTCGCGGTGGCGTGGCCGCCGGGCACCGCGTGGAGCTGGGCGGCGGTCAGGCCCTCGATCGACGTGGTGAGCATCGCGTGCAGGCGCGTCAGCTCGGTCTGGATCAGCTCGGCAGCGGTCATGGCCTCTCCTCTCGTGCAGCGTCTTGCACTATATACGGTGGCCGCCGTGTTGCTTAGATGGAGGTGCGCTGATGGGCCTCGCCTACGTAGTCGTCGGGATCGTGTCCGCTGCCGTCGCCGTCTTCGCCGTCCAGAACAGTCAGTCGATGGCGCTCCGGTTCCTCAACTGGTCGTTCGCGGACGTCCCGCTCGCGGGCGCGCTGCTCGGGGCGCTCGTCGCGGGGTTCGTGCTGTCCGCGATCCCCCTGTCGATCGCGCAATGGCGCTGGCGCGCGCGCGCCCGTGCGCTCGAGTCGAAGATCGACATGCTGGAAGCGGCGCTCGCCACGCGGGAGAGCAACAGCTCGCTGCTGACGCCGCGGCCCGCGGCGCCGGCGCCGGTGGCCCGCACGGCCTAGGCAGCCGCCTGCGGCAGTTACGCAGGCCTGAGACGTAGGGCGAGCACCGCGGCTGCAAGGGCGGCGGCCGCGCTGCCGCCGAACAGCGCGCGCCCCGTGGCCGCGGCGACCGCCGGTGAGGCCTCGTGCGTGAGCCCGATCGCGCTCGCGACGATGCCGCAGAGGGCGCCGCCGAACGCGACCGCGAAGAGCTGGGTGTTCGGGATCAGCGCGGCGGTCGCCTCTTCCTCGTCCGCGCGCGCCGCCCCGAGCACCACGTTGCCCATGTGCGCCCAGCACGTCCCGATCCCGATGCCCTCGATCACGATCGCCACCGCCAGCGCCGCGACGGGCCCGCGACCCAGCGTCAGCGCGAGGCCGATGAAGCCGAGCACCATCAGCACCGGGCCGCCGATGAGCGCCATCCGCACATGGGCGGCGGGGAGGCGCGTCGTGACGATCGCCGCCGCGGTCCACGCGAGCGAGTGCGCCGCGAAGACGTAGCCGGCGACGGTGGGCGTGGCCGCGTGCACGGCCTGGACGAACAGCGCCATGTAGATGGCGAACGGGCTCGTCGCCATCGCGACCAGGAAGATCATCAGGAACGCCTTCCCGAGCGGCCGGCGCAGCGACAGCAACCCCGAGGGGAACAGGCGGGCGGGCGCGCGCGCGTCCAGCGCGAACGCCGCGGTGATCGCGACGGCGGTGACGATGAAGAGCAGCGCGCGCCCCCGCGCGCCCGGCGTGTTGGCGACGAGCGCGAGGCTCAGCACCGCCGCGCAGATCAGGAGCAGGCGCCCGAGCGGCGCGCGCTCCCTGCCCGTGCCCGGCCGTCGCGGCGGCAGCAGGCGCCACGCCAGGAGCGCGACGAGCGCCACGAGCGGGAGCATCAGCCAGAACGTCGCGCGCCAGAGGCCGCGCTGCGCGAGCATCCCGCCGATCAGCGGGCCCGTGAGCGCCGCGACGCCCCACGCGACCGAGATCGTCGCGAGCATGCGCGGCCACAGGTGCGCCGGGAACACGACGCGGACCGTCGCGTGGACGACGCCGATGATCATGCCGCCGCCGAGGCCCTGGACCGCGCGCCCCGCGACGATGACCGCCATCGTGGGCGCCAGCGCGCACGCGAGGCTGCCGGTCACGAACAGCGCGCTCGCGACCGCGAGTCCCCCGCGCAACCCGAAGCGCCGCGCCGCCGCGGAGCTCGCCGCGCTCCCGACGATCGACGCCACGGAGTACGCGATGGTGGCCCACGCGTAGAGCGCGAGGCCGCCGATGTCGGCGACGACCGTGGGAAGCGCGGTGGCGATGATGAAGAGGCTGGTGGCGGGGACGAGGATCGCGAGCAGGACGACGGCGCCGGCGACCCGCATACCGCAGCCATTCTAGCGGGCTGGAGTACACTCCACGCGTGCCCGCGTTGGACGGACTGCGCGTGATCGATCAGACCCAGGTGATGGCGGGGCCGTCGTGCGCGATGCTCCTCGGCGACATGGGGGCCGACGTCATCAAGGTCGAGCCGCCCGACGGCGAAGCGAGCCGCAAGCAGGGCTACCAGCTCGCGCCGGATGTCTCCGCCGCGTTCGTCGCGATCAACCGCAACAAGCGCGGCATGACGCTCGATCTCAAGCAGCCGGAGGGCGTGGCGGTGCTGAAGAAGCTCGCGGCCACCGCGGACGTGCTCGTCGAGAACTACCGTCCCGGCGTCGCGCAGCGGCTCGGCGTCGACTACGAGACGCTGAAGGCCGTCAACCCGCGGCTGATCTACTGCTCGATCTCGGGCTTCGGCCAGACCGGCCCGTACGCGGCGCGCGGCGGCTACGACCTGATCGCGCAGGGCATGAGCGGCATCATGAGCGCCACCGGGCATCCCGGCGGGCCGCCGGTGAAGGTGGGCATCCCGATCGCCGATCTCGGCGCCGGGCTCTTCGCGACGTTCGGCATCCTGTGCGCGCTGCGCGCGCGGCGCACGACGGGCCGCGGCCAGCTCGTGGACACGTCGCTGTTCGAGGCGGGCCTCGCGCTCAGCGTGTGGGAAGCCGCGGAGTACTGGTTCACCGAACGCACGCCGCAGCCGATGGGCTCCGCGCACCGCATGAACGCGCCCTACCAGGCGTTCCGCACGAGCGACGGCTACGTCACGGTCGGCGCGGCCAACGAAAAGCTGTGGCCGATGTTCTGCGAGCTCATCGGCCGCAAGGACCTGCCGGACGACGAGCGCTTCCGCACGAACGCGCTCCGCGTCAAGAACCGCGCGGAGCTTCAAGATCAGATCGAGCGCGCGACGATGCACCAGCCCCGCGCGCACTGGCTCGAGCGCTGCGAGCGCGCCGGCATTCCCGCGGGGCCGATCTACTCGGTGCCCGAGGCGCTCGACGACCCGCACGCGCGGGCGCGCGGCATGGTGCAGGAGCTCGAGCACCCGGTGGCGGGTCGCGTGAAAGTCCTCGGCAACCCGGTGAAGATGTCCGCGAGCCCGCCGGTGATGCGCAAGGCCGCGCCCGAGCTGGGCGCGGATACCGACGCCGTGCTCGGCGAGCTCGGCTACGACGCGGCGGCGATCGCCGCGCTGCGCGCGAAAGGCGTCGTGTGAAGCCGCTCGAAGGCCTGCGCGTCATCGACCTCACCCAGGCCATGGCCGCGCCGTTCTGCACGATGAACCTCGCCGACATGGGCGCGGAGGTCATCAAGGTGGAGCCGCCGGGCACGGGCGAGATGACCCGGGTGCCGGGCCCCGCGCAGAAGAACGGCCACGCGGCGACGTTCCTCGCCGTCAACCGCGACAAGAAGAGCCTCACCGTCGATCTCAAGCGCGCCGAGGGCATCGAGATCGTCCGGCGGCTCGCGAAGGTCTCCGACGTCTTCGTGCAGAACTACCGGCCGGGCGTGGCCGAGCGGCTCGGCGTCGGCTGGAGCGACCTGCGCGCGGTGAATCCGCGGCTCGTCTACTGCGCGGTGAGCGGCTTCGGCGGCACCGGCCCGTACGCGCCGCGCGGCGGCTACGACCTGATCGCGCAGGGCATGAGCGGGATCATGAGCGTGACGGGCGAGCCGGGCAGCGAGCCCGCGAAGTCGGGCCTGCCCATCAGCGACCTCTCCGCCGGGCTCTTCGCCGCGTACGGCGTGCTGTGCGCGCTGGAGCATCGCGACCGCACGGGCGAAGGCCAGCTCGTCGACACGTCGCTCCTCGAAGCGGCGATGGCGCTCACGGTGTGGGAGTCGGCGGAGTACTGGGTGACCGGCGAGGCGCCGAAGGCGCTCGGCTCCGCGCACCGGCTGGCCGCGCCGTACCAGGCGCTGCGCGCATCCGACGGCTGGTTCACGGTCGGCGCGAACACCGACAAGCTCTACCAGGGCTTCTGTCGCGCGATCGAGCGCCCCGATCTCGCGAGCGACCTGCGCTTCGCCGCGCGTGGCGGGCGACTCGAGCATCGCGCGGCGCTCATCGAGGAGATCGAGCGCACGACCGCGAAGGAGCCGCGCGCGCACTGGCTGGCGCGGATCGACGCCGCGGGCGTGCCGTGCGGCCCGATCAACACGTATCCGGAGGCGCTCGCCGACCCGCACGCGCTCGCGCGCGACATGGTGGTGGACCTCGTGCATCCGGGCGCGGGCCCGATCAAGGCGCTCGGCATCCCGGTGAAGCTGTCGGAGACGCCGGGCGCGGTCGACCGTCCCGCGCCGCTGGTGGGCGAGCACACGACGGAGCTGCTGCGCACGCTGGGCTACAGCGACGACGAGCAGCGCGTGCTCCGCGACGCCGGAGTCGTGTAGCCCGCCGGTCACCGCGCGGCGGCGGCGACCGCCGCGCCGTTGCCGTTGATCACGCGGATCTCGCGGCGCGGCACGCCCATGCCGATCGCCTTCGCCCGGAACTCGTCGAGCAGCTGCTGGTAGAGCTCGCGTTCGGCAGGGCCCGCGTCGATCCCGCGGGTCCACGGCATCACCGCGATCTTGATGCCGGCGTCGCTGATCGCGCTCACGCCGACCGCGGGCGCCGGATCCTTCAGCACGCGCCCGTTGCGTGCGAGCACGTCCTGGACCGCGCCGAGGGCGGCGTTGAGATCGACCGCGTCGCCCACGCCGACCGCGAGCTTGAGCTGCCGGATCATCCCGTAGTTGTGCAGGATCTCCCCGACGATCTTCTTGTTGGGCACGATCACCCGCGAGCGGTCGGCGTGCGCGAGCACCGTGCTCGGCAGGTCGATGTGCACGACCTCGCCGTGGACGCCCGCCACCTCGATGTACTCGCCGACGCGGAACGGCTTCGTCACGATGATCGTGAGGCCCGCCACGATGTTGCTCAGCACGCCCTGCAGCGCGAAGCCGATGCCGATGCCGGCGACGCCGATGCCCGCGATGAGCGGCGCGATCTGGAAGCCGAACTTGTCGAGGGCCATCACGACCGCGAACGCGAAGACCACGATGCGGACCACGCGCACGAGCAGTACGCGCATGGGCGGCTCCATCGTGCTCTTGCGCATGCGGCGGTCGGCGAACGCCCCGACCCAGCGCGCGGCGAGCCCGCCGGCGATCAGGATGACCAGCGCGCCGAGGACCTGGAACCCGTAGCGGATCGCGAGGTCGGCGACGATCGTTCTCGGTGGCATGAGTGGCTCCTCCCTGTGATGAGGCCTTCCGATTGTAGCCGCGCCGGCAAGAGGCTTGACGCCGTCCGTAGAATTACGGGCACATGCCTCGCCGCCGTACGCTCGGCCTCGCCGCCGTCGGTCTGCTGGCCCTCCTGGTTCTCGCCCTGGTCGTTGCCCTCCCGGAGATCGTCCGTCGCGTCGCCGTGGATCAGCTCGGCAAGCAGACGGGCCGCGCGGTCAGCCTCGACGACGTCGACCTCAATCTCTTCACCGGCCGCGTGGCCCTGCATCGCTTCCGGCTCGCGCAGAAGGGCTCGAGCGATCCGGCGATCGAGCTCGAAGGCCTGGAGGCGCGGCTCGCGCTCACCTCGCTGTTCGGCAGCCACCAGCGCCTGACGAGCGTGACGCTGACCGCGCCGCGCATCCACGTCGCGCGGCTGAGCGAGACGGCGTTCGACTTCTCGGACCTGCGCGCGCTGATCCCGCCCGCCGACCCGAACGCGACGCCGTCGACGCGCACGATCACGGTGGAGCGCCTCACGCTCACGCGCGGCGCCCTCGTCGCCCGCGACGACGTGACGAAGACGAGCTGGACGATCGACGACCTCACGGTGGACGGCGCCGGGCTCGGCACGCGTCCGGGGCCCGCGGGCCGCCTCAACGTGCGCCTCACGCTGAACGGCACGCCGGTCGTCGTCGACGCGCCGGCGATCGACGTCGCCACGGGCGCCGTCGTCGCCAAGGTCACCGTCGACGGCTTCGACGTCGCGCAGGTGCGGCCCTTCGTGCCGCCGTCCATCGGCGCCTCGCCCACCGCCGGGCGCGTCTCCCTCGCGCTCGACGTGAAGGCCGAGCGCGCGACACCGCTCGCGCGCGTCGCCGTCGCCGGCACCGTCAACGTCGACGGGCTGGGCGTCCAGCTCGCCGATGCCGCCACGCCCTTCGTCACCATCGGCAAGATCGCCGTCGTCATCCGCGACGCCAAGCCGCTCGCGCGCCTCGTCGCCCTCGACTCGCTCACCGTCGACGGCGTTGACGCGCGCGTCGTCCGGTTTAAGGACGGCCGCATCGATCTGCTCGCCCTTGCTACTGGCGGGACGCCTGCCGGTGGCTCTGACGCGGCGTCGCGCCCGGCGGCGTCGGCGGACGGCGCGGGCGCGCCGGGGGGTGCAGCGCCGACATTGGCGGTCGGGAGGGGGCGAAGCCCGCTCCCGACTGAGCCCGGAGGCG
>Ga0194128_10010816_pt1 | contig 10747 bp, 11 predicted proteins | sample TA2KigCa65mmetaG_FD_148650 | JGI IMG/M metagenome (GOLD analysis project Ga0194128, IMG submission 148650) | Freshwater microbial communities from Lake Tanganyika, Tanzania - TA2015037 Kigoma Deep Cast 65m | ecosystem: Environmental > Aquatic > Freshwater > Lake | place: Tanzania: Lake...
TTTCCGTCAGCGAAGTCATCGTGCCCATTACGGTGACCGATTCGAAGGGCCGGTTCGTTTCCGATTTAGGACAGGACGACTTCAAGATCTACGACGAAGGCAAGGAGCAGAAGATCACCTACTTTTCGCGTGAGCGGAATCAGCCGGTGGTTGTCGGGTTTTTGCTCGATCTCTCGAACGCGAGCCGGCTGCACTGGAAGAACTATCAGGAGTCGGCGATCGAACTGGCGCTGGCGCTGCTGCCCGATAACGACAAGCGTTTTTCGGGCTACCTGATCACCTACGGCAACGACGCCGAACTCGCGGTGAATACAACGCAGGACTCCAACAAGATCGTCGAAAAGATCCGCAAGTTGAAACCGGGCGGCGGCGCCGCGCTCTACGACGCGATCTACACGGCTTGCACTTCGCGCAGCCTGGTGAAGGGCGAGCCGATCGAACCGCGGCGCGTGATCGTTGTCATCGGAGACGGGCATGACAACGCGTCGAAGAAGACGTTAAACGAGGTCGTGGAAATCGCGCAGCGGAACCTGGTGACGATCTATGGGGTGTCGACGGTGGCGTTTGGCTTCAACAGCGAGGGCGAAAAGAACCTGACGCGCTTGACCGAAGAGACCGGAGGGCGCGTGGAGTATCCGCTGCAAGGACTGTACAAGGACGTGTCTGGTTATTTGTCGACGCCGTCGGACGAAGGCAACTATGCGTTGAAGGTCGGGACGGGCGGGTATGCTTCGGAGATCGCCAAGGGCATGTTCCGGGCGGTGGCCAACACGGCGGGCGAGGTGACGACGCAGTACATTCTGCGCTATTCGCCCGACAACGCCGATCAGCCGAAGGTGTTTCGCAATATCAAAGTCGAAGTCAATTTGCCGAATGTCACCGTGCGGGCGCGCAAGGGTTACTATCCGTTCGCGCCTGAGGTCAAGGCGAAGTAGAATTTGTCGATAAGGGGTGGAATGAGTGCTGCGATGACGGCAACCATGCGGCCTATGGAGTATGTGATACTCCAGGTGTGTCTGCCGGGGCGTAGCGCCGAGAACGCGGGTGTGGTATTGCTCGACACGACGACGGATATCGCCTACGTGAAGCTGCGGCGCGATTGGGATTCGTTCGCGTCCGAAGAGGCCGATGTGTTGTCGGAATTGGAGAACACGCTGGAGGCTATGGCGCGCGAAAGCGGCGGCAATGCGCTACTCCGCCGGATTGAAGACATGCTTTCGAACTTGGTCCTGGTGACCGATCGGGAGAAGACGATAGCGGCCGATCCCGAGGCTCGATTGCGACGGTTGTATCGCGAGAATGTGAATTCGGTGGGGTCGGTGTCGGTGGTACAGCTGCGCGCTGCGGCGGGCGGGTTAAGCGATGAACAATTGCCTGGCGAAGTCATCGGCTCGATCGAACCGCCGGCGCATGTGCGCGCCGTGCCGGGGATGTTTGCGGCGCGGGTTGAAGGGCGATCAATGGAGCCGCTGATTCCGGACGGCAGCCTGTGCCTTTTCCGGCCTGCGGCGGCGGGGTCGCGCGCCGGCAAAAAGCTGTTGGTTGAGAAATTCGGGACATCGGATGTGACGGCGCAGTATACGGTGAAGGTGTATCAGAGCGAGAAGCGCGCCTCCGAAGACGGCTGGGAACATACGAAGATCCGCATGATTCCATTGAACCCGGAGTTTGAAACCTGGGAACTTTCACCCGACGAGTTTCGCGTGGCCGGTGAATTTGTGGCGGTGTTGCCGCCCGAAGAATGAGTCCTACCAACGACGCGCGGAGGCTACTGGCCGAGGCGACTTCGATCGCGGTGTTGACCGGAGCAGGCATCAGCGCCGAGAGCGGTGTTCCGACATTTCGGGGCGCGGGCGGGATGTGGGGCAACTTTCGCGCCGAGGATTTGGCGACGCCGGAGGCGTTCGCGCGCGATCCGAAGTTTGTGTGGGAGTGGTACCAGTCGCGCCGGGTTGAGATCGCGCGGTGTGAGCCAAACGCTGGGCATCGCGCGCTCGTTGCCATCGAAGAACAGGCCGATGAGTTCACGCTGATCACGCAGAACGTCGACGGCTTACACGATCGGGCCGGATCGAAGCGGGTGCTGAAGATTCACGGCGATATTTGGATGACGCGCTGTTTGGGATGCGGGTATCAGCGCATCAACCGCGATCTGGAAATGGCGTTGCCGCCGCAGTGCGGGGAGTGTGGCGGGATGGTGCGGCCGGGTGTGGTATGGTTCGGCGAGGCGCTGCCGCGAATTGTGTGGGAAGAGGCCGAGCGGGCTGTCAACCGATGCGATTTGCTGGTGGTGGTTGGAACGTCGGCTCAGGTGTATCCGGCGGCCGGTTTGATCGATCTGGCGCGGCATGTGGGGGCGTCCGTTCTCGAAGTCAATCTCGATGCGACGGCGTATTCGAACGCGGTGGATTGTAGCGTGCGCGGCAAGGCGGCGGAGGTGCTGCCTTTGTTAGTCGCGTGATTCGAAAAGCTTCTCCACGTACTTAGCCAGGATGTCGGTTTCAAGGTTGACGCGCGCGCCGGGTTGGTGCGCGCCGAGCGTCGTGTGTGAATATGTGTGCGGGATGATCGTCACCGACATCACGCCATCGGCGATAGCGGCTACAGTGAGGCTGATGCCGTCGATGGCAATGGACCCTTTCTCGACGATGTAGCGGTCGAGCGCCTCAGGCACGCGAATGCGCAGCCACCAGTTACCGTTGCCGAGCGCGGCGAGTTCCTCGAACACGCCGGTGCCGTCGACATGGCCCTGTACGACGTGGCCGCCGAGACGGCCGCCGGCCTGCACGGGGCGTTCGAGATTCACGCGCGCACCCTGGGCTAGATCGCCCAAATTTGTCCGCCGCATCGTCTCGGGCGCAATGTCGGCGCTGAATTCTTCGGCGCCGATGTCGAGGGCGGTCAGACAGACGCCGTTGACCGCGATGCTCGCGCCTTCGAAGGCGTCTTCAACGACGAGCTTGCATGCGACACGAAGGCGAGCACCGTCGCCGCGCGGCTCGATCGATGCAAGCGTGCCTAGTTCTTCAATGATGCCCGTAAACATTAGACCCGCGGGCCTCGTTTCAGCCATGCTTCGACGGCGAATTCGCCGTCGCTCATCGGATGGAGTTGCACGTTTTCAAACAACATGGCGTCGGCGCGGCGGCGACGGCCGCGGCCTCCGGCGACCGGCAGCGACTGCAACCCGCCAAACATTTTCGGCGCGTAGTAGAAGAAGATTTTGTCGACGATTCCGGAGTCGAGAGCGGCGCCGTTGACCTTGCTGCCGGCCTCGATCATCAGAGACTGGACATCGCGCGCGGCAAGCAGTTCGATCAGCGCACGCATGTTCGTACGGCCATCGGCGCCGTCGAGCACCGCGACTTCGACGCCTTCCTTTTCCAACGCCGCGCGGCGCTCAGCGCTGGCGGCCGAGGTGGTGACAATCAGCACGTCACTGGCGGCGCTGCGCACCATCCGCGAATCGGTGCGGATGCGCAGTTGCGAGTCGAGCACGATGCGCAGCAGCGGGCGCGCGCGCGGGAGTTCGGTGCGATCGGTAAGGAGGCAGTCGTCGTGATCGACTGTGCCGATGCCGGTAACAATCGCATCCGACATGTGCCGCAATTGCTGCACGTGGGCTCGGGCGCGTTCGGAGGTGATCCAGCCTTCGTTGTCGTCGGGCGCGGCGATCTTACCATCGAGGGTGAGCGCGCTCTTCAGCGTGACCAGCGGGCGGCGTTCGCACATGAAAAAGCAAAACGGTTCGTTGAGCGATTGGGCTTCCTTGGCGTGCGTTCGTTCGAGTTCAACGGCGATGCCGGCGGCGCGCAGTTTAGCGAAACCGCTGCCGGCGACAAGCGGATTCGGGTCCTCCATCGCAGCGACCACCTTGGCGACGCCGGCGGCGATGAGCGCATCGGCACACGGGCCGGTTCGGCCTTGGTGCGAGCACGGTTCAAGCGTGATGTAGAGAGTCGCGCCGCGCGCTTTGTCGCTGGCTTGTTTCAGAGCTTCGATTTCGGCATGAGCTTTAGCGGCATAGATGTGATGGCCGCGGCCGACGACTTCGCCGTTGTTGACAAGGATTGCGCCGACGGCCGGGTTGGGGCTGGTTTGGCCGAGTCCTTTGCGCGCTTCGGCAAGCGCTTCGGCGATGTAGTCGATCGGCATAGGCTAGTCGAAAAGAGATGCGATGTACTGTTCGGGATCGAAGGGCAACAGGTCCGTTACCTTTTCGCCAACGCCGGCATAGCGGATCGGCAGGTTCAGTTCGCGCGCGATAGCGATGGCGATGCCGCCTTTGGCGGTGCCGTCGAGTTTGGTCAGCACGATGCCGGTGACACCGCCCGCTTCGGTGAATTTGCGGGCCTGTTCAAGACCGTTCTGACCGGTGGTCGCGTCGAGCACCAGGTAGACTTCGTGCGGTGCGTCGGAGATGACGCGGCCGGCGGTGCGGCGCATCTTCTCGAGTTCCGCCATGAGATTTTCCTTGGTGTGCAGGCGGCCCGCGGTGTCGACGATGACGATGTCGGCTTTGCGGGCGCGGCCGGCCTGGAGAGCGTCGAAGACGACGGCGCTCGGATCGGCGCCCTGGCTCTGGCGAATGATATCGGTGTCGGCGCGCGTGGCCCAAACTTCGAGCTGTTCGATGGCGGCGGCGCGGAAGGTATCGGCGGCGGCCATCAGCACGGTCTTTCCGTTTTCCTGCAAACGGCGCGCGAGTTTGCCGGTCGTGGTTGTCTTCCCCGCCCCGTTGACGCCGACCATCATGATCACCAGCGGTGGCTGGCCGACGCGGGCCTCCGGGCGATCGGCGGCTTGGAGGACCTCAAGGAGATGGGCGCGGATGAGAGCGCGGACTTCCCCGGCGTCGGCGACCATCTTGCGGTCGACGCGCTGGCGGATGGTTTCGAGAATTTCGGTGGCGGTGCGGACTCCTATATCCGCGGTAATGAGGGTGTATTCGAGTTCGTCGAGCAGATCGGCGTCAATCTCTTTTTTGCCGTGAACGACGTCTTCGATGCGATCGACGAAGCCGGAGCGAGTCTTCTCGATGCCTTGTTTGAGGCGGTCGAGAAGGCTGCCGCCGCCCTCGCCGGAACCAAAGAGGGAGGAAAGCATAGCGAAAAACAATGATACCAAGCAGTTCGTTTCACAATTTTGACGGACATGCCGATGCGTTTCATGCGATACAATCAGATGGTCACCATGGAACAGTCTGTCCCGACCGGCAGGATCGGGCGTTACGTGGTCCAGGGCGAACTTGGACGCGGAGCGATGGGCGTGGTGTATCGCGCGCAGGATCCAACGATAGGGCGCGTGGTAGCGATCAAGACGATCCGCATCGGGCAGTTCTCCGATCCGGCGGAATTGAAGCACGTCCGCGAGCGAATGATGCGCGAGGCCCAGGCGGCGGGGATGTTGTCGCACAACAACATCGTGACGATTTACGACATTTTGGAAGAGACCGATACGGTGTACATCTTCATGGAGTACGTCGACGGCGAGACGCTGGAAAAAATCCTGCTGGCCGATACGCCGATCGATCAACAGTTGATCACGTGGATTTTGCGGCAATCCGCCGAGGCGCTCGATTACGCGCACGCGCGCGGGATTGTGCACCGCGATATCAAGCCGGCCAATATCATGGTGCGGAAGGATGGGGTCGCCAAGATCGCCGACTTTGGAATTGCGCGCGTGCAGTCGCAGTCGATGACACAGACAGGTCAAGTGCTCGGCACGCCGAACTACATGTCGCCCGAGCAGATCGCGGGCAAGTCCGTGGATGGAAAGGCCGATCAGTATTCGCTGGCGGTGATGCTGTATGAAGTGCTGACGGGTGAAAAGCCATTCGTCGCCGATTCGCTGCCGACGCTCTTGTTTAAGGTCGTGAGCGAAACGCCGGCGCCGATGCCGCGCATGAATCCGACGTTGAGTCCCCAGATCGACGAGGTATTGCAGCGCGCGCTGGCGAAGAGTCCGGCGGATCGATTTTCGACGTGTTCGGAGTTCGTGCGTGCTCTGGAACGGGCGTGCAATTCGACGCCGGGCTGGCGAACGTTGGTGCGCGGGGGTGGTTTGACGCAGCCAACGCAGGACATTCAACCGGTGCTCGTGCAGCAGCCGGTGGTGAACCGGCCGGTGGTGCTTCCGCCTGCGCCTGCGCCCGTTGCCACACCCGTGCAACCAAAGCCTGCCTCTGAGATCAACTGGGGACTAGTTGCGGCGATGGCGGGCGGGTTGGTGCTGCTCGGCGCGGCCGCGATCGGTGCGAAATTGTATTTCGATAAGAAGCAAGCTGTTGTGGAACAGCCGCCGGCCGCGATCGTCGAGACGCCGGTCGTTGTCCCGCCCGCCACACCTTCGCCCGCCAAGCCTGTTGCTGCTAAGCCGGAAGTGGTCAAACCAGCCGAAACTCCCGTCGTTCAGGCGCCGCAGAGTTCGGCGATGGCGGTATCGATCCGCACGACGCCGGAGGGAGCCCGCGTGATCATCGACGACGGCAAGGCGCCGCCGTGCACGTCACCGTGTTTACTGGAACTGCCACCCGGACGGCATGCGGCGGTGATCACAATCGAAGATTTCAAGACGGAGATGCGGATCTTCAACGTGCCGCAGGATTCGTCGATCAACGTGACGATGGAAAAGCAGAAGGGCATGCTGGCGGTCAACAGCACGCCGCCGGGCGCGACGATTTCGATCGACGGCGCGGAAAATCCGCAGAAGACACCGGCGCTGATTCCGCTGGTGATCGGCAAGCATACGGTGACGATCTCCATGCCGGGCAAACCGACCCAAACACAGTCGTTCGAAATGCGCGCCGACGCTACTATCACTTTGGACCCAAATTGGGCAAACTAGGGAGATGACAATTTCTTCCCTTTCCCGGCGCGGCCTGTTTGGGCTCGCGGGCGCGGCGTTGATGGCGGCTGATGGCAAACGCGGAATGATCGTTCGTTCGAGCCGCGCCGAAGATCTGGAGATGCCACTCGAAGGGTTTCTGGAAAGCTACATCACGCCGGTGGAGCGGTTCTTCGTCCGCAGTCATCACTATCTGCCGACGGTGAAGGCCGAAGACTGGAAGCTGAAAGTTGAGGGAAAGGTTTCGAATGCGCTCGCGCTGTCGCTCGAGGAGTTGAAGAAGATGCCGCGCGTGGAACTGGTCAGCGTGCTGGAGTGCGCGGGCAACGGACGCGGGTTGTATGAGCCATCGATGCCGGGGTTGCAGTGGACCTATGGGAGTGTCGGCAACGGCCGCTGGGCGGGTGTGCGACTGGCCGATGTGTTGAAGCGCGCGGGCGTGCAGGCGGGGGCGATTGAAGTTGTCTTCGACGGCGCGGATGTGCCGGTGGGAACGCAACCGGAGTTCGTGCGCGGCATCCCGTTTGCGAAGGCGATGGATCCGAATACGCTGCTGGCGTATGAGATGAACGGCGCGGCGCTCACCCGCGATCATGGCTTTCCGTTGCGCGTGGTTGCGCCGGGCTGGGCTGGCGATTGCTGGGTGAAGTGGCTGACGCGGATCGAAGTTCGCGACAAAGAGTTCGATGGATTTTTCATGAAGACGGGCTACCGGCATCCGGGCAAGCCTGTTGTGCCTGGAGTTCCGGTCGATCCGGCGCAGATGAAGCCGGTGACGGCGCTGCGCGTGAAGAGCGTGATCGCGAGCCACCTCGACAAGAGCGAAATCGGACTGGGTGCGACAAAGATCCGAGGCGCGGCGTGGTCGCATGAGTCGCCGATTGCGTCGGTCGAAGTTTCAACCGACGGCGGGCGGAAGTGGGCGGCGGCGCGGTTGGGCAAAGACGCACACCGATTCGGCTGGAGGCAGTTTGAGTTCGATTGGACGCCTGGAGAAGCGGCGTATTATTCCGTCATGGCGCGGGCGCGGAATGCGGCCGGCGAGACTCAGCCGTTTGTGCAGGAGTGGAATCCTTCGGGGTATTCAAACAACACGGTGCACACGGTGCGGCTGAATGCGGTTTCCGCGCCGGGCGCCGCTGTTTCAAAGCCAGCGGAGGCCGTCATCGAAGCGCCGGCGGCGTTCAAGTCGACGTGTCTGGGGTGTCATGGCGAAGAGGCGATGGCGCAGCAGCGGCTAAGCCGCGGGCAGTGGGAAGCGGAGGTCGGCAAAATGCAGCGTTGGGGCGCTCGCGTGACGCCGGAGAACAAAGAAACTCTTATCGAGTATTTGTTTAAGCGGTATCCGTATCGGGCGCGGTGAGGCAGCATCCGGTGCACTCGGCGGCAGGTCTTCAGACGAAGCGGCTGTTTCACTTCGTCAACGAAAACTACGGCCTGGAGAACATCAAGCTGAGAAGGCTGAAGGTGTCTCGCCTCGACGATTTGAACGATCCATTTGAGCTGTTGGCCTTCGACGTTTCCGACAAATGGCTTAGAGGAGATCTGACGAATTTTAAGCGAGCTATGGCTGCACAGTATGGAGTACTCTGCTTCAGCCAACGTTGGCAGAACCCGGTCATGTGGGGTCATTACGCGGACCGGCATAGAGGCCTGTGTCTGGGATTCGACGTCGCCGCGGATTTGGCTGCCCCGGTTTCGTACACGCATCGGCGGTTGCGTGCGCTCACAATGAAAATTCTGGAAGGGAGACTAGATCAAGAAATCACGAGACAGTTGCTTTTCACAAAATTCGCCCACTGGCGCTATGAAACGGAAGAGCGCTCATTCGTCCGCCTTACCGAAGCGAAGCGTGCGCCAGAGACTGAACTGTACTTCGTAGAATTTTCGGCGCAATTAAAGCTTGTGACTGTAATCGCGGGAGCGGAATCTACAATCAACCGGTCCCGGCTTCGGGAAGCGCTCGGACCTTTGGCCGAAAGCGTCGAGATGTTCAAGGCCCGGCCAGCGTTCAGGAATTTTCGTATCGTGCGCAATAAGGATGAGTCGCGATGGAAATAGCCGAAGTCGGGCTGTTAGCCTTGGGCGTCTCAGTAAATGAGGTTCTCGTGGTGCACCAGTCCGAGGCGGACGCGGTCGAGCCAGCCGTTGCGGCCGAGGACATTCTTCTTGATGTGGGGATCGGCGAAGAAGTAGACGATTGAATAGGTCGTCACGCCGAACGCGTTGATCTCGACCTCATGACCGAATGCTTCGAAGGAACTGTTGGCTGTAAGAAACCTCGTCCGCAACCCCGTCGTCAATTCGATGCCGAGCTTCGTCGCAACCATGGATTCGAAAACACAATACGTGGAGCCGGTATCAAGAGAGGCAAAGAGCCGAACGGCAGCCCCGCCGGATCGCAGCAAAATCGGAATCGAAATTACGTCTTCGGCGGAGGCGTAGCAGTAGACCTCGGCGAATTCCAGGTTGTGCACGCCTACCACCCGCCAAAAGGTAAAGTGTCATCTGAAATACGCGCGAAAATCGGGTCGATCGCACCCGCGGACTTTGCGGCCTCGCCAACTTCGACAAGGTCGTCGCCGCTGGCGAACAGACGGTAGCCTTCGAGCGCCACCCACTTGCCAGCATATGGGGCCGACTGCTCCTTTATCCAACGCATCTCCTCCGTGCGCGGATTCCAAGGCTCGGTGGATCTCCAGCTTCGAGGCTTAGGTTCCGTCGCGAGCGTGAGAGTAACGCGTTGATGCTCCGGCAGCGAGAGTGGCTCGACCGGGCGCAGCACGCCGTTCTCGAACACCGCTTCCAGTTGTAGCGTCATGACACTTCCATTTAATCAGAACTGGAACTTCATCACCAGCAGCATGTTCGCGTTGGAAGTGCCGACGTCGGCGAAGCTGCCGCGCGTGCCCGTGATGCGGGCGAAGGCGCCGGGGTTGTTCAGATTAAACGTGCCGTCCGGCGCGTTGAACTGCGGCTGCTTCATCGGGAAGTTGTTGGCGTCAAGGCGCACTTGGAAGCGGTACTTTTCGGCGAAGGTCCACCATTTGGCCAGGGAGAGCTGCGTCCAATTCAAGCCGGGCGCTTCGAACGTATTTCGGCCGAGCGTGCCGGGTGTATAGGCTGGCGGGTAGACGAATGAATTCATCCGCAGATACGGGTTCTGCGCGGCGAATGGGAAACGATTGGGGCCGATCGACCAGTTGGGCGTGTAGGCGTCGGCGGCGGGCACGACGATGTTAGGCCGCTGCTCGCCCGCGAGATAGCGATTGGGGCTGCCACCCATGCCGACCGTGAATGGCGGGCCGGATTGCAGCGTTTGCGTCATCGTTAACTCCCAACCCCCGATGGCGTGATTGACCCAACCCGTGCTGGAGAGGAATTTGCGGCCGCGGCCGAACGGCAGCTCCCAGGAAAGCACGCCAACCATGCGGTGAGTGAGGTCGTAGTTAGCGCGCGCCTTTTCCAATCGGCGGTTGTAAAAGGTGATGCCGTTGTCACCTGTCTCGCCTTCCGTCTCGGTAATGGTCTTCGACCATGTGTAGAACGTATTAAAACTCAAGCCGCGATCAAATCGTTTCTCGATCCGGAATGTCCCGGCGTGATAGGAGTTGTGCCCGAAGTTTGAGAACAAGTTCACGTTCCCGAATTGGGTGTAGGGTTTGAAATTCTGCTGATTCTGGAAGATTTGATCGAGCGTGGGGCGATCGTTTGAGATATCTAGCGGGAGTTTACTGCGAAGAGCGCTTACCTCGTGCGGGAGCGCGAGGTAAGCGGTTCATTGTGAATCACTTAGCGGGCATGCGCTCGGGCGATTTGTGTATTACCCTATATTTCTGATCTCCGTAGGCATCAGGCATCGTATGGTTGACTTTCGGTTGATATTTCTGGATACTGGTAT
>Ga0194128_10010819_pt1 | contig 10744 bp, 10 predicted proteins | sample TA2KigCa65mmetaG_FD_148650 | JGI IMG/M metagenome (GOLD analysis project Ga0194128, IMG submission 148650) | Freshwater microbial communities from Lake Tanganyika, Tanzania - TA2015037 Kigoma Deep Cast 65m | ecosystem: Environmental > Aquatic > Freshwater > Lake | place: Tanzania: Lake...
CGGCGGCGGGTGCCTCCTCCTCGGCGGCGGGTGCCTCCTCCTCGGCGGCGGGTGCCTCCTCCTCGGCGGCGGGTGCCTCCTCCTCGGCGGCGGGTGCCTCCTCCTCGGCGGCGGGGACGTCCTCCTCGGCGGGGGCGTCCTCCCCCGGGGCGGGCTCCTCGATCGGAGCCTCGGCCTCGCTGGCCTCCGGGGTCTCGGGGGCCTCGGGCTGCTGCTCGGGGGCGTCGCCCTCGGGCTGCTCGGGGGCGTCGCCCTCGGGCTGCTCGGTGTCCTGGCGCTCTTCGTCGCTCATCAGATGCTCGCGATCGCTCGGCGTCCGCCGCGCGACCGGTGCCGATTCGTGGTCTTCCTCGCTCCGCTCACGTCTCGATCTCCAGCTTCTCGGGTTTTTGGGCCTGGTGGGGATGGTCGGGGCCGGCGTAGACCTTGAGCTTGGTCAGCTGCTTGCGGGCCAGGCGGTTGCGGGGAAGCATCCCCTTGACCGCCTTGCGCAGCACCTCCTCGGGCTGGCGCTCCAGCATCTCGGCGAGGGTCCGCGAGCGGATCCCGCCCGGGTAGCCGGAGTGGCGCCAGTAGCGCTTCGCCTCGAGCTTGTTGCCGGTGACGGCGACCTTCTCGGCGTTGACGACGACGACGAAATCGCCGACGTCGACGTGGGGCGTATAGGTCGGCTTGCGCTTGCCGCGCAGCACGTCGGCGATCTGCGTTGCGAGCCGGCCCAGGGTCTTGCCCTCGGCGTCGACCAGGTACCAATCGCGCTCGCGATCGGCGGCGTTGGCCTGATAGGTCTTGTTGGCTATGGCTGCGCTCATAGAAGCGCCGCGCCGAGGCGCGGCCGGTGGGGCATGATAGCCACCGGGCGGGCAGGCGTGGCCTGCCTCGGCCGTGCCGGAGCGACCGCGCACCCCGCGGCGAATCCGCGTTCAAGCGCCGGGCGCCGACGTTATACTGCCGCGGCAGTCAAAGCCCAATCCCGGTCGGCACGCCGTCCGGGAGCGGGGGAACCACTGGGAACAGGCATCGCGTTCCCGGGGGCGAATCGGACAACCAGGCCCGTAGCGCCGCTCTTTCGGCGCGAGCCCGCCAGCTAACCCCGTCGGCCATGGGAAGAGTGAACCGAGCAGCAACCGACAGGCCCATTCCTCGAGCCGCGCCTAGGCGGGTCACGGCCGTGCTCGCGATCGCCGTCACGGCCTCCGTGATCGGCGCCGGTGCGGCGACCGCCCAGGCCAGCCCCGGAGGCGGCGGCACGACCGCGCCCGGAGATCCCGACGTCACCTCGATCCAGTGCCTGACCAACTGCATCGGTCCCACGACCGGAGTGGTCAAGTCCAAGATCAGGTTGCTCGGGACCGACCTCGCGAACACCGAGGTCGTCTCCCTCCCCCGCGCCGACGGCACCCGCGCCAAGGACAAGCGCCCGCAGGTGAAGCCGAGCGGCGTCGTGATCGCGATTGTCCGCAAGGGCGCGATCACCGGCCCGGTCCGCATCGCCGACAGCTTCGGCCAGAGCAAGGACTCCTCGGTCAGCTTCACGGTCGGCACCAACGCCCAGCTGAAGGAGGTCCAGTCCCAGTACCGCTTCCCCGTCCGGGGCCCCCACACCTACGGCGACGGCCTCGGCGCCGACCGCGGACACCAGGGGATCGACATCTTCGCCAAGTGCGGCACGCCGCTTGTCGTCGCCAAGACCGGCGTCGTCAAGGCCAACACCTACCACGGCCGTGCCGGCAACTACATCGTCATCGACGCCGCCGGCGTCAAGCAGGACCACATGTACGCCCACCTGGTCAAGCGCTCCCCGCTGAAGAAGGGGATGCAGGTGAGCACGGGCCAGGCGCTCGGCCAGGTCGGCGACAGCGGCAACGCCTCGGGCTGCCACCTCCACTTCGAGATCTGGGGCGGCGAGGGCTGGTACAGCGGCGGCAAGCCGATCGACCCCGAGCCGATCGTCAAGTACTGGGACTCGTTCAGCTAGGGCGGCCGCTACGAACCCGACTTAAGGGGTCGTCAGGCCGCCGGCTATGGAGCGGCCGCTTGCGGCCGCGACTGATGCCGGGCGCCCGCCACGAACCCGACTGATGGCGAAGCCGTGAGCCCTGGCGCTCCGCCCCTACTCCCACTCGATCGTGCCGGGGGGCTTGGAGGTGATGTCGAGGGTGACGCGGTTGACGCCGGGACACTCGTTGATGATCCGGTTCGAGGCGCGCTCGAGCAGGTCGTACGGCAGGCGCGCCCAGTCGGCGGTCATCGCGTCGTCGGAGGTGACGGCTCGGATCACGATCGGGTAGGCGTAGGAGCGCTCGTCGCCCTGGACGCCGACCGAGCGCACGACCGGCAGCACGCAGAAGGACTGCCAGAGCTCGCGGTAGAGGTCGGCGGCGCGCACCTCCTCCTGCAGGATCGCGTCGGCGTCGCGGAGGATGTCGAGGCGCTCGCGGTTGACCTCGCCGCCGACGATGCGGATCGCCAGGCCGGGCCCGGGGAATGGCTGGCGCCAGACGAAGCGGCCGGGCAGGTCGAGCTCGGCGGCGACCGCGCGGACCTCGTCCTTGAACAGCTTGCGCAGCGGCTCGACCAGGTCCATCTCCATCTCCTCGGGCAGGCCGCCGACGTTGTGGTGGGACTTGATCGTGGCCGCCTCGCGGCCGTCGCCGCCGGACTCGATCACGTCCGAGTAGAGCGTGCCCTGGACCAGGTAGCCCGCGTCGCCGACCCTGGCGGCCTCCTCCTCGAAGACGCGGATGAACTCCTCGCCGATGATCTTGCGCTTGGCCTCGGGGTCCTCGACACCGGCGAGCCGGTCGAGGAAGCGATCGGCGGCGTCCACATGAACGAGCGACACCCCGAGCCGGTCGCGGAAGGACTCGACCACCTGGGTCGCCTCGTCCTTGCGCATCATCCCGTGGTCGACGAAGACGCAGGTGAGGCGCTCGCCGAGCGCGCGGTGGACCAGCAGCGCCGCCGTGGCGGAGTCCACCCCGCCGGAGAGCCCGCAGATCGCGCGCCCTTCCCCCACCTGGGCCCTGATCGCCGCGACCTGCTCGTCGATCACCGAGGCCGCCGACCAGCGCTCGCGACAGCCCGCGATCTCGCGCAGGAAGCGAGTCAGCACCTCGGTCCCGTAGGGGGTGTGGACGACCTCGGGGTGGAACTGGATCCCGTAGAGCCCGCGCTCGGAGTCCTCGAAGGCGGCGACCGGGGACTCGGGGCTCGAGGCGAGGGCGTCGAAGCCCGGCGGCGGCTCGAAGACGGTGTCGCGGTGGCTCATCCAGCACTGCTGGGACTCGGGCAGCCCTTCGAGCAGGCTACCGCCCCCCTCGCGCAGCGTCAGCTCGGTGCGCCCGAACTCGCCGGCGGGCGCCTGCTCGACGCGGCCGCCCAGCTCCTTGGCCATCAGCTGCATGCCGTAACAGATTCCGAGCACCGGGATTCCCAGCGCGAGCAGCTCGGTCCGCAGCACCGGCGCGTCCTCGGCGTAGACCGACGCCGGCCCGCCCGAGAGCACGAGCGCCTTCGGCGCGCGCTCGACGATCTTCTCCAGGGGGATGTCGTGGGGGAGCAGCTCGCTGAACACCCCGCACTCGCGGATTCGCCGGGCGATCAGCTGCGAGTACTGCCCGCCGAAGTCGAGCACCAGCACCTCCTCCACCGCCATCCCGACCGCGCTGGGGGCGTGAGTCTCGATCCCCGGGTCGGCCCCGGGCGCGCTGCGCTCGGGGACGTGGACGCGCGCCGCGCTGTCTTCGGTTACCGCCGCCGCCCGCTGGGCGTCAGACATTCGCCACCGCGGAGCGCAGGGCGCGACTAGTCATCCGAGACGGTGACCCCGTTGGAGACCGCGGCGCGGCCGTTCGAGCCCATCCCGACCGACTGCTCGTTCTGGAGCTTCTTGCCCTCGGACATCAGCGCCGGTGCGACCATCACCTCGGCGCGATGGAACTCGGGGATGTCGGCGTAACCGCAGGTCGCCATCGAGGTCCGCAGCGCACCCATCAGGTTGAAGGTGCCGTCGTTCTCCTGGGCGGGCCCCATCAGGATCTGCTCCAGGGTCCCGTCCTGCCTGGTCGTGACGCGGGCGCCGCGCGGCAGCGAGGGGTGGAAGGTCGCCATGCCCCAGTGGTAGCCGCGGCCGGGGGCCTCCTCGGCGCGGGCGAGCGGCGAGCCGATCATGACCGCGTCGGCTCCCATCGCGATCGCCTTGGAGACGTCGCCGCCCGTGCGCATGCCGCCGTCGGCGATCACGTTGCAGTACTGGCCCGTCTCCATCATGTGCTGTGAGCGGGCGGCGGCGACGTCGGCGATCGCCGTCGCCTGGGGCACGCCCAGCCCGAGCACGCCGCGGGTCGTGCAGGCGGCGCCGGGGCCGACCCCGACGAGCACGCCGACGGCGCCGGTGCGCATCAGGTGCAGGCCGGTGTTGTAGGAGGCGCAGCCGCCGACCACGCACGGGATCGAGAGCTCGGCGATGAAGTCCTTCAGGTTCAGCGGCTCGGTCTGGGTGGAGACGTGCTCGGCCGAGATCACCGTTCCCTGGATCACGAGGATGTCGAGGCCCGCCTCGATCGCCGCCTCGTGGTACTCGCTGACCTTCTGCGGAGTCAGCGAGGCGGCGACGACGACGCCATGGTCCTTGATCTCGGTGACCCGCTGGGAGACCAGCTCCGGCTTCACGGGCTCGGCGTAGATCTCCTGCAGCAGGCGGGTGGCCACGTTCTTCGGCGCCTTGGAGATCTCCTCGAGCTTCGCGTCGGCGTCCTCGTAGCGGGCCCAGATGCCCTCGAGATTGAGCACGGCGAGGCCGCCGAGCTTGCCGACGATGCCCGCGGTCTCGGGACTGACGACGCCGTCCATCGCCGAGGCGACCAGCGGCAGGTCGAAGCGGTAGGGACCGAGCGTCCAGGTGATGTCGATGTCGTCGAGGTCGCGCGTGCGCCGCGAGGGCACGATCGCGATGTCGTCGAAGCCGTACGCCCGGCGCCCTTTCTTGCCCCGCCCGATCTCTATCTCCATGGAGGCACCCTATGTTCGTTCGCGGACGAAAAAACCCCGGCAGGCCGGGGCGAGAACTGCGAAAGACCGCTGTTTGCGGCGTTGTCGGAAGCTCGCTTCAACGCCTCACCGAGGATAACAGCGGTCAAGCCGCGGCCCCCCATCTCTCAACCCCCGCCGGGCACCCGCTCGAGGAAGTCCCGCACGCGGCGGTCGAACAGCGGCGGGTCCACGTTCCAGGCCTCGACGTGGCCGGCGCCGGGGACGCGATAGAAGCTGACGGTTCGGGGCAGCTCGGCGGCGAACTCCTCCGAGCTCGAGATCGGCACCGTCGTGTCCTCGGTACCGTGGAAGAGCAGGATCGGCATCGTGAAGTCCTCGGCGCGGGCGATCTGGTCGAAGGCGTCCCAGTCGAAGTCGATCCGCGCCGAGACCACCCACTCGGTCGTGGTCGCGAGCGCTTCCGGCAGCCCCCGCTCGGAGGCCTGCAGGTCCATCACCGCCTTCCAGTCCAGCACCGGGGCGTCGAGGATCAGGGCGCTGACGCGCGCCGCGCGGGGGCTGCGGTGGATGAACTGCGAGACGATCGCGCCGCCCATCGAGCTGCCGACGAGCACCAGCTTCCGCGCCCCGTGCTCGAGCGCGTAGCGGGCGGCAGCGTCCAGGTCCTTCCACTCCGTCGCGCCCAGGTGCAGCAGACCATCCTCGGCCGGCGGGGCACCGGGGTCGTTCCGGTAGGAGATCAGCAGCGTCGGCAGCCCGGCCCGGTCGAGCGGCCGCAGGATGCGCAGGCCCGCGGCGCGGGTGGCGTTGTGGCCGTGCACGAAGATCGCCCACGTTCGTGCGGGCACCGCCGTGCGGGCGCCGGCGCCGCTACGCGGCCTGCCCTCGGTGCGCCACGCCGGCATCGGCCCCAGCTGCGAGTCGTAGGAGATCTCAGAGAAGGGGATGCCCCGAGCGTGCAGCGGGTCGCTCTCCCAGACGGTGGCGGCGAAGGCGACCCGCGTCCCCCGGTCGAGCTCGCCATCGATGTGGCTGACGGCGCGCGCGACGCCGTCGGCGGAGCGCCCGGCCACCGCGCCCGCGATCGCGTGGCCGCCGGAGAAGTCGAGGCCGTAGACGCCCGGGCGCCCGCTCCCGGGATTGGCTTCGAAGGTGACCACGTCGCGTGGTGGGTCGGCTTCCTCGCGCGCCTCGACCCGCTCGACCTCGGTCCCGAACGGCCCCAGCGAGGCGTCGACGTCGAGCAGCGAGGACGAGAAGACCCAGCTGACCGCGGCGACCGCGAGGGCTGCGAGCGCCGCCAGCAGCCCCAGGCAGCCCATCGGCGGCTCAGCGCACGGCGGGGGCCGCGTCCAGCTCGGCCACCTCGATGCGCTCGGTCAGGCGCTCGACATCCTCGGGGTCGATCGTGCCCGCCCCGAAGTGCTGGGTCGATTCGGCGCCGCAGGCGACCGCGAAGCGCAGGCACTCCTGCGGGGGCCGCCCGTCGAAGCGCGCGGCCGTGAAGCCCGCCAGAAAGGCATCGCCCGAGCCGACCGCGGCGATCGGCTCCAGCACCGGCGCGGTCGCCTCGTAGAAGCGCCGCTCCGCGCCGTCCAGCAGCGAGGCGACGCAGCCCTCCTCGCGCGTGATCACCGCCTCGCCGGCGCCGAGCTCGATCAGGCTGCGAAGCCCCTCGAGCCGCTCCTCGCGGTCGTTGAACTCGTGGCCGACCGCGCCCTCGGCCTCGCTGCTGTTGGGGGTGACGGCGGCGGGTCCGGCGCGCAGGCCGGCCAGCAGCGGCTCGCCGTCGGTGTCGAGCACCGTCTGCACGCCCAGCTCCTTGAGCGCGGCGACGATGCGCGCGGAGAAGGCTGCCGGGACGGAGGGCGGCAGGCTGCCTGCGATCACGCAGAGGCGCGCGCCGCGGGCCAGGTAGAGGAGCTTCTCCAGGAAGCGCTCGAGCTCCTCGGTGGTGACGTCGGGGCCGCGCTCGTTGATCTCGGTCTGCTCGCCCGTGGTGGGATCGATCACCGCCAGGTTGGTGCGCGACTCCCCCGCGATCCAGGTGAAGTCGGTGAGGATCGACTCCTCGGCCATCCGCTCCATCAGCCGCGCCCCGGTGGGGCCGCCCGTGAGGCCGGTGGCGATCACGGGGCGGTCGAGCAGCTTCAGCGCCCGGGCGACGTTGACGCCCTTGCCGCCGGCGGCGGTACTGGCCTCGACCGCCCGGTGGCGGTGGCCCTGGTGAAAGCTCGGCACCGCGACCGTGCGGTCGATCGCGGCGTTGAGGGTGACCGTGAGGATCATCCCGGTCCCTCCTCTTCCCCATTCCGCCGGCGCCGCCTCCGCATCCGCTCCTCCTGCATCTGACGTCTCTCCTCCGAGGTCCGCTCCCGCGGGCCCCGCTTGCGGCGCTCTCGCCGCGGCTCGGGCCTCGGCTCGGTCGGCGCCTCGATCTCATCGTCCGGCCCGGAGCGCCTGCCGCGGGCCGCCAGCAGCAACCCCACAAATATCACGAACGCCCCCGCGGGCAGCAAGATGACGGGATTCTGGGCGACGCTGAGCGTCTTGTCGGCCAGGGTGGCGGCCTCGACCGAGCGCGAGGCCACCAATGGGGTCGAGCCCGCGGCGCGGCCGTCCACGGTGACGATCACGCGGCCGAGCCGCTGGCCCTCGGCGATGTCCCCGCTCAGCTCCTCCGGCGCCTCGACCCGGGTGCGGACCGCCTGGCCCTCGCGCGAGGAGACGACGACCGTGCGCCGGGCCCTCAGCGGCAGGGTCTCGTCGCGGTAGTCGAGGTCGGGGTCGGCCAGCTCCTGGCCGCGCTCGACCGGCCGCTCGGGCTCGTACAGCGAGAAGCCGTAGTCGAGCAGCCGCTTCGTCTCCACATCCCGCGCCGCCTCGCTGCCCGCGCCGAGGACGGCCGAGACGAGCCGGGTGCCGTCGCGGGTCGCCGAGCCGACGAGCACGTAGCCGGCCTTCTGGGTGCGACCCGTCTTGACGCCGTCGGCGCTCTCGTCGAGCCCGAGCAGGGTGTTGCGGGAGCTGATCCTGCGGGTGCGATCGCCGCTTCGCAGCACCGCCGTCTCGCTGTCTGCGATGCGCGCGAACAGCGGGTCCTCCAGCAGCACAGTGGCCAGCGCCGCCAGGTCGGCGGCGCTCGAGTAGTTGTCGGGATCGTCGAGGCCGATCGGGTTGGCGAAGCTCGTGTCGTCGAGCCCCAGCGCCCTCGCCTCGCGGTTCATCCGCCGCACGAAGCGGGCAACCGATCCCGACGTCCCCTCGGCGAGCGTCGCGGCGGCGTCGTTGGCGCTCGCCAGCACCAGGGCGTAGAGCAAGTCCCGCACCGTCATCTTCTCGCCGGCGCGCAGCCCCAGCAGCGACTCGGCCGCCAGCGCCTGGTAGGCCGGGGCGCGGAGCGTCTGCTTGGGGCGCAGCTCCTCCAGCGCAACCAGCGCGGTCATCAGCTTGGTTGCGCTGGCGATCGCCAGGCGGCGCCCGGAAGCGCTCGAGGCGAGCACCGCGTCGTCGCGAGGGTCGACCAGGACCCAGGCTCGGGCGCGCAGCTGCGGCGGTCCGGTCTCCTCCGGCTTCCCCTTCTGCTTCCCGGCGCCGGCCCCCGCCTGCTGCCGCTCCTGCTTCTGCCCGGCCTCGCCCTGGCCCGCTCCCGGTTGCTTGCCCTGCGAGAAGGCCGCCGCCGGGAGCAGCGCCGCCGTCACCGCGGCGGCGGCTCCGATCCGGCGCAGGGCAGCGCCCCCCGAGGCTGTTGCGCCGGCGCCCGGCATCCTCTAGTAACCCTCCTCAAAACGTCTCACCGGAAATGACCGGTCCAGATCACCACCATGCTGCGTCCTCAGTCGTCCGGATAGCGCTGCTATTCGGACTCCCTGCCTCCTTGCCTGGCGGCGCCTGGCCTGCGTCATTTCCTGGCGAACGTTCCGAGGAGGGCCACTAGTTGTCGCCGTCGACGCTGCCGTCGCCGAACTCGTCGGCGGGGTCGGCCCCGACGTCCGTCTCGGTGGTCACCTCCCCGGTCTCCTCGCCCGCCTCGCCCGCGCGCAGCGAGATCCGCTGTCCGGCGATCAGCGCCTGCGGATCGATGTCGGGGTTGAGCTCGACCAGCTCGTCGAGGTCGATCCCCGTCGACTCCGAGATGAACACGAGCGTGTCGCCGTCGTCGACGATCCAGACCCCCTCCGCGAGGGCGCGCTCTCCCGCGCGCGTGGGCCCGCTCGTCTGCCCGGAGTCGTCGCTCGAGCCGCCGCCCTCGTCATCGCCGGAGTCGCCGCCGCTGGTCGCGATCGTCGCCACCACGAGCACGAAGGCGAGGCCGAGCGCCAGCACCGCCCCGACCCGCGCGAAGTAGTTGGTCCTGCCCTCGGGCATCGCTGGAATGTACCCGCGTCCTAGCCGCCGAGCTCCCACAACGAGGCCCGCAGCTCCTCCGCCGCGGCCCCGGGGTCGTCGGCGCCGGCGATGCTGCGGGCGGCCGCGACCAGGATCGACGCCGGCCGGCCCGGGGCGATCGCCGGGCCGAGGTCCTCGGGGCGGCCCCCCTGCGCGCCCACCCCGGGGATCAGGAAGACCGAGTCGGGCATCAGCCCCCGCATCCTTCCCAGGTGCTCGGGAGCGGTCGCCCCGACCACCGCTCCCATGCCGCTGAGCCCACTGCCACCCGCCAGGCGCGGCGCGCGCTCGGCCACGATCCCGGCCAGCAGCTCGTGCAGCGGGCGCTCGCCGACGAGCTGGTCCTGGATGTCGGCGGCGCCGGGGTTGGAGGTGCGCACCAGGCAGAAGAGGCCGGCGCCGGCGGCCGAGGCCGCCTCGACCAGCGGCTCGAGCGCGTCGCCGCCCAGCAGCGGGTTGGCGGTGAAGGCGTCCGCCCCGAGCCCACCCACCGGCCCCCACGGGGTCTCGACCTCTCCGACCAGCGCCTGGCCGTAGGCCGCCGAGGTGACCGGGACGTCGCCTCGCTTGCCGTCGGCGACCACCAGCAGGCCGGCCGCGCGCGCGGCCTCGCAGACCTCGGCCAGGGCCGCCCACCCGGGCGCGCCGAGGCGCTCGAAGCAGGCGAGCTGGGGCTTGACGGCGACGCAGGCGGGGCCGGCCTCGGCGATCAGGCTGCGGCAGTGCTCGGCGACGGCCGCGGCCGCGCGCTCGCCTGCGCCCCCGCTCCCCGCAGCGTGATCCGGAAGCGCCGAAGGGTCCGGGTCGAGGCCCAGGCAGAGCTGGCTTCGGCGCTCCTCGCTGAGCGCCGCGAGCCGATCGGCGAAGGGCGCCGCGCTCAGGCTGCGGCGCCGCCCTCGGAGCCGCCCGAGCCGCCGCCCTTGACCTTCTTCTTCAGCGCGGAGCCGGCCGAGAAGCGCGGCACCTTCCCCCCGGGGATGAAGATGCGCTCGCCGGTGCGCGGGTTGACCCCCTGGCGGGGGGCCCTCTCCGCGACCGCGAACTTGCCGAAGCCGGTGAAGTTGACGTCTTCCCCGCCCGCGAGCACATCGGTGATCGCGTCGAGCACGGCGTCGACGGCGGCTCCAGCCTCCTTCTTGTTCCCGATCCGCTTGTCGCGCGCGAGCACGTCCAAGAACTCAGCCTTCGTCACTTCGTGCCTCCTCGGATTGGAGTGGCGGCCGACAGTAACACCGCCTCCGGAGCCGAAACCCGGCGCTTGTGCGGATTCGTCACATGGGGCCGCCCGGGCAGCGCCAGGCGCCGCTCAGGCGTCCTCGGCGTCGCCCTCGGGGGCGGGCTGCGCCTGCGGCGCGGCGCC
>Ga0194128_10010830_pt1 | contig 10732 bp, 5 predicted proteins | sample TA2KigCa65mmetaG_FD_148650 | JGI IMG/M metagenome (GOLD analysis project Ga0194128, IMG submission 148650) | Freshwater microbial communities from Lake Tanganyika, Tanzania - TA2015037 Kigoma Deep Cast 65m | ecosystem: Environmental > Aquatic > Freshwater > Lake | place: Tanzania: Lake...
CTGCGGCGCGGCGGCATACTTCGACGCGATGCGCTCGACGCGAATCGCATCGCGCCGCTCGGTGGCGCGCGGTTGCTGGGCGAGGGCGGTGCCGGAGAGCGCCAGGCAAAGTAACGCCGGGACGAGCGTGCCGCCCGCGCGCATGGTGCGGTCGGCGCCGCGGAAGTTGCCCGGCTGTTGCGGTTGCTTCCGGTCCTGCGCCTGCAGGCTGGCGGGGGCGAGCGCGGCGCAAAGGGCGCCGGCGGGCGTAAGTGAGGTGAGTGTCTTCATGGCGGGCGTGATTGGTTCACTTTGCCGGTCTGCGTCGAAGGTAACAAGGACTGACGCATGAACAACGGCGCGAGGACGAGCCGGCGCGTTCACGTGACGAATGACGCCCCGGGCGGGGCGAAACGCAGTCATCGCGGGTAGCATTTCGCCGCATCGGTGAAGCCGGGGATCTCTGCTGCGGTCCGGCGCGGGAACACTTCGACCTTGAGCCGGCGCTTCAATCGCACCGTGGAAACGAAACGCACATCGGTCAGCGACAAGGAGGACTAGGCGCGTTCAAATGCCGGCGGTCTTGACCGGACCGGCGGGGGCGGGGCCTTTCAGCTTTTGATACTCGGCCTGGAGTTTCTTGAACTTGGTTTCCTCGGCGGGCAACAGCTTGGCGAGTTTGTCGGCGGTGGATTTCGACGTGGAGGCCTTCTCATTCGCCAGTTTGATCTGGTCGTTGAGCCGCTTCACTTTCGCGGCGAGCGCGTCCTTCTCTTCCTTCGTCTTGGTTTTTTCCTTCTTCGCGGCCGTGAGTTCGTCGGAGAGTTTCTTGGCGGAAGCCTTCGCGGCGTCGGCTTCGGCGAGGAGGCGCTCGCGCTCGTCCTTCTTCGACGTGAAGCTCTCGCGGGCCTTGTAAACTTGGACGAAGAACTGCCCGAGCTTGAGCCGCTCGACGCCCGCTTTCGCGGCGGCGGCATCCCTCGGCGCCTTTTCTGCGGTGGCCTTCGCCTCGGTGACTTTCTTCACCGCATCCTCGACGGCTTTCCCAGCGGCCTTGGACTCCTGGAGCTTTTTCGCCTCGGCCTCGGCGGCGGCCAAGAGCCCGGGAGCCTTTGCGGCGGCCTGATCGAGTTCGTCGGCGCGCTTCTGCGCAAGCGCGAGCTGGTCGGCGATGGTCGGCGGGTTGAGGTCGAGGAGACCGATTCGCTGACCATTGGTCGCGTCGCAAACGGACGCGCGGCCGGTCCAGTCCACGAGGACGAACCGCCCGCCGTCGTGAGTGAGCGCGACGCGCACGGGCAAGTCGTTGGTGCTGGTGACGGCGGTGGTGCGGTTGCCGCCGGCATCCCACACGGCCGCCTGGTTGTCTCGCCCACAAGTGACGAGCTTGCCTGAACGTGAAAGTTTTGCGCCGAGGACGCCGCCGGTGTGCGTTGTGGAGTTCCGCGCTTGCTGGCCTTCGAGCATGGTCCACGTGCGGACGGAGCCGTCCTCGCTCGCGCTCATGAGGACTTCGCCGTTGCGCCACATGAGCGAGGTGATCTGGCCGCGATGGCCGGCGAGCACGTGGACTTCCTCGCCCGTCTCGGCTTCCCACACCACGACGCCACCGCCGCGGTCTCCCGTGGCGAGATACGTGTTGTCGGGGCTGAACTCGGCGGCCGTGACCCAGTCGGTGTGCTTCTTCATCTTGAAGAGCTGCTCGCCGGTCTTGGTGGAGAAAATCTTCACGAGCTTGCTCGGCCCGCCGAGGGCGATCCACTGCTGGTTGGGCGAGAGGTCCGCAGCAAGCGCGACGTCGGGTTCCTCGCCGACTTTCAGGATTTGGTCACCGGTGGTGACATCCCAGACGACGGCGAAGCCGGACTTGCTCCCCCGGCCGCCGCCGGCGACGAGGAGCTTGCCGTTGCGGCTGAACTTGAGGTCGGCGGCGTGGCCTTCGGGGAAGGGGAAGACGCCGGCGAGTTCGAGCGAGTCTGTGTTGTAGAGCAGAATCTGGCGCTGCCCGCCGACGGCGATGAGCGGCGACCACGGACTGGCGGCCAGCGCTGTCGCGACGCTCGCGCGCTCGGTGCGGACAAGCGGTTCGAGCAGCACGTCGCCGGGCATCGGCGGCGGGCCGTCGAGCTTGTCGGAGGAACCCACGGCGGCGGTGAGGTCCACCTTGGGCCGGTTCATCGCGATGACCTTGGAGCCCGAGTTTTCAAGCAGGCCACCCGCGACCCACGCCTTGATGAGCGCGATTTCCTTGTCGGGCAGCTTGGACTTCGGCGGCATCTCCGGTTCTTCGGCGTGCAGGATGACCTTGACGAGCTTGGAGCCGTCGGCATCGCCGCTCTTGAGGACCACGCCGGAACTGCCGCCCTTCATCGCCGCGCTGAAGCTCGAGAGGTCAAGGTCGGCCTTGGCCTTCTCGGGGTTGTGGCACTTGAGGCAGTTGTTGCGGAAGACGGGGAGGACGTGGTCCTCGTAGGTGACCTTGGCGGGTTGCTGCGCGACGGCCGAAACCGCGAGCGCGGCGGCGATGGAGCCGAGGGCGGAGGCAAGAATGAGCGGACGTGATTTCATCAAATGCGCGGTCGGTTGCTGGTGAAGCCACGCCCCGACGCTGCGTCGGGGGCGCGGCGTGGAACGGCTCAGTGATTGAAGATGAACTCCTTCGAGTTCAGCACGGACCAGAACATGTCGTTGAGGATGTCGGATGTTTCCTGGTCGTTCTTGGCGTCCTTCACAAAGGCGACGAGCTTGGTCTTTTCCTCGCTGGTCGGCGGGCGCGAGAAGCACCGGAAATACATCTCGTCGATGACGTCGGCCGGTGCACGGCCATCGCGCAGCAGCGAGCGCACGAACCCGCCGCTGGCGACCTTGGTGTTCACGGTGTCACCGTTGAGAAGGTGGAGCGCCTGCGAGAGGTTCGGCTCCATCTTGACCTCACACGAGCAGACGGTGCCGCGGTCGGCGCGGCCGAAGGTGGTGAGGAAGAACGTGGTGGTGCGGCCGTCCACGATTTCGACCGCGCGCGCGCCGAGCGGCAACCCCCGGAACTTGTCCTTGGCGACGGTGACTTGATTGATGCAATCGAGCAGGACCTCGGCGCGCAGCCGGCGGATGGAGCCCTTGGCGAAGTTGCGCGTGTCGCTCGCGTTGGTCTCATTGGACTTGGGCGAGAGCTGGTAGGCGCGCGAGGTGCAGATGTCGCGGACGAGCTTGCGGAAGTTGTAGTTGGACTTCGTGAACTCGGTGGCGAGCGCGTCGAGCAACTCCGGGTTGGACGGCGGGTTGCTGATGCGCACGTCGTCCACGGGCTCCACGATGCCCTGTCCGAAGAAGTGCGCCCAGACGATGTTGGCGAGGTTGCGCGCGAAGAAGGGATTCTCGGGCGAGGCGAGCCACTTGCCGACGATTTCGCGCCGGTCGGCGCCGCGGGCGATCTCCGGCTGCGCGCCGCCGAGGAACTTGGGCGGCATGTCCTTGTTGCCGACGGGGTGGCGGACGCCGCCGCTGCCGGAGTTGAAGACGATCGTCTCGCGCTGGTCCTCGCCGGTCTTGCGGCCGACCTGCGAGAAGAACGCGGCGAAGCTGTAGTAGTCGTCCATCTTCCACTTGTCGAACGGGTGGTTGTGGCACTGGGCGCACTGGATGCGCATGCCCATGAACACCTGCGCGACGTTCTCGGTCATCTTGAGCACGTCGGTCTCGACCTTGTAGAAGTTCGCCGCGGGATTCGAGAAGGTGCCGCCCTTGGACGTGAGGAGGTCCTGCACGAGCTCGCTCATCGGCACGTTCTTGGCGAACTGCTCCTGCAGCCACGTGTAGTAGTGCAGCGCCGACTTGTATTGGAAGCGGTTGTTGTCCGTGCGCACCTGGAGCAGCTCGGCGAACTTCATCACCCAGATGTCGTTGAACTCGTCGCGCGCCAGGAGCGTGTCCACGAGCTTCTCGCGCTTCTTTGCGTCGCTGTCGGCGACGAACTTGCGCGTGTCCTCAGCCGACGGCAGCAGGCCGGTGATGTCGAGATACACGCGGCGGATGAAGGTCGCGTCGTCGCACAGTTCGCTCGGGGTGATGCGAATCTTGCGCAGCTTGTTGTGGACGTGGCGGTCGATGTAGTTGTTCTCGGCGACGGCCGGAAACTCGGCCTTCGCGTCCTTCGGGATGACGAGAATTTGCGAGCCGACGGTGAAGCCGGCGTAGCGCGCCATGACGAACGCCTCGCCCCGGCTGCCCGCCGTGATGCGACCGGAGCCGTCCACCTTGGCGGCGACGTCGTTGCTTGTGAGGTAGTCGGAGGTCGCGGTGACGTCGCGCGAGGTGCCATCGGAATACACGGCGCGGACGTTGAGCCGCTGCGTGTTGCCCGCGCCCTCGATCACGGCCTGCTTCGGGTTGATGTCCACGTCCACGACGGTCGCGACGGTCGCGGCGTCCTTCGGCGCGCCGGCTTTGAGCCAGCGAATGAGCGTGTGATAGAGCTCGCTGTCGGCCTTGAAGCGTTCGCCGCCGGTGTGCGGCACCCGCCCGAGCGCCTTCTCGACGAGCAGGCTGTCATCGGGCAGCGCGAGGTTGATGCGGCGGCCGGGAAACTCGCGGGTGATGCGATGATAATCTCCCGCAGGGTCGTAGCCGAAGAGCGACAGGAAGAACCCGTCCTTGCCGCGCGCCGCGCCGTGGCAGCCGCCGACGTTGCAGCCGGCCTTCGTGAACACGGGCATGACGTCGAGCGTGAAGCTGATGGGACGTTCCTCGGCGGCCTTCTCGACCTTCACGGGCACGGTGAGCGACTTGCCGCCGAACTTGATCACGAGCTCCGTCTTGCCGTCGGCGAGCGGAGTCATGACCCCTTTGTCGAACTTCACGAGCGTCTTGTCGCCGAAGGTGTATGTGGCTTTCTCGGTGACATCCTGCGTTGTGGTGTCGGAGAACGTCGCCTGCACGGCAAGCGCCTGGCGCGCCTGCTTGGTGGAGAGGGTGACCTCGGCGGGCCAGACTTTCACGTCGAGCAAGTCGGGCGCCTTCGCGGCGAGCGCGGCAAGCGGGGCGCAGAGGAACAGAATGGCGGGAAGCATCTTCATGGTCGTGGTCAGTTGTTGTTGGACTTCTTCTTCGGCCGGCCCGGGGGGGTGCTGGCCGCGGGCGGCGGGGCCGCGGCGACGAGCGTGCGCAGCGCGTCAATGCGAAGCTGGCCGTTGGCGGCGATGGTCTGGACGACCTGCTCGGCGCCCTGCTTGATGACCGCGGTGGCCATGAGCGTGCGGGCGACGCCTTTCTGCGCGTTGGTCGCGGTGTTCACGTTGAACACGATCTCCTTGGAGTCTTTTGTGATCATCACCGGACTCGCGGTCGCGCCGGTGGGCAGGCCGTTGACGGTGACTTCGGCGGAGCCTTCGAAGGGGCGCTTCTGGTCGAGCCTGCACGTGACCTTGACGGAACCACCGACGGTGACGTTGGTGATGTCGAACCGGCCGGTCACATACGGCTCGGCGATTTCGAGATCGGCCAGTTGCGTGGAAACGTAGGCGGTGCCGCCGTCCACGGTGGACTGGCCGAGCACGGCAATCTTCCAATTGCGAAGCGTCGCTCCGCCGCCGGCGTTAAGTGTGTAGTTCGCGGTGGTCTGGCCCTTGGCGATGGTGACGTCGGGCTGCGAGCCGGTGCCGGGCGGGTTATAGAGCATGCGGAGCGTGATGGGCTCGTCCCAGCCGGCTTTGCGCTCGGCGATGACCTGGATCTCCTTGCTGCCGGATTGCGGGAGTGCCTGCTTCGGTTGCTCGATCCGGAGTTTGAACGGCAATTCGTCCACGACGGAGACGGCGACCTTGTCCGCGTGGGTCGCGTAATAGACGCCGTCATTGCCGTTCTGCACGAGGTCGAAGTTCTGCCAGAACCCGCCCTTCACTTCCTTGAAGTCCTTCGCGTCCTTTGGCGGGATGATGCGGCCGTTGATGTTCGCGAGCCTGCCAGCGATGGGCGCGTTGGCGTCCGCCTCGAAGACGATGGGCACGATGGTCTGGCCGGCGGGCATCGTGTCGGCGAAGAACTTGAGGCCCGCCGGGAAATTGTCGGGCGCGAACTCGAGGTCGCCGCCGACATTCACGCGGCGGACGTTGATGAGCGAGGCGAAGCGGTTGCCGCGCGCGACGACGATGGATTTGCGCGTCTGCGTGTCGTAGCGGGCGGTGTCGGCGATGAAAAGCTGAACGGCGGAAGTCACGGGCGTGACTTCGACGCGATAAGTGTAATCTGGGCCGCCGTTGCCGAGGTGGTCGGTGACCTTGATGAGGAAGTAGTCGTCGCGCGGGACGTTGAAGCGCGTGTAGCTGTCGGAGCCGCCGGAGTCGTCGTTGCTCGCGAGCGCGTTGCCGTTGGTGTCGGTGATGGACAGGGTCGAGTCGAGGGGCGAGCGGATGCGGCGCGCATAGACGTTCACGTCGTAGGTCTGCCCGCGCTTCGCCTTGAAGCGGAACCAGTCCACGTCCCCTGTCTTCTCGATGATGCCGTTGAAGGCGAGCGGGAGTTCGAGTTCGGTCGATGTCGCGGTCTTGGCGTCTTCGTTGGGCTCGGCTTCGAGGACGTTGGGGAAATCCGAGACGCGAATCGGGTTGGCGGACGGCGCGGTCAGGCCATCCTTCTCGGCGAACACGCCCTGTCGGAAGGGCGACGGCTCGGGAAGCTGCACCGTCTTCCGGATGTCGCCGGCGGCGTCGCCAATGAAGCGCACGTCGAGCGATTGTCCCGCGGGACCGCCCGGCGGATACACCGCGGTCGGGCGCGGGAAATGGCCGATGTGGACGCGATACGGATTGCCGCCGCCCCCGTAGGAACTCTCGCGGACTTCGATGAGATACTCGCCGTCCGCGGGAGCGACGATGGTCACGAACGCGTCCTGCACGAAGAGCGCGGTGTCGTCGGACTTGGCGAGTTGCCTGCCGTTGCGGTCGTGGATGGCCAGGTAGGAGTCGAACATCGTGCGGCCGAGCCGCATGCCTTCGACCTCGGCGGAGATGCGCTGGCCCTTCTTCGCATCGAGCACGTAGTAATCGACGTCCTCATTGTTCATCGAGCCTTCGACGGTGCAGTTGGCCGGGATTTTCTGCGCCTTGTCCTGCGTGGTGTTGGGCTCCATCTCCTCGACGATGGGATACGCGCTGATGAGGAAGGTGCGGAGCTCCGAGACGCCGGACTTGGTGCGGATGCGGAGCTTCTGCTCGCCGAGCGGACAGTCGGGCGCAACCTTGAACCGGACGCGCACGGAGTTGTTCGTGATCTGCTCGAACTTCACGAACTGCACGCCGGTGTTGTAGAGGAGGATCTCCTGGGTGTCCTCGAGGCGCGCTCCGCTGAGGGTGAGTTCGCCCTCGGTGCCGCGCTGGAGGCCGGTCGGTCGGGTGTTGCTGAATTGCGGCTGGACGGCTCCGGCGGTGAAGCCCGCGAGCACGAGCGAGGCGATGAGGGTCAGTTGCTTCATAATCAAAAAAGGGCGGGGCAACGCCCGTCACGAGCATCGCCCCGCATTCCGTGGTTCACTCAGGAACCAAACCTTGTTCGCGGTGACTCCCGATTCAGCATCGGGATCAGGCGAGGATGTCCTTCTCCACGTGGACGTCGCCCGTGACGATGGCCTGCGGACGGCCACCCGGCGCCTTGAGGCGCTTCTCGGGGTCGATGCCCATCAGGCTGAAGACCGTGGACGCGTAACTCGCGACGGTAAACGGCGAATGGTCGGGCTCGGCACCGGTCGCATCGGACGCGCCGTGGACGTAACCGCGTTTCACGCCGCCGCCGGCGAAGACCACGCTGAACACCTTGGGCCAGTGGTCGCGGCCTGCGGTGCCGTTGATCTTCGGGGTGCGGCCGAACTCGGACGTGATCATGACGAGCGTCGAGTCGAGCATGCCGCGCTGGTCGAGGTCCTTCACGAGCATCGCAAACGCCTGGTCGAACGGGGGCATCTGGTTGTTGTTCGCGTTGCGGATGTTGTCGTGGTGATCCCAGCCGCCGTAGGTGAGCGAAACAAATCGCACGCCCGCCTCGACGAGGCGGCGCGCGAGGATCATGCGCTGGCCGGCGGCGTTGCGGCCGTATTGGTCGCGGAGTTCGGCCTTCTCGGCCTCGATGTCGAACGCGGCACGGGCCTTCTCCGAGGAGATCATGCTGTAGGCGCGCTGATAGAAGGAATCCATGCCGTCGAGCACGTCGGCCTTCTCGACTTTCGAGAAGTGCGCGTCGACCACTTCGCGCATTGACCGGCGCTGTTCGAAGCGCTTCGCATCAATGCCGCCGGGCAGCGTGAGGTCGCGGACGCGGAAGCCGCCGCTTTCGGGGCTCGCTCCGAGGCTGAACGCGCCGTAAGCGGATCCGAGGTAGCCCGTGCCACCGTAACCGGAGACACTGGGAATCGCGACGTAAGCCGGGAGGTTGTTTCGCGGCCCGAGTTCGTGGGAAACGATGGCGCCAATGCTCGGATACTCGAGCGCGGGCGACGGGCGGTTGCCGGTCATCATGTTGTGCGTGCCGCGCTCGTGGGCGGCCTCGCCGTGGGTCATGGAGCGGACGACCGTGATCTTGTCGGCGATCTCGGCGGAGCGCTTCATGTTCTCCGAAAAGTAAACGCCGTCGAGCTTGGTCTTCACGACGCCCATCGGCCCGCGATACTCGATCGGGGCGAGGTGCTTCGGGTCCCACGACTCCTGGTGCGCGGAGCCGCCGGGGAGATAAATGTTGATGACCGACTTGGCCTTGCCCTCCTTGGCTCCGGGGCCGTTCTCCGCCTGGAGGCGCAGGACGTCGCCGGCGGTCAGGCCGAGCGCTCCAAGGAAGCCAACCTGCATGAAATCGCGGCGGCTCGGATGCCACGGATGTTCAGGAGAATTGCACCAGCCGAAGTTCTTTGAGTTGCTCATGTTGGTTGTAAAAGTTCGGTGTAATTGACTTTGGGAGGATACGATTATTCAGGCCCGTTTCAAGAATTTGCTTCGAACCGGTTCGCCGCGCTTTTGGTATGGCGAAGGCAATCGGAAGGCGATACGTTGCGCCCACGCTGAATGAATCACACCGCCTTTAATGGCAGCGCCGGGTTTGCGATGGCTGTCATGGTTCTTGCCGTGGTTGGGGCGCTGGATTCCAAGGCGCAGACGCAGCCGGCGAACAAGCGCGCCGTGTTCCCGCGGCAGGAGTTGCAGTCGATCCCTCTGCCGGGCCGGCCCGTCGCCACGCCCTACGTGCCGAAGGGCATGGTCAACACCTCGGCAAACCCGGTGAACCCCGCCACGACGCTCGCGCCGGCGACCCAGCCGCGCGGCACACTGCCGTCCCCGCCCGTGCGCAAGACCGACCCGGCCCTCGCGCGGCCGTTCAACATGGACGCCGCCACAGCGCAAGTGCTCGGCAACGTCAAGCCATTCACCGCGCGCGCGGAGATGGACTTGGTGGTCGGTCCGCCAAATGCCCGCGACACGAACACGGTCCCGCTCATCGTCGCGTTTCTTGACGGGCGGTTCCGCACCGACATGGATCTGAACGAAGTGCGAGCCGCGGCGATTCCGGCGCCGACCTTCACGAGCCTCATCGCCGTCGGGATCAGCCAGGTGGTGAGCGTGGTCCGGCCGGATCGTGGCGTGATGCACCTGATGTATCCGGAGCTGAAAGGCTTTACGGACTTCCCGCTTACTCGCGAAGAGGCGGCGCGCAGCCTGCCGATCTCGCGCACCGACGCCGGGCGCGGCATGGCCGTCGGCCAGCCGTGCGTCATTCAGAAGATCGTCCTGGCTGGCGACGCTTCGAGCCGCCACGAGGCTACGATCTGGCTGTCGGAGACGCGCCGCGGCTTCCCGGTCCAAATCCAATGGCACGAGCCGAACGCCGAGGTCGTGTTCCGATTCATCGACATCAACGACATCACGCCCGACATCGCCGTCTTCGAGCCGCCGCTGTCCTACGCGAAGTATCCCGACCAGCCGATGCTCTTGCAGAATGCGCTCCAGCGAAAAAACTCCGAGGCCCGGACCCGACAGCGGCCGTGATTCGGCGGCGAGTTTCGTTCCCGAACCCACCCACCCGCCCATGAAAACCAACGCACGACCTTCGCGGGTTCAAGCGCTTCGCCGGCTCGTGGCCTCGGCGTGCATCGTGCTCGCGCTTCCGGCCATGGCCCAGGGCAATCTTGCCCACCGCGGCGACAAGGCCAAGCCTGTCACGCGTGAGGCCGTGATGGGCCAGGTTCCATTCCTCGCCGCCGCGTTCTCGCAGATTTTCAGCGACACGCGCGCATTCGTGGCCGCGGCGGAACTTCAACTCCCGGCGCCCGACGGCGAGACGCCCACGGCGATCCCGTTCGTGGTGACGATGCTCGACGGCAAGATGCGGTTCGACCTGCAGCTGAGCCCGTCCAACCGCGCCGGCATGCTTCCCGAGGAAATGGACAGCCTGCGCAACCTCGGCCTCGACCGCATGACCCTCCAGATGCAGCAGGGCAAGGACGTGGTGCTCTCGTTGCCGAGTCTCAAGACCTACGTCACCCTCCCCATGCCCAAGGACGCCGCGCTCAACCAGCAGGCGCAGCTCAAGACCGGCCAGCTTCAGCGCCAGCCCGCGGGCTCCGAAGTCGTGGACGGCCGCGCGTGCAACAAATTCCTCGTCACGCTCGCCGGCGACGCCGCGCGCAAGGAACAGGCGACCGTGTGGGAAGCGCGCGACCTCGCCAATCTCCCCGTGAAGCTGCGCGTGAAGACCGGCGACGGCAGCACTTACGGGCTGC
>Ga0194128_10010834_pt1 | contig 10731 bp, 10 predicted proteins | sample TA2KigCa65mmetaG_FD_148650 | JGI IMG/M metagenome (GOLD analysis project Ga0194128, IMG submission 148650) | Freshwater microbial communities from Lake Tanganyika, Tanzania - TA2015037 Kigoma Deep Cast 65m | ecosystem: Environmental > Aquatic > Freshwater > Lake | place: Tanzania: Lake...
GTCGACTGGGCCGTAGGCGAGGCACTGTCGCGTGGCGTCGGCCTGTTCATCGTCTCGGCGTTCACGCCACCGGTGGGGGGGTCGAGCTTTGGCTTCGGTGCCTACCTATCCCCTGACGCACTCGACGACATGTCGCAACGTTTGTCGAGGGACCTGGCGACCTACACCGAAACGGTGCGCGCGGCCCACCCCGGGCTCGACGTCACCGCCGACGTGGTGATGGGCAGCCCCACCACGGCACTCATCCAGGCGAGTGACGACGCCGTGCTCACCGTCGTGGGCAGTCGCGGGCTGGGCGGTTTCCGCGGGCTGCTGCTCGGATCGGTCGGCGTCAACGTCGCCTCCAACGCGCATGGGCCGGTGGTGGTGCTGCGCAAGGACGCCCCCGCGGACGCCAAGACCATCGTCGTCGGCGTCGATGGCTCGGACCTGTCCGACCAGGCGGTCGACTTCGCCTTCGACATGGCCAGCCGCCACGGCTGGACGCTGCGCGCCATCCACGCGTGGGAGGTGCCCTCCTACGACGTGCTAGCCGCACCGATGGGCCTTCCCCCGTCGAGCATCGACGACTTCGGCGAGGTCGCGGCGCGGGTGCTGGCCGAGGCCCTCGCCGAGCATCGCGAGCGCTACCCCGACGTGCCCGTCGAGGTGCGGGTCGTACGCGGGACCCCGGCGCGATCGATCCTCGACAACGCCAAGGATGCGGCGATGATCGCGGTCGGCTCGCGCGGCCGCGGGGAGTTCATGGGCGCCATGCTCGGCTCGGTCGGCCAGGGGGTGCTCTTCAAGGCCAAGGTCCCGGTCGCCGTGATCGGTGGCGGCGACGACGAAGAGGACTAGCCGCCCCGGTAATCTCGGGGCATGGCCGACCGCGCGACCGACCGACTCGTCTGGGTCGACTGTGAGATGACCGGCCTCGACCTCGGCAAGGACCAGTTGGTCGAAGTCGCCGTCATCGTCACGGAGTCCGACCTCACCGAGCTCGATAGCGGCCTCAACATCATCATCCGCCCGGCCGACCTCGCGGTGCTCGACAGCATGGACGAGGTCGTACGCGAAATGCACGCGGCGTCCGGGCTTCTCGAGGAGATCCCCAACGGCGTGACGCTGGCCGAGGCCGAGGAGAAGATCCTCGACTACGTGCGCCAATTCGTGCCCGACTCGCGCAAGGCTCCGCTGGCAGGGTCGAGCGTCTACGTCGACCGCGGATTCCTCGCTCGGGACATGCCGGCGCTCGACTCCCATCTGCACTACCGCGTGGTCGACGTCTCCTCCATCAAGGAGATGGCCCGCCGCTGGTATCCCCGCGCGTACTTCGCCAGCCCTGAGAAGCGCGGCAACCACCGTGCCCTGGGCGACATTCGCGAGTCGATCGCCGAGTTGCGCTACTACCGCGACGCCATCTTCGTGCCGCTTCCCGGGCCCGACACCGAGTCAGCTCGCGCGACAGCTGCGGGCCACGTCGTCGACCACGGCTGATCCCCCAGCATTCCGCCGAGTGTGCGCGCGTGCCAGCGCGTCCCTCATAGGCTCACGTATACAACTGCACACTCGACGGCCGATGGGACGGCCGGACGGCGGATGCGGGCCTGTCTCGCCACCCCGTAGACTCATGCGGCGCCTCCGCGAGGGGTCGCGGTGGGTGTAGCTCAGCTGGTAGAGCGCTGCGTTGTGGTCGCAGATGTCGCGGGTTCGAGTCCCGTCACTCACCCCAGGAATTCGTGAGGGACCGTACCGCCCTACTCGGGGCGGCGAAGGGACAAGACGGCTTCGGCCTCGGCAAACCTGGGGGCCAAGGCCGTTCTCCAGGCCGGGATGGCGCGACTGAGGGTGTTCCAGGTAATCGATCTGTCGATTTCGTCGTATTGGTGGATGACCCAGTTGCGGTTAGCGATCGCATCTGACCACTCCACACCCGGTGGCGGCTCCATGCCTGCTCGCGCCAGGCGCCCGGCCGCCTCACCCACTTTCATAATGATCGAATCGCCAGCTTCCTGACTCAGGGGTGTGGCCAGGTAGGCCTGCCGCCCCTCGTCGACAATCTCCTGTGCGAGAGCGAGCCAGTCGCGAATGTGCAGGTAATCCTTGGCGACGCGGACCTCCATCAGAGCCGGACCATCTCGCTGCGGATGTCATCGTCTACGCCTTCCTTTAGCGCCCCGTAACTGATCACATCGACATGTCGGCCCACAATCTCGGAGAAAATCTGCGCAAGGGACACCATGTCCGCTATTTGCGCATCAGAAGGCGGGCGCACGATCAGGTCCACGTCGGACTCGGGTCCCGCCTCGCCACGAGCGACCGAACCGAACACGGCAAGGTCCGAGAATCCGCGTTGCTCGGCGACTACCTTCAACACCGGGGAGACAGCTTCAAGGACCAGTTCGAGGTCGAGACCACTGACACGCGCCGAGGCAGCCAGCGCCTGGCTGACGGCCGGCTGCGACACCCCCAGTTCACGGGCGATGGCTTGCTGGCTCATGCCGTTGGCTGCCATCGCCCGAATGGCGAGGGCTCTGCGCAGGCGTGCCACGGACTCGTCTCGCCGCGCGCCGTTCACACATGCAGCCAGGTTCATAAGTACACCTTATAGCGTCGCAGCCCAGCTCGCCAACCGCTTGGCAAGTTATTTTTGCCCTAGGAGGCCGCGCTGCCAGATGCCCGGAGGTGAGTTGTGCCACGTTCAGTCGATGAGATCCTTCAGCACGCAGATGCGTTGGCCGCGCGATTTGAAGACTACGAACCCTCGGCCGCTGACGAACTCGACTCACACGCCGTCGCCGCCTTGCGCATCGCAGTGCAGGAACGCTCGGACGCCGAGCGCCACATGATCGAGGCGATTCGGATCGCTCGGGATTCCGGCATGTCCTGGTCCGCTATCGGGCTCTTCGTCGGTACCACTGGAGAGGCCGCACGACAGCGATACTCCGACAAAGTTGCCTGACCGTACGCACGGTTGGCCTGCACCAGGGAGCAACCCAGCTCGATTCAACTGAGCATCCCTGAATGTCGCTGACATCGACTACGCTGCACTCACAACTACACCGCGACTAGGGCTTTTCGGGCACCTTCGAGTCCCGTCACTCACCCCAAGGGGTTTGGGACTTTCGTCTTCCGGCCCTACCTCAGCAGGCGTCCTTCCAGTGACGGGGCATTCAGGTGGCAAGGGGCCAACAGACGGCCGTTGGGTAACTCGACAGCAATCAGAAACTCTCAGAGCCGGGAGTCGCGAGCTCGGAGCAAAAACTGCCTGCGTCCGCGATCACGCCCTGGTGCCGTCTTCAGCCGTCAAGCTAATGCGTTCCGCGATTCGCCGAGCGAAAGCAAGCATGGGTCCGAGCGTCGCGCCGCCGGCCCAGTAACTCCGACCTTGAACGGCGCCCACGCAGTTGCCCACGCCGTACAGCCCAGGAATTGGCTCGTCCATGTCGTCAAGTACTCGCCCGTCCACGTCAACCTTGGGGGCGCCCTTGGTGTCAAGAGTCCCTGCCGCCACGATGGCGCCAAAGTAGGGGCCGGTCAGCGAAAGCGGCCACATCACCGGATTGACTCTCCCAGGCTCATCTGGGACTGGACCACCGAATCCAGCCACATCAGGGGCGACCGCCCCGCGGCCAAAGTCCTCATCGACACCTGCAATGGCCATCTGATTCCAGCGAATGATGGTTTGACGTAGGTTTTCCAAGAAGTCTGGATCAAGGACCGCCCCGCCCGTAAGGTGCTCGAGGCGCGACAGACGGTCCTTTGCCTGTTCGGCAAAGTCTTCAAGCGTGGTGGCCTTGAACACGTGTTCGTGGAATCCCATTGGGACGATGCTTCCATTGCTCTCAGCCTGGCAGCTGTCCTGGGCGCGTTGATCCCAGACCTGGATCATGAAGAGATTCGGATAAGAGGCTGATCGTGAATCCCATGCCCCCATCTCAGTGGCCAACTCGTTGTAGGGCAACTTCTCGTTGAGGCAGCGCTTTCCTCGGAGATTCACCCCAATCATCGAGTCACCGGGCCAGGACGTTGTGGCGTTCATATGGGGGTCCTGAGCAGCAACCCGCTCAAGAGCTACAGCACTGCGCCAACCATGCTGCATGTTGCAAAGTTGTGCTCCCACGGCCGAACCGATCCGGACAAAGTCACCCTCGTTAGTGCGGGCAGCACATCCCCCCAAGCTAGGAAAGGCAAGGAAATTGCGCACGAGCTCCGCATCATGCGTGAAGCCGCCAGATGCGAATACCACTCCCACCTTCGAAGCGATCCGTTCCTTGCGCGCATCAGTGACGCTCGCTATGACACCTCGGACCTGCCCAGTCGGTTCTACCATCAGGCGCTGAACCCGGTGGGAAACCCGAATGTCTACTCCCAAGTCCTGGCAGACTTGCGCCATCTGCGTAACCGCAACGACCCCACCGTTTGTCATCTCTGGATTCGAATCAAGTGGAACCATGACACGTCCATATGGGACACGATCTTCTTCCAGGTGGGCCAGATAGTCGATGAAGTCATCTGCAGGCCTAAACAGAAGGCCTCCGCGCTCGTGCATCTCACGAACAGCCGGCCAAGTGCCGTCGTACATGGCTTTCACCAGGGTGTAGTCCCACTCCGAGACTCCCATGAGCGGAGCGTCGGGGTTGAAGTTCTCGGGTCTTGCCGTCCTTTAGCAGTAGCGCAGAAAATCTTCTTCGACGTCTTCGACGCCAATGTCCTGCAGATGGCCGTTGTTTGGCACCCACGTCCAAAAGGCAGACTTACGCGTCGTCCCACCGATCTCCGGAGCCTTCTCCAAGAGGATCACCGATAAGCCGCGCCAAGCACAGAAGAGGGCCGTCGCGAGCCCTGCGCACCCTGAGCCCACCACGATCACGTCTGCGTCAGGGTCAATTCGTGAATCGCACAGCTCCGGACGGGAAGACTCTCTGGGGGGCACTGGAAGATGCCTGGCTGCCTTCGGGCGGTACCTGTCCCGCGGACCTTGATTCGTCGTCATCAACCTGGATCTACTGTTCGACCCTGGAGAGCCGGTCATAAACTACCTCGCCTTCAATGATCGTGTAGTCCACTTGAGTCGCATGAATCTCGCGGGCTGGAACCGTGAGGGGGTTCCGATCCACCACGATGACATCGGCAAGAAGCCCCGGGGCGATGCGTCCTATGCGGTCGGCCATGCCCTCTTGCCTTGCGGCGTTGACGGTGAAGATGTCGAGCGCCTCCTCAATGGTTATGGCTTCCTCCTTGCCAAAGGTCTCCGTACTGCCACCTGGTTCCTCGCGTGTGACCATCGTTTCGATTCCTACCCAGGGGTTGACCGAAGGAACGACGGACCAGTCCGATCCGGCCACAACGAGCGCATTGGAATCGAGCATTTCTCGGATGGGCCATACCCGGCGAATGATGTCGGGGCCGACCGCGACGGCAATGTCCGAGCAGATCGGGGAAGGCTGCCACAGGTAGGGGGACACTTCAAAGGTTGCACCGATCTCATTGGCTCGAGAAACGTCGGCCTCAGAGACGAAGGTGCAGTGACCAACATTGTGCATCTGGGGGCCGATGCCGTTTTGTTTCCTCGCGAACTCGATCGAGTCAAGGGCCGCGCGGACAGCCGCATCGCCCGCGGCATGGAACTTGACGGTAAGCCCGAGGCGGTCAAATCTCGCCACCGCTTCGTTGAGTACGTGCGGAGCCACGCGTAGCATCCCGTGTCGACTTGCGTGGTCGTCGCGACCTGCGACTGAATCAGCATAGGGCTGCAGCATCGCCGCCGTGTGACTGTCTGTAGGCACACCGTCAAGGAAGATCTTTATGCCATCTGTCTTGAGACGACCAAAGGCGTAGAAGTTCCTGTCCTCAATAACCTCGAGTTGCTCGGGATCGCTCGGCTCCCACGTGATGCTGATGCGTACTCTCTGCTTTATCTCTCCTCTTCGAGCGAGGGCGTTATACGCCCGAATCTCGGTTCGAGCCCCGGCGGTGAACCCAAGCGCCGCCTCAGTGAAGGAGGTGATTCCGTAGCTGAGCATCTCACGCAAGGACCAAGCCAGCCCCGCCTCTACGTCCGCCTGGGTGGGAGTGGGCGCAACGGCGGCGAGAAGGTAGGAGGCCGTCTCTCGTTGAATGCCTGTGGGTTCCCCATTTGCGTCCCGCTCGTAGATGCCATCCTCCGGATCCGGAGTGTCTGCCGTGACGCCCGCGACGGCTAGGGCCGCACTATTGGCCCACGAGCTATGCGCGCTCGTGTCCTCCAGTAGCACCGGGACATCCGGTGCAATCGCGTCCAGCATGGAGCGATGAGGGACACCACCCAGAGCGGATGCGTCCCACTGTCCACCCAGCACCCACTCGCCAGGCCGAGCACTCGCTACGGCTTCGCCGACGATTCGCAGTGTTTCTTCTAGCGAGGACCCTTGAGGAATTCGGCAGCGCGTTGCTCGCACGCCGGCAAAGATGGGGTGCACGTGAAGGTCGTGAAGCCCGGGCAAGACGACTCGACCGGCGAGGTCGATCTTGAGCGCGCCCTCACTGCTGACGCCATCAAGGACCTCGGCATCGGTGCCCACACGCTCGATGACCCCGTTCGAGATGGCCATCGCCTCGGCCCATCCCGACTCAGTCCGGACCTTGCCGGAGTGAAGAATCAGATCCGAAACACGCGATGTCATGGCATTTCCTTTCGCTGAGGAATGGCATCCGGCGTACCGAAAAGTCGCGCGGCGTTGGAGTAGAGGAAGGCCGCCTGGCACGTTGGCGGCAGGTCAAGCGCGGCTATGGCTGCCAGCTGCTCCCCCTGAGGGCAAAAGGGATAGCCCGACCCATAGATGACACGGTCGTGCAAGAACGTCCGCATCGCCAGCACCAAGTCGTATTGGCCCGGCATCCCGGGGAAGTACACGTCAGGTAGGAGCCATATTCGCGGCTGTCGGTAGGCGACTCCCACCATGGCCTGCACCAGCGGCCAAGCGGCGTGCACCACGACGATGTCGAGTTGGGGGAATCGCGCGGCAAGTCGCTCGATGCGGACAGGGTCGCACCACGTCAAATCGAGCCCGTATTCTCCCCCCAGCATGACGAGCACCGGGACCCCCAGGGCCTGAGCAGCGTCGTACATCGGGTCTACATCAACGTCATCGACGTGAGCTGGGGTGGCGGAGAGAAACGGCTCGACGACGAGGCCTCGCGCGCCGTGGCTGACAGCCTCGGCCACTCGGTCAGGGGGCTCCAGGTGGTCGAGGGCTGCGTACCAGATGCGGGACCCATTATCGTCCTCCGCGAGATCACGCACTGCGTCATTGGGCGCAGATCCCCACACGTCATTCGCGATTCGAGCTGGCAGCCCCATGGCGACTATCCCGGAATCCCCGCACTCCTGCTCGAACATCCGCATGGAGGCTGTGAGCAGCGAGGCAGGCGGTGTCCAACCGCGTGACCTGACATTTGCCGCAGTCGCACCCGGTTTGCGCCAAGAGCTCGTGTCGGAGTACGCAGGGGCGGGCGGCATAACCCGGGCATCAAAGATCGGCTGATCGAAGGGATTCACCGTCGATTCACGAAGCCCGCATCGACCGGCAGGGTAACTCCCGTCACATATCTCGCCTCATCCGACAAGAGCCACAGAACGGCGTTGGAAACATCCACCGCCTCTACCGCCAGAACAGGCATCGCATTGGGCTGCTCGCGAGAGAGGACGGGGTCATTGGCGACGAACTCCATGATCGTGTTGTCGGTAGTCATTCGAGTGGCAACTCCCGTGGGATGCACGGAATTGACGCGAATCCACTCTGGAGCCAGATTGTTTGCGTAGGTGCGCATGAGGCCCACCACTCCGTGTTTAGAAGCCGAGTAGCTTAGGCCGCCCGCACTGGCTCCGCCGATACCCGACAACCCTGCGGTGGAGCTCACGATGACAATCGAGCCGCCCTGGCCGGCCGCGACCATTCTCGGAATCGCGGCCTCAATGGTGTTGTAGACGCCCGTGAGGTTGACATCGATAACGTCCTGCCAAGCCTGCGGCTTTCCGTGGACCATAGATGCAATTCCAGCGTTGGCAACGACACCGAAAAGCGGACCAAATTCTTGGTCAGCCTCGTCCAAGGCCTGCCTAAGGGATGACGGATCTCGCACATCACCCTCACGGCCCATGATGCGACCGCCGATTCCTTCGATCTCATCAACAAGGTCTTTCAATTCCGCGGGAGTGGAAAGCGGGTAGGGCACGGAGTCGATTTGTCGGCAGATGTCGACGGCGACAATGGACGCACCTTCCTCGGCGAGCCGCTGGCAGTGAGTTCTCCCAAGCCCACCTGCCGCTCCCGTAACGAGAACGACCTTGTCCTGGAGCCGGCCCACCTGACGCACCCCTGATTCTGAGTCGAGGTGGGCCGCCGAAATGAGTCGGCGGCCCACCGATTCGCTAGTTGCCCCCGAGCAATGCTGCCCAAGGGCTGTTGATCCACGTGAAAGTTGTGGGCGCTCCAGTAAGGCCCGTGCCCTCCCAGACCGTGACCCTGGGGGCGCTGATCGGGATGTAGGGGAGATCGGCGAGGTAGATCTGCTGCGCAGCGAGAGCTTTCTCAGCGCGCACTGCGGGATCTGTAGACACCTTCGCTTCCCCAATCAGGGCGTCGACCTCGGGGTTGGAGTACCCGTTGAAGTTGTTCACCTGCCCCGTAACGATCGTCTCGAAGTAGTTCTGCACCGGGTCTCGTACTGTCGGTGCATAGATCGTGAAGAACAGGTCGATGCCCTCCCGCGAGGCGGGATCAAGGAAGATAACGGCGTACTGAGATGCTTCCATCGGCTTGAGCTCCATGGTGATTCCTGCCTTGGCCGCATCCGTTTGAATCGCCTTGGCCGTGATAGTTGCCAGGGAATCGCCTGCCGGCAGGGCTAGCGTCAGAGTTTTCCCTGTCTGCCCCGCCTCCGACACGAGTTGCTTGGCGCGCTCGGGATCGGCTCCAGTAGCGGCTGCCTCATTGGCAGCATTCCAAGCATCCTGCTCGTTGGTGATGGAGCCTGGTGTCGCCAAGGTGTAGAGGGGATCGGCTGCCCCGCTGTAGACCTTGCTCGCAACCGCCTCACGGTCGATCAAGGCTGAGATCGCCTGCCGCATACGGGGATCTGCGAGGGGGCCTTCCTGTACGTTGCCCACGATCAACCCGTAGATCTGCACGGCCGTATCGCGTGAGCCGACGTACATCTGTCCCTTGTCGGAGCCCTGTAGGGGCGTGATGATCGACGGGGGAATGTTCCAACCGCCCTGGATTTCTCCCGAGGTGAATGCGTTGGTCAGCGTTGTCGGGTCTTGCGGCCAGGTGAAGACGACTTCGTCCACTAGAGGAGAAAAGTCCGAACTCCAGTAGTTGGGGTTCTTCTTGATGGACAAGGAACTCGCCGGATCCCAAGAGCCGAGCGTGTATGGGCCCGTGCACATGACACCAACATCGGGGCTACCCCATCCCTCACCCGCGGCTTCAGCCTGCTTCTTTTGGTAGATCTTGCCTGCAGGACCAGTCATGAGGCTGTTGAAGTTGATGTCCGGTGCCTTCAGGGTAATCGTCACCGTCCGCTCGGCTGTCGCGGACACGGAGTCAATGGCATCGGCAATGGCAAAGAAGGCCGCGCCAAAGGGTGGCGTGGTATTCGCCGTTAGGGAGAACATCACATCGTCCGTCGTCACAGGGGTGCCGTCCCAGAACGCCGCCCCCTCGCGAATCGTGTACGTGTACGTTTTGAAGTCCTCGCTGACAGTAAAGTCCGCGACTCCCGGCACGATGGAGTAGTCCGGCTGCACACGCACGAGGGATTCACATAGATTCGCGTTGACCATGTATTCCGGATAGTCAGCCCAGGTTGCCGCTACTAGGCCTAGCACAGGTCGATAGAAGGTGTACCAGTCAACGCTCGGCAGCGGCTTGGTTGGTTCTCCGGTGCGGAAGGAGGTGGCGCCATCCTCCGCGGTGGTTGCCTCGTTAGTGCCTTGAGTGCATCCAGTCACCATCACAGCGGCCAGAAGCACGCAAGCACTCCATTGTGTCCTTCGCATGGAACCTCCCAGGTCCGACCACAAGTGAACGTTCGTGCCCGAATAATCTGTGGCATTTTCTAGCACTCTGTCAACTAATTGTCTATCAATTCGCCATAATCGGGTCGTGGAGCCGGCAGGGGAGGGGTGATGGGCAGGTACGCACTTCGCCAGCTGGGGGTGCTATTGGCCCTTCTCCTCGTGGGCAGTTTCGTCATCTTCTCCGTGGTGGAGCTCGCCCCGGGCGACCCGATCTCAGCCTTGCTCGGAAATCAGCCACCGAGCCCCGAGCGCATCGCTCAACTCAACGCGCAGTATCACCTTGACCAGCCATTCGTTGCCCGATACTTCCTATGGCTCGGAGACGCCGTTCGAGGAGATCTGGGCCAGTCGATTGTCTATCAGGCAAGCGTGACAGCGCTTCTTGCAAAGGCACTTCCCATCTCCTTGATGCTGATCCTCATGGCCGAGTTCCTGATCGTGGTTTTCGGAGTTGTTGCTGCCATAGTCTCCGCCCGACACAAGGGTGCGCCTGACACTGTGGTGGCGCTTGGGTCCTCCCTCGCAGTTTCAGTCCCTGTCTTTGTCGTCGCGGTCCTCTTCTCCATCGTTTTCGGCCGCGTTCTCGGGTGGTTTCCCACGGTTGGCGCTGGGGAAAGTCCACTGGATAGCCTCTACCACCTATTTCTTCCCGCGCTCGCAATCGCAATCGGCGCTTCGGCGCT
>Ga0194128_10010836_pt1 | contig 10726 bp, 7 predicted proteins | sample TA2KigCa65mmetaG_FD_148650 | JGI IMG/M metagenome (GOLD analysis project Ga0194128, IMG submission 148650) | Freshwater microbial communities from Lake Tanganyika, Tanzania - TA2015037 Kigoma Deep Cast 65m | ecosystem: Environmental > Aquatic > Freshwater > Lake | place: Tanzania: Lake...
TGAGCCCTTCCTCCCGGTAGAGGCGAAACAGCTTCTTGTGGTTCACCCGGAAACCTTCCCGCCGCAGCAGGAGGTGCAGCCGGTGGTAGCCAAACCGCCGGCGCTCGGCCGCCAGCTCGCGCAGGCGGGCGGCATCGCCCACGACGTCCAGCCCGGCCACCCAGGCGCGGCCCGCGTCCGGGCGCAGCAGCGTGGTCAGGATCTTGACCAGCGTGGTCTTGCCCGCGCCGTTGGGGCCCAGCAGCGCCAAGACGGCGCCGCTCGGCACCTCCAGGTCCACGCCCTGCAGGGCGCGCACCGAACCATAGGACTTGTGTACGCCCTGCACGACCACGGCGGCGCTTGACATGGCTCGACCTACATCCATCGTACGGTCCGGTCCCGAATCGCCGACCGTCCGAGGCGGCTCAGCGCTACCACTGAGCGGGAATCATTCTCGAATCGTGCTAGCGCTTGCACGGCTTCGCCTGCATCGTAAAACCGCGCCGCCGCCCGAAAGGCCTCGAGATAAACGTGTTCTTAGGATACGTACAGTTCGTGACCCTTCCTCGCAAAGTGTGGCGGAGAGATACGTTCGAGGCGCTCAATGCGGTCTTCTTGAAGATCGGCCATCCGTTTCCATAGGGGTCCAATAGATGTGGCGATGCACTCGACATCACTGCGGCAGCCTGCCACCAACGGCTCCATCGCATCAGCAAGACTCTGCCCTGCCGCGTGGGTTTCGACGTTGAGGGCATTGGTTTCCAATATGTAGCGTTCGCCCGCCGTCCTTGGGGATTCACGACTGGCAGTCGCGTCCGGAGCGCTGGGCTGGCTGGGTGCGGAAGTATCCGAAACGGCTCGTATCCCTATGTCGCAAGCAAGCATCGACAGGGCGAGGAGAGGCGTCGCCAGCAGGATGAGATTCGGCATCATCATCTTCAATTGTGAGATTCCCGGGGCCTTGGCGTCCCGAATATTGGTGCGAGGCCGAAGTACTAGTCACTCGATGTTATGGGTGTTCATGCGCACGTCCGCCCAGCGTCGAAGCCCTTTGACCGCCTCTGCCCAGATCCTTTCCACTCTGGCTTTCGGATCAACACGTGTCGGCGACTCGATCGAGGTCACCTTGCCCCCTTCCTACCGTCAAGCCAAGGTGACTAGCTTCAGAGTGTGCTCTCTCCGGGAGCAGGCGGCAAACTCGCTGGGGGTGAGCCTGTCCAGGCCCGGTTGTGGCTGTCGCGGCTGGTGCTCAACCAAGGCTCTTGCCAAAGGGGATGAGCAACCCCGGCAGGCAGCCAGTGGGTTTCGGACGGTCTGGAATGAGCGACGCATCGAATTGGCCCGGATATTTCGACTCAAGGTCGGCGCCGGAGTCGACGCGGGTAAGGGCGAAATCGCGCGCGCGCCGTTCGAGGACGTAGTAGGCCGTGACGGGGATGCGGCTGGGGTCACTGACGCGCGCGCAGCCTCCGTCCTGCGGGGGACGTTCGCGGGAGGCAGGCGCGGGCGTCCAGCGCACGAGGGCGAGGTCGGCCGAGCGCCGCGAGCGCGCCAGCAGCTCGATGCGGCAATGGTCGAAGGTGTCCCAAAGGAACTGCGCCTCGTCGGGGGTGAAATCTCCGACAAGCTCGACCGTAGGGTCGCTCATAGGCGCGGGGTGTCGCCCAGGGCCAGCGGGACGATGCCTGGGACGATGCGGCGGAGGTCGGCCAAGGACACCGCGCCGTCGCGCAGGACCCGTGGCGGGCTGGTGGTGAGGTCCACGATGGTTGATGGACGGCCGCCGACGCGCCCGCCGTCCAGGATGTAGTCCACCGCCGCGCCGACGGCAGGGTGAAGCTGGGCAACCGTCGCGGGCGGAGGCTCGCCCGCGCGATTCGCGCTGGTGCCAGTCAGCGGTGCGCCGGCTTGCCGCGCCAGCTCGCGGGTGAGCTCCAGCCCGGGCACGCGCACCGCCACCGTCCGGCGCGCATCGCATACGCCAGCCGGGACGGCCGGCAAGGCGGGGATCACCAGCGTCACTCCGCCGGGCCAGTACGCGGCGCCCAGCTCGCGCAGGTAGAGGGCGGCCTCGCCCACGTATTCGGCTTGCTCGGGTGAGGCCAGCAAGACGGGCATGCCGTGGCTCGAGGGGCGCGTCTTGATCGCAAGGACGCGCGCGACGGCCGCCGCGTCCGCGATGCTCGCGGCCAGGCCGTAGAGGGTGTCCGTCGGCACCACTGCGACGCCCCCGGCGGCAAGGACCTGCGCACACGCGTGCAGGTCCGCGCCGCGGCGCGCGGGAGGCCGGCTCATGCCGCCCCCGCCGGCGCGAGGATGAACTTCTCGATGGCCGTGGCGACGCCGTCCTCAAAGTAGGTCCCGGTGACCCAGCCCGCGGCGGCGCGCACGCGCTGGTCGCCGTCGCCCATGGCCACGCCCAAGCCCGCCGCCTGCACGAGATCGAGGTCATTCAAGTTATCGCCGATGGCCATGGTGCGGGCGACCGGAATCCCGAGCCGCTTCGCCAGGATGTGCAGGGCCGCACCTTTGCTGACGTCCGGGCTCGTGGCCTCGGCGAAGCGCGGATGCGACCGCGTGATGAATAATGCGGAGCCTAAGCGAGCCTGCAACGCCGCCACGACCGGGAGCACCTGGTCCTCGTCGGTCACGATCACCAGCTTGGTCGTTCCGCGCGCGACCAAGGCGTCGAGGTCGTGGGCCACGTGGATGTCCACCCGCGCCGTGCTGGCGTAGAACTCGCCTTCGGGGGTGATCTGGCGCATGTACAGCTCGTCATCGACATAGGCGTTGATGTGCAGGCCGCGCTCGGCGGCGAAGGCCAGGACCTGGCGTGCGGGCGCCACCGGCATCACGCGCGCATACAACGACGCGCCGGTCTGTGGGTGCCGGATCAGGGCGCCCTGGTAGCAGATGATCGGCACCGTCACGCCCAGGTCCTGGGCGAACCGGCGCGCCGACTGGAACATGCGCCCGGTCGCGAGCGTGACGTGGACGCCGCGCGCTTGGGCCTGGCGGATGGCCGCCCGCACCCGCGGCGTCACCGGGTTGCTGTCCACCACGAGCGTGCCGTCCAAGTCCAGCGCGAGCAGGTCGTAGGCAGGAGGGGCGTTCATGCAGGCCGCCCCTGCCGGTCCCTCGCCAGGCTGAGATGGAGCGACGGGCGGGAGACTGCCGAGGATACGGGACAAACCTCGGTAGGGGCGTTCAATTGAACGCCCCGACGGGTTTGGACGCGTGCCCAGCACGCCTCCCCGCTGGTCCGGACGGCCCGTCCACAGGTCCACGGGATGAGGCTGCACCCTGGGAAGCAGAGCCCGCGGCCTGGCGCCGGGCGCGTCGCAGCGCTCCCAGGAGGGTCAGTCGGCCCACACCCAACATCGCGCGTGCGATCTCCATGTTGGCCATATCTGGCCCGTCGCCGGCGAACCCGGGGACTTCCAACATGGCAGGCAGCCCTGCGAATGCCGGGTGGTTGAGCGCCAGCCGCAGCCCATCGAGCCCGATCTCGCCTTCACCTAGGTTCGCATGCCGGTCGCGCTGCGACCCGCACGGCGCGGCGGAGTCGTTCACGTGCAACGCGGCCACGCGTTCCAAGCCGACCGTGGCGCGCACGGTCGCGAGCAGCGCCTCGAGCCCATCCGCGGTGCGCAGGTCGGACCCCGCCGCGAATGCATGGGCGGTATCGACGCACACGCGCAGGCGCTCGTCGTTTCCAGTGGCGGCCAGTACCTCCGCCAGGTCCGCGAAGCGGGCGCCCAGCATGCGCGCCGAGCCCGCGCTGTTCTCGAGCAGCAACGGCACGCTGTTGGGGGACTGGTCAAGCGCGTGGCGCAGGCCCTGCGCCACGCGGGCGATGACCGCGGGCGGAGCACCGTCGCCGTAGCTCCCGAGATGAAATATCAAGCCCGCAAGCTTCAGATCGGCCGCGATGCGCAGGCCGTCGATGAGCGAGCGGATGGAGGCTGCGTAGATCCGGGAGTCGGTCGAGCCAAGGTTGATGAGATAGATGCCGTGCGAGAACACAGGTCCGACGTCGTGCGTGGCGCGGGCGGCTTCCCAGGCGGCGATCTCTTCCGACCGGTGGTGCCGGGCCTTCCACTGGCGGCCATTGGTCCCGAAGATCTGTACGCTCCGGCAGCCCATGGCGGCGGCCCGCTCGATCGCGCGTTGCACCCCTCCCGCCGTGCTGCAATGCGCCCCGATCCGGAGGTTGGCGACGGGCGACGCGACGACCGACGCCGCGCGCGGGCGGGAGTTTGGGCCGGCCATGTTGTGACATTATCCGTTGGCAGCAGTGGATTGGTGCAGATGCGCCGTCGGCTGCGCCCGCACCCCATCAACCGCCTGGACCACACCGACGCAAGGCCCTACCTCTGGCTCCGTGCCGGCGGCCGGTCCCCGTAACGCGCGTCGTAGGTGACACAGGCGGCTGCGCTTCCCGGCGCTCCCGCCACCGGCCGATGCCCCGCAGCCTGGCCGTGGGGCGCGCATGCAGGCGGCGCCCCACACTACGGCAGCATGTGTGCGAGCTGTGGATCCGCTCGCGCGCAAGGTCGGGCAGCAGTTCCACGGTCACACGCGGCCGAGCGCCGCCTGGGTGGGCCAGACCGGGCGCGCCAAACTGGTGGGGCGCAAACGCGCGGGGGCGCGGCCCAACGTCCTATAGCGTACGCCGGGCGCGCGGGGCGAGGGGGCCGGCGTCCCGCCCGGCACAACGCCACGGCATAATGCTCCGATCGGCCCGGCGACGTTCGAGCGGAGGACCGCGGGATGGCGGTTGGCACCCAGGCGGAGGTCCACGCGCTGGCGGCCGAGGCGCTGCGGCGGGCGGTGGATCATTTGCTGCGCCTCCAGCATCCCGACGGCTGGTGGAAGGGCGAACTGGAAACCAACGTCACGATGGACGCCGAAGACCTGCTCATGCGCGAGTTCCTGGGCGTCCGGGGGGCGACCGAGAGCCGTACGGCGGGCAACTGGATCCGCGCGCAACAGCGCGCGGACGGTACGTGGGCGAACTTCTACGGCGGGCCGCCGGACCTTTCGACGACGGTGGAAGCGTACGTTGCGCTGAAGCTCGTGGGCGATGCACCGGACGCCGCGCACATGCAGCGCGCCGCGGCCTTCATCCGCGAGCAGGGCGGCCTGGAAGCCACGCGCGTGTTCACGCGAATCTGGCTGGCGCTCTTCGGCTGGTGGCCGTGGGACGCGCTGCCCGGCATCCCGCCGGAGATGATCTTCTTGCCGTCCTGGTTCCCGCTGAACATCTACGACTTCGCGTGTTGGGCGCGCCAAACCGTGGTGGCGCTCACCATCGTGCGCTCGTACCGGCCCGTAACGCCCGCGCCGTTCGCGCTGGACGAGATCCGCCGGGGACCGCGACCGGAGCCGTTCGATGGCTGGGGCACCTGGCGGGGGCGCTTCCAGCGGCTCGATCGCGTGTTGCGCTGGTACGAGCGCCACCGTCTGGGCTGGCTGCGGGAGCTGGCCCTGCGCCGGGCGGAGGCCTGGATCGTGGCGCGGCAGGAGGCCGATGGCTCGTGGGGTGGCATCCAGCCCCCGTGGGTCTACTCGATGATCGCCTTGTCCCTGCGCGGCTATCCGCTCGACCACCCCGTACTGCGCCGCGCTTTCCAGGGCTGGAAGGGGTTCACGATCGAGGAGGGCGACGTCCGCCGGCTCGAGGCGTGCCAGTCGCCGGTGTGGGACGCCGCGCTGGCGATGATCGCGTTGAGCGATGCGGGCCTGCCGCCCGACCATGCAGCCCTACGCCGGGCTGGCGCCTGGATTCTGGGCGAAGAGGTGCGCCGGCGAGGCGACTGGGCCGTGCGGCGGCCCGCGCTCCAGCCGGGCGGGTGGGCTTTCGAGTTCGCCAACGTCGGGTACCCGGATATCGACGACACGGCGGAGGTCCTCATGGCGCTACGCCGCGTGCGGATGCCGGACGCGGCGGCCTGCGAGGCGGTCTTCGGGCGCGGCCTGCGCTGGGCGGTGGGGATGCAGAGCCGCGACGGTGGGTGGGGCGCCTTCGACGCGGACAACACGCAAACGCTTTGCACCAAACTGCCCTTCAGCGACTTCGGCGCGGTGATCGATCCGCCCAGCGCCGACGTGACGGCGCACATGCTGGAAATGATGGGCCTGGAAGGCATGGCGGGCGACCCAGCGGTGCAGCGGGGGCTGCAGTGGCTCTTGCGCGCCCAAGAGGTCGAGGGCTCCTGGTTTGGGCGTTGGGGCGCGAACTACGTGTACGGCACGGGGGCGGCCGTTCCGGCCCTGGTCGCCGCCGGCGTCGACGGCGGGCACCGCGCCGTCCGGCGCGCGGTGGCCTGGCTCGAGCAGCGTCAGAACCCAGACGGCGGTTGGGGCGAGGATCTGCGGTCCTACGACGACCGCACCTGGGCGGGTCGCGGGACCAGTACGGCCTCGCAGACCGCCTGGGCGCTGCTGGCCCTCCATGCGGCCGGCGAGCGCTCGACGGCGGTGGAGCGGGGTGTGCGGTTTCTCGCCGGTACGCAGCGCCCGGACGGGACGTGGGACGAACCGTGGTACACCGGAACCGGCTTCCCCGGCGCCTTCTACATCAACTACCACCTGTACCGGCTGGTCTTCCCGGTCATGGCGTTGGGGCGTTTCGTGCATCGGACCGCGCGGCCTGCGTAGGGGCGGGGCGCCGGCGGCCTCGCCGAACCGGCTGTCTGGATCGCGCGGGACGGACGGCCGTGTGGCTGTCCGTCCCCTGCGCCGGGTCGAGCATGGCTCGACCCCTGCCCCTTGGGTCAACGGGTCGCTGGGGACAGCTCCATTTGGAGAAACGCGCCGGCGCGTCGTACCTTCTCGGAAGCCGCATGTAACGCAACCATGAGGGATTCCCGGCATGCCCGTGCCGCTGCGCCAGACGGTGCGTGTCGGCGCCTATCTGTTCCGACAGCGGTTGGCGGGGCGGGAGAAGTTCCCGCTGATCGTCGAGCTGGAACCGCTGTTCGCCTGCAACCTGGCCTGCGCGGGCTGCGGCAAGATCCAGTACCCGGCGGAGACGCTGAAGCAGCGCATGCCAGTGGCGACGGCCCTCGCGGCGATGGACGAGTGCGGGACGCCCATGGTCTCCATTGCGGGGGGGGAGCCCCTGGTGCATCCCGAGGTGCACGTGCTGGCGGCGGAGCTCATCAAGCGGAAGAAGTTCGTGTACCTCTGCACCAACGCCCTGCTGCTGAGGAAGAAGATCGACCTCTTCAAACCATCGCCCTATTTCGCGTGGGTGATCCATCTGGATGGCCTGCAAGCGCGCCACGACGCCTCGGTGTGCCGCGAGGGCGTGTTTGCGCAGGCGGTGGACGCGATCAAACTGGCGAAAGCCCGCGGCTTCCGCGTCACCACGAACACGACGTTCTTCACGCACGACAGCCCGTCCACGGTGCGCGCCGTGCTGAACTTCATCAATGACGAGCTGAAGGTCGACGATATGATGCTGTCCCCCGCCTACGCGTACCAGAAGGCGCCGGACCAGGACCATTTCCTGCCAGTGGAAGCGACGCGCGAGCTGTTCCGTCAGGCCTTCGCCGACGGACACCGCCGTCGCTGGCGGCTAAACCACACCCCGCTGTTCCTGGATTTCCTCGAAGGCAAAGTCGATTACGACTGCACGGCGTGGGGGATTCCCAGCTACTCGATCTTCGGCTGGCAGCGCCCCTGCTACCTCATGGCCGACGGCTACGTCAAGACCTACCGGGAGCTGGTGGACGCGACCGACTGGTCGAAATACGGGCGCGGGCGGGACCCGCGGTGTGACAACTGCATGGCGCACTGCGGGTACGAGCCCACCGCCGTCCTGGCCACGCAAAGGTCCCTGCGCGAGGCCGCGCGCGCGTTCGCGAACGCCGTCTTCTAGGCCCCTTCGCTGACGGGGGGCAGGCTGCCGCTGCGGCGATCGGAGCAGCGGCGTTCCGCCTGGCGCCGCGCGACCCCGCCGCGAGGCGCACCCACGGTCCATCGTATGCTCGTGTGCTGCGTCGCACCCGGTCCGGGGAGGCCAGGCCCTCATGCGTCCCAACATCATCGTCGTCTTGGCCGACACGTTGCGCTATGACCGGCTGGCCTGCAACGGGACCGCCTGGATGCGCTGGCGCACCAAGCGGTCGTCTTCGAGCGCAGCTACCAGGGCTCGTTTCCCACGATTCCTACCCGCACCGACATGTTCACCGGGCGCTACGTATTCCCGCTGCGGGGCTGGTCGCCCATTCCGCGCGAGGACAAGGTGCTGGCGGAATTCCTCACCGAGGCCGGCTACGCCACCATGCTGATCGCCGACACCTACCATTTATTCAGGGACGGAAGTTACTTCGACCGCGGCTTCGAGGCCTGGGACTGGATCCGCGGACAGGAGATCGACCGCTTCAAGCGCGACGACATCCCGGTCCGATTCCCCTGCGCGCCCGAGAAGACCAAGCGTCCGTGGATGATGGAGGCCTACCTCAAGAACGTGGCCGGGCGTCGTGGCGAAGCCGATCACTTCGTCGCCCAGGTGGCCACGCACGCCATCGATTGGCTGGACCGCAACCACCGGCGGCAGCCGTTCTTTTTGTGGATCGATAGTTTCGACCCGCATGAGCCCTGGGATCCGCCGCGCTGGTGCACGGAGCTGTACGGCCCGGGCTACGCGGGCGAAGAGCTCATCTTCCCGCCGTACCGCGAGGTCGGGTTCTGCTCCGACGCCGAGCTCAAGCACATCGCCGCGCTCTATTGCGGCGAGGTCACCCTGGTGGACAAATGGCTGGGGCTGCTGCTGCAGCACATCGAGGAGCTGGGGCTGTACGCGGAGACGGTCGTCATCTTCATGAGCGACCATGGGTACCTGCACGGCGAGCACGGGCGGGTGGGCAAGAGCAACCACAACCTCGAAGCCGACGGCTGGCCCTTCTATCAGGAGATCAGCCGCCAGGTGCTGATGGTGCGCGGGCCGGGCGTGATCGGCGGCGTCCGCAATGCGTCGCTGGTGCAGTCCGTGGACCTCTTCCCCACCATCCTCGAGCTGGCGGGCATACCGCTGCCGCCCGGCGTCCACGGTCGTTCGTGGGCGCCTGCGCTGCAGGGAGCGACGGTAGGTGCGCCTCGGGTGGCGGTGACCTCGTGGGCGCTGCGCGAGATCGCCAAGCCCCTGCGCTACGCCTCCATCACGGACGGCGCGTGGAGCCTCGAGTACCCCGGCGGCGAGGGTCCGAGCGAGCTCTACGACCTGACGCGCGACCATGGCCAGCAGCACAACGTCATCCGCGCGCACGGCGAGACGGCCCGCGAGTTCCACGCGCGCTATGTGGAGATGCTCCGGGCGATCAGCACGGCGCCGGCGCGCCTGGCGCTCCAAACGCCCACGCCGGTCATCCAAGGATAGGCGCCTGGGCGGCACGGCCCGTCGCGCGCCGGCGCCGACGTGCGCCGGAGCGACGCCACCAGGGCGCCGCGAAAGCCGTCGGGGGCGCACGCCGCCGTGGGCGGAGTGACCGGGGAGGCGCCCGCTCGCGCTTCTACGGGTGCTGGCGAGCCGCCGCGCGCGCACCGGTTTCAGGGGGGCCGCCGCCCGTCCGGTGCAGGTGGATGAGCGCCTCACGGGCGGCGCCGACGCCGCTGCGCACGGCGCCCTCCATGGTCGCGGGCCAGCCGGTGTCGGTCCACGCCCCGGCCAGGAACAGGCCCGGGACACGTGTGCGGGGGCCGGGCCGCAGCTCGCGGCTGCCGGGCGCCTGGCGAAAGGTCGCCGCGTGTTCGCGCGTCACTACGGTCAGCCGCACGCGGGCCTGCGCCGCCACTGGGAAGAGCGTGGCCAGCGCGGGCAGAATCTGACCTTCGATCGCTTCATTGGCGAGCCGGGCGAGTCCATCCGCGCCGGAGAGCGATACCGCCAGGCACTGGCCTTGCCGCAGACCGGCGGCCGCCGTGCGATCGAACACCCATTGCACCGGCGTGCCGACGCCCGCCGCGAACGGATGCTCCATCACCCGCCGGTCGTAGACGACGTGGACGTTCACGATGGGTGTGGCCCCCAATGCGGCGAAGCGTGCCAGGCGCGGATGCGCGTGCGGCGGCAGCAGTTCCGCGACGCGCTGGTGCGGAACCGCGACGACGGCGCTCTCGACGTCAACGCGTGCGCCGTCCGCCTCGACCGCGAAGCCGGATCCCTCCGGCCGTACGCTGGTGACGGCGGTGTCGAGGCACACGTCGACCCCGGTGGCCTGCAGAGCCGCCAGCGCTTGCTCGCCGTGCGCCACGCCCAGGGGCACCCGCGCGTAGCCCACGTCGCCGGCGCGGTGGTCGAACAGAAGCCCCTGCTGAAACACCATGGCCGCCAGGCCCAGCGAAGCCTCGTCGCACCGCAGGTTGAGCGTTGGCAGAGTGATCAGCTCCCAGAGCGACGCGAGCGCGCGTCGCGACTGGCCGCGCACGCGCAGCCAGGCGCCGAAAGTCTGGCGGTCCAGGGCGGCATCGTTGAGGTCCAGCCGGGCCAGCGCCACCGCGGCGCGCACCACCGCCAGGCGATCTCTCCAGGTGAGGTACGGGTAGCGCGCCAGCGCCGCGCCGAGATGCAGGGGCGCCGGCAGGCCGTTGCGGCGGAGCCAGCCCAGCCTGCCGCCGGGCGCCAGCACGGGGATCGCCAGGCGGGGCTGGAGGGCCGTGAGCCCATCGCTGCCGATTCGCCGTAGGAGCTGGCGGTAGGCCGTGCAGCAGCGGAGGTACACGTGCTGGCCATTGT
>Ga0194128_10010842_pt1 | contig 10724 bp, 13 predicted proteins | sample TA2KigCa65mmetaG_FD_148650 | JGI IMG/M metagenome (GOLD analysis project Ga0194128, IMG submission 148650) | Freshwater microbial communities from Lake Tanganyika, Tanzania - TA2015037 Kigoma Deep Cast 65m | ecosystem: Environmental > Aquatic > Freshwater > Lake | place: Tanzania: Lake...
CCGACCTCGCGCGGGGCCTGCCGCGGCAGGTCCATCGCCTCATGGAGCAGCCGCACGACGTCGATGATCGCGCGGTTCTCGTGCGCGATCTTCCGAAACGAAACGAAATGAAATGTCGTCCTTTGCACCCGCGCCGTGCAAGGTGAAGGACAAACAAACCGGGGCCGATGTCAGGACGTTCCCACGCGGCGCCGACCGGAAGCTCGACCACCGACTCGACCCCGCCAAGGCCGTCAAGGTTTCATCGACGGGGGATGAGCGGCGATCGGCGTGAACGTACCCGGGACGCCGGCAAGTTCGCGACGGTCGCGCCGGCTCAGGCCCTCGGCCGCGCCTTTTCGCGCGCGGCGGCGCGCATCGCGCGCTGCAGCTTCTCGAACGCGCGCACTTCGATCTGGCGTACGCGCTCGCGCGAGATGCCGAACTTGCTGCTCAAGTCCTCGAGTGTCGCCGGCTCTTCCTTGAGCCGCCGCTCGGTCAGGATCTCGCGCTCGCGGTCGGCGAGGCCGGCGAGCGCCGCGGTCATCAGTTCGCGACGCTGGCTCAGCTCCTGGTCCTCGCCCATCCGCGCTTCCTGGTCGGGTTGATCGTCGACCAGCCAGTCCTGCCACTCGCCGTCGCCGTCCTGGCGCACCGGCGCGTTCAACGAATTGTCCGGCGCGGCCAGGCGCCGGTTCATGTTGATCACTTCCTGCTCGCTGACGTCGAGCTTGGTCGCGATCGTCTTGACCGTCTCCAGCGCGAGGTCGCCTTCCTCGAGGGCGTTCAATTGCCCCTTCATCCGACGCAGATTGAAGAACAGCTTTTTCTGCGCCGCGGTGGTGCCGATCTTCACCAGCGACCACGAGTGCAGGATGTATTCCTGGATCGAGGCGCGAATCCACCACATCGCGTAGGTCGCGAGCCGAAAGCCGCGCTCGGGTTCGAACCGCTTGACCGCCTGCATCAAGCCGACATTGCCTTCGGCGATCACCTCGCCCAGGGGCAGGCCATAGCCGCGGTAGCCCATGGCGATCTTCGCCACCAGCCGGAGGTGCGAGGTCACGAGCTTGTGCGCGGCGGCGCTGTCGTTGTGCTCGCGCCAGCGTTTGGCGAGGACGTACTCCTCCTCCGGCTCCAGCATCGGGAACTTGCGGATCTCCTGAAGGTAGCGGCTGAGGCTAACTCCAGGAGCAATGGCGGGTAGCGAAGCCATCGTCGTTGCGAACGTTGCCCTCTAGGGTTGGGTGTGCCGCATCCAGCACGCACTACGGCGCGGCCGCGGCGTCAGATGCCTATAAATGGCCAAACGCGTACGAATCATCCTAGTATAATGTCTCGCAAATATCGACCAATATCTAATTGGACGGTGATTTGCCGGGAGGCCCTCAGGGATGGCGCGTGCGATCAAGCATTTGCATATGGATGAGGAGAGCCTGAAAGAGCTACGGCGCTGGGCGAAGGCACGAACCGCGACGGTGCGCGAGCAGCAGCGAGCGTCAATCGTTATCTTGCGCGCCAAAGGCATGAGCGTTTCGGCGGTCGCCGAAAAGCTCGGCACGACCGCAAAGCGGGTCTCGATCTGGTCGAAGCGTTTCGCAAGCCACGGCCTCGCCGGCCTCGAAGACAAGAGAGGACGCGGCCGTCGGCCGTCCATACCCGCGGCGATAGTTGCCCGGGTCATAGACGAGGCTACGCGGCCCCCCAAAGGACGCGAGCGCTGGAGCGTGCGCAGCATGGGCCGCCATGTCGGCATATCGCACAGCACGGTGCAGCGCATCTGGTCGAGGAACGATCTCACGCCGCATATCACCAAGACTTTCAAGCTCTCGACGATCCGCAATTCGAGGCGAAATTCTGGGACGTGATCGGGCTCTATCTCGATCCGCCCGAAAAAGCGCTGGTCTTGTGCTGCGACGAGAAGAGCCAATACCAAGCCCTGGAACGCACCCAGGTCTGCCTGCCGCTCGCGCCGAAGCGGCCGCGCACCATGACGCACGATTACAAGCGCCACGGCACGGTCACGTTGTTCGCCGCGCTCAATGCCCTCGAAGGCACGCTGATTGCGCGCACCGAGACGCGCCACATCCATGTCGAGTGGCTGCGCTTCCTCAAGCAGATCGATCGCGAGACGCCTATGGATCTCGACATCCATTTGATCCAAGACAACTAAGGTACGCACAAGCACCCCAAGGTAAAGGTCTGGCTTGAGCATCATCCGCGCTTCAAGTCCCACTTCACCCCGACATCCTCATCCTGGATCAACCTCGTCGAGCGTTTCTTTGCCGATCTCACCGAGAATGTCATCCGCACCGGCAGCTTCGCTTCGGTGCCCGACCTCGTCCGCGACATCAAAGCCTACCTCGCCGAGCGCAACGCCAGTCCCCGGCCCTACACCTGGAAAGCCGAAGGCACCGCAATCCCTTGCCAAGATCAACCGCGCCCGCGCTGCCCTCGACAAGGCCCGCACGGCATGATCCTTAACCGTCAATTGAGAGTCAGGACACTAGAGAGTCGGCCAGGGCCCCGCAAGACTATTTACGATTGATCTAAACGATTGATTAACTCTCTCATATCCTGGGGTAATTCGCTTTTGAACCAAAGCCGCTGCCCGCTCCGCGGATGATCGAACCCGAGGTTCGCGGCGTGTAACGCCTGGCGGTCGAAAGCGAGTTCGGTCCGGCGCTTGGCGGTCAGGCGGCGCGGCGCACGGCCGTAGGTCGGGTCGCCCACGACCGGGTGCCCGCGCGCGCTGACGTGAACGCGAATCTGATGGGTACGGCCGGTCTCGAGCCGACATTCGATCACGCTCGCCACGCCAAGATCCAAGATGCGCACGACCTTGTAGCGGGTGGCGGCGGCGCGTCCGCCGCGCGCGAGCAGCGCCATCTTTTTTCGGTGGCGCGGACTGCGGCCGATATTGCCCTCGATCCGCCCCTCGCTCGGGGTCGGCACCCCCCATACGACGGCGAGGTAGAGACGATCGATCGTGCGGGCGGCGAATTGGGCGATGAGCGCCTGGTGGGCGCGCTCGTTCTTGGCGGCGACGATCAGCCCACTCGTGTCTTTGTCGAGGCGGTGAACGATGCCCGGTCGCTTGACGCCGCCGACGCCGGTCAGGCTCGCGCCGCAGTGGTAGAGGAGCGCGTTGATTAAGGTGCGATCGGGGTTGCCGGCAGCCGGATGGACGACCAGCCCGGCCGGCTTGTCGACGACGATCACGTCGGCGTCCTCGTAAACGATCGCGAGCGGGATCGCCTGCGCCGCCGGCGCGGCGTCGGCGATCGGCGGCACTGCGAGCGTGATCCGCTCGCCGGGTTTGACCCGATAGGACGCCGTCCGTAAGGTCGTGCCGTCGACGGCGACGTGGCCGGCCGCGATCAAGGCTTGGATGCGGGCGCGCGAAAGGTCGGGGTAAGTCACGGCGAGCCAGCGGTCAAGCCGCGTGCCGCGTGCAGCGTCGGCCACGCGCGCCGCGCGCACCGCGGACACCGCCGCCGGGGTCGTCGACATGAAGGGAGACTCGCGCAATCGATGCAGCCGCTCAAGGCCTTCGTCATCCTGATGGGTGTCCTGATCCTGATGGGATTCGGCGGCATCATCGGCGTGATCGCCGAGCGTCTGGTCGCCGCCGGGCGGGCGCCGGCGGGCGCGGCGGTCTTTCAAGCCGGCGCCATCGCGCTCCCCAAAGGCGCCAAGGTGGTCGAAACGGTGGCGGCCGGCGATCGGTTGGTGTTGCGGATCGCGAAACCCGAGGGCGGCGACGCGCTCATCGTCTACGAGCTTGCAACCGGCCGCACGTTGGGCACCGTGGCGCTCGCCGAGTCGCCGTGATCGTGCTGCCGGCCCGCGAACGAGAGGCGCTGGTCGCCGATTGCGTCGCGCGCTACCCCGAGGAGGCGTGCGGATTGCTGATCGGGCGGCGCGACAACGACACCGTCGTCGTCACGCAAGTGGCGCCGAGCCCCAATTTGTCGCAAGCGCCCCGCACATCGTTCGAGATCGACACCAAGCTTCGCCTCGATTTGGCGCGTGAACTGCGCGGCGGTCCGACCGCGGTGGTGGGCCTTTACCATTCGCACCCCGAGGGTGATGCCGCGCCGTCGGCGACCGATCGCGCCCGCGCCTGGGAGCCCGATCTCGTCTGGGTGATCGTCGCGCTCGAGCGCGGCCGCGTCGCCGCGCTTGCCGCGCACGCCATCACGCCCGCCGGCGCGACGTTCGCCTTCCACCCCATTGCCATCGCCGGAGAACCGAGGACGTCCGCATGAACTTCGCCAGCGACAATACCGCCGGGGTCGCGCCCGAGATCCTGGCGGCGATCAAACGCGCCAATGAAGGGAGCGCGGCGGCCTACGGCGCCGATGCGGTGAGCCGCCGGCTCGACCGCCGGTTCGGCGATTTCTTCGAGCATCCGGTCCGGGTTTTTCCGGTCGCGACCGGCACCGCCGCCAACGCGCTCGCGCTCGCGGTTCTGGCCCCGCCCTGGGGCGCGATCTACGCGCACGAAGAGGCCCATGTCGCGACCGACGAATGCGGCGCGCCCGAGTTCTTCACCGGCGGCGCCAAGGTGGTCACGGTCGCGGGCGGCAACGCCAAGATCGCGGCCAAGGAGCTCGCGCGCCAGCTCGACGCGCAAGTCACGCGCGTCCCCCACAACGTGAATCCGGCAGCGGTCTCGCTCTCGCAAGCGACCGAGGCCGGCACCGTCTACACGCCCGATGAGGTGGCCGCGGTCGCCGCGGTCGCGGCGAAGCGCGGCATGAAGCTCCACATGGACGGTGCCCGGCTCGCCAACGCGCTCGTCCATTTGGGCTGTCGCCCGGCGGAGATCACCTGGCAGGCCGGGGTCGATGCGCTCTCGCTCGGCTTCACCAAGAACGGCGCGCTCGCCGCCGAGGCCGTCGTCTTCTTCGGCGCGGTCGATGCCGACCAAGTCGCCTACCGGCGCAAGCGCGGCGGCCACCTGTTCTCGAAGATGCGCTACGCCTCGGTCCAACTCGAAGCGATGCTCGAGGGCGACTTGTGGCGCAAGCTCGCCGGCCACGCCAATGCCATGGCGGACGCGCTGGCGCGCGGCCTGCGCGCGGTGCCGGGCGCGCAGATCGTGCATCCGGTCGAAGCCAACGAGGTGTTCGTGCTGGTACCGGAGCGGGCGGCGCGCGCGTTCGAACAAGCCCAGGTCGGCGCCCATCGTTGGAACACCGGCACGCCGGCGATGTTCCGTTTTGTCACCGCGTTCGACACCAAGCTTGCGGACGTGTGCCGGGCCATCACGATTGCTCGAAGCACGATTGCTCGAAGCGCCGCCGGCGCCGCGGGTCCCCACCCGCGCCGACGCCGTCGCGGCGCGTAGCAAAGAGGACCCCATGCCTAGCCCCGTGGTTCATTTCGAGATCGCCGGCCACCAGCGCAAGCAACTGATCGCGATCTATCGCCGGCTGCTCGGCCGGAAGGTCGACACCAATAATCCGATCGGCTACGGCCTGGTCAAAAAATCGGGCCGCGGCATCGACGGCGGCATCATGAAGAATGCGAAACCTTACGTGACGATTTGCGCCGTCGTGCCGGGTCCGCAAATGACGCTCGCGGCCGCCAAGCGCCTCGGCGGCAAGGTGATGGTGCCGGTGACCGATATTCCGGGCATGGTCCGCTGCGCGATGTTCAAGGACCCGGCCGGCAACATGGTGGGCGTGGTCGCGGCCAAGACGCCCCCAGCGCCCAAAGCCAAGCCCAAGGCCAAGGCGAAACGGCGGCGCCAGCGCGGCCGCGCTTGATCGCGGCCGCGGCTCCGTCTATGTCTAGCCCCGGCAACGTCCCCTTCGTCTAGTGGCCTAGGACGCCGGCCTCTCACGTCGGCAACACGGGTTCAAATCCCGTAGGGGACGCCATTCCCGTCGTCAACCGCTCGGTCGATAGACGCCGAGCTGTCTACCGCTCGGTTGGCTGACCGATCGTAAGTGCGTCGTACGCGAGCGCGTGGGCGAAGCGAGCGGCGGCAGGCCGCTCGATTTCGCATCGATAAGAAAAATCGAGGGGTGCCCTTGACGACCTCGCGTCGGGTTCCCGCCTAGCCGCCCTTCGTCGTCGGCGCGCGAGGCGCGCGCGCACCGCCGATCGCCCGCAACCGCGCCGAAAAAACCTCGATTATTCAAGCGGTCGTCGCGCCGCGCGGCTGCGGGCGCGTCCGCTCGAAAAAAAGTCCGGCCGACCCTATTGACGGCGATCACACGCCTTCTATCTGCGCGCCCCAAGGAGAGGCACGGGAGGCCGCGCGCGGCGATCCAGCGGCGCGCGCGAGCGAAGCCCTGTGCGCGGAGGGAACCCGGCAACCAACCCCCTTTTGCATGACGTTCGAACCCCGCTGTCCGCCGACGCTGCCACGTCGGCGGTCCGGGTGAGGTGGATCCCGCGCGTCGCGAACGCCATGCTGGCCCTCGCGGTCGTTAAACCCCCGACCGCGAGGGCTTTTTTTTCGGATAGTGTCTCGGCGACACTACCGTTTTTCGGCATTCCTTGCCGGCCTCGGTATCCTTCTCTAGGCTCGCGCGGAAGAGACCCGTATCGGGGCCATCAACACCCTGGGAGGCTTCAATGAAATCGCTCCATGTTGTTGCCAGCGCGCTCGCGTTGTTCCTCGTCCCGACCCTGGCGTCGGCGCAGACCATCGACACGCTGAAGATCATGGTGCCGGCGGCGCCGGGCGGCGGGTGGGACCAGACCGGCAAGGCGATCGAAGCCGTGGTCAAGGCCGAGAACATCGCCAAGAACGTCCAGATCACCCACGTCCCGGGCGCCGGCGGTACGGTCGGGCTACCGCAATTCGTCAACCAATGGAAAGGCCAAGCCGGCTCGCTCATGGTCGGCGGCATGGTGATGGCGGGCGCGATCGTCGCCAACAAGAGCGCCGTCAAATTGTCCGACGTCCAGCCGCTCGCCCGCCTGACCGGCGAGTTCGAGGTGATCGTCGTTCCCGCGAACTCGCCGCACAAGTCGATGGCCGACCTCGTTGCGGCGCTCAAGGCCGATCCCGGCAAGGTGGCGTGGGCGGGCGGCTCGGCCGGCGGCACCGATCACATCCTGGTCGGGCTGATCGCCGAGGCGGTCGGGGTCGATCCGACCAAGATCAATTACGTCGCCTATTCGGGCGGCGGCGCGGCGCAGGCCGCGATCCTGGGCGGCCACGTCGCAGCCGGCGTCTCCGGCTGGGGCGAGTTCGCGGGTCAGATCGAAGCCGGCAAGATGCGGGCGCTCGCGATCTCGGCCGGGACCCGCGCGCCCGGCGTCAATGTGCCGACCTTGAAAGAGCAGGGCGTCGCCGTCGAGCTGTTCAACTGGCGCGGCGTGTTCGCGCCGCCGGGGCTGAAGGACGCGGACAAGAACGCGCTCGCACAGGCCATCGACAAGATGGCGAAATCGGCCGCGTGGAAAGCCGAACTCGACAAGAAACAATGGCTCGGCATCTACATGCCGGCCTCCGAGTTCACGAACTACGTCGCCGCCGAGAGCAAAGCGATCGAGGGCATCCTGACCAAGCTCGGCATCGCCAAGTAGCGCCGTCCGGCACATGCGCCCGGCCGCCACCGGCGAGTTTGCGGTCGCGCTCGGGCTGATCCTGGCGGCGGGCGCGATCGCGCTCGAAACGACGACCATTCCGGTGGCCGCGGTCTACGCCAAGATCGGTCCGCGCGCGTTTCCGTACGCGGCCGCGCTGGGCCTGGGGCTGGTCGGTCTCGTGCTCGCGGTCGAAGCGTGGCGTGCGGCGCCGGCCGCGGTCGAAGCGGAGCCGGCGCCGAGTCCGCTGGCGCGCCGGGCGCTCGGCTGGCTCGGCGTGGGCCTCGCCGCCAACGCCGTCCTGATCGCCCCGTTGGGTTTCGTCCTCGCATCGACCGCGCTGTTCGCGGCGGTCGCGCGCGCGTTCGGGAGCGTGCGTCCGCTCCGCGATGCCGCGGTCGGCTGTGCGCTCGCGGTGGCCCTGCACCAAGGTTTCGTTCGCCTGCTCGGCCTCGACTTGGGCAGCGGCGTGTTCGCGCGCTGGTGATGGAAACGCTCGCCGCGCTCGGTTCCGGCTTCGCACTCGCGCTCGATCCGGTGAATCTCATGTGGGCCTTGGGCGGCGTCACGATCGGGACCGCGGTCGGCGTGCTGCCGGGCTTGGGGCCGGCGCTCACGATCGCGCTCCTGCTCCCGATCACGTACAAGGTCGGCGCCACCGCGGCCTTCATCCTGTTCGCCGGCATCTACTACGGCGCCATGTTCGGCGGCTCGACCACCTCGATCCTCCTCAACACGCCGGGCGAAAGCGCCACCATCGTCACCGCGCTCGAAGGCCATCGCATGGCGCGCCAAGGCCGCGCGTCCGCCGCGCTCGCGACCGCGGCCGTGGGATCGTTCGTCGCCGGCACGATCGGGATCGTACTCCTGACATTCCTGGCGCCGATCGTGGTCGAGATCGCGCTCGCGTTCGGGCCGGCCGAGTATTTCGCGCTGATGGTGCTGGCGTTCGTGACGGTGTCGGCCGTCCTCGGCCGCTCGCTCGCCAAGGGCTTGGCGAGCCTCTTGTTCGGCATCGGCCTCGGGTTGATCGGCGTCGACCTCCAGACCGGCCAGGCGCGCTTCACCTTCGGGCTACCGGAGCTGCTCGACGGCATCAACGTCGTCGTCGTCGCGGTCGGCTTGTTCGCGGTCGGCGAGACGCTCTACCTCGCGCTTCACGGCGCCGGCCGGGCCGCCACGGTGCTGCCGGTCGGCGGGCGCCTCGGCATGACGGGCGAAGACTGGCGGCGGTCGTGGAAGCCGTGGCTGCGCGGGACCGCGATCGGCTTTCCGTTCGGGGCGTTACCGGCGGGCGGCGCCGAGATTCCGACCTTTCTCTCCTACGCGGTCGAGAAGCGGCTCGCCACCAAGCCCGAGGAGTTCGGCCGCGGCGCGATCGAGGGCGTGGCCGGGCCCGAGGCCGCCAACAACGCCTCGACCGCGGGCGTGCTGGTGCCGATGCTGACGCTCGGGCTCCCCACCTCGGCGACCGCGGCGATCATCCTCTCGGCGTTTCAAAGCTACGGTCTCAACCCGGGGCCGCTTCTGTTCCAGAATCAGCCGGAGCTGGTATGGACGCTGATCGCGAGCCTCTACATCGGCAACGTCATGCTGCTCGTGCTCAATCTGCCGCTGATCGGGATGTGGGTGCGGATCCTGCAAATCCCGCCGCCCTGGCTCTACGGCGGCATCCTCGTGTTCGCGACGATCGGCGCCTATGGCGTCAGCCGCTCGGTCGTCGATCTCGTGCTGCTTTACGCGATCGGCGCGGTCGGTTACGCGATGCGCCGCTACGGCTACCCGAGCGCGCCGGCGATCATCGGCTTGATCCTGGGGCCGCTGGCCGAGCAGGAAATGCGGCGCGCGCTGACGATCAGCCAGGGCGACCCTGCCGTGTTCGTGACCCAGCCGCTCGCCGCGGCGCTGCTCGCGCTCGCCGCGCTGGCGCTGATCGCGCCGGCGCTGCTTCGGCGCCGCTGACGTTGCCGGCTCGCCGCCGTCCGCGTAGGCTCGCGATCCCGGTTCCCGCCCGATGACGTACTTCGTCCAGCAGCTCATCAACGGCCTTTCGCTCGGCGCGATCTATGGCCTGATCGCCATCGGCTACACGATGGTCTACGGCATCATCGGGATGATCAATTTCGCGCACGGCGAGATTTACATGATCGGCGCGTTCGTCGCCCTGATCGCGTTCACCCTCCTCGGACTGATCGGCGTCACCTGGGTGCCGCTCGCGCTGGTGCTGGTGCTGGTGGCGGCGATGTTTTTCGCCGCGATCTACGGCTGGACGCTCGAGCGCGTCGCCTACCGGCCGCTGCGCGGCGCGCCGCGGCTGGCGCCGCTGATCTCGGCGATCGGCATGTCGATCTTCCTGCAGAATTACGTGCAGCTGGTGCAGGGCGCGCGCCTGAAACCGCTCGCCCCGGTCGTGACCGGCGGCGTCAAGATCGCCGAGACCGACGGCTTCGTGGTCCAGCTGTCCAACATCCAGATCTTCATCCTGGTGGTGACGGTCGGGCTGATGGCGGTGTTCGCCTATCTGATCGCCCGCACCGCCCTGGGCCGCGCCCAGCGCGCCTGCCAGCAGGACCTGACCATGGCGGCGCTCCTCGGCGTCAACATCGACCGCACCATCGCGCTCACCTTCGTGATCGGCGCCGCGCTCGCGGCGGTGGCCGGGATGATGGTGACGCTCTATTACGGCGTGATCGATTTCTACATCGGCTTCCTCGCCGGCATCAAAGCCTTCACCGCCGCGGTCCTCGGCGGGATCGGCTCGCTCCCCGGCGCGGTCCTCGGCGGCCTGATCCTCGGCGTGATCGAGGTGTTCTGGTCGGCTTACTTCTCGATCGAGTACAAGGACGTCGCCGCCTATTCGATCCTGGTCCTGGTGCTGATCTTCCGGCCGACCGGGCTCCTCGGCAAGCCCGAGATCGAGAAGGTCTAGCCATGACCGAGGCCGCGCTCTCCGCCCCGCGCCGCGGCTTCGATCTGCCGGCGCTGTTGAAGGAAGCGGCGGTGGCGGCGGTGGTGGCGCTGGCGCTCGCCTTTCCCCTGGTCGGCTTCGAGACCATCACCGCCGGCGACGACCGCGCGCTCCGGGTCGATTACCGCTTCGATTGGGTCCTGATCGGCGCGGCCGCCGTGTTCCTCGGGCGGCTCGCGCTCGGGCTCGCGCGGGCGGCGTGGCGGCCGCGCGCGGCGCCGAG
>Ga0194128_10010860_pt1 | contig 10707 bp, 7 predicted proteins | sample TA2KigCa65mmetaG_FD_148650 | JGI IMG/M metagenome (GOLD analysis project Ga0194128, IMG submission 148650) | Freshwater microbial communities from Lake Tanganyika, Tanzania - TA2015037 Kigoma Deep Cast 65m | ecosystem: Environmental > Aquatic > Freshwater > Lake | place: Tanzania: Lake...
TTCTCGTGGACGTGCGCGACTCGGATGAATCCACGGCCGAGATCGAAGGCCTGCTCCACGGAACTCGCCAGGCGGCTGCGCGAATGACTGGCCGTGATCCGATCCACGACCACTTCGATGAGATGCTTGCTCTTGCGATCGATCTTTGGCACGTCCTCCAGCCGGAAAGTCTTGCCATTGATCCGCACACGAGCGAAACCACGAGTTCGCAACGACTCCCACAACCGCTCATGCTTATCGCCGACTTTGACATCCTGCGGCGCGAGGATGAGCAGAGCATTTGTAGGGTGGGACGAGCTCGCTTCGAGCTCCGGTCCACTGACATTCTGTGAATTGGCGGGCCGGCGCTGTGCTGATCGTGCCCATTGTCTTTGCCTCCCGGATAAGATCGAATCAATGACCTCGTCGGTCGATTGCGTCGTGACGGCGATCCCGCACTTTGGGCAATGCAACTCACCGAGCCGGCACCACAGGATTCGCAGGTAGTCATAGATTTCCGTGACCGTGCCGACCGTCGAGCGGGGCGTGTTGCCGGTTGTCTTCTGCTCAATCGCAATCGCAGGGGAGAGGCCGTGAATGTGCTCGACCTTCGGCTTCGGCATCTGACCGAGGAACTGCCGCGCGTAGCTTGACAACGATTCGACATACCGCCGCTGTCCCTCGGCGTAGAGCGTGTCCATGGCCAGTGAACTCTTGCCGCTACCGCTCGGCCCGCAGAAAACGTTCATCTGATCGCGCGGGATTGTGACATCGATATGCTGGAGGTTGTGCTGAGCGGCACCACGCACGGTGATAAAGGGGTGAGAGGGTGAGGGGACGGAAACGACAGGGTGAGGGGGTGACAAGGTAAGCGGGTGAGACTGCCGTACGCTCTTCTTCACCTTGTCACCGTGTGACCTTGTCACCGTGTCATGCCCCAGCACCGCTCGCAGCGCCCGCCCCGTGTGCGATTCCTCGCACGCCGCGATCTCCTCCGGCGTGCCGCAGCAGACGATGCGGCCGCCGCCGGAACCACCTTCGGGGCCGAGGTCGATGACCCAGTCGGCGGTCTTGATGACGTCGAGGTTGTGCTCGACGACCAGTACCGTGTTACCGTTGTTGACGAAGCCATGCAGCACGTCGAGCAGTCGATGAACGTCGGCGAAGTGCAGGCCGGTCGTCGGTTCGTCGAGAAGATAAACCGTGCGGCCCGTCGAACGCTTGCCGAGTTCGCGAGCCAGCTTAATCCGCTGCGCCTCGCCACCCGAAAGCGTCGGCGATGGCTGGCCGAGTTTCAAATAATCCAGCCCGACATCGTGCAGCGTTTGCAGCAGTTTCGTAATCGGTGCGATGTTCGCGAAGTGTTCCAGAGCCTGCTGTACGTCGAGCTCGAGGACGTCTGCGATGCTCTTCTCCTTGAACTTCACCTCCAGCGTCTCGTGGTTAAAGCGATGCCCGCCGCAAACCGCGCATGTCACCCACATGTCGGCGAGAAAATCCATCTCGAGCTTGTTGCTGCCGTTCCCCTCGCAAGCTTCGCAACGCCCACCGCTGACGTTGAAGCTGAATCGCCCCGGCTTGTATCCGCGCCGCTTCGAGTCCGGCAGTTGCGTGAACAAATCACGGATCAGATCGAAGACTTTCACGTACGTCGCCGGGTTCGATCGAGGCGTCCGACCGATGGGCGACTGATCGATGTCGATTGCCTTATCAAGATGCTCAAGGCCGGTAATCTCGCGGTGCGATCCCGGCGTGCCAGTCCCCTTGTTGAGATCGCGGTTGAGAACCTGCCAAAGGATGTCATTGACCAGCGAACTCTTCCCCGACCCGCTAACGCCGGTGACGCAGACGAACGCTTCGAGCGGAATCGTGACATCGACGTCGCGCAAGTTGTGGTGATTCGCGCCGAAGATGCGGATTTGCTTGGGGTGTAAGGGAGTGACAAGGTGAGGGGGTGACCCGGTGAGGGAGGGAGCTGGCAACGACGCGCGGCCGCGTTGTGCCTTCTTCGCCTTGTCACCTTGCCGCCTTGTCACCGTGTCAATCCGCCGCGTCGGCGGCACTTCGATGGACAGCTCGCCCGACAGGTACTTCGCGGTCAAACTCTCTTTCGCGTGGCGGATTTGCTCGAACGAGCCTTCGGCGACGACTCGGCCACCGCGCACACCGGGGCCGGGGCCGAAGTCGATGATGTAGTCAGCCGCACGCATCGTCTCTTCATCGTGCTCGACGACGATGACCGTGTTCCCTTGGTCGCGCAGCTCACACAGGCTTTCGAGCAGCATCTCGTTGTCACGCGGATGCAACCCAATCGATGGCTCGTCGAGAATGTAAACGACGCCGACCAACCCGCAGCCGATCTGCCCAGCCAGCCGAATGCGTTGAGTCTCGCCACCGGACAACGTCGGTGCCGCTCGATCGAGCGTGAGATAATCTAACCCGCACCGCAGCAAGAAACCGAGCCGCCCGCGAATCTCCTTGAGCACTTCCGTCGCGATCACCTGCTCGATCGCGTTGAGTTCCAGTTCCTCGAAAAACTGAGCTGCCTCACGAATGCTGAGGGCGCAGACCTCCTGAAGAGCAAGGGTCGAGTGACGAGAGTCGAGAGTCGAGAGTTGTGAAGTGACATTCGAGTTGTTCGTCGCTTGTTTCTCATCTCTCGTCGCGTGACTCTTCGAGGTCACTGTCACGCATCGCGCCTGCGGACAAAGCCTCGTTCCTCCGCACGACGTGCAAACCGAGAACTCCATGTATTTCTCGAGCTGCTTGCGCCGCGCGGGATTGCGAGTCTTGCTGTAGTTCTTGAGCAGTTCCGGCAGCAGTCCCTCAAAAGTGCCGCCATGTTTCCAGACGCCGCCGTTGTACTTCCAATGAAAGACGATGTGCCGCGAGCCGGTGCCGTACAGCAGCGACTTCCGAATTTCGTCCGACAGCTCGGCCCACGGAGTCTTGAGCACGGATCCTTTCGGCAGACCGAGATCGTGCTCCAGCGTTTCGGCGACGCCGTCGTAGATGTGCCGCCGCCACTTGCCAACGTCCTTCAGCGGACCGAGTAGTTCGATGGCTCCATTCCACAGCGACAGCGAATCATCCGGGATTAGCCGATCTAACTGAAACTCGAATCGCTCGCCGAGTCCGTTGCAGTCGAGGCACATCCCCTGCGGACTGTTGAAACTGAATAGCTGCGGCGACGGCGGCTCGTAGCTCAGTCCGCAATGCGTGCAGGCGTAATGGGCGGAGTAGAGGGAGTCGAATTCGGTATTCGGAACAGGGATTTCTGAATGATCTTCATCGCTTTCGATTCCCCCTTCCGGTCTCCCCGTTCCGCCTTCATTCATCACGATCAACCTGCCATCGGCCAGCTTCAACGCCGACTCGACCGCTTCCGCCAGGCGGGATCGTGACGACTTGCCCGCTTCCAACCGGTCGACGACGACATCGATCGTGTGCTTCATCTGTTTGTCGAGCCGCAGGTCGGCGCTGAGCTGCACGATCCGGCCGTCAACGCGAGCACGGACGAAGCCACGCTTCAGCAGGTCGTCGAAGAGATCGCGGTACTCACCCTTTTGTTGCTGAATCATCGGCGCAAGCAGCAGGAACCGCGTGCCGGCTTTCAGTTGGGCGATGCTGTCAATGATCTGCTCCGGCGATTGAGCAGTGATCGGTCGGCGGCATTGAACGCAGTGACCTTGACCGACTCGCGCAAACAGCACGCGGAGGTAATCGTAAATCTCAGTGATCGTACCAACGGTCGAACGCGGGTTGCGGCCAGAGGTCTTCTGCTGGATCGAGATCGACGGCGCGAGGCCGGTGATCGAGTCGACATCCGGCTTCTGCATCTGGCCGAGAAATTGCCGCGCGTAGCTCGACAGCGATTCGACATAGCGGCGTTGTCCTTCAGCGTAGAGCGTGTCGAACGCCAGCGAACTTTTGCCTGAGCCACTGACTCCGGTCATGACGATCAGCTTGTTCTTGGGCAAGCGCAGATCGACGGCTCGCAGATTGTGCTCGCGAGCACCTCGAATGACGATTTCCGTGTCAGCCATAGGGGAACAACCATTGTCGCGCGGCGAATGAAACTCAAAGCCGTCGGCTATTGTGGTGTGGACGTCTCGCCGACACCCAAACCCGCGCCGAAATCGTCCTCGTCTGGCGGAGCTGGAGATTGTCGCGGCGGTTCAACAGCCAACGGAGTCGACTCCGGCGAGGTCAGCGGCTCAGTGGTCGCCGCATTTTGCCACTCCGACGTTGGATGGGATTCGCGAGGTCGTCGATCCGCGTAGTCGCCCGATCGTTCTGTGCGCGGCGGACGATTTCGAGACTTCGAGCTGCCGTAGCCACCCGGTCCACTTTCCGCATCCTCCATCAACGGCGAAGTCATCCGGGCAAATTCTTCACCCGCTTGGATGCGATCGAGCATGGACCGCAACTCCGGCCGCAAGTCGAGCCGTCCGGGACGCTGCCCCTCAGCCAGTTTCATCGGCACGCCGCCGCGCACGCAAGAGCAGCGCGGAGCGGTGATGTCCATCGTTAGCCGCGCACCCAATCCACACACAGGGCAGCTCCACGCACGGCGCACGTCGACGTCGATTCGTAATCCCGGACCTTTCATGAGTACTCCTCGTGGGGCGTACTCTCGCAAGCGGTCGGGCGATTCTCAAGCGCGACGCAACGTCGAAAAAACCGGCCTGTGCCGAGTAACCCAATGATGATCCACAGAGACTCGGTCATGGACGTCGATTTCTGAGTTCAAATCAAATGCGAATTCAACGATCTCAAGAGAGTGTTGATGGTCATCCGTTTGGCACGTGGGTGGCTTCTGACCATGGCGTTGGCCTGGCGGAGTCAACACACAGCCCGCAGGAACCGGGCTCAGGTGACGGTTGTTCTGCCAAGGAATTCACCGGCCGGCAGTCGTTGCTTCGAATATGACGATCACACCGACCTGCGGCGAAAATGCCACGTCAGCCGACACGGTACGGCAGCGGCTCTCCGGCTATTCCGGCTCGAAGATTCTCGATCGTCATCTCGATCATGCGACGCCGAGTCCGATCCGACGCGCTTCCCAGGTGCGGCGTGAGTACCAAGTTTTGCAGTGTGAGCAATGGATGATCGCGCGGCAGTGGTTCCGGCTGCGTGACGTCGATACCCGCTCCGGCGATGCGGCCGGTTCTGAGGGCCGCGTACAAGGCGTCGGTATCGACGACTGCTCCGCGAGACATGTTGATGAGCATGGCGGACGGCTTCATCAACGCGAACTGCGCCGTCGAGATCAGATTGTTGGTTTCTGCTGTCAGCGGGCAGTTCAGCGCGACGAAATCGCTCTCGGCCAGCAGATCCTCGAGTGTGCGGTACTCGGCGGAAAATTCGGCTTCCGCAATCGGATCGCGGCGGCGATTGTGATACAGGACATGCATGTCGAACGCCTTTGCTCGCCGAGCCACCTGCTTGCCGATCCGGCCGAGTCCCACGATCCCTAGCGTAGCTCCGTGAACTTCTTTGCCGATCAGCAGTGACGGCTCGTAGACGGTGAATGCCGCACTGCGGGCGTATCGGTCTCCGATCACAACGTTTCGCGCGGTCGCCAGAATCAAGGCGAATGTCATGTCCGCAGTTGATCCATCCAAACATCCGGGAGTGTTGCCGACAGGAATGTTTCGATCTGCCGCCGCCTTAAGATCGATGTGATCAACGCCAACTCCGTGATTACTGACAATCTTTAATTTCGGAGCGAGATCGAGCAACGGCCCATCCACGCCCGGATGCCCGTAAGTGATGAACGCCTCGGCGCGTCGCAATGAATCCGATTCGGCCGATGTCTCCCACGGCAGAATCTCAAAGTCATCACCCAACAATTCGAGGAACAACGGCGGAAGTTTGTCAGCCATGACAGGCGTGCGACTCATGCGATGAACTCCGGGTAAAAGAAAATCGAGTTACGCCTCCGACAGATCAACTGCAAGCGACTTGTAGGCCGTCAGCAATCGCCGGAACGACCGCGAGCGATCCGACTCGGCCAAGCTCGCGGACGTTGGCAGCCACTCATTCATCATGATCGATTCTGCCGTCGTGGTCCGCAATATACACGAGATCTCGTCACACGCAGGCGGTCAATGAATCCAATGGCAATAAAGAACGTCGCCGAAACGTCGTACACTTTCAGGATCGGAAACGCCTCGGAATCGTTGTCAAGGTATCCATCATCAAAGGCCAGCATCACAAATCGGCCGCGATGTTGACCCAATGCGTGTTCCCAATCGGACAGACTGTTCACGTCAAAGTTGTTCGTCACCAACGCGACTTGCTTTTCGAAGTCCGCAAGCGACGCGCTCCACAACTCGTGGTCGTACGGCGAATCGCCGAAATTGCCAATTCGGTGATAATTCAAGGTCGACGCAGAGCTTCAAGTTCACATGCTCCGCAGCATGCGAACTTCGCCAGTCACGTCCAACGTGCGAGCCCGCAGTTCACGCTTGGAAATTCTCGCGGCCCAAAGCACGACATTCGAATCGCATCCGCCTGCAATTGACGGGATAGCCTTGTGAACTTTGACAGCAGCAATTCGGTGAAGGCTGGCTCGGCAAGCATGTTGGTGATGTGGACGGAAGTCGCGGCGCGATACGACACCGCGTACCCCAACAGCACCCGTTCCGACCGAGTGCGAAGATTTCGTGTTTGAGGTCCGGGTACTACGAGAACCACCATGTCAGATTGTCTGCCGTTCGCTCGCCAAGCACCCGGAGTCGATTCGCCGCACTGTTCGAGAGCTGATCAAATCGCTTTTCGCAGTTTCAGAACGGATTCGATCGGGAATGCGGCTCCGGTATTGCTGAAGTAACGCAACTGTGACAGTTCGTATTTTGTCAAATCCGTTTGCAGCAGGATCGCCATGACCGTCGGTACGATTCCGAAGCCGGTGACCTCGTCGATCACGCCAACGGCAAAGACGTTTCGCAGATGTGGAATCTCCGCCTGCATCGCTTCGTAACCTCTCAGCCACTTGCTCTGCGCGATGAGGCACGACGCTCGCGAGTTGTTGAGCCGATAAGTTCGTTTGTCTGGCTTCGTAGTCGGGTTCGCCATGGCGAACACCGCCCCGGCCCTGAGCACCCTCTAGACGCCCAACGCCCCTCGACACCGTTGTCGAGAGACCAGCACCTCTGGCGTGAAAAAACTTTTTCAATTTTCTGGTCAACTCAAACCGTAGCAGATGCGAGAAGAATGGATGGCCGACCGTCTGCGGGTTCACTCCAAAGAACGCTGGCAGCTCTGCGGTGGGCTGCGATTGAATGTTTTTCATGTACGGGTACAGCCGCTGGAGTAACATCGGCCATACGCAACCAATCCGGCCGTCGTGACCAGAACCGCCTCAGAGTCGCCTCTTTGAAGATGCCGTAGCCGCCAAATACCTCGTCCGCCCGTTCACCGGTCAGCACGATCTTGATACCTGACTCCCACGCCAGTTGTGATGACAGAAACATCTGAGCCGGAGCCGTTCGCAGGATCGGAGTCTCGGTGTGTCGGATAACTTACGAGAAGATTCGGCCGATGTCGTGGTGCGAACAACGCCCCGTGTGATGCTCGGTTCCTAGTCGTCGCACGACCTCTTGCTGGAAGGCGTTCTCATCGAATTCCGGAATCGTGAACTCGACCGAGAAGCTGTAGAGCTTTTTGCGATTGAGTTGCTTCGACAGTGCGGCTGTGATCGACGAAACGCAACCGCAATCCACAGGAGTCCCTCAACAATCCTGCACAGTCGTCGACAGAACTCAAGTCAGCGCGGAAGGTAATTTGTGGTCGATTTGGAGTGGCTCGTGCGGCTTGTGTCCAACGCTGTCGGCTGGACTGAGCCGCAACAAGCGAAGTACGAGTTCACGAGAGCCACGAGTCACGGCAGTTTCAGGTCAAAGACGTGATAGCCCCACGCCGGCAGATCCAAGAACAGCCCTCGCGCGACCAAATCTGCTCCGTCCCGATCGTAAACTGCGTCGCTCAGGCAGTCGTGCAGGCGCCAAATTCCATGACCAACGTCGGCCTCGGGCCAGCGGACAAAGCACTGACTCTGGCTCGGCGCGTAGTTCACGGCGACGAGCAATCGTTCGCCACCGGCACCGTGCCATTCGCAGATGACGAAGTTGTCGCAGGAGGTGTTGCCGTCCCAGGCCGGAACGCGTTCGAGCGGTCGCCAGGATCCATTGCGAACAGAGTCCTTTCGCAGTACGGCCAGCATGCGTTGATAAAACAGTTGCAAGTGTTCGTCCTCGGCTTCCGCGGGTGCGCGAACCAGATGCGGCGAGATGCGTTTTCGTCGGCCCTCGAACTGACCCTGATGGAAGAACCGCAGGCCGGGCGACAGAAACGTGATGACTGCGGCCGCTTCGTGAACGGCTCGCGAGAACGTAGCGGCTGCTCGCGGTTCGTCATGATTCTCCAGGAAGCGAGCCAGCTTGTCCTGGTAATCCAGTCCGGCCCAGAAATGCTCGCGGACTGGGCGTGCGTGCTGCTCACGCAACCGATCGTACAGTCGCTTGTCGTAGCAAAAGTCGAAGCCCTGATGCTGCAACTCCCACTCGAGATCCCAATAGACCTCGGCCATGAACAGGAATTGCGGATGCTCGTGCCGCACGGACTCGGTTGCCTTAGGCCAGAAGGGTTCCGCTCGGATTCCCCATGTCCGCTCGAACACGCTGGGCAAGACGAGCATCGCCATGTCGCAACGGACGCCGTCGCATTGCCCGGCGATGCGTTTCAGCTCACCGATCATCGCCTCTTGCAAATCAGGGTTGCCGTAGTTGAGCTGAATTGTGTCAGGCCAGCCGTCAAAGTACGGGTCGCGGCCGTGCGCCAGCAACATTGATCCGTGATGTGTTGGCAGTCGGTAAAAGTTCTGAGGTGCACGAGCCAAATCCACTTCGCTGCCAGACACGAAGTAGTCCGGATGCTCGTTGACCCACGGATGATCCGGTGCCATGTGGTTCGGAACGAAGTCGAGCATCAGCTTCAGCCCGCGCTGCTGCATTCGTTGTCGCAACCGCGCAAGCGCCGGAGCACCTCCCAGATCGCGATGGACCGTGTAGCTCTGAATGGCGAAACCCGAACCGCCGATGTCGTCGTCGGAGAGGTCCGAAAGCGTCTCTTCGAACTCGCGCCGCCAATCAGGATTCGCACGCGAGATTCCCTGCGCAGCCGGACCGGCCTGCCAGACGCTCAGCAGCCAAATCCAGTCGAAGCCTTGCCGCGCGAAATCATCTAATGCGGCATCCGAAATATCATCCAACGTCGCTCGGCGGTCGCGCGAATGCGACAGGTCGGTCAGCCACACTCGGGTGTTGATCTGATACAGGGACGGATAGCGCGTCTTTGACATCGAACGACATCCGGCTGCCACTGACAGAAAATTGCTTGACTTGCTGAGACTTGCATCGAAGGGATGCGAACGGCGCTTCGCCCAGTTCGCTTTGCATTTCACAAGACCAACGGGCGCATCTTGCAGGCGAGTATTGATTTGGTACGAACTGGCGATTCGGCGGCAGTCTCAGCGTGCCGAACAATTGACCACAAATCACAGAAGTTATTTCCGAAACATCGCGTCGTTCGGGTTGCCCCGCGACAGCAAGTAGGCCAGCAGGTCGCGGACTTCGTTTTCGTTGAGCGTCTTCAGCAAGTCTTTCGGCATCAATGAGACCTTTGACGGTTCGTTGCTTTCGATGTCGCTCTTCTTGATGACGGCGACCTTGGTGGCGTTTTCTGGGTCGGTGACGACGGTGATCGTCTCTTTCGATTCGCTCACGATGCGGCCGGTGATGACTTTGCCCTCTTTGGTTTCGATGGTGGAGGCTTTGTATTGGTCGGAGATGACTTTGCTGGGATCGACGATGGCGTCGGTGAGGTCTTTCAGGTTGAAGCGGCCGGCGAGTTGGGTGAGATCGGGGCCGGTGGCTCCGCCGTCGCCGCCGAAGCGGTGGCAGATCACGCAGCGGGCGGCCTTGTACATCTTCTCGCCGTTCTTGAAGTCGCGGGCTTTGAGGCCGTCGCCGCCGGCCAGCGCGAGGACTTCGTCCACGCTGTATTCCTTGCCGGGGCCTTTCGATTTCGGGAGTTCGGGGATGACGTAGGGTTTGCGGACTCCGCTGGCTTCGATGGCGAGTCGTTCGGCGTCGGTGGCGTTGGCGAAGGCGTCGTTGTCGATGTTGGTGAGGAATTTTTGGTAGCTGGCTCCGCCGCTCCAGGTGCGAGCCTTCTCGAACCAGGCGAAGTACGTTTTGCGAGCCTCCGGGGTCCAGCCGGTTTTCAGGTTGCGGAGGTGGAAGGCGTAGTGGTACTGCTGCTGATCTGGCTGGTTGGCGAGCATCGCGGCGATCGTGCCGCCGTAGCCTTTGTTGCGGTTGAGCAGTTCGCCGATTTGATCCTGCGATGCCACTCGCTCGCGAGCCAGCACCGGCACCAATTTCTGAGCGGCTCCCGGCGACTGGAAGTGAATCATCAGGATCGCCAGCTCGCGGTTGACGAAGTCCGACTTCTGCGGGAAGAGATCGTCAAATTTTTTCGCCACCGCGGCGCACGTCTTCTCATCGGGATTACCGAGCCGGATGAACGCGAGCTGGTAAGCGCGAAGCAGGCCGAGTTGTTGTTCCTCAGTGAGCTTCGCAAAGTCGAGCTTGCCGAGCAGCGCCAGTAGTTTCGGCAAAAGAATTGGGTCTGCCTGTCGCGCCAGACCCGCGCAGCCGT
>Ga0194128_10010862_pt1 | contig 10707 bp, 14 predicted proteins | sample TA2KigCa65mmetaG_FD_148650 | JGI IMG/M metagenome (GOLD analysis project Ga0194128, IMG submission 148650) | Freshwater microbial communities from Lake Tanganyika, Tanzania - TA2015037 Kigoma Deep Cast 65m | ecosystem: Environmental > Aquatic > Freshwater > Lake | place: Tanzania: Lake...
CGATTCCAGCGAAGAGCGGCTGAGGGAGGTGGCGAGGCGGTTTCCGAGGATCCGGTCAGAAGGCGCCGTCGACCGCGTACTGGCCGATCGCTCGGTGCACGCCGTCGTCATCGCCACGCCGACAATAACGCATTACGAGATAGCGTCGCGGGCTCTTAGCGCTGGCAAGCACGTCCTGGTTGAGAAACCCATGACGACCAGACTCGATGATGCGATTAATCTGACGGAGATCGCGTCGAAGGCTGATCGCACCCTCATGGTGGGTCACACATTCGTCTACAACCAGGGAATCATGGCGATGAAGCGAATGATCGACGAGGGCAAGGTTGGTAGGATCTACTACCTACAGTCGACCAGAACCCACCTCGGCCTGATTCGCCAAGACGTGGATGCCCTGTGGGATCTTGCGCCTCACGACATCGCTATCTTTAACCTTTTCCTGAACTCAACGCCTGAATGGGTGTCCGCGATATCTGGCCGCTATCTCAGGGATGACCGCGCTGACGTTGCATTCGTAACCCTCGGTTACCCCAAAGGAACCCTGGCGAACATCCACATAAGTTGGATTGACAGCAACAAGGTGCGACAGGTGACAGTAGTCGGCAGTCATCAAAGGATCGTATTCGATGACCTGAACGCGATGGAACCGGTTCGAATCTTCGAAACCGGGGCTTCGATGGCAGCCGATTTGAACTCGTTTGGAGAATTCAAGCTATCCCTCAGAGATGGGGCGATTATTAGCCCGAAGATTCCTGTGGCCGAACCCCTGAGGACATTGTGCCAGGACTTTGTCAGATGTATCCGAAGCGGCGAACCTCCAATCGCCGATGCTGAATCCGGAGCGGAGGTCGTGCGAGTCTTGGAAGCGATCGATCGATCCTTAACGCTGGGCGGGTGTCGAGCAGACGTCAGGACTGGAGCAGTAAGGCGATGAATGTGATCGGATCCACTGGTTCGACGGGCCACTAGGCAGATCATGTCGATCGACAACTTGTTATGGGACGCATTCAGGGGCATGCTCACAATCCGTGTCGTAGAGGAGCGCTTCCTGGAACTCTTCGCGGCCGGAGAGCTACATGGCACAGTCCATACGTGCATCGGTCAGGAAGGTTGTGCGGTGGCCGTCATCGGATCCCTGGATCCGGAGCGCGACACGGTCGTGTCCAACCACCGAGGTCACGGCCACTATCTGGTTCACAGCCGCTATGATTTGGACGGTTTGATCGGTGAGGTTACGGGACGAGCGAGCGGCGTATCAGCCGGCGTAGGCGGCACCCAACAGCTTCACCGTAAGAATTTCTACAGTATCGGAATCCAGGGAGGACTGGTACCGGCCGCCGTCGGGATGGCATTCGCCGAGAAGTTGACTGGCTCCAGGAACGTAGTTTGCGTCTGTATCGGAGACGGAACCCTCGGTCAAGGGGTGGTGTACGAGTCGATGAACATCGCAAGCAAGTGGAGTCTGCCAATCCTCTTCGTCGTAGAGGCCAATAGCTACGCACAATCGACCCCTACCGAGGTCCAGCACGCGGGGAGCCTGGTGGGGCGTGCGACGGCTTTCGGGATCGAATCCTTCGAAATGCAAGCGGATGATGTTGCTGCGATGCGAGATCGAGCATCAAAGGTCGTAAGTCAGATGCGAGTAGACCGGCGACCTGTCTTCCTTGTCCTGAGAACCTACCGATTAGGACCGCATTCTAAGGGAGACGATCACCGACCCAAGGAAGAGTTGGATGCTCACTGGGCGCGAGATCCATTATCGTCGCTTCGAGCCAAGCTGCAGGCAATTGATGAAGGACGAATGGGTCGTACGGAGCAAGTCGTGAAAGGTGAAGTCGACGCGGCATTCCGAAGGGTTCTCGCTTCGCCGGCTAGGATGGGCTCAGGGGATTGAAGTGTTAGGGAATCCGGGGATAACTCACGTCCAGAGCTTGAGAAACGCATTGGGAGAACTACTGGAGGCTGACGCACGCGTCATTCTCGTAGGCGAAGACCTGGTCGATCCATACGGAGGGGCGTTCGGAGTCACCAGGGGATTGTCGACTCTTTACCCAGGGCGTGTGGTGGCTTCACCAATAAGCGAGGCAGCGATAGTAGGCGTAGGTGTCGGATTGGCGCTGAAGGGATTCCGTCCGATCGTCGAGATTATGTTTGGAGATTTCATAACTCTGGCCGCAGACCAGTTGATCAATGTCGCTGCGAAAGTCGAAGGTATGTACGGGGGACACGCGTTGGCGCCGGTGGTCGTACGGACCCCCATGGGCGGGGGGCGGGGCTACGGACCGACACATAGCCAGACACTTGACAAGGTCATCTTGGGTACGCCCGGTATTCGGGTCATAGCGCCGTCACTATTTCACGACTCAGGGGCGTTGTTGAAGTCTGCGGTCCAGGCGGATACGGGCCCTGTCCTGTTCTCCGAGCACAAGCTGCTGTATGGGATGGGGATAAGCGACAACGTGGATGGAAATCAGATTCAGGAGTTGCCCGGTCTTGGTGGGTACCACACGATCGTAGTGCGAAATTACGACCGCGGCGTCCCCGACGTAGGCGTCGTGGCGTACGGAGGCGTCAGCAGGATCCTTGCGAAGGTCATGGTGGATCTCGCCGTAGAGGAGATCAGGGTCAAAGCCGTTCTTCCTGCTAGCGTTCAGCCGGTCCCCGAAAACGATCTTATGGACGCCCTGAGCGATGTTCGAGCCGTTCTGGTCTTGGAGGAAGGAACTGCAGATTTCGGATGGGGCGCAGAAATCGCCGCACGACTCGCAGCCGGACTTTGGCCGAAACTGCGCGCGCCGATCGCGAGAATCGGCGCACGGAACAACGTCATACCAGCTGCGATCGGCCTTGAAGCGGCCACACTGCCCAATGCGAGGGGGATCCGGGACGGGATTCTGGAGCTCGTACATTGCAGCCAGTAGTAGTGCCCCGTATGAGTGCCAACGACGACAGTGTGCGCGTGGTCAAATGGTTGTCCGAGGATCGAACACCAGTGAAGTCTGGCACCCCGATATGTGTGCTTGAGACCTCCAAAGCGATTCACGAGATCGAATCGCCCACGGACGGATTCTTGAGGATCCTCGTTGATGCTGGCCGGGTCGTGACGACGGGGGACACAATAGCTGTCATAGCAGCAAGCGTGAACGAGAGTATTCCAACGCCCGCCCCCAAGGCTGGGATTGAGTCGGCGGTGCCTCCCACCCACTCAATGCGTTCCATCACTGCGAAAGCGGAGATTGTGGCGCGATCGTTGGGCGTCGACTTATCGAGAATATCCGGCACTGAAACAATCACGGAAGAGAAGGTAAGGGCCCTCGCCGGACGCCTGGAAACACGCGTCGCGGGCAAGGTTGTCCGGCTCCTCATTTTTGGCGGGGGGCGTGGGGCCGTTCAAGTCCTTAACATAGTCAGGCGAATCCCTCACATCGTACCTTGCGCAATCTTGGACGATAACCAGGCGCTCAAGGGCGAGCAGCTGATGGAAGTTCCGATTGTTGGCGCCATCGGGGACTTCGAAGCGCTAATGGCCCGCGGGTCTTTCGATGAAGCGATCGTGAGTATCAGCGCGAATTCTGATGTCAGAAAAGAGATCTTTGACAAGGCCTCAGGCAGAGGTGTGAAATTTGCTAACATCATTCATCCAAATACGGAAGTTGGCGTGAATGTCAAGCTGGGCACTGGAAACGTGATCTTGGGCAGTTCCAGGTTGGCGGAAGAGTCGACTATTGGAGATAACAATTTCATCAGTGCATATGTGAACATTGAACACCATGCTGTGGTTGGTAGTCATGTGACGTTCGGGCCAGGGGTATTTCTCTCTGGGAGCGTAACCGTGGGAGATGGTGTGAAATTCGGGACAAGCATTGGCGTTGAGCCAGGGGTTCGAATCGGGGCGCATGCACGAATCGGCTCCGGACTCGCAGTTGTATCCGATGTCCCGACTCATGGGGTTCTGAAGACGCGAATTCCGACTCTACGATCGCGAAGCAATGAGGCCTGACGAGATACCCGAGAGAGTCCAGAGGTGGTCAATCCACGAGGGGTCTACGGTCCCGTTTGTGGACCTCGTCGCACAGTACCGGTCGATTCAACCGGAGATCTCTGAAGCGATCGGTGGCGTGCTCTCGTCCGCCAGCTTCATTCTGGGACCTGACGTATCTGCATTCGAGAGTGAACTGGCCGCGTTTCTTGGCTGCGAGTTCGTTGTCGGAGTCGATAGCGGCATATCGGCCCTTGAACTCGGCCTCCGGGCACTCGACCGCGGTCCCGGCGACGAGGCAATCACGGCCGCCATCCTGGACCGCCTGCTGCACCACTGGAGCGTGATCAACACTCGGGGCGAGAGCTACCGGCTGTGGGACAAGCGCCGCGCCGGGCTGCTTGGAGGGCTGCCAATCAAGACTCAGTCACAGGAAGTCGAAGACAATCAGCGAGGAGCGGGTGTGGGTCAATTCGGGCCCGGCCTTGACACATCAGGCTTCTATGGCCTAGTACTGGTGTACGAAGCTCAGAGGAGGAGGCATCCAGTCGGATCGAGGCTAGTGGTGAGCCGACGAAGGAGACTATGCCGTATGGCGGCACCGGTCCGGGCTCCAGTCATCGGTTCCGAGGTTACACGTGCGCCCATGTACCATGGTCGCGACAATCAGGTACTTGAAACACGAGGTGTTGTTCGATAGAAATGCGACTCCTGACATGCGTGATTTCATACAACCGATATCACTTCCCCAGGAACACGGTTGACAGCTTTAGAGAATTCTTCAGATTCGGCGATCTTGCGGTTATTGACAATGGAAGCGATGAACATCCGCTAGTTGAATATCTGGAAGAATTAGAGGGTCAAGGCATTCGGGTGGAGCGACAGAAAGGACTCCATGGTCGGCGCAGCCTGGACCCAGTCAGCGCCGCGGGTTGGCTGTAGGCACAGGTGGACGCCAGCCTGGCAAGCGATCGCCCTGGCTTAGTTTCTGCCGCGAAAAAGGCACTCGAAATCGGTCTCGCCAGTGGCTATGACTACGTTCAAATACTCCCGGACGACATTCAGTTCATGTGGCATGACCCCGACATTCTGGACAAGCTCAGCGACAGGGCACAGCAGCAAGGCACTCCCATCGAAATGCTCGACCAGCAGCAACTCCGCGAGAGGCAAGCAGAAGCAAGGCCTGCCACTGGTATTGCGATCTACGTGCCCCGCACCGCCGTCGATGATCCGTTAGCAGTCATGAGGGTGCTCGGCAAACGCCCTCAACAAGAAGGTATCCACACTTCGCTACGACAGCAGAATACTCAGCGTCCAAACGGGTAGACGGCGTCTTGAGCTGGCTGGAGGGGAATCGATCGAATATGGCCACGCCATCAATACGGCAGGTCTCCATGCCGATGTGATTGCACATCAGTGTTCATGCGGTGAGCGGTACATCCTTTTGCCATTCAATGGCATCTATTGGAAATTGAACCCGGGGTCGGGAATCCGTTAAGGTCGTTACCTGGCGGTGGCTCGTTGAGATCGGGCCTCGTCACGGTAAAGAAGTTATGGGCCATCGAGCGGTAGAAAAGATGGTCGCAGCAGGCGCGATCTGGATCCCAGCGCCCGTATACGCGAAGCGTGCCGATGGCCACGACGGCTGTGCCGATCAGAGCGACCATCAGGAGCACCAGTAGGACGCGGGGGCCAGGCACGTCTGAACCCCATGCGACCACGCCACGGGCCGAGAGGTTCAAGCGAGAAATTGGTCGACGGAGCATTTTCAATCCGGCCTGGCGCGTCAACTTATCCTTGCCTTGCCCGAAGCGGATGCCCGATTCGCAAGGGCGGCCGTACGACTACGGAGTGCTACAATCTCAGCACCATCGGCTGCAACTGCTTCTTCCCAAGCAAACCGCTCGGCTGCTATGGCGGCGGTGCTGCCCTGTTTACCAACGACGACGCCATTGCCCGAACTTGCCGCGAAATCCGAGCCCATGGCCAAAGCAAGCGACATGTACATACACGCATCGGTGTTGGCGGCTGCATGGATACGCTCCAATGCGCCATTGTGCTCGCAAAGCTGGAACGCTTGGACTGGGAAGTTGAGCAACGCATCGCAATTGGCCAGGAATACAACACGCTACTCGTGAGCGTATTCGCTCAATACACCGTGCTCACCGACCGACGTGAAGGGCTGCAAAAACGCCTGGCCGAGGCTGGCATTCCCACCGCTGTGCATTACCCCGTACCGCTCAACGAGCAACCAGCTTACAAACATTTATGCTGCTCCGACTGCACGCCGGTGGCCCAACAAATTGCAAAACAGGTAATGAGTTTGCCGATGGGTCCTGATTTACAAGAAGAGCAGCAGCGATTGATCGTCAAAGAATTGCAGGCATGATACCCGCTGACTTTAACTGTTATCGCAAAAACATTACATTATCGATTTGGAGTTAGAATGAAATCAATCTTCGTTGGCTGTATCGATTTTTCTTATATGTGGGGCGATGTTTCCCAAGAGCTCCGTCAATTAGGTTTTGATGTAACCTATTTGGGTGGTTACTCCCATCCATCATTTGCGTATAAGCACAAACTACCCGCAAGCCGGCTTATAAGATTGATAGAACATTGTTACGCTTTACGAAACCAGACAGGTCGTGTGAAGGTAAGCAATCTTCATCTAAAGGTAACCGCTGTTATCGGCAGTTCAATGCTAAAATTGATTCTATTTACACAATTGCTAATGAAAAGGACGGATTATTACATATTTGTTGCTGGTTCAAGTCTGTTACCATATCATATTGATGTAATTATTCTAAATGCTTTTAAAGTGCCGACAATATCTTTCATAGGTCATGGCGGCGATTCGCGGCCTCTGTTTCTGGACGGAAATTTGATTTTAACGCAGGATCTTAAAGGCCAAGACGACTTGATCAAAATTGTACGGCGGCGTTCCAAAAAGCTATCCAAAAATATAAAAAGAGTCACTAAGACCAGATACGTGATATGTAATCCGGCCCACAGTCAGTTTGTCAAGCGGGGCTTTTATTCTTTGCATGATTTTTTTGACTGCATGGTTTTCAAACGTGATATTGATAATGGCATGGCAGTAGAACCAATTAAGAAGGATAAAAGTGTCCGATCTTTTACCCACGAACGGCCTTTAAGAATAATCCATACTTTTTCATCGCCAGTGGCTAAGGGAACCAATGAAATAGATAGGGTAGCTCAATCATTGAGGGCCAAAGGGTATCCAATCGAAATTCAAATACGGTCAGGTTTGCCGCATCCTGAAGCCATCAAGATACGTGCTGAAGCGGATGTGTGTATCGATCAATTATATGGTGATGTACCGCTTTCCAGTTCAGCAACAGAAGCCCTTTCTGTTGGTGTGCCTGTAATCGTAGGTGGATACGAAATATTGGACCTGCCAGGAGTGAAAATTGACACTCTTCCCGGCTTCTTTATTAGACCAGATCAACTTGAACAGACACTTATCCGGATTATCGAGGACCCGACTTTGATATCCATCCAGCATGGAAAGATCAGGGAATTTAACTTAGAAGATCACGTCAACACTTCAGCAAAAAGAATCGTCGAACTTCTTGAAGGCCGGTCTCAGTTCAATACATATGATCCATCCACGCTACCCTTTTATCATGGCATGGGGATTAATGAAAACACATTAAGGACCTTCTTGAAAACATACGTTGGGAAGTACGGGATTAAAGGTATGTTCGTAAATGAGCATTCGCGATTTGTGCGCTCGATATACAACTTCATTGACAATGTAAATTGAAAAATCGCTGCGGCGTAGGTTGCTAGAGTAGGCGGCAAAGTTCGGGTCGATCTCGCCGGAAACTGGCCGAAACGGGGCGCCCACTGAGTCCACAGGTGTGGGAAGGCGCATCCGGTATTGTCCGTGGCCTCGGGAGCCGGCGTCGCTTCGCCCGCTCGACCAACTCAGGGTCCGGCGCCTCAACCGAAGGCGCAGCCCCGTTCTCCCCGCTCGTGTCTGTCATCCAGCGAAATCCCGTGTTCCGATCTCGCCCGTGTGGCCAGTAATTCTAGCTTTCACGATCCTCTCACAGGATTCTGGCAGAGAGGGAGAGAGGAAAGCCGATTCCAGCGTGGCGATGTACCCATGAGTTCGACCTGTTGGTTGTTGCCAATCTTTTACACATGTCAAGGGGCATTCCTGGTGCCGGGGTCTGGCTGGTCGCTATCCCAGTCCCGGTTGCCGGGGGCGGAGCGGTCGAGGATGCGGATCACGCCTTCGACAATGTCGTCGATGCAGGTGAAGTCACGACGGTGCTTGCGGTAGTTGACGACCTGTACAGGCTCGCCAGCGAGGACGGCCTTGGTGAATTTGAACAGCGCTTGAATAGTCCCGGATCGATCGCCTGCGTCACGAGGCCGTTCTTCACTAGCAGAAAAGACGTCGGACCGCTTCCGGAACACTGGGCTAGAAGGATCTTGAGCCCGCCGCCAACGTGCCGAGAATCCAGTCAGGAACCAGGACGCTCGCCTGGATTGGACGCATTGCCCCCCATTGGCCGCCAAGCGGCGTTGGCATCTGATCCAGGCACCGGTGCCCCAGAGGGTCAAACGAGAGTAGTCGTCCAGGCCGCTCGAACTCGAATATTTGTGCCGAGATCTCGCGAGCGCGTGGGCGCATGACGTGTGACATCCGCCAGTTTGGCGGTTTACGCCCCCGGTATCCCGTTCCCGGAAACGCAGAAACCAGAGCTAGTCGACATTGGAGACTCCAAGAGCTGGAGGCCTACAACCTGCTATTCCCCGCCTCAGGCCAGAAACGTAAACTGGCCACAAGTTTGTCTCACTTGTCGATTGGCCCTGATGAAGATGTTTTTGGCGGCACGAAACGAAAGAGAACTTCGTAAAGGGCGGCTGTCGTTTCGACGAGCCCGCTCTCGAACTGGTGTCCCGGAGGACCTGGCCTTGCGACATTCCGTCAGCCTTCCGCTCGGTTCCGGTCAGGGATGAAATGAACACAAAGCGCGCCCATGAAGAGGGATGGGCCAAGCACTCTCAATCCACGACGTGGAGAGACCCTCTGGACCCAAAGAAGGAGAAGCTGACGATCCGCGCGCTGCGCGAACTGGGCGATCCGGCCTCGATCCGACTACTCGATTTCGGGTGTGGAACCGGCGCGATGACGCGGTTCTTCGTCGATCGCGGATACCGGGTCGAGGGCCTGGATATTTCGCCGTCGATCATCGAACAGAACCGGAAGATGAGTCCGGGAATAAAGTTCCATCTCGTTGAGCCGGAGGAACGCTCGGAAATCGCTGATGGCTCATTCGACGTAGTGTTTAGCTCTGAAGTCGTCGAGCATGTTTATGACGTCATGGCCGTATTCGAGGAGTTCCGCAGGATCCTCCGCCCGGGAGGACTGTTAATCCTTACGACTCCGTACCATGCTCGGATCAAGAACGTTGTGACGGCTCTCGTGGCGTTCGAGAAACATTTCGACCCGACCTGGCAGCACATTCGGTTCTGGACCAGGAAGTCCCTGACCGATGTGGCAAGCAGGCACGGCCTGACACCGATCCGCTGGCAAGGTATCGGAAGGTTCTGGCCGCTTTACAAGTCTTTCTTTGTGGTCTTGCGGAAGGACTCCTGAACCGGATGCGCCCGTCGCTAATGGAGATTCTGGTCTGCCCCGACTGTCTGTGCGGTCTCGTCATTGATGTTGCCCAGTCACGCGAGAACGGTGAGATTGAACGGGGGACCCTGAGATGCGAGCGGTGTCTCAATACCTATCCGATCCGTAGTGGGATTCCGAGGTTCGCAGATAGCGGGGCTGAGGAGTACTCCGCGAATTTCAGCTGGCAATGGAATCGATTTCGACGCACCCAGATAGACGCATTTTCGGGGTTAAGCGAGTCAGAGACGAGATTTCGCAACGAGACCGGTTGGACACCTGAGTCCCTCAAGGGTCGGCTGGTGCTGGACGCCGGATGTGGCGCCGGGAGATTCAGCTCTATCGCCGCAAATTGGGGAGCAAGGGTCATCGCGGTCGATCTCGCCAGCGGGGCAGTGGACGCGTGCGCGGAAACCCTCAGGGAACAGGGCCTCGTTGCTGATGTGGTACAAGCGTCGATCTACTCACTCCCCTTCCGCCCTGAAACATTCAGCCACGTTTTTTCCCTGGGTGTTCTTCAGCACACGCCAGATCCAGATCGCGCGATGCGAGCGCTGCCGAACCTTGTGGCGCCGGGAGGACACATCGCGTACTGGATCTACGAACGTCGTTGGTATCAACTGTTCATGATCCGCAACTATCTTCGGGTCGTTTCTGCCAGGCTGCCGCTTCGAGTCACCAGATATCTGGCGGTCGGGCTGACGGTCCTGTTTCTTCCAGTGGCGCTGACGATGTCATGGATCCCGTATGCAAGACAATTGATCCCCTTCCTGCCTGTTTCAGCGAGGGTCAGGCGGGGAATGTCCCTCAAGCAGATGTGGGAGTGGACGACTCTGGATACTTTCGACTCGTACTCCGCGCGTTACGAGTTCAATCAACGTGCCGAGTGGGTAACTCGAGCACTGAGTGAATCTGGTATGGGGCAGATCAGGAGGCTGAACGCCAGAGGCATGGCGATCACTGCCTACCGTTGTCCCGGCGGGAAAGGAAACGGCCCCGGGTGAGTTCGACTCGCACGGAACCAGAACTATTGGTTCTCGTCGAGAGATCTTCGATGCCATGCATATCTGGG
>Ga0194128_10010864_pt1 | contig 10707 bp, 12 predicted proteins | sample TA2KigCa65mmetaG_FD_148650 | JGI IMG/M metagenome (GOLD analysis project Ga0194128, IMG submission 148650) | Freshwater microbial communities from Lake Tanganyika, Tanzania - TA2015037 Kigoma Deep Cast 65m | ecosystem: Environmental > Aquatic > Freshwater > Lake | place: Tanzania: Lake...
GCCGCCGATGCTGCTTGTGTTGGACAGCCTCGGTCAACTGTCAACCAAGAAGGAGGTCGGCGACATCAATGAGGGAAAGGATGCGCGCGATATGACTCGCGCGCAGTTGATCAGGGGTACGTTTAGAGCCTTATCCCTGAAGCTCGCCAAGGCACGCTGTCCAATGATTATCACCAACCACGTCTCCGATGCTATCGGTGCGTACGTGCCGACTAAGGTCATGGGTGGCGGTGGTGGGTTGAAGTATGCGGCGTCGCAGATCGTCTTCTTAAGTGCTAGAAACGAACGCGAGGGAACTGACGTCATTGGTAAGATCATTCACTGCAAGCTCGAGAAGAGCAGGTTTACTCGCGAGCGAAAGATCGTCGACGTGAAGTTGACGTACGATCATGGGCTCGATAGGTACTATGGTCTAGCCGACCTAGCTGTGAAGTACGGTATCTTTAAGAAGACTGGCAGCCGACTCGAGTTACCTGACGGCACGAAGCTGTTTGAGAAGTCAGTCATGCGCGAACCCGAGAAACATTTCACGGAGCAGGTGCTGAATTTGATCGAAGCTGCGGCGTCGACAGAGTTCAAGTATGGTTTAGTGGGGCATTCACAGGAAGTTGAGTCGGAGCAGGAGAATGGCAATGTCCAGGAAGTCATGGATGCCGACACTACTGAAAACGAATGAGAACGTCGGCGCGCCGCCGAAGTATCGAATGCTGCCGCGAGACAGTGAAATTGGCACAGCCCAGATCATGATCGACGATGAGGCCAGTCCGCTACACGGTCTTGTGTTTCACTTTACGCGCGTGCGAATCATCGAATCGAAGTCCGGCGGTGCTAAGGTTAGTATGGAATACGTCATTGACGACCCAGCCTCCGTAACGGATATAGATGCCGTCAAACTCGTAGTGCCAAAAATTTGGCACAACATCATGCGAGTCACTGGAGTAGTCGCAGAATGAGCGTCTCGTCGATGATACTGCGAAACCTCGTCCATAACGAGGAGTATTTTCGCAGAGTGGCGCCGTATGTTAATTCTAGCTACTTCGAGACTCCGTACGAGCGGCTCGTTCACGAGATGTTTACTGAGTTCGTTATGAAGTATAACTCCAGGCCGTCGATCGAGGCTATGGAGATATGTCTGGCCGACAGACGCGGGGTACCCGAAAAAGACTATGAGAGGACGGCGGAGCTGCTCGTTGATATGCAGACGCCGCCAGAGAAGGTCGACGTACAGTGGGCAATCGATCAAACAGAACAGTTCTGTAAGGATCGATCGATCTACAATGCAGTCATGGAGGCTATCGAGATCATCGATGGTCGTAGCAAGAAGTCGTTGACTACTGGCGCTATACCACAGATTCTTCAGGACGCACTCGCAGTATCGTTCGATCCAAACGTTGGTCATAACTACATTGAAGATAGCGATAAGCGGTTCGAGTTTTATAATACCGTCGAGGAGAGACTTCCATTAGACGTTGCTATGATGAACGAAATCACAGGTGGCGGTCTTCCGAAGAAGACGTTGAATCTCCTGATGGCTGGAATCGGTGTTGGCAAAACTCTATCGATGTGCTCGTGGGCTGCAACCCACATGATGATGGGTAAGAACGTACTGTATGTCACCGCTGAGATGGCGGAGGAGCGCATCGCTGAGCGTATCGATGCAAATCTACTCGATACACCGATCAATGAGTTGAAGTCGTTGACCGCAATTGACTACGCACGCCGCGTGGCGCGCGTGCGCGCAAAGACCATTGGTAAAATGATCATCAAAGAATATCCGACGGCGTCAGTCCACAGTGGCCATCTCAGGTACCTGCTCAACGAACTGAACCTAAAGAAGGGATTCGTTCCCGACATCATATACATTGACTATCTGAACATCTGTGCTAGCTCACGCGTTAAGCCCGGATCGAACATCGGTATGTATCAGTACGTCAAGGCAATCGCAGAGGAACTTCGCGGACTTGCCGTTGAGTACAACGTGCCGATCGTAACGGCGACGCAGTTCAATCGCATTGGATACGATAGTAGCGATCCCGACATGACGGATACTGCAGAATCCTTTGGTCTTCCGGCGACGGCTGATTTTATTATAGCACTCGTGACGTCTGAGGAACTGGAGAAGCTAAACCAGATCATGGTGAAACAGCTAAAGAATCGCTACAGAGACGTTGCTGTCAGTAGAAAGTTTGTCGTTGGTATAGATAAGTCCAGAATGCGTTTGTACGATCTCGATGACGCTGCGCAGGCTGGTATCCAGCAGGATGACGTACCGGTGTACGATAAAACTACTGTCGGCAATCGACAGAAAAGAGACTTTAGCGGAATGCAAGTGTGATTGTGGTTTACACGCGGTTGCGTATGGTATAGTATTATGGTACAAGGATGGGTGGAGGGCGATGAGCGTAGTCGATAATAAAATTCGAGACATGTACGTCGTTGCCAATCTCGATGGTCGACCACTCGTGTCTAGGGCCGGGAATAGGACAGCCAATGAGACGTTGTATTTCAGGGCAAGCGCGGGAGTTCATTCGATGATTCGTAACATTGCCAGGCCGTCGACATGGGCGACGCTTGCCATGTCGTTCGCCTTGGCCGCATCGGCGCCGGCGCCCGTCCTCGCCGACAGCCTCAGCTTCGGCTTCAGCACCGGGCATGGCCATGGACACCATCATCATCGTTACCACCACCACCATCATCATAGCTATTATTCTTACTGGTATTGGGGCCCGCGCGTCGTCTACGCGCCGCCGGTCGTGATCGCACCCTACCCGGCCCCGGTCTACACGGTCCCGGTCTATCCCGCGCCGCTCTTTGCGGCACCCGCCTCTCCCATCTACCAGACACAGGACGGTCGGGTGTGCCGGGAGTACCAGGCGACGATCAACGTCGACGGCGTCGCTCGGCCGAGCTACGGCACGGCCTGCCAGCAGCCGGACGGGACATGGCGCATCGTCAATTGACGAGAAGGCTGCGGCGCCGTCCTCTTTAGGACTGCTTGTCGCAAAATGCGCTGGTCCAAATAAGATCCTGTAGGGGAACTGCCGATAACGACTTTATATCACTTCATCGTACTGTATACACAAATTTTCGAGGGGAGGAGTCTTCATGCGAGTGATTGACCAGTTCATCGGCGAATATTCATTCTGCAGTAACTTTTCGCCTATTCCGGTGACACTGAATGACATTCAGTATAAAACTGCAGAACACGCCTATCAAGCACGCAAGGCGTATTTGCCAACTGACTTCGAAAAAATATGCAACGCGGCGACACCTGATGAAGCAAAGCGCATTGCCAAAAACATACAGTATGTTGATGATTGGGACGATGCCCGCGTCGACGTGATGCGTAATGTGGTTGAGGCAAAATTCAAGCAAGATGCTTTAGCACAGCGAATGTTGCTGCAGACCAACAACGCTGTTCTCGTCGAGCGCAATGATTGGAACGATACATTCTGGGGTGTCACGCGGATCTGCGGTGGTTACAACATACTCGGTAAGATTCTCATGGACGTTCGTGATAGTCTCAGACAACCTAGGTTGGATGGGACTACGGAATGGCGACAGAGCGTTATACATTCGTCGGCAACTCTAGCGAGTATGCTTTCTGATGGGGTGTATGAATTTACGTTCGTCCCAATGAGTGCGCGATGTCACAGCAATTTCCCATTCGACCCCTCGAGATTCTATCGAAGAATGCAATGCACGCGCGATTGGGAGATCATTAGCAAGTATGTACAATCGGCTAAGTCTACGGGCACCACCGACGACGCCAACGAGTTGAAATCGAAGGCAGCCGTGGTTGTGTACGATGTCGAGAAGTATGCATGGAGAAGTGTGCGACCCGAAACGCTTGTATCTGGACCACAGAGACGGTGAACGCATGAAGCTCAATATCACTACAATGGGTTCGAACACCCAGCCGAATGATACTGGAACGTTCTCACACCTCGGTGCTATGGGTGGCACTGAGATGATGTGGAACAGACTTCAGCAGTCTGTTCCGCCAGAACTCATGCAAAAATTCAACATCATTTGCTCGAGGGTTCGAGCTGTCGATCCTGCGCGAAAGAACATTCTATGGCTTCACGATACGTGGGATGATCCTGAGTCGGCGCACCTCAAGGATGAGAGTTCCCTAAAGAGGTTTGCGAAGCTAGTCTTCGTGAGCCATCATCAGCAGGTTACGTACAACATTGGTCTCGGTGTACCGTATAGCGCTGGCGTCGTTATTCCGAACGGCATCGAGCTTCTTCCAATAGAGGAGAAGCGCTCGGGTGAGGTAATCAGGCTAGTGTATCATACTACACCGCATCGCGGTCTTGAACTGCTGGTGCCGGTATTTGAACGGTTGGTCGAGGTGTATCCATCGATGCACTTGGACGTCTTTTCATCGTTCAAGGCGTATGGGTGGGCATCACGCGACAGTGACTATGAACAGCTGTTCGATAGGTGCCGAAAGCATCCAAACATCAACTATCATGGTTACCAACCGAATGACGTAGTCAGAGCGGCGCTTCAGCGGGCTCATGTGTTCGCATATCCGAATATCTGGCCGGAGACGTCGTGCATTGCGGCCATCGAGGCGATAACGTCGGGCGTAGCTGTAGTATGTCCAACGTTTGGTGCACTACCTGAAACTACCGGTGGTCTCGCGTATACGTATCCATTCGACGAAAACTATAATCAGCATGCCAACGTATTCGCGCACGTGCTTCTGGACGTCGTGCGAAACTATTGGAGCGACACTAACGTAGCTAGGCGAAGGTTTACCATGGCATGGGCTCGCGGACTGTATGACTGGAACAGTCGTGCGCAACAGTGGGTCAACTTATTAAGGAGCATAGAACAGCGATCGACGTAGGAATGATTCGGCATTTGCATCCTCTGTAGAGGATGCAAATGCACTCACGAAAGAGACCTACGAACTGTACTTAACGTCACATGCGCCTTCTTTGATAGCACCGCAATGTCGTCTCGTAGCAATCATGAATCGCGTGAACGACGCTGCGGCCATTGTTCAACTGTTAATGGGAGCATCCAGGAATGATCAGTCGGAAAAATCTCAGATTTTTCCCGGAAAAATTGATTTTTCCCGGAAATTTCCCGGAAAAATCTGTGGTAGATGCTATTGACACGAGCCCAAAACTGTGATAGAATAGTTATTATAATAGGAGGAGATCACATGGGCAGAAGTCTTCTCAACATCAGTCGACGAAAGAAAGTGCGGTCGACACGAATCCCGATCGGGCTCGACATTAGGCACATGGGCCAGGAGCCAGAGATCTCTGGTACACTAGTCGCAGGGCCGGTTCTAACGAATGCATTGAACTGGTATAACTACTTCGGCAATCCGAAACAGAACCGGCGGCACATCATGGAGTACCTCGAGGCTGCTGAGCGGTATGTCGATGTTGGCCGTTTGGGCAACGTTCCGGACAAGGTGCTTGGTGGCGTCAGCGGAGCGATGTGTAGGATGCTATCGCGCGGTGCTCAATTTGAGCCAGATGTCATGTCGCGCTTTGAGTCACGCCTCGAGAATCTGCTGTCATACAACGAATCCGATGCCGACGCCGTATCGGTGACCGATGACGGTACTGTAGTCGTAATACCACGACGCAGGGGACAGCCGAAGACTGAAGAGGTGGTTGGATCGTACTTCGCCGAGTTCGAGGAGAAAATTGACGAGTTCAGCCGTAATCGCTATGTACAACCGGCTGAGGGTGCATTTTCCGCGCATGAATTTCTCAAAGAGCGCGAGGCTAAGCCTGTTGTGGCAGCAGAGCTAGCTCGTCGTTATCAGCGGTACGTCGACGAACTACAGTCATACATTGATCGTAGCGACGCCCAGGTCATCGAGGCATACAAAAACATTGGCAAAAAGAAGGTGCGCGCGCTGCTCAACTTCGTCACGACGATCGTTGGTGACTGTAGGACGTGGGCCGACTCCAGAAAGAAGGAACGAGTAACTAAGATTCGTGCGCGCCGGCCGAAGAGTGCGGATCAACTAGTTCGCAGAGTGAAGTACCTTCGGGAGGATGCAGATCTAAAGATTCGCAGCGTCGATGCTTCCCAAGTGATTGGGGCGCGAGTGCTCTACGCGTTCAACGTGAAGTATCGCACCCTCTCGCGATACATCGCCGAGGCTGGAGATGGACTGTCATTCAGGGGTACTACGCTGAAGAACTGGGCGGTCGATGAGTCCTCGCAGAAGCGACTTCGGAAACCTGGGGACGTTGTACCGAATATCTGCACAGGCGGCCCCAAGGCTGTAGACAAGGTGTACGACGGCGTGGCCACGAAAGCTACGCGCTGCAACGGAAGGATAAACGGACACGTTCTTCTTCTACGAGTGCTGCGATGAACGATGCTACCGGTAATGGTAATACCGTTATATCTTCTATCCAGCTGACCGGCGCGAAGATCCTAGATTTCCCTAGGTCGCGCATAGTCAGATTCAACCCACCGATGAGCGTCGAGGTAATATCGTCCGTTCGACGTAAGTACGTCGATACGATAGTGCACTCGGTATTGGAATCTATAGTTCGTACCTTTCTGAATGCTGGTATTAACATACGAACTCCAGCCGCAGCCGAAATCCTTGCGATGGGATTGGAGATGGTACGCGCGGCCGCATATAAGGCAGACGGCCACATGCACGTATTGCAGGGTATGCGAGAGTTCATCATGACCGAATTGAATCGCCGTCTAGTTGTGATCAATAACCAGGGACAGGAAAAGAAGGAGGACGAGGGAAAGTCATGAGTAGCAAGAAGTTGCAGAAAAACAATACGGGGCCCACGAGAACGATGGCGAGCATCGTTGACGAGATCGAGAATCTCGTCGGCACGAGTCCTGAACACCAGGCCGATGCGCTGCGGCACAATGACAGTGCGGCTCTGCGCGACTTCCTGACGTATGCGTTCAACAAGAACTGTACCTGGCTGATTCCTTTATCTGATCCACCATATAAACCACTTCCGAAGAGTGCTGAGCAGGAAGGCAAGTTCACTAAGGATATGAAGATGCTCAGGTACTTCACGAACACTGCTGACGGTATGTCTCTGACGCAGCGCAAGCGCGAGGAGATGTTCATTCAGATGCTTGAGTCCATCGATCCAGACGATGCGATGTTGCTACTTCGAATGCGTCGTCGAGATATTCGCATTCCCATGGCTGCGATTCGCATTGCCTTTCCAGATGCTGGCATCGTCTAGTGAAACAGCCGTTCTATAAACCGCGGATCCGCGCCGATGGACTAGCCGTGGTGATTGGCAACGGTCCAAGTCGCGCGAACGTCGACCTAATGCAATTCGTTCGGAATGAATATCCGACCTATGGGTGCAATGCTCTCTACAGGGAGTACTCACCTAGATACGACGTGCCGCATATTCTTGTGGCAATAGACGACGGTATGATCGCTGAGATCGAATCGAGTGGATTTCCACAAGACAGACTATGGGTTCCGCCTGTCGACGAGCGGTGGGAACCTGCGATAGTGAACCCATCGCGGCCGCGCGCGAACGCCGGTGTCATCGCGATTAAACGTGCGCTTGAGGATGGCCACAGGTCGATACTGTGCTTGGGATTTGATTTTCTCGTGCGAGACGATCGCGCCGTTCTCAACGTATATGACGGAACCATGAATTATGGTCCCACCACTCGAGCCACGATCAACGATTCGAGACGAAGAATCAGATTTCTCGAGTGGGTAGCACTGTCGTATAAGTCTGATGGGGCACGAATCTTCACCGCGTTTCCGAACTCATACGCCGCGTACGGAAGTACTAAATCTGAGTTCCATGCCGTTGGCGTTGACAACGTTATGCGTATATGGTATAATGATCTCGAATTAGAAGGAGTTGAGCTTTGATCGATAGATGCATAAATGAGCATCAGTTCGCAATACTCCGCAGGGTCGAACTAGTCATGGAATGCCCTCGGCATGAACAAATACAACAGGCATTCATCAGCTACGAACAGTTGATGCGACGTGTGGTTGTAGCGTTGAAAGCGCGGCGCTTTTTTGACGCCGACCTCGGCCTCGAGGCGACTCTCATTCCTGATCGACACTATCATATCTCGCGGAAGGATGTTCTGCGAAACGGATCTGACGGGGAGCTGGTCGTAATTCCAGGAGTGTCTCTGGAGTTTGTTCTGACAACTAACGACGGTGTGTTAGATCAAGCCTTGCTTCAGAATACTGCGCAAAATTTGACCACTGAGTGCGGCGTTCAGAACTTCATGATTGAACTCTACGATACGTCGCACATCGGCGTTAATGCATGAAGAATGAAATTCGTCTGCACGTTCGCGGTCAGCTTGGCGTCCAGATTCTCCAGTCGTTCGTCGCGCTTGGGTCGATCTACGATGACGAGAAGCCAGTCATCTACGTCAACACACACGGCGTCGGCGACAATTTCGGGCCTAGGTTGAACGAAGTCTTCGATCTAGGACTCGACGTTCGAACGCAGGACGAGATGCGAAAGACTCCATACTGGGTCGAAGGTGCTGCTGGGCGTGCTTTTAGATATAGAGAGCGCACTCTAACCAAATGGCTCAAGCCCATTGAAAAACTTAGAGGTTCCCCACAGACTAAGCTTCTTCAGAAGATCGTTCACGTTCGCGGCAGCGATAAGTCCATCGCAAGCGTAGAATCGTATGCTCGTCTGTGGTCGATGTGGAAGGACGCAAATCCAACCGACGATATACCGCCGCTCGTCGTTGGTACGCCAGACGCCTTCGTGGAATCGGTTGCTACAGCCATCAAGGCGCCGGCACGACGCAGTGCAGAGCCATTCATGGACTGGTACGACATCTTGAATGCTGATGTCGTCGTGTGCATGCCAAACGCATTCGTCATCAGCACACTCATGGTTAATCCGAACAAGCGTGTTGCGTTTGGTGGTAAGTCGTTTAATGATGGATCGTATCCGATCGTCGGCGATATGACTTTCATCGAGGAAGCACGACAGTTCTGCGGTAATGTGATGGTGCTGTAAGTTGACTAATCAACGGTTCATTGGGGCCGATCGGATCATGGACGCGGTGCAGCGCAATGATAGTACAGCGCTGTATAGGTCGCTCGTCGAGTTGTTTATGAAGATCGATCCAGGATGCAACGCGCTCCAGCTATGTGGAAATGAGAAACACTTTGGCCGATTGAAGGCTAGTGTTCCGAATGTACACCTCGAGCGTGCTGTGGCCGCGCACACCGTTTATGCTGCACGTAGATTCAACAGACCGCGGTGCGAACTTTCGGACGAGTACGAGTCACTCGGCATCGTCGAGATATCAGACTTTTTTGATGAAGACATTGTTGAGAAAATACGATCAATGTTTGGTCCATCGCGCGCTCACGGATCATTGGCAAAAACTCCCGAAACTATGTTAATCGGCGATGGGCACTTGAATGATATGCGAATCATAAGAGACTATGTACTCAAGACGATAGTGACTACACTAGCGAAGTGTCTTCGTACGGATGAAGGTATCATACGACGTGAACTCGAGAACACGACGTATTTTCAACATGTCGTTAATGAATCGCAGGATCGTGACGTTCAGAAAATACTACATCAAGACACCTTCTTTCCAGCAATGAAGTTCTGGTATTTTCCATGGTCTGTTGATGTGTGCGACGGTCCTCTAGTGTACGTTCCCGGATCGAATGTTCTCGATGTGGCTCGAGAAGAGTGGATGCTTAAGCAGATTTCTGAAATCATGAGTGGCAGTGCAATTCCACACGAGCGCACCTACGGACACGCTGAGGGTAGTTTACGGGTGTTCGGGTCGGAGCTCAAAACATTGAACCCCGAGTTTAATGCGAAAAAGATTGCTGTGCGAGAAAATACTCTCGTAGTAGCAAACGTATTCGGCTTTCACGCTCGGGCTGAAGTGACTGGCGCACAGCGCGTCAGGTTGGCCATTCATGGTTCATACAGACCGATTAAGCCGTTCGAGATGTAGTTATGTAGCAATATTATACTGCGTTCTCAACCTACTTTGCCACACCAATAAATAGTATGGGTGTGGTCGGAGTAGTCGCATGCGTATCACAGTTAGAGGAAAGTCGCGTTTTACTCGAAAGTTCTACACCGACCTGGTCGAGTGGTTCGCCGTTAAAATATGCGGTCCTCGTCTGGCCAATGCGTTGGATTTCTTAATAGTTCTTCAGGGTAGGCGATCTTACTATGCAGAGTGCGAGTGCGACGACGAAGAGTCTAGACCAGACAGACCGAGAAAGTTTAAGATCATTATCGATGCTACTACATCTGAGCGATGCCAGATATGTGCGATCGCGCACGAGCTAGTTCATGTTAAACAGTACGCACGCGGCATACTCGATCCGTATATATCGGGCGACGACAGGATAAGATGGAAAAACCGCGTGTATGTTCAACATAGCAAGACGTATAGACGTCTGCCCTGGGAAGTGGAGGCACGAAGCTATGAGAAACCAATGTACATCGCGTGGAGGAAGTTTGTAAATGAGCAGCCGACTACTTAAGGCGCTAGGCATAGCTCAGGCACGCGTTATCTGTCAAATAGCCAATTTAATAAACGCACCTGGAAAAGATGTGGAGACCGAGCACGAGCGGCGGCGCCGGGTCGCTGCCGCCTACGACAGGGCGCTCGGTCAGCGCCTGCGCATGCTGCGCGAGTATGGCTGGCGCTGGCGCGAGCGCTACATCAGCGACGTGCCGGGCA
>Ga0194128_10010865_pt1 | contig 10706 bp, 7 predicted proteins | sample TA2KigCa65mmetaG_FD_148650 | JGI IMG/M metagenome (GOLD analysis project Ga0194128, IMG submission 148650) | Freshwater microbial communities from Lake Tanganyika, Tanzania - TA2015037 Kigoma Deep Cast 65m | ecosystem: Environmental > Aquatic > Freshwater > Lake | place: Tanzania: Lake...
CCGCATGCAGTTCGCCACCGCCCTCCACCAACAAGGATGTCACACCCCGCTTACCCAGTTCGCACATCAACGCTGGAAGCGAGACCTTTCCTCGCACGCTGGGAAGCGCGAGTACTTCGATACCTCGGTTCAGAAGCGCTTGTTTTTGCGCGGCAGATGCCAACTCGGTCGTGGCCATGATCGTTTTGGCGTTTCGCTGCTGAAAGAGAATTCGTGCGTTCAGGGAAATGCGCAAGGCGCTGTCGACAACGATGCGGAGTGGTTGCCTTGGTCTCATTTTCCTAAGATCACGACCGATTCGCGCCGTCAGGGCAGGATTGTCGACCCGCACCGTACCAATCCCCACCAATACGGCGTCCATCTGGCCACGAAGCCGATGGACCTCTTCACGAGACTGTTTGCCGGTGATCCATTTCGACTCCCCAGAAGCTGTGGCAATCTTCCCGTCGAGCGTCATCCCCGCTTTAAGAGTCACATAGGGGCGCTTCGTCTTGATCCAATAAAGGTAGGCGATGTTCAATTTCTCCGCCTCATCACGAGCGACGCCGACGAGAACCGTGAGCCCAGCCCGCCGGAGCGCCGCCGCTCCCTTTCCCTTCACCGATGGATTCGGATCGGTCATGGCAATGACCACGCGGGTGACGCCGGAGCGAAGAATATTCGGTACACAGGGTGGCGTGCGCTTACGAAAATGACAGCAGGGTTCAAGCGTCACATAAAGGGTGGCACCACGGGCTCGACTGCCTGCCTGTCGAAGAGCTAGAATTTCCGCATGAGGAAGACCGGGACGGAGATGAAATCCCTTTCCGACGATCCGGCTATTGTTGACGACTAGAGCACCGACCATCGGGTTCGGGCTGGCGGTACCCAGTCCCTTCGCCGCCAGGCGAAGGGCCAGAGACATGTAGTGATAATCTTGTTGGTTGCTGGTCACCGTCTCTTGCGGGACGCCGCTTTCACCTTGGCGGAAGGGCGTCGCGATTTGGCTGTGGCCCTTTTCACATCGGCCCCGGCTAATGCAGCATGCGCGGCGGCGAGCCTGGCAATCGCGACTCGATAGGGCGAACAGCTCACGTAATCCAAGCCGATTTGGTGACAGAATTCGACGGAACTGGGGTCACCGCCATGCTCTCCGCAAATCCCCAGCTTGATGTCAGGCCTGGTCTTTTGGCCGCCGCCAATAGCCTGTTTCATTAACGACCCCACCCCTTCTCGATCGAGGGTGGCAAAGGGGTCGAATTCCATGATGTTGACTGTTCGGTAATAATCAATGAACTTAGCCGCGTCGTCGCGCGAAAATCCGAATGTCGTCTGGGTCAAATCGTTCGTACCGAACGAAAAAAACTCCGCTTCTTCGGCAATCCGATCGGCGGTCACCGCCGCCCTCGGCAACTCAATCATCGTCCCGATCAGATAGGAGAGCTTGACGTTGTAGCGCTTCATCGTCTCTTGGGCAACTTCACGAACCAAATCTTTTTGCGACTTCATTTCCGAGACCATCCCGACCAAAGGAATCATGATTTCCGGGACGATCTTCTTGCCTTCTTTCGTCAACTCGCAGGCTGCTTCCATAACCGCGCGCGCCTGCATGCGCGTGATCTCCGGCATCGTAATCCCCAGTCGGCATCCGCGCAGTCCCAGCATTGGATTGAATTCATGCAACTCTTCGACGCGGGTCAGTAATCGACGCTTCTCGTCGAGCACGACGCCGTCTTTACCCGTCAACTCAAGCTGCGCGATCTCGACCATCAGGTCTTCTCGCTTGGGGAGAAACTCATGGAGCGGCGGGTCGAGGAAGCGAATGGTGACCGGATAGCCCTGCATCTCACGGTAGAGTCCAATGAAATCCTGTCGTTGAAGCGGTAGCAGTTGATCGAGATATTTCTCGCGTTCCTCTTTTGTCCGAGCCAGAATCATTTTCTGCATGATCGGAATTCGATCTTCCGCAAAAAACATGTGCTCCGTCCGGCACAGGCCGATCCCCTCGGCACCAAACCCTCGGGCGATCTTCGCCTGCTCCGGTACGTCGGCGTTCGCTCGCACGTGAAGCTGCCGGAACTTGTCGGCCCATGACAGAATCGTCGCGAACCGTTGATACTTCTCAGACTTTTTCGGATCCAGCTTGCCCTGAATGACCTGAATGATCTCAGACTCGACAACCGAGATATTGCCCTCATACACATTGCCGGTAGACCCGTTGATTGAGAGAAAGTCCCCCTCACGGAAGGTCTTGGCGCCGATCTTGACACTCTGTCCCTCCAACACTTCAACAGCCTCGCAACCGGCGACACAGACTTTGCCCATTTGGCGGGCGACGACCGCCGCATGCGATGTCATCCCTCCACGAGCCGTCAGAAATCCGGCGGCCGCATCCATACCGTGAATGTCGTCGGGGCTTGTTTCCTGCCGGACCAGCACGACACGATTCCCTGCCGCTTTCATTTCCACAGCCCGATCTGGGGTCAGCGCAATTTTGCCCGCCGCTGCCCCAGGACCGGCCGGCAATCCCTTGCCGAGTGGGTTCGACTTCGCCTCTTCCTTCGAGTCGAAAATCGGATAGAGATATTGCGCGAGTTGGTCAGGCCCAATGCGCTGCACCGCTTCCTGCTTGGAGATCAATCCCTCTTTCACCATATCGACGGCAATCTTCACCGCGGCGATGCCGGTCCGTTTGCCGACACGGGTCTGCAGCATGTAGAGCTTGCCCTCCTGGATGGTAAACTCCAGGTCGAGCATGTCTCGATAGTGTTTCTCGAGCTTCTTGTAGGTGTGTCCAAGCTCCTTGTAAGCCTCCGGCACCTTTTTCGAGAGTTCGGTCACCGGCAAGGGCGTTCTGATGCCGGCCACGACGTCCTCGCCCTGAGCATTCATCAGACATTCGCCGAAAAACGCATGGCTGCCTGAGCTGGGGTTGCGGGTGAAGGCGACACCTGTGCCGCTCGTCTCGCCCATGTTCCCAAAGACCATTGCCACGACATTGACTGCGGTGCCCCAGGAGTCCGGAATCCCGTACAGTCGCCGATAGGTGATGGCCCGTGCGCCAAACCATGAGGAGAACACAGCGTTGATCGCCAGGCTTAATTGATCGAGGGGGTCATCTGGAAAATCTTTCTTCGTTTCTTCCTTGATGAGAGCTTTGAAACTGGCGACCAACTCACGAAGATGCCGGGCATCCAAATGGGTCTCGTGCGCCACGCCGACTTTCGTTTTTTTATGTTTGAGGATGGCTTCGAAATGTTCGCGTGGGACCCCCATGACAATACTACCGAACATCGACACGAATCGGCGATAACTGTCCTGCGCAAATCGGTCATTGCGCGTTCGTTCCGCCAGCCCCTCCACTGTCTTCGTCGTGAGTCCGACATTTAAGACCGTATCCATCATGCCAGGCATCGACGCGCGGGCACCGGACCGCACGGACACCAGCAGTGGCCGTGCAGGATCGCCAAACCCCATGCCCATCGAGCGCTCCACACGTTTGAGCGCCTGCAACGTGGCCTCCCACATTTCTGGCGGATACTTCTTGCCAACCTTGTAATATTCGACGCAGGCCTCAGTTGAAATCGTGAAACCCGGCGGCACCGAGATGCCCAAATTGGTCATTTCCGCCAAGCCCGCACCCTTGCCGCCAAGTAGCTGCTTCATATTGGAGGTACCTTCGGCCTTTCCGTCTCCGAAGTAGTAGACGTATTTCTTCGCCACGCCTGCGTCTCCTTTGTGGAAATTCGTTCCCGCCGGATTATGCTCCTTGTACCACAATCTGGGAAAAGTCCGCGAACGACATGAATAATTCATCCACGTCCTTCAGCAGGGACAACCGATTACTGCGAACGGTCTTGTCGTCAGCATTGACCATCACGGCAGAGAAAAACTCGTCGATCGCTGGTTTGAGACGAACCAATGCCTCCAGGGCCCGCTCATACTCGCCGGCTTTGATGGAGGCTTGCACCTGGCTCCGTTCCTCTACCACGGCTTCGTACAGCACGGACTCGACGGCATGCTGAAACCGCGCCGTCTTGATCGGTTCCCGCGTCCATTGTTCCTTCTCGACCAGCCGGTGAGCCCGCTTGAACCCAACAATCAAGGGATCAAACTCTGTCTGTGTCGTGACAGCTTCGAGCGCCTTCATTTTCAGGACAAGATCGACAAGATCAACCACGTTACCGCGGGCCGACTTCAAGACCGCCTCTATCACGTCATCTCTTAGGGCATGCACAATGCGGACGTAATGCCGAACACGTTCAAACATGAAATCTATGATTCTCCGCCGTCCTTCCCGCTCGAATCCTGGAGCGCCTTTGAACCCATCCTGAGCCACGAGGTTCATGGCCTGCTCGATATACATCACCAAATCAGTTCGCATATTGGCTTCGAGTATGATCCGGACAATCGCCGTCGCATGCCGCCTCAACGCAAATGGATCTTCAGAGCCTGTCGGCACAATACCAACATGGAAGAAGGCCGCGATGGTATCTAGTCGGTCGGCGAGCGACAAGACACGTCCCGCAACGGTCTTGGGCAACTCCCCTTCGATGGCCTTGGGAAGATACTGCTCACGAATGGCCTGGGCCACTGCGCTCGATTCTCCATCGTGCTTGGCATATTCACCGCCCATGATGCCCTGCAACTCGGGGAACTCGCCTACGATGCCGGTCAAGAGATCAGTCTTGGCCAACGCCGCTGCCCGCTCACATACCTGTCGTAATTCATTCTGTACGGGAGACAGGTCTGCAGCGATGAACCCGACCAAAGCTTTCACGCGTTCTTGCTTATGCGCCATCGTGCCGAGTTTTTGGTGAAACGTGATCCCGCCTAATTTTTTCGCCCGCTCATCAAGGCGCACCTTCCGATCTTCGTCGAAAAAGAACTTCGCATCGGCTAGCCGCGCCGTCAGCACCCGCTCGTTGCCTTCACGAATCAGGGACATATCCTTGGTACGGGTGTTCGCCACCGCGATGAAGTGGGGTGCTATTTCCCCAGTATTCTTCTGGCGCAAGGAAAAAAATCCCTGGTGTTCCTTCATCGAGGTGATCAGAATCTCCTCCGGCACATCCAGATACGCCTCTTTGAACGACCCAATAATCGAAGTGGGCTGTTCCGTTGTATACACGGCCTGGTCAAGCAGGGCTTCGTCCTCGTTCAATTGCAATCCGATCTTATGGCAGATGGCGGCGATCTGCTCTTCGATCAGCTTGCGGCGGTGCTGTGGGTCAATAATGACGCCCTGGCGCTCCAACGTACTGATATAGGAGGCGGCATCGCGAACAGAGATCCATTTCCCTCCACCCAAGACCCGATGGCCTTTCGTCTGATTCCCGGCCTTGATCCCAGCCACTTCGATCGGCAGCACCACGCCTCCATAGAGCGCCACCACCCAGCGGACCGGCCGGGCAAAGCGCACACCGGCCTCGTTCCATTTCATCGCTTTGGGAAACGCAAGACCCAACACCAGTTTCGGCAACGTGTCAACCAGCACAGTGGAAGCAGAACAGCCCTCTTCTCGTTTCACCGCGAACAGATACTCGCCTTTCGGAGTCTGGCGGATTTGTAAATCTTGAACGGCAACCCCCTGGCCTGCGGCAAATCCTATGGCGGCTTTGGTCGGGTGACCGGCTTGGTCGTACGCGACGACCTTCGACGGTCCCATCGCTTCTTTTGTCATTGATGTCTGTCTCACAGCCAGGCCATCGACCACGATCATCAGACGACGCGGCGTTCCCATCGTACGGATCGATTGAAAGGCCAGCCGTTGCTCCTTAAACAACCGGTCGGCTGACTCCTTGAGAGAGATCAAGGCAGGAAGAATAAACTGATAGGGCAGCTCTTCCACACCGATTTCCAGGAGCAGCTCAGCCGCGGACAGCACGGACCTCCCTCGATCTTTCTTGGGCGCAGTTATCCGGCGTGCCGGTTTCTTGTGAGTCGCCATATCTATTTACGTTCGACCCGTCCTGACTCTTGAACGAGACCAGCCCGGCTTCACCGCGGTATTCCCGCGGTTCAATAACGGATGTCCCATGGCGGCCCGCTCCTCGATGTAACGCTCAGCGCATTGCCTGGCCAATGCCCGTACTCTCGCGATGTATCCGGTCCGCTCCGCGACGCTGATGGCACCTCGCGCATCCAGCAGATTGAATGCGTGTGACGACTTGATGCAGTAATCATAGGCCGGCAGGGTCAGACGCTTGTCGGTCTGCGCGAGCAGCCGCTTGGACTCCGCTTCGTAGGATTGAAACAGCTGCATCAACATCGGCACGTCGCCCTCTTCGAAGTTGTAGCGGGACCCTTGCACCTCGGTTTCATGATGAATATCGCCGTATTTGACTGTGTCAGTCCAAGCTAAATCGAACACGTTGTTCACTTGTTGCAAATACATGGCGATGCGCTCGGTGCCATAGGTGATCTCACCCGTAATAGGAGCAAGTTCAATCCCACCGATTTCCTGAAAGTAGGTGAACTGAGTGATTTCCATTCCGTCCAACCGTACTTCCCAGCCGAGTCCCCAGGCACCGAGCGTGGGCGATTCCCAATCATCTTGGATGAAACGGATGTCGTGCTGCTTGGGATCGATTCCCAACCGAGCCAGGCTCTCCAGATAGAGCTCTTGGATATTATCAGGAGAAGGCTTGAGCACCACTTGATACTGGTAATAGTGCTGCATGCGATTCGGATTTTCCCCGTAGCGGCCGTCCGTCGGACGACGGCAGGCTTGGGCATACGCCGACTGCCATGGCTCCGGGCCCAATGATCGGAGAAAAGTCGCAGGATGAAACGTGCCGGCCCCCATTTCCATATCATAGGGTTGATGAACTACACAGCCGTGATCAGCCCAGAAATGATGGAGTGTGAGGATCAGATCTTGAAAATTCACGGAAGGTCCAACTTGAACGGAGCAAATAACCGAACGGAATCCCCATCTAACAAAATGACCTGGCAAGCTAACAAGAATGGTTTTCTTCTGTCAAGCAAAATTCTCTCTACGATCAATAGGTTGCGCATAACTTCACAAACTTTCTGTCGGCGCCCGGTGTCATTCGTGTTGTTGTCTCCTCCCTTACTCTTACTGTCAACAATCCAACTCGGAAAAGTGTTTCTCTCCTCACTTTTCCATATTGAGCATCAGCTAAGAATTTGTCTTCGCTACCGGAAGAACCCTACATCGACCATTCCTCTGTTTTTTCACATTTCATGAGATAGTTCCCTGCCCATCTCTGTTAATAGTGAATGCTCTGCCCTTCACGCTCGTAAGATACATTCGGTTTTTGTCATTTTCCCTTTGTAATTCTTGTCTATTTCCGTAGCACTTCTCTTATTAACAGCCTATGTGATCGATATGTGACTCCCAATCAACAAGACCCCGCAACAATTCGTCTTTGGCTCAGTGTGTCAGATTGTTTTGGGAGTCCTAATTTCTCTCACTGACTGGCTGCGGAGCCGGCCAGCAGGGAGACCTAGCGATTACGACCACTGCCCCCCACAGGAACAATGGCAAGCTTGCAGTGGGATCCTGTTAATGATTCCAGCGTTGTCGGCTATTACATCCATTACGGGAGACAATCTCCTGGGCAAGCGAGCTCCTGTGCCTATGACGACGTGAAATTCGTGACCACCTCTTCTGGCCCCGTTACAGGCCTCGACACCGGCACTTTCTACTACTTTGCCGTGAGTGTATATAAATGAAATCGAAAGCGTCAGCTCAAATGAAGTTTCTACCCACATATAGATCATGCTTCTTACCCTGAGCCTTCACCTCTTGTGCCTCCTTTTTCAGATCTCCCATCAGCTTCATTGACTCCCCCCAGCTGATTTGCTAGCTTCAGCCCCCGCGTGTGAGTACTGATCATGAAGAACGACATCTTATAGAAGACTCTCATCACCTAATTCTCCAGAAAGGAGTTTTCATGGCCGCCTCATCTACGTCGTCCACCCTGCTCACGCTGCTCCACAACAAAGCGGCCCAGCTTCGCATCGAAAGCGTCCGATCGACCAGTGAAGCAGGAAGCGGTCATCCATCCAGTTGTTGTTCCGCTGCTGATATCGTGGCCACGCTTTTTTTCTCTGTCATGCGGTTTGATCCTCAAAACCCGAAGGCTGCCAACAATGATCGATTCGTCCTGTCCAAAGGCCACGCTGCCCCGCTACTGTACGCTGCCTGGGCCGAAGCGGGGCTCTTCCCCAAAAGTAATCTCTTGAAGTTGCGCACGTTGGCATCCGACCTCGAAGGCCACCCGACGCCCCGATTGTCCTTTGTCGATATGGCCACCGGATCATTGGGCCAAGGACTGGCGGCCGGAATCGGGTTGGCCCTGAACGCCAAACGGCTCGAGAAAAATACGGCTCGAACCTATGTTCTGATGGGTGACGGGGAATCGGTCGAAGGCTCCGTCTGGGAATCGGTGGAGCTAGCGCGGCAATTTAAGCTCGACAATCTTTGTGCCATCGTGGACATCAATCGCTTAGGACAAAGCGATCCGACGATGCTCCAGCATGACATGAAAGCGTACAAGTCTCGCTGGGCTGGGTTCGGGTGGAACGCGTTAGTCGTGGACGGACACAATCCCAAAGCCCTGCTTGCGGCATTCGCGAACGCCGCAAAGACCAAAGGCACGCCCACGGTTCTCTTGGCCAAAACGTTCAAGGGTAAGGGCATTTCCTTCATGGAGAATCATCCCAGTTGGCACGGGAAACCGATTCCGAAGGGCGAGGAAACCCAGAAGGCCATCGACGAATTGACGAAACGCATCAAGCCGACGAAGGCTGTTCCGAAATTCAAATTGCCACCTGCGATCCCCTCTCGCACATCATCGACCAAATCCATGGCGCCCTCCCCCTACAAGATCGGCGATACCGTCGCCACGCGTGAAGCCTTTGGCACGGCACTGGCAGCCTTAGGAGAGGCTAACCCCTCGGTGATCGCCCTTGACGCCGACGTCAAGAACTCTACCTACACAGATAAATTCGGAAAACAGTTTCCCGATCGGTTTTTCGAGAATTTCATCGCGGAGCAAAATATGCTGGGTGCTGCAGCTGGGTTCTCTGCCTGCGGCAAGATTCCGTTCGCCGCGACCTTCGCCGCCTTTTTCACACGCGCCTACGACTTCATTCGTATGGCCGCAATCAGCGGATCGAACATCAAGCTGGTCGGTACCCACGTCGGCGTGAGCATCGGCGAGGATGGCCCGTCGCAAATGGGACTGGAAGACATCGCGATGATGGCGGCACAGCCAGGCGTCACCGTCCTCTATCCATCAGACGGCACCTCTACCTACCGGCTGGTGGAAGCAGCCACAACACACAAAGGAATGGTCTATATCCGTGCCGGCAGGCCGAAGAGCCCGGTGCTCTACAACGCGGAAGAGCATTTCCCCATTGGGGGCAGCAAAGTCCTTCGCCAGAGTGCATCCGACGTTCTGACCATCGTCGCGGCAGGTGTTACCTTGTTCGAGGCGCTGAAAGCCCACGATCAATTGAAGACTGCGGGCATCGCCGTCCGTGTCATCGATCTGTACAGTATCGTTCCCATCGACCGCACGACCTTGTTGGACAGCGCACGAGCGACTCATGGCCGTATTGTGACTGTCGAAGATCACTACGCGCACGGCGGCTTGGGTGATGCGGTGCTCAGTGCGGTCGGAACCGAAGGTATCAAGGTTCACAAACTCGCCGTCCGCGTGATCCCGCACAGCGGCAAGCCCGAAGAACTCGTGGACCACTTCGGTATCGGCGCGCGGTCGATCGTCGAAACAGTCAATCAGATCATCAAGTAATCCCTGCCACATGCCGATATACCTTTCTGAACGCCCGATGCGACGAGAATTATCTGCGGAGTGTGGTAGCCACGGGCAGGGACAGATGAAAACCCTGGCGGCTAGGCCAATTATTCGGCAAGATGTTTTCGTCACGAGGTGGTTGTGTGATAGGCCTTACACGTTGCGCGATGTAAGGTACGCATGCCGACCTGAGAATGATATTAGAGGCGACAACACCACCTTAGGAAAAGTGGTGTTGTTTATTGGCGAGATGAAATAGCAATGGTTTCAGTGAGAAGGGCACAACTAGAACCTAGTTTCTAGTAAGTCACCTCTTCTTCTTCAATCGCGCATAGTTCTCGCACCCTAACTCTTCCTTCATATCGCACGCTTTCCCGAAATAGTTGAGTCCGTCTGTGTTGCTTTGTTTGACGCCGTTGCCTTTTTCATACATCAAGCCCAGACTGACACACCCTAACGCATCTCCTTCGTCACACGCTTTACGCCTCAGCTCGACTGCCTGAAAGAATTCTTGTTTCACGCCTGTGCCGTCGTTATACATCACACCCCGATTGTTACACCCTTCCGCAACTCCCCCGTTACACGCTTTACGATACAACTCGACCGCCTGAAACGAGTCTTGTTTCACACCCGTGCCGTTGTCATACAGCTCACCCAGATTGAAACACCCCAACGCTTCACCCCCTTCACACGCTTTACGAAAAAACTCTGCTGCCTGAAAGAAGTCTTGTGTGATGTCTTTGCCATCTTCATACATCCTACCTAGATTAGAACATCCTAATGCATATCCCCCGTTACACGCTTTACGAAAAAACTCTACTGCCTGAAAGGAGTCTCGTGTGACGCCTTTGCCATCTTCATACATAAAACCCAGAAGGACACACCCTCCCGTACTTCCCCCGTCACACGCTTTACGCCACAACGCTGCCGCCTGAA
>Ga0194128_10010867_pt1 | contig 10704 bp, 10 predicted proteins | sample TA2KigCa65mmetaG_FD_148650 | JGI IMG/M metagenome (GOLD analysis project Ga0194128, IMG submission 148650) | Freshwater microbial communities from Lake Tanganyika, Tanzania - TA2015037 Kigoma Deep Cast 65m | ecosystem: Environmental > Aquatic > Freshwater > Lake | place: Tanzania: Lake...
CCGACCCGGAACCGATCCGCGCCGCACTCGCCGCCGCCACCGGCCGCTCGGCGATGGCGCGCGCGCAGCAGCGGCAGCTCGAGCTCTGGCGCGAGCGCCTGATCCGGGACGATGCTGCGCTCACAGAATTCGCCGCCGCTGCGCCCGCGGCCGACCTTCAGGTGCTGCGCTCCCTGATCCGCAACGCGCGCAGGGAAATCGCCGACGCGCGCCCGCCGCGCTCGCAGCGCGAGCTGTTCCGTCTGGTCCGCGACCTGCTGGGCGCCACCGCGGAGGCGCCATGATCCAGACCAAGTTCCTGTGCCCGATTCAGGTCACCCTGGAGCGGGGGCGCGCCGCGCCGCGGCGGTCGAACTGGAGTTCTACGCCGTCAAATGAGTGAGCAACTGCTTGTAGGGCTGGTGTCCATCAGCGACCGCGCCTCCGGCGGGGTCTACCAGGACGCGGGGCTTCCGGCACTGAAGGATTGGCTGGGAAAGGCCGTGACCTCACCCGCGATCCGCTACGAAGAACGGCTGATCCCTGATGAGCAGCCGGTGATCGAGGCGACCCTCAAGGAGCTGGTGGACCGGGCCGGATGCCACCTGGTGCTCACCACCGGCGGCACCGGGCCGGCGAAGCGCGACGTCACGCCCGAGGCGACGCTTGCGGTCGCCGACAAGGTGATGCCCGGTTTCGGCGAGCAGATGCGCGCGGTGAGCCTGAAGTACGTGCCGACCGCGATCCTGTCGCGGCAGCTCGCCGTGGTCAGAAAACAGGCGCTCGTCATCAACCTGCCGGGCCAGCCCAAGGCGATCAAGGAAACGCTGGATGGCGTGTTCGCGGCCGTGCCCTACTGCATCGACCTCATCGGCGGCCCCTACATCGAGACCGACGAGGCGCTGGTGAAGGCCTTCCGGCCCAAGAGCGCGATTCGCCCGAAGACATGAACCGCGAGCCGCTCGAGCCGGCCACCGGTAAAATCTCGGCTATGAGCCCAGTCCTTGACGCAATTGAGATAGAAACCGCGCCCCGGCCCGACGCCGCGGTCATGTGGCTGCACGGCCTGGGCGCCGACGGCCGGGATTTCGAGCCCATCGTGCCGCAGTTGCGGCTGCCGCAGTCGCTGCGCGTCCGCTTCGTCTTCCCCCATGCGCCGCTGCGCCCGGTCACCATCAACGGCGGCATGCGCATGCCGGCGTGGTACGACATCCTGCAGCTGGGCGGCGGGGAAGAGGACGAGGCCGGCATCCGCGCCTCGCAGGCGCAGCTGGAGCAGCTGATGGCGCGTGAGCGCGGGCGCGGCGTGCCCGCCGCGCGCATCGTCCTGGCCGGTTTTTCCCAGGGCGGCGCCATCGTGCTGCAGACCGGATTGCGCCAGGCCGAGCCCGTGGCCGGCATCATGGCCTTGTCGAGCTACCTGCCGCTGGCGCACAAGCTGGCCGCCGAACGCAGCGCCGCCAGCGCCGGCGTGCCCGTCTTCATGGCGCACGGCCGCCACGACCCGATGATCCAGATGGCGCGCGCCCTCGCCTCGCGCGCGGCGCTGGAGCAGCTGGGCTACAGGGTGCAGTGGCGCGAGTACGCCATGCCGCACTCGGTCTGCGCCGAGGAAATCGCCGACATGGCCGCGTTCCTGGCCAGGGTTCTCTGACCAGGGTGCCCACGCGCAGCCAGCAGCAAGCCCCAGAGGGGGTTCTCCTGGAAGCGCAAGCGCGCAACGCTTGCAGAGCGCGCGCGAACTTTTCGCTACCATCCCGATATGACCTCGAACCTCCGGCTGAACCCCGGCGAGCAGCAGTACCTTGATCTCCTGGGCGAGCTGCTGGAAAGGGGCGCGCGCAAGACCGACCGCACCGGCACCGGCACGCTGTCGGTGTTCGGCCGGCAGATGCGCTTCAGCCTGGAGGACAGCTTCCCGCTGCTCACCACCAAGAAGCTGCACCTGAAGTCCATCATCCTGGAACTGCTTTGGTTTCTGCGCGGCGACACCAACGTCAAGTGGCTGCAGGAGCGCGGCGTCAGCATCTGGGACGAATGGGCCGACCCCCAGGGCGAGCTGGGGCCGGTCTACGGCTACCAGTGGCGGCACTGGCGCACCCCGGAGGGGCGCGAAATCGACCAGATCCGGAACGTTCTGGAGCAGCTGCGCGCAAAGCCGGACTCCAGGCGCCACATTGTCTCGGCGTGGAACCCGGCGGACGTGGACCGGATGGCGCTGCCGCCCTGCCACGCGCTGTTCCAGTTCTACGTCGCCGACGGCCGGCTGTCCTGCCAGATGTACCAGAGAAGCGCGGACCTGTTCCTCGGCGTGCCCTTCAACATCGCCTCATACGCGCTGCTGACGCTGATGACGGCGCAGGTGGCCAGCCTCAGGCCCGGGGAGTTCGTGCTCACGCTCGGGGACGCCCACCTGTACCTGAACCACCTCGAGCAGGCGCGCACGCAGCTCGGGCGCGCGCCGCGCCCGTTCCCGGGGATGAAGCTGAACCCGGCGGTGCGGGACCTGTTCGCCTTCGCCTACGAGGACTTCACCCTCGAGGGCTACGATCCGCACCCGGCGATCAAGGCACCGATCGCCATCTAGCGGCTGGAAGCTTCTCTTCAGCGCCAGCCGCACGACGTACCAGGGGCCCGCAGCCGCGGCCATCCGGGCGAACAGCTCGGGGAAGCGGCCACGCCATCGGCCGCCGGCGCCTCGAGCGCGCAAAGGGGGGCGCTTTGCATGCGCCTATAATCGGCGCAAAGAACCGTAACGACGCAGACCCATGTCACGCATTGGTGCGGCGCCCCCGCTGCCCGTCGCGCCCGATGAACCCCGGATCTACCTGGTCGCGGCGGTGGCCGCCAACGGCGTCATCGGCGCCAGCGGCGGCATGCCGTGGCATCTACCCGAGGACCTGCGCCACTTCAAGGCGCTGACGCTGGGCCACCCGGTGATCATGGGCCGGCGCACCTGGGAATCCATCGGCAGGCCGTTGCCCGGGCGCGAGAACATCGTCGTCTCCCGGCGCGCGGGCTTCACTGCCCCCGGAGCCAGCGTGGCCCGGTCGCTGGGCGCGGCGCTCGCGCTGTGCGCGGGCGAAGCCACGGTGTTCGTGATCGGCGGCGGCGAGCTCTACCGCGAGGCGCTGCCGCTGGCGCACGGCCTGGTGCTCACGGAAATCCGGCGCGAGTTCGTGGGCGACACCCGCTTCCCGGACTGGGACCGCAGCTGCTGGCGCGAGACGCAGCGCAAGCCGCAGACCGCCGCCGACGGCCTGCGCTTTGACTTCGTGCTCTACGAACGCAGGCCCTAGCCGCCTGGCTCGGAGTCGAAGACCCGCACCTCGGGCAGGGGAAAGCCGTTGAACTGGCTCGCGTAAGCGGTGGTGTAGGCGCCGGCATTGCGGATGTAGATGAAATCGCCTTCCTGCAGGTCCGAAGGCAGCGGCTCGTCGCGCAGGATCACGTCCACCGAGTCGCAGGTCGGCCCGGCCACGTGCCAGGGCAGGTCCGGACCGGAGCGGTCGCTGCGGATCCTGTACTTCAGGCCCTCGGTGGTCTCGATGAGGCCGCCGAACAGGCCCGCGTCCCAGTGCATCCAGCGCTTGCCGCCGCGCGTGGCGGTGCCGATCACGCGGCAGACGAAATAGCCGGCGTCCGAGGTCATGTAGCGGCCCGGCTCGGCGATGATGCGCACCTCCTCCGGAAACGCCTGCAGCTGCTCGTTGACCACCTCGCCGATCAGCTCGATGGAGGGAATCGGCTTCACGTGCCGCACCGGGAAGCCGCCGCCAATGTCCAGCAGGCGCGGCCTGAGGCCCTCCTTGGCCATGGCGTCGAACAGGGTGCGCGCCTTCTGGATGCCGGCACGCCAGTTCTGCGGATTGCGGCACTGCGAGCCGGCGTGGAAGGTGATGCCGGCGAGGTCGGCGCCGCGCCTGGCCGCGGCGGCGATGATCTCGCGGGTCTCGTTGGCGCCGGCGCCGAACTTGCCCGACAGCGGCCAGTCGCTGCCGATGTTGGGCGTGGACACACGCAGGTACATCCTGGCGTCGGCGCGCACCTGGTGCACGCGCCGCAGCTCATCGACGCTGTCGATCACGAACCACGCCACGCCCCTGGCCGCGGCGTAGGCGATGGCGTCGCACGACTTCATCGGGTTGGAATAGAACACCTCGGCGGCCGGCACCCCGAGCGCGAGCAGCATGTCCAGCTCGGCAACGGAGGCGATCTCGAAGCCGCAGCCCTCCTGCGCCAGCACCTGCAGCACGCGGCGGTCGGGATTGGCCTTGACGGCGTAGTGCGGCCGCACGCGCGGCATGGCGGCGCGGAAGCGGCGCGCCTTCCGGCGCACGATGGCGCTGTCCAGGATCAGGAACGGGCGCGTGTACTTCTGCCGGGCGGCCTGGCGCACGATCTCGAAATCGAGGCTCGATTCCGGGTGGGTGTCGAACAACTGCTCCTGCGCCTGCGAATTCTGCTTGCTGCCGCGTCCGAAGCTGCTGCCGGGGCGCACGGCCATCTTGGCGAACTCCTTCCTGGCTCGTTCCGTCCACGACGAGAACGTGCGGCGATTATAGGTAGTAGCCCCCGACTGTCAAGGGTGCAGCTGCCGCCGCCCCGGCGCGGCGATCTTGAGGACCCCCTACAGTTGGGGGCCGTAACCCGTCCCACACACTGCCGCTAGGGGGTCAGATCCGGGGCGGCGTGACGCCGGTCTGGCCCTGGTACTTGCCGCCGCGATCCTTGTAGGAGGTCTCGCAGGTCTGGTCGGACTCCAGGAAGATCACCTGCGCCACGCCTTCGTTGGCGTAGATCTTCGCCGGCAGCGGCGTGGTGTTGGAAAACTCCAGCGTCACATGGCCCTGCCACTCGGGCTCGAGCGGCGTGACGTTGACGATGATGCCGCAGCGCGCGTAGGTGGACTTGCCCAGGCACACCGTCAACACGCTGCGCGGGATGCAGAAGTACTCGACCGTGCGCGCCAGGGCGAAGGAGTTGGGCGGAATGATGCACACCGGGCCGCTGAAGTCGACCAAGGACTTCTCGTCGAAGGCCTTGGGATCGACGATGGTCGAGTTGATGTTGGTGAAGATCTTGAATTCGGTCGAGCAGCGGATGTCGTAGCCGTAGCTGGAGGTGCCGTAGGACACGATCCGCCGGCCGTCGACTTCCTTGACCTGCCCGGGCTCGAAAGGCTCGATCATTCCCTGCGCCGCCATGCGGCGGATCCACCGGTCGGACTTGATGCTCATGTGTTCTGCACCACGATGTTGGGGAACTTCGCAGTCATGTCCTTCTGCGACTCGGCGATGCGCACCGCGCAACGGCGCGCGATCGCCTTGTAGGCGGCCGACACCGGGCCGTCCGGATCCGACACCAGCGTCGGCTTGCCCGAATCGGCCTGCTCGCGGATCGCGGCATCCAGCGGCAGGTGCCCCAGTAGCTCGGTGCCGTAGTCCTGGCACATGCGCGCGCCGCCGCCCTCGCCGAAGATGTGGCTCTGGTGGCCGCACTTGGGGCAGATGTGGATCGACATGTTCTCCACCACGCCCAGAATCGGAATGCCGACCTTCTCGAACATCTTGAGGCCCTTGCGGGCGTCGATGAGCGCGATGTCCTGAGGCGTGGTGACGATCACCGCGCCGGTGACGGGCACCTTCTGGGCGAGGGTCAGCTGGATGTCGCCGGTGCCCGGCGGCAGGTCCACCACCAGGTAGTCCAGGTCCCGCCAGCGCGTGTCCTTCAGCAGCTGCTCCAGCGCCTGCGTCACCATCGGGCCGCGCCACACCATGGGCGTGTCGACGTCGATCAGGAAACCGATCGAGATCGCCTGCAGGCCGTGCGCTTCCATCGGCTCCAGGCTCTTGCCGTCCTTGGATTCCGGCCGGCCGGAGATGCCCAGCATCATGGGCTGCGACGGGCCGTAGATGTCCGCATCGAGGATGCCCACCGAGGCGCCTTCGGCGGCAAGCGCCAGCGCGAGGTTCACGGCGGTCGTGGACTTGCCCACGCCGCCCTTGCCGGAGGCCACGGCGATGATGTTCTTGATCCCGGCAATGAGCTTCACGCCGCGCTGCACCGCGTGCGGCACCACCTTCGAGCGCACGGTGACGGTCGCACCCGAGGCGCCCGCGGCCTTCAGCGCGTCGATCACCTGGCGCCGGATGGTCTCGAACTGGCTCCTGCCCGGGTAGCCCAACTCGATCTCGAGCGCCACCGCATCTCCGGCGAGCTTCAGGCCCTTCACCGAGCGCGTGGCGACGAAGTCCTTGCCGGTGTTCGGATCGACGAGTTTGGCGAGTGCGACCTGGGCGGCGGCTTCGGTGATGGGCATGGGGATTTCCGTCGGCAATGCAGTCGGGAATGGCGCGTAAGTGTAAGCTATAATCGCCGCCTCCCCGGCGTGCCGATGCAACCCCGCAAGCTTTTCGTCACCACCGCCCTGCCCTACGCCAACGGCGCGTTCCACATCGGGCACATCATGGAGTACATCCAGGCCGACATCTGGGTGCGTTTCCAGCGCATGCAGGGGCACGAGGTGCATTTCGTCGGCGCCGACGACGCCCACGGCGCGCCGATCATGCTGGCGGCGCAGAAGGCGGGCGCCACCCCCGAGGGCTTCGTCGAGGGCATCGCGCGCGGCCGCCGGCGGTACCTGGACGGTTTCCACATCGAGTACGACAACTGGCATTCGACGCATTCGCCCGAGAACACCGCGCTGTCGCAGGACATCTTCCGCCGCCTGAAGGCGAACAACCTGGTCTACAGCAAGCCGGTGGAGCAGTTCTACGACCCGGTGAAGGGCATGTACCTCGCCGACCGCTATCTCAAGGGCGAATGCCCGAGCTGCGGCGCCAAGGACCAGTACGGCGATGCCTGCGAGAACTGCAGTTCGGTGTACCCGGCCACTGCCCTGAAAAACCCGTACTCCACCCTGTCGGGCGCGAAGCCGGTGCTCAGGACCTCGGAGCACTACTTCTTCCGGCTCTCGGACCCGGACTGCGTGGCGTTCCTGCGCGAGTGGCTGCAGTTGCCCGGCCGGCTTCAACCGCAGGTGCTGAACAAGGCCTGGGAATGGCTCGACGGCGAGGGTGGCAAGGCCCTGGGCGACTGGGACATTTCCCGCGACCCGCCCTACTTCGGCATCCGCGTGCCGGACATCGCGGAGGAAAAGTACCTCTACGTCTGGCTGGACGCGCCCATCGGCTACCTCGCCAGCCTGAAGAACTATTGCGCCAAGAAGGGCATTGACTTCGAGGCGCTGCTGCAGGACCCGCAGCTGGAGCAGGTGCACTTCATCGGCAAGGACATCATCTACTTCCACACCCTGTTCTGGCCCGCGATGCTGAAGTTCGCCGGCGCGCCCTACAAGGTGCCGGAGCACGTCTACGTGCACGGCTTCATCGGTGTCTCGGGCGAGAAGATGTCCAAATCGCGGGGCACCGGGATCGACCCGCTGCGCTACCTGGACCTGGGCATGAACCCGGAGTGGCTGCGCTACTACATCGCCGCCAAGCTGAACGCCGCGGTGGAGGACATCGACTTCAACCCGGAGGATTTCGTCGCGCGGGTCAACAGCGACCTGGTTGGCAAGTACGTCAACATCGCCAGCCGCTGCGCCGGGTTCCTCGCCAAGCGCTTCGGCGGCAAGCTGGCCGCGCCGCATGCCGCCAACGCGATCATCGGCGGCATCCAGGGCGAGGCGGCGGCGATCGGCGAGCTCTACGATTCGCGCGAGTTCGGCAAGGCGCTGCGCTCGGTGATGCACTGGGCGGACCAGGCCAACGCCTTCGTCGACCAGGCCAAGCCCTGGGACCTGGCGAAGAAGCCCGGCGCCGAGGCCGCCTTGCACCAGGCCTGCTCGGACGCGATCCAGATGTTCCGCCTGCTCACCCTGTATCTGAAGCCGGTGATGCCGTCGCTGGCCAAGCAGGTCGAGCGGTTCCTCGGCGTGCCGCCGCTCGCCTGGCGCGACGCGGCGAGGCTGCTGCCGGCCGGGCACGCCATCGGCCAGTACCGCCACCTGCTGAGGCGGGTGGACGACAAGCAGCTGGACGCCCTGTTCAACATCGAATCCGTGCCGCAGGTCACCGCCCCGCAGCGGCACGCCGAGAAGCCGCAGCACGCCGCGCAAGCGCATTCCAAGGAGCCCGCTGTGAACGAGGTCACCACCATTTCCATCGACGACTTCGGCAAGCTCGACCTGCGCATCGCGAAGGTCGCCAAGGCCGAGCAGGTCGAAGGCGCGGACAAGCTGCTCGAGCTGACACTGGAGCTCGGCGGCGCGCAGCGCACGGTGTTCGCCGGCATCAAGTCGGCCTACGACCCGGCGACGCTGGTAGGCAAGCTGGTGGTGGTGGTGGCCAACCTCGCCCCGCGCAGAATGAAATTCGGGGTTTCGGAGGGCATGATCCTTGCCGCCTCAGGCGAGGGCCCCGGCATTTTCTTGGTGTCGCCCGACACCGGGGCGCAGCCCGGCATGAAGGTGAAGTAGAAAAGCCCCGGCGTGATCACCTTCGTCCAGAGGCACAAGGGCGACCTCTTCGGCGGGCTCACCGCCGCCATCGTCGCCCTGCCCCTGGCTCTCGCCTTCGGCGTCGCCTCCGGCGCGGGTGCGCTCGCCGGCCTGTGGGGCGCGATCCTGGTGGGCTTGTTCGCCGCGCTCCTCGGCGGCACCCGGCACCAGGTCTCGGGCCCCACCGGCCCGATGACGGTGGTGATGGCGCTCATCATCACCCAGCTCGGCGGCAACCTCGCGGCGGCGTTCACCGTGGTCGTGCTGGCCGGCGGCATCCAGATTCTCTTCGGCATGCTGGGCATCGGCCGCTATGTGAAGCTCGTGCCCCAGCCCGTGGTGTCGGGCTTCATGAGCGGCATCGGCTTCATCATCATCATCCTGCAGCTCGCCCACGCCCTCGGCCACGCACCGCCGCCGGGCGAGATCGTCGAGAAGCTCGCGGCGCTGCCGGCGCTGGCCGCGAGCCCGAACCTCCAGGCGCTCGCCCTGTGCGCGATCTGCCTGGGCATCATGAGCTTCACGCCGAAGAAGATCGCCGCCCGGGTCCCGCCCCCGCTGATCGCGATCCTCGCCGGCACCCTCGCCGGGGTCCTGGTGTTCCCGGCGGCGCCGGTGATCGGCGACATCCCGACCGGGCTGCCGGCGCCGACCATGCCGAGCATCGCCCTCGCCGAGCTGCCGGCGATCCTGCGCTTTGCGCTGATCCTCGCCTTCCTCGGCTCGATCGACTCGCTGCTCACTTCACTGGTTGCCGACAGCGTGACCCGCACCCACCACGACTCCAACCGCGAGTTGATCGGCCAGGGCGTCGGCAACATCGCGGCGGGACTGTTCGGCGGCATCGCCGGCGCGGGCGCGACCATGCGCACGCTGGTCAACATCCGCGCCGGCGCGACCTCGCGGCTCTCAGGCGCGATCCATGCCGTGGTGCTGCTCGCGCTGGTATTGGGCTTCGGCGGCGCGGCGAGCCACATCCCGCTCGCGGTGCTGGCCGGGATCCTGCTCAAGGTCGGCTACGACATCATCGACTGGCCGTACCTGAAGCGCATCCTGGTGGTGCCGCGCGCAGGCGTGGTGATCATGCTCACCACGCTGCTCATGACGGTGTTCGTCGACCTGATGACCGCGGTCGCGGTGGGCATCGTGATGGCCTCGCTGCTGTTCGTGGCGCGCATGGCGGAGGCGCAGATGCAGACTGCGAAGATGGCGTTCAACTCGGAGCACGCGGCGGACCTCGCCCCCGAGGAGGCGGCGATCCTGGATGGCGCCGGGGGCCGCATCGTGCTGATGCACGTCGAGGGCCCGCTCTGCTTCGGCTCGGCGCGCGACATCTCGCGGCTGATGCAGGCCTCGGCCGAAAAGGACGCGCTGGTGGTGGATTTCTCGGACGTGCCGTTCGTCGACACCAGCGCCTCGATGGCGCTGGAGGAAACGATACTGGCGCTGCGCGAACTAGGCGACGCCGTGATCCTGTTCGGCGTGCGCGAGCGCGTGCGGGAAACGCTGGGCAAGGCCGGGGTGCTCAGGCACCTGGAAGGCAGGCAGGTCGCGGCGACGCGGCTCGAGGCGCTGCGCGCCGCCCGCGACCACATCAGCGGCGCGGCGGCGCGTTCCTGAACCCTCGGGCAATGCGCCTGCGGCCCGACGGGCGCAGGCCCCCGCGCCACTTGCCGCCGCGGGGCGCGGCCTGCGAAATCGCGCTGCCGCTGCCGCCGGAGCAGCTGGAACGCCTCCTGGACGCGCTGCGCGCTTGCCGCCGGCCGGCGCCTCGCCCTGCACGCGATCATCCGCCGGGGTTCAGCGCCTTTCCCGGCCGGGAAGCGCCGCGCCGACTCTTCGGGGCGGCTGCAGAAGGCGTGGTTGCCGAAGGCCTGCGCGATCCTGCGCGATGCGCGCTGCGAGTCGCGTGGGTCGGGGCCAGGCTGGCGGCCGACAGGGCCGCCGCCTCCGCGTTGGATCCGGCGACCAGCGCGCCCGCCTTGCGCAGGCAGGCGGCCTGCCGGCTGTAGGCCTGCGGATCGTCCTCGGTGCCGGTGACCGAGGCGATGACCACCGCCCGGGAGCGCCGCGCGCGCCGCATTTCCTCGGCGATCAGTCCCGCCGGGTCCGCGTGCGCGCCGTAGCCGATCACGACATCGAGCAGCACCACCCCGACGCGGGGATCCGCGAGCGCCTCGCCGAGCATTTGATTGCGCAATTCGGGGTCGATCATCGGGTGC
>Ga0194128_10010874_pt1 | contig 10700 bp, 11 predicted proteins | sample TA2KigCa65mmetaG_FD_148650 | JGI IMG/M metagenome (GOLD analysis project Ga0194128, IMG submission 148650) | Freshwater microbial communities from Lake Tanganyika, Tanzania - TA2015037 Kigoma Deep Cast 65m | ecosystem: Environmental > Aquatic > Freshwater > Lake | place: Tanzania: Lake...
GCGCTCGCGCGGTCCGCCGGGGCCGATGCCGCGCGCACTGCCGCGACCGAGACCGCGCGCGACAACGGCGGAGTGCTCGTCCACTGCCGCTGTGCAGGCGCGGACGCACGCGTGACGGTCGCCGTGGGTGACGCACGCGGCCGTGCGCACGCCGAGGTGCGCTTCGACTGCCTGTTCGCGACCGAAGGCTGCTGAGGGACCCTCAGCTGAGCTCGCGGCCCACGATCGACACGAACGACACCATCTCACCCGGGTATCCCCCCAGGTTGTGGGTCAGCGCGAGCGGCCGGTCGTTCGCGATCCGGCGCTCCTCGGGAGCGTCGCCGCGGAGCTGGAGCCAGCACTCGAAGAGCATGCGCAGCCCCGAGGCGCCGACGGGGTGCCCGAAGCTCTTCAGGCCACCGTCGGGGTTCACCGGCAGCTCGCCGTGGAGGTCGAAGGATCCCGCGAGGATCTCCTTCCAGGCGGTGCCGCGCTCGGCGAAGCCGAGGTCTTCCATGAGGACGAGCTCCGTCGGCGTGAAGCAGTCGTGCACCTCCGCCATCGCGAGCTCGTGGCGGGGGTCGGTGACCCCGGCCTGCGCGTACGCGTCGCGCACGCTCGCCTCCACCTCGGGGAAGTGGGTGTAGTCGTAGTCGGGGTCGATCAGCCCGGAGCCGTTGCCGGCCACGAACGACAGCGCCTTCACGTACAGCGGCCGGTCGGTGTACCGGTGCGCGTCCTCGGCTCGCACGACGATCGCCGCGGCCGCGCCGTCGGCGACGCCGGCGCAGTCGAGGATGCCGAGCGGACCTGCGACGCGAGGCGAGGCGCAGATGGTCTCCATGCTCATCTCACGCCGGAACTGCGCGCGTGGGTTGCGCGCCCCGTTGTAGTGGTTCTTCCATGCGATGCGGGCGAGCACGTCCTTGAGCTCGGTCTCGTCGACGCCGTACTTCTTCGCGTACGCGGGCGCGACCATGCTGAACATCGCGGCGGCGGTGAGCGTGCGCGCGGTCCCGTCGTTGGGCACCGGGAACGCGTTGAGGCCCGCGTATCCGCTGTCCTTCACCTTCTCGGCGCCGACGGCCATGGCCATGTCGTACGCACCGGATGCCACGGCGTACGCGGCCTGGCGCAGGGCCTCGGAGCCGGTCGCGCAGAAGTTCTCGACCCTGGTCACCGGCTTGTTCGCGAGCTGGAGCGGGCGGGCGAGCGTGATGCCGCTCATCCCGCTCTGGGCCGTGCCGAACCAGTACGCGTCGAGGGCGTCCTTGTCGGTTCCGGCCGCGGCGAACGCCTGGTTCGACGCGTCGACGACGAGGTCGTCGAGGCCGGTGTCGAACCGCTCGCCGAACGACGTGCAGCCCATCCCGACGATCGCGACGCGGTCCCGGATCCCGTGCGAGCTCATCGTTCTCCTCCTTCCCTGGTCGGCTTCGGCGCCGATCCCGACGGCCCCGGCTGCTCGGGGGCGCCTGCGCCTCCTCCTCGGGACGCCGCCGCGGTGCGGAGCGGGCGGGCCTTCCAGAAGTAGTCGTGGATGCCGTCGGCGGTGAAGAGCCGCCGGAAGGTCATCTCGACCCGGTCGCCGATCTGCACGTCGGCGGCGTCGACGTCGGTCAGCTCGACCGGGAACCGGCCGCCGCCGTCGAAGTCGACGACCGCGAACACGATCGGAGGGCTCGGCGAGTAGGCGAGCTTGTCGATGGTGAACGTGACGATCGTGCCCGGCACGTCGGCCATCGGCGCCGGCTCCATGTCGTCGAGTGCCCCGCCGCTCATCGACACCCGCGAGGGGGGCAGGTGCAGCGCGCCGGTCGACCGGTCGCGCGACCCCACGAACGCGAACTTCCAGTCCTCGGAGCGTCCGGCCGCGGAGGCCGACACGCGCGCCGGCTCGGGCCGGCGCGGCGGTTCGACGGTGACCATGCCGCGCCAGGTGAGGAACTTGCCGTAGGGGACGTCGGTCGCGGCCCCGACCTGCTCGGCGACCGGGCGCGCCGCGGAGCGGGCACCGAGGGCGTCGGTCGTGCGGAACAGCAACACGTCGGCTCCGTCGGCGAGCGCCACGAGCGCGATCACCTCGCCGGGGCCGGCGGCTTCGAGCGCGGCGGTCAGCAGGAGCGCGGCCTGCGCGGTCCCGGGGTTGCCGACCGTCGCCGTGAGGTCGTCGCCGAGCGCGCCGTCCTTCGTGCCGAGCCGCTTGACCAGGGCCTTGACCGCGCGGCCATGCATGCCCGCGACGACCAGGTGGTCGACCTCGCCCGGCGTCAGCTCGGCGGCCTTGAGAGCGGCCTGCCAGGCCTGCTCGCCAAGCGGCACGTACTTGGTCTCGCCGAACCGCTCCTCCCACACCTTGGAACGGCGCTCGCCGGGCGTGCGCCACCGGTCCAAGAACTCGTCGGTGGCCGAGCCGGCCGCGAGGTACTCGGCGACCACCGGACCCGTGGTGTCGTCGCCGACGAGCACCGCCGCGGCCCCGTCGCCACCGGCCGCCTCGTCGCCGCTCGTCGGGAGGCCCGTGCGGACGTCGGCGCTCACGACGAGCGTCGATCCGGCGCCGTCGAGGGCCACCCGCAGCGTGCCGACACCAGATCGGAGTGCGCCACCGAGGTCGAGCGCGGGCCGGTCGCCGTCGAGGCGCAGCGCTGCGTGGATCGCGGTCGCGTTGGTCTTGTCGAGATAGGCCGGGTCCGCGGTCGCGAACCAGAGCGCGTCGACCGACGCATCGGGCGCGCCACGCAGCGCGAGCCGCGCGGCCTCGACGCCCATCGTCGTGGTGTCCTCGTCGTAGGACGCCACCGACCGGGTGCCCTTGCCGCCGCCGCTGCCGAACGTCTTGGCGATCTCGCTGCGCTGCAGGCGCCGGAACGGGACGTATCCCGCGGCGCTCACGATCCCCCTCATGACAACCCCCTCCGGACCGGGCGGAGTCTAGGGCCGCTCCTACCATGTGCGGCCATGCGACTCGGCGACGTGGCGAACGAGCAAGCGGCCCGGTACGGCAAGCCCCTCGACGGTGTGCGCGTGCTCGCGGCGGAGCAGATGCAGGCCTTGCCCTACGCGACGCAACTGCTGGCCCGGCTCGGCGCCGAGGTCGTGAAGGTGGAGCATCCGGTGCACGGGGAGTCGGGCCGGGGCTCCTCACCCGCGATGGTGGACCCCGAGGGCCGGAAGGTCGGCGCCACGTACCTGCGCAACAACCTCGGCAAGCGCAGCGTCGGCATCGACCTCAAGTCGCCCGAGGGCCGCGACCTGTTCCTCGCGCTCGTCCCCCGCTTCGACGTGGTCGCCGAGAACTTCAAGGCCGGGACGATGGACCGCATGGGCCTCGGCTACGAGGCGATCGCCGAGCGTCATCCGGGCGTCGTCTACGCCTCGATCTCGGGCTTCGGCAACGGCGGGGGCTCTCCCTACCGCGACTGGCCCGCGTACGCGTCGATCGTGGAGGCGATGTCGGGCATCTACGACTGGAAGAACCCCGAAGGTCCGCCGGTGACGATCCCGGTCGGTGCGCTCGGCGACATCAGCTCCGCGCTGTTCGCGGTGATCGGGATCCTCTCGGCGCTGCGCCACCGCGACCGGACGGGCGAGGGTCAGTACGTCGACATCGCGATGCTCGACGCCACGCTCGCGATGACCGACGTCGTCACGAACTTCTGGTCGCTGGGCGTCCGGCCCGAGCCCGACAAGGCCCTCGAGGTGATCTGCGAGGGCTTCCGGGCCTCCGACGGCTACGTCGTCGCGCAGATCGTCCGGGAGCCGCAGTTCGCGCGGCTCGCCGAGCTGATCGGCCGTCCCGACTGGGTCGACGACCCCCGGTTCGCGACACGGGCAGGTTGGGGCCCGAACCTCGAGTCGGTGATACGCCCCGCGGTCGACGCCTGGGCGTCGCAGCGCACGAAGCTCGAGGCCGCCCGCGAGCTCACGGCGGCGGGGATCGCGGCCGGCCCGAGCAACCATGCGCCCGACGTGATCGCCGACCCGCACGTGGCGGGCCGTCACATGCTGGTCGAGGTGCCCCGCACCGACGGGGTGGCCGAGCCCGTGCTCGTGCCGGGGAACCCGGTGAAGCTCTCGAAGGTGGCCGAGGGCCCCGAGTCCCGGATGCCCTGGGTCGGCGAGCACACCGAGGCGGTGCTCGCCGCGGAGCTCGGCCTCGCGCCGGCCGCGGTCGCCGGCCTGCGCGAGCGCGGGGTGGTCACGTGAAATGTCGTGCACCTAGGATCTGACGCCCCGTCAGATCCGGCCCGCGGGCCCAGGAGCAGGCATGGACTTCGAGTTCTCCCCCGAACAGCAGGCGTTCGCCGCCGAGGTGGAGGCCTTCCTCGACGCGCACGACGACCCTGAGGTGTTCGACCTCACCCGGGAGAACATGGCCCAGATCGTCGACACCCCGAAGCGCCGCGCCTTCATGGCCGAGCTGGGAGCGAAGGGCTGGCTGGGCCTCACCTGGCCCGCGGAGTACGGCGGCTCCGAGGGTGAAGGGGTCTACGAGTACCTGCTCAACGAGGCGCTCGCGGGGCGGGGCGGGCCGCAGATCGGCAAGGGCGTCGGCATCATCGGCAAGACCCTGATCGCGCACGGCAACGACTTCCTCAAGCAGAAGTTCCTGCCGATGATCCTGTGCAACGAGGTGGAGTTCGCGGTCGGCTACAGCGAGCCGAACGCGGGTTCCGACGCCGCGTCGATGCGGCTGAAGGCGGAGCGGGCCGAGCGCGACGGCAAGACCGGCTGGATCCTCAACGGCCAGAAGACCTGGACCACCTCGGCCCACTTCGCCGAGTGGTACTGGCTCGGCACCCGGACCGACCCCGAGAACAAGCACCGCGGCATCACGCTCATGCTCGTGCCGCTCGACCAGCCCGGCATCACGATCAACGCCATCCAGACGATGGGTGGCGCGCCGATGGGCGACGAGCGCACGAACGAGGTCTTCGTCGAGGACGTGTTCGTGCCCGACGAGTACGTCGTGGGCGAGGTCAACCGCGGGTTCCAGTACATCTCCCAGGCGCTCGACCTCGAGCGCTTCACGATGTTCACCTTCTCGCCGATCAAGCAGCGCCTCGACCTGCTCTGCGACTACGTGCGCACCGCAGAACGTGACGGCGAGCCGCTGCGCGAGGACCCGGTCACGCGGCGCGAGATCGCCCGTCTCGTCACCGACGCCGAGGTTGCGCGCGTGCTCGGTCTGCGCGTGGTGGCCGCGTCGATGAAGGCCGAGCAGACGCCGGGAACGCCGCCGCCGACCGTCGAGTCCTCGCAGTACAAGCTGTTCGCGACGGAGTTCTCCAAGCGTCTCGCCGACGCGTCGATGGACCTTGCCGGTCCCGGCACCCAGCTGCGGGTCAAGACGCCCGAGGCGCCGATGGAGGGCCGGGCCGAGTCGACCTACCGCTACACGGTGATCGACACCATCGGCGGCGGGGCGTCCGAGATCCAGCGCAACGTCATCGCCCGCCGCGGGCTCGGCCTCCCGAAGAACTTCTGATCACGCCGTGACCGACCGACCGATGCTCGACGGGATCACGGTGCTCGACCTCTCGAGCGTCGGACCCGCCGCGCGCACCTCGCGCTGGCTCGCCGACTACGGCGCGCGCGTCGTGAAGGTCGGTCCGCCGCCCAAGCACGGCGCGGTGCAGATCACGCCGCCGTTCTACGCGTACGCGGGCCACCGCTCGATGCTGCGGGTGCAGCTCGACCTCAAGGCACCGGAGGGCAAGGACCTGTTCCTCCGGCTGGCGGCCCGGGCCGACGTGGTCATCGAGAGCTTCCGGCCCGGGGTCGTCGACCGGCTCGGCATCGGGCCCGACGCGGTGCACGCGGTGAACCCCGCGGCCGTGTACTGCTCCACCAGCGGCTACGGCCAGACCGGGCCCCGGGCCCAGTGGGCCGGGCACGACCTCAACTACCTCGCGGTCGGCGGCTACCTCGACTGCACCGGCCGCGACGCGGAGGGCGGACCCGCGCTGCCCGGTGCGACGATCGGCGACGGCGCCGGCGGGGGCATGCAGGCGGTCATCGCGATCCTGGCCGCGCTCGTGGCCCGCGCGTCGACCGGCGAGGGCGCCTCCCTCGACGTCTCGGTTGCCGACGGCGTCGTGGCGCTGATGTCGCTCAACGTCGACGAGTACCTCGCGACCGGCGAGGTGCCGGGACCCCGCCACAGCCTCCTGACCGGTCGGTACGCCTGCTACGACGTGTACCCCTGCCGGGACGGGCGCTGGCTCGCCGTCGGCGCGATCGAACCGCACTTCTTCGCGAACCTGTGTCGTGCGCTCGGCTGCGACCGCTGGGTCGAGCACCAGACCGACGACGCGGTGCAGGAGCAGATCCGCGCCGACTTCCGCGCCGCGTTCGTGACGCGAGACCGCGACGACTGGGTCGCCGAGCTCGGTCCGGCCGACACCTGCGTCTCCGCGGTCGCGACGGTTCCCGAGGTCGCGCGCGACGAGCACCTCCGCGAGCGCGGCGTGTTCGTGACCGCGGCACGCGAGGAGGGATCCGAGTTCGAGCAGGTCGGCTGGGTCCTCGCGGGCGCGGCGCGCGACCAGGGTCGCGTGGTGGTGCGCGAGCCGGGCTTCACCGACACCGAGGCGCTCCTGCGCGACGCCGGGGTCGACACGCCGGAGCTCACGAGGCTCCGAGCGGAAGGAGTGATCGCATGAGCGGAGCCACGAACCCTGTGGGCACGAACCGACGCGGAGCGTGGCCCGAGCGGCCCGCGCCGAAGGCGCAGGAGCGGGAGTCATGAGCATCCCGTCGGAGGTCCAGGCACTGATCGGGCAGGTGCAGTACGAGGAGACCGGCGAGTTCCCCGTGGAGCGGGGCTACATCTGGACCACCTGCGCCTCGGTGGAGAACGGCAACCCGCTGTTCTGGGACGACGCGGTCGCCGACGCGGTCACCGACGGGCCGATCGCGCCGCCCACGATGCTCTCGGTCTGGTTCCGGCCGCACCACTGGAGCCCGGGACGCGACGTGCAGCCGCTGCCGTTGCGGGTGCACTTCGACCTGAAGGAGATCTTCGACCTGCCCGAGGCGGTGATGACCGACAACACGATCGTGTTCCACGAGCCCGTACGTCCCGGGGACCGTCTCCGCACCCGGCAGATCCTGCGATCGGTCAGCGAGCCGAAGACCACGAAGCTGGGTACCGGCCGCTTCTGGGTCATCGACGTCGAGTATCTGAACCAGCGCGACGAGCTCGTCGGTGTCGAGTCCTACACCGGCTTCGGCTACCGGCGAGCGGAGGCGTAGGTGCACAGGGGATGCAGCGGCCGATCGATCGGGTACCGGAGCCGACCAGACCAGGAGCAGGCGGAATGACGACGAAGCTGGTGCTCGACGACGTGCACGCCGGCGACGAGCTCCCCGAGCTCGCTTACGAGGTGAGCGCGACGACGATCGTGCTCGGGGCGCTGGCGAGCCGCGACTGGCGGCCCATGCACCACGACCACGACTTCGCGGTCAACCGCAACGGCACCCAGGACATCTTCATGAACACACCCAACCAGGCCGCATGGTTCGAGCGCTACGTCACCGACTGGACCGGCCCGACGGGGCGGCTCGGCCGGATGACATTCCGCATGAAGGGGTCGGTGTTCCCCGGCGACACGATGACGATGCGGGCCGTCGTCGAGGGCGCGGAGGTCGACGACGCGGGCTGCGGCTGGGCGACGCTCGCGGTCGCGCTCACCGTCGACGGAGACGTGAAGACCGAGTGCACCGTCCGGGTGGCGCTGCCCACTGCGGTCGACGACAACCCCTGGACGCGCCACGGCGACCAATGGCGCCCGTGACCCGACGCACCGAGCCAAGAAGGTTGTGACGATGGATCTCGACTTCAACGCCGAGCAGGACATGCTGCGGGAGATGGTGCGCGGCGTCTGCGCGACCTACTGCCCGCCGGAGACCGTGCGCGCGCTCGAGGACGACCCGGTCGGCTATGCGGCCGAGCTCTGGAAGCAGCTCGCCGACCTCGATTGCATCGGCCTGATGATCCCGGCCGAGTTCGGCGGTTCGGGGATGAGCGCGCTCGAAGGCGTGGTCGTCTACGAGGAGCTGGGACGCGCGCTCGCGCCGTCGCCGCACTTCGTCAGCGCGGTCATGGCCGCCGGGTGCCTGCTCCGAGCCGGAAGCGACGCTCAGCGCGCCGCGTGGCTCCCCCGCATCGCGACCGGTGACGCGATCGTCACGACCGCGTGGCACGAGCCCGGCTCCGGGTTCGGTGCCCGCGGCGTGCAGGCGACGGCGGTCGCAGACAGCGACGGCTTCCGGATCGACGGCGAGAAGTGGCACGTCCCGTTCGCCGGCGCGGCGACGAGCATCCTCGTCCTCGCCCGCACCGGCGACGCCGAGGACGCCGTCGACCTCTTCCTCGTCGACCCGAGCAGCCCCGGCGTGCGAATGGCGCAGCAGCACACGCTCGCGTCCGACACGCAGCACGCGGTCAGGTTCTCGGGCGTGCACGTGCCCGGATCGGCACGGATCGGGGGGCCGGGCTCCGGCTGGGCCACCTGGAATGCGACCCTCCTCGAAGGGATCGTGCTGCTCGCGGCGCAGGCGATGGGTGGCGCGCGCTACGCGCTCGAGATCACCACGCAGTACGCGAAGGATCGCGAGCAGTTCGACAAGCCGCTCGGCGCCTTCCAGGCCATCGCGCACTACCTCGCCGACGCGTCCACCGCGGTCGAGGGGGGCACGATCCTCGTGCACGAGGCGGCGTGGGCGAGCGCCAACGGACGTGCGATCGACCGGCTGGCACCGATGGCGAAGCTGTTCGCCGGCCGCACGTTCCGCGACGTCACCGCGATGGCGCAGCAGGTCTTCGGCGGTGTCGGCTTCACCCTCGAGTACGACATCCAGCTGTACTTCCGGCGTGCGAAGCAGCTGCAGATCTCGTGGTGGGACGATCGCGTCCTCGAGGAGCGCGTCGCCGCGACAGTCCTCGACGCGTAGCGCTCAGCCCCGCGCGTCGATCGCGAACACTCGCGTCGGGGGGTCGCCTTCCGGGAACGGCCGCTCGTAGGCGAGGGCGAGGTCGTGGGCTCCCACCTTGTTCACCTGGAACCGCAGGAGCTGCGCCACTGCCGTCGCGGGGCGCGGCGCGTCGAGGGGGACGAACGTGCTGTCAAGCAGCAACACGTCGTCACTCGGTCCGTCGACGCTCCACGCGAACCCCGTCGACGGGTCGGCCGGCAACCTGATCGTGAAGGGCTGGCCGACCGTCACCGCGATCGTGTCTCCGTCCCGAGGGCTGAAGACGGTGCGGGCGGGTGCAGTGGTGTCTCCGGTGCCCGTGCAGCCGACGACGACGAACAGCACCGTCAGCGCGGGTGCCCAGGACCTTCGACGGGACGGTCGCATCGGGTCAGTCTCGCGTCCCGACCGCGCAGCGAGCGCCCGTGCAACCAGGCGACGGGCGACCCAGAGCCGTCTCGACGACTTGCTACCGTCGCCGGATGCGCCGAGGCCTGCTCGCCGTGCTCACCGCCGCGGCCGTCGCCGTCCCGGCCGCGTGCGCGACCGGTTCGTCCTCGCGGGTGGACAACCCGTACGGATCCTGCAAGATCGGCCCGGGCGCGGTGTGTCGCGACCAGGACCTGCGAGCGGTCAGCCTCGTGTCGGCCGACCTGCGCGGTGCAGACTTCACCGGGTCCAACCTCGGGCTCGTCGACTTCCGCGACGCGGATCTGCGCGACGCCTTGCTCGTCGGGACGGATCTCGCCGGCGCCGACTTCACCGGTGCCAACCTCGCCGGCGCCGACCTCACCGACGCATCGACGTTCTTCACCAACTTCTCCCTGGCCAACCTCGAAGGGGCCAACACGGCTGCGCTCAAGCGTTGTGCGGTCATCGAGCCCGACGGGCGCTTCGATCCCGGGTCCGGGTTCTGCCAGCAGATCACCTCGGCGACCACGAACCCGCCGACGCAATCCAGCCCGACCCTCGAGTACTTCCGCGCGGCGAAGCCGGCCGTGTGCCTCAACGACGTCTCCGGGACAGGGATCGAGGTCACGTGGAAGGCGACGGGGGTGCTCGGCATCACCTTCTTCGTCGACGGCGTGCGCGTCGGTGGGTCCAAGAAGACGAAGGGCACCACCCGGATCCCGTTCGTGTGCGACGGCAAGCCGCACACGGTCGGGGTGCAGGCCTACGGAGCGGTACCACCGTCGCTGAGCGAGTCGTTCACGCTCGCGCTCGAACCGGGCGCTCCGGGCTAGCGCGCGCTCACTGCGAGCGCAGCGCTCCGACGAGCTGAACATCACGCCGCAACGCACGCAGGACGTGGTGGCGGCGATGCACAAGAAGGCGATGGCTGGTGACGTGCCCGCGATGCGGGCGTACATGGCCTATGTCGAGAGTGTGCGCCCGCCGCGGGTCATGGACGAGGACGAGGTTCTTCGCTCTCTGTCGAACGACGAACTGGCGGCACGGCTCCGTAGTGCGGCATCAGCTCTTGCTGGAGACCCTGTTCAGGGTTCGCGTAGTGCCCTGTCTTCCGACGCTTCTGCACTCGATCTATCACCATCGTAGCCAAGGCCACGATGAGCACCAGCGGGAGCATGAACAGGAAGAACCCGAGCCCTGAATCGCCCTGGGTTAGTTGGAGGCTCCAGACCTTGGAAACGAGGATGGAGTCATGCCACACGAGATGTCACCTGGGAAGCCGACCACGCGGCGGTATAGCGAGGCGGAGAAGGAGCGGGCGGTGC
>Ga0194128_10010876_pt1 | contig 10698 bp, 8 predicted proteins | sample TA2KigCa65mmetaG_FD_148650 | JGI IMG/M metagenome (GOLD analysis project Ga0194128, IMG submission 148650) | Freshwater microbial communities from Lake Tanganyika, Tanzania - TA2015037 Kigoma Deep Cast 65m | ecosystem: Environmental > Aquatic > Freshwater > Lake | place: Tanzania: Lake...
GAAGCGTCCGCGCCGCGGGCGCGGGACGTGCGGCGTCGAACACGAGCCGGCGCGTCTGCTGCCCGGCGTCGGTCTCGATTTGCAGGACCGTGTCGGATTCCCAGGTGATATTGAGGCGCGTCGGCATGCGCATCAGGCCGCCGACGCCGTACGCCTCGCAGCGGCCGTCCTGCGAGGGATCCCACGTGTCGGCGACCGTGCGCCCCTCGTCGGTGAGCGGGAGGCTCGCGTAGTCGCCCTTCGGCGGCGTGATCATCCGCCACCGGTAGTCCTCGTTCACGATCGATACCCAGTAGCCCGTGAGATCGATCGGCGCGGCCGCGCGCGGGGTCGGCGGCGGAGGCGGCGCCGCGCCGCGGCCCTGGGCCAGCGTCGAGGCACCGGCGAGCGCCCCGACGGCCGCCAGCGTCAGCGCCGCACGAGCGAGCGCGTCCAAATACATGGTCACCGGTTCTGGCCGGCTCTCGCGGCCGGCGTGCTCAGGCTCTCGTACGCCGCGGCGACGAACTGATCCGTCGTCCAGGCGCCGCTCGCCGCGCCGTAGCGACCCTCGTAGTCGCGCACCAGGCGAGCCGCCCTGACCTGGGCCAGGGTCATGCCCTTGTCGATCGCGTCCTGAAGCCGGTCGCGCACGATCGTGTTCATGTCCCGGTACTCGACGACGTCGGCTTCATCGGCCAGACGGCCGTGACCGGGGATCACGTAGGTCCCGCCCTCCTGCTTCTCTTTCGGAACGGTGATCTCGATGATGCGGTTCAAGGCATCGACGACCCCCCGGAGGCCGCCGCCCTCCCCGGTCCGCACCACGGGGAAGGTGACGCTGTTATACACGTCGCCGGCGACGATCACGTCGGACCGCCGGAAAAAGACGATGACGTCGCCGTCGGTGTGGCCGGCCGTCTGGTGCAGCAGCTGCACCGGCTCGCCGTTGAAGAAGAAGTCCTTCGACTCGGTGAAGAACGTGTTGGTCGGGAGCGCGACGAAGGGCGGCGGCGGCTCGAGCTTCCCCATCCGGACGAGCACGTTCTCGTGCGCGTACACCGTGGCCTGACCCGACGCGTCCTGGCCGACCTGCGCGGCGAAATTGCCGGCGACGATCGACTCCCCCGCCTCGGTGATCGCGGCGTTGCCGCCCGTGTGGTCCGGATGGAAGTGCGTGTTGACGATGTTGCGGATCGGCTTGCTGCCGGCCAGCCGCCGGATCTCCGCCAGCAGCGCGCCGGCCAGCGGCTCGGTCATCGTGTCGACGACGAGCACGCCGTCGTCGCCGATCGACACGGCCGCGTTCGACTCCGGGCCGACGAGCATCCACACGGTGCCCTGCACGTGGAACGATCGGATGGGGCCTTCCCCGCTCCCTGAGACCGGGGCCTGCCCGGTGGCCGCCGGCACCGACAACGCCGCCGCGCATCCGAAGACCAGCGCGCCCGCCGTCGTGAGTCTGCGCATCGCTGTCTCCGCGATGACTCCCGCGTCTACCGGCTGGCCGGCGCCGCGGGCCGGCGCGCGAATTCGGGGAGCGCCGTCTCGGCGCCCCCCCTGACCGCCTCGACCGGCAGGCCGTATTTCTTCGCGTATTCCTCGGAGGCGCGGCTGGTGCCCGGCAGGTGGTGCGGCACCTCGCCCTTCGCGCGGATCACTTCGTCCACCCACTCACAGGGATACGGCTCCACGACGCCGTTCGGCGTCAGGCGGAAGCCGTTGGTCTTGATGAGCGGCTCGGTCAGGTAGACCGGGTCGGCGATCATGGAGACGTGCGTGAGCACGTCGCCGTGGCGCATGAATCGCTCTTCCATGGTGGCGCGGTCGCTGATCACGACGCCGTTGCGCCGGATCCATCCCGCCTTGAGGTGCGTCGTCCGCACGACCAGCACCGGACCTTCCCACCGGCCCGTCGAGAAGCCTTGCCATGTGTGCGCGACGTAAGGCGGCGGGTGCGGCCGCCCGTCCATCCAGATCTGGCGCTTCTGCTCCATCCACTGGATCTGCGTGTTGATCCGGACCAGACGCTGCGTCGGGTCGTCGAAGTCGGACCAGATGCGCAGGTTGCCGACGCCGCGGAACCCGTAGGTCGAGGGATGCGGCTTGCACTGGTGCTCCGGCAGCGTCAGGAGCGACGCATCCCAGCTCTCGGCGCGCAGCCGCAGGGCGTCGTTGATGGGCAGGCCCGCGTAGTCGCCGAGCTCGGGCCCCGGCACGCGTTCGGGCTGGTCCTCGTGGAAGATCGGCGCCCAGACGCCGTTCAGATCGATCTGCGCCCGCGCCGATGCGGGGACGCCCAGGAGCGCCAGCACGACCAGGAGGCCGAGGAGCCGGGTTGGGATCGTCATGACACCCCTCGCTCTGACTGCATCGTCCCGGCATTATAGACAGCCGTCTTGCAGGAATTCGACCTGCATGAGCAGAATCCTGAGCTTGTCCGGGTCGCTTCTGCCGTCCTTCCTGTGTTTGTTGCGGCCCGGATGGCGACGATGGCATCGTCGTCGAATGGAGCCGCAGCCTCCAAGGCTGCTCGACCGCGTGCGGGAGGCTCTCCGCACGCGCCACTACAGCCGGCGGACCGAGGAGGCCTACGTCCTCTGGATCCGGCGGTTCATCGTGTTCCACGGAAAGCGGCACCCACGCGAGCTTGGCGAGGCGGATGTCTCGGCCTACGTCTCGAGTCTGGCCATGCGGGGGGTGAGCGCGTCCACGCAGAACCAGGCACTCAGCGCCGTCTTGTTTCTTTTCGAGGTTGTCCTCGGTCGGAAGCTCCCCTGGATGGCCGATATCGTCCGGGCGCAGCGTCCCGCCCGCCTGCCCGTGGTGCTGTCTCGCGAGGAGGTGGCGGCGCCGCTCGGGCGGCTTCGCGGCACCGTGTGGTTGATGGCGTCGCTCATGTACGGAGCGGGGCTGCGGCTGCAGGAATGCGTCGAGCTGCGCGTCAAGGACGTCTGCCTCGACCGCACCGAGGTGACCGTGCGGGACGGCAAGGGCGGCAAGGATCGGGTGACGGTGCTGCCCGCGGCCCTGCGCGCACCGCTGGCGGCGCATCTGGCGCGGGTGAAAGCGCAGCACGAGGCGGATCTCGAGACCGGGCGCGGCGGTGTCGCGTTGCCCGGAGCGCTCGGGGCGAAGTATCCGAATGCCGCGCACGAGCTGGCGTGGCAGTGGGTCTTTCCAGCCACGCGGTTCTACGTCGACCCGGCGACCGGGGAACGGCGACGGCACCATCTGCACGAGACGGTGGTACAGCGGGCCGTGAAGGACGCCGCGCGGGCGGCGGGCCTGGCGCGTCCGGCGACGTGCCATTCGCTGCGTCATCATGCCGACAGCCGGATTATGCCGACTGTCCTCAGGGACATGACCGGTCTCGGTGGAGATCGAGCGTTTGCAAATGACGTGGTCGGCATGATCAGAGGCGTTCGAGAAACGCGAGAAGTTGGTCGGGTGGTCGGTAGCGACCCGGCTTCACGTCGGTCGGCGTCGTGCGCGCCAGCGCCTGCTCTTTGATGCGCATGTCGGCATGGAGATACATCTGTGTCGTCTCGACGGATTCATGACCCAGCCACAGCGCAATGACGGCGCGATCGACACCGTGTTCGAGGAGTTGCATGGCGGCTGTATGGCGCAAGACATGTGGGCTCACGTGTTTGCGTTTCAGTGAGGGGCAGCGCGCTTCCGCGATCTGCACGTGACGAGCGACCAGGCGCTCGACCGCATCGCGGCTCAGCGTCGTGCCGCGCGCCGTCGAAAACAGCGGATTACCGGGTTGCCCGCTGCGCTCGCGCAGCCAGGCGGTGAGCACGCCGACCATGTCCCGTTGGAGCGGCGTGCAGCGCTGCTTACGGCCTTTGCCTTCGCAGCGCAGATGCGCGCCGGTCCCCAGCACGACGTCACCACATTGCAGGTGAATGAGCTCGGACACCCGCAGTCCGGTTTGGATCGCGAGTAGTAAGAGCGCGCGATCACGTCGGCCAATCCATGTGGCGACATCGGGCACCGCAAGCAGCGCGTCGATTTCGGTGCGGGTCAGGTAGGCAATTGGTCGTCGTTCGTGCCGCTTGACGGGGATCGCCAGAATCCGGCGGCAGCGGTCGAGATGCGCGGGCTCGCTGATGGCCACGTAGTGACAGAAGGCGTGGATGGCGGCGAGGCGGACATTGCGTGTCCGCGGCGTGTTGCGCCGGTGCTGCTCGACATGATCGAGAAACGCGCCGACGAGCGCGGCGTCCAGGTCGTCGAGGGCCAGGCTCGCGGGCATCTTGTCGAGTCGCTCCTGCGCAAACCGGAGCAGCAGCCGAAAGGCGTCGCGATACGACGCAATGGTATGAGGACTCGCCCGTTGCTGCCGGACGAGCCGTTCCGTAAAGAAGCGTTGCAGTAGACCGGCGATCGCCGGTGCGGCCGTCATGGTGCACCCGTCTTTCCGGCGTCGGTCAGGCGCTCCGTCGCCAGTTGAAGGAGCTCGGGGACGGCTTCCAGATACCAGTACGTGTCGTGGCGTGCAGGGGCACGACGCGCGACTTGCCGAATTTCGTGCGACGGACGAGGAGCGTGGCCTGTCGGTGATCGAGATCGCCATCATCGAGCGCAACGACCTCGGAGCTGCGCAGGCCGGTCACGACGAGGATTCCAAGCAGCGTCTCGTAGGTGCGCCCGCGCAGCCCGTTCGCCGACGGCAGCTGACGCGCGGCCGCCAGCAGGCGCGGGATGTCCTCCTCGCGACAGAGACGAGGCGGGTGTCGTCGGTAGCGACCGGGCAGCAGGTCGGCGGGCGGGACTTCCGTGCGGGCATCGGTCAGCTGCCGCCATTGCGCGAAGCGCCGGATCATCTGAAAACGCCCGTTCAGCGTCGCGGGTGTGACGTGCGTGAAGTGCGTAGCCCAGCGGAGCATGAGGGCGGTCGTCACGGACGGCGCACCGTCCTGCTCGGCATAGGCGGCAAACGCGGTGAGCACTCGGCCGGCCTCCTCCAGCGTGACTCCGAGCTGTCGTCGGAGCGCGAGGTAATCATCGACGGCGCGACGAAGCGGGGTCATTGTCCACCGCCCGAGGGCCACGGCCGGGCGAGGAGACGCAAACGCGTGAGGTCGACCTTCGCGTAGATCTCCGTCGTCTGCGGATGCTGATGTCGCAGGACATCGCCGATGTCCGCGATGGACGCGCCGCGCCGGAGCAGCTCGGTCGCCAGCGAGTGCCGCAGGACGTGGGCGCCTTTCATGGGGGCCTTCACCCGCGCCCTAGTCAGCGCCACGCGGACAAGCGTGCTCACGGTGCTCGGATGTCCCAGGCCCCGATGCGGGGCTCGCGCCCGGACAAACACCCGACGGGTGGCACAGTGCGGTCGATCTCGCCGCAGGTAGGTCGCTAAAGCTTCGCCGACATCGCACGGCAGGGGCAATCGATTGCGGACCGATCCCTTGCCGCGGACGGTCAGCTCACCCGTGTGCCAATCGATGTCATCCAGCTCGAGCCGCACGACTTCACCGCCGCGCAATCCGAGTCGAGCCAGCAGCAGCAAGACGGCGTAATCGCGTCGGCCGACCGGCGTCGTCCGATCGCAGCCATGCAGCACACGCGTGACCTCCCCAGGCGGTAGATATTTCGGCACGTCCACCAGACGCCATCGCCGGACTGGGGGAATGGCGGCCGTCAAGTCGGAAGCGATGTCGCCCGCCTGCCAGAGAAACCGGAGAAAGGAGCGGAGCGTCGAGGCGTGGAGCTGCGCACTCGCCGGCGAGCGCGCTGGCGTCTGCGCGACGACATAGCGCGTGACGTCAGCGGCCGTCAGCACCCGTACGTCGATCGGACCGTCGCCGAAGCAGGCGTGGAGAAAGCGCCGAAGCACACACCGATGCCGAGGCCCCGTCACCGGTGACAGCCCCCGATCGTCTCGGAGGTAAGCTTCATACCGCGCCTGCAGCGCTTGCAGCGGTGTCGGATCGTGGCGGGGCGAAGCCGGGATGAGGCCCTCTTGCTCGAGGTGGTCGAAGAACAGCCGCAGTGTCGCCGCGGCCCCGCGATGTACGCGGCTGCGCGATGCGCGTCCACGCAGGAAAGCCGCCGCCGCGTCACGTGTCAGATCGGTTGCCGACAGCCCGCGGCGTTTGAGCCATCGCCCGAGTGCTGCCAGCGTCCAGAGCCGATCGCGGATGGAGGCTCGGGCATAGCCAAGCGCCGACAGCACCGCGGCGAATGAGTCGAGCTGCGCGCCGAGCGGTGACGCCCGCATGCGCTGCACCGCGGCGTCGTCCCTCAGAAAGTGATCCAGCATGTCCCCTCTCCCTTCTCGCCAAACCTGGCGCAGGAGAGGAGACTCTGATTATGCCGACCTCACAAGAGCCAACGGGCCATCCACCGCATGGAAGACCGCAGCCCTCGAACGTGGCATCGGCATAATCCGGCTGTCGGCATGATGTCGCTTATGCCGCGCGCGGCATAATCGGCATTCCTTCGCCACGCATCTGCTCGAGGACGGCTACGACATCCGGACGATTCAGGAGCTGCTGGGGCATCGTGACGTGAGCACGACGATCTACACGCACGTGCTGAATCAGGGTGGACGGGGCGTCCGGAGCCCCTTCGATCGACTCGGGCGGGGGCGGGGTGACCGGTGAGTGCTACGCAGCAACGCTTGCAGGCCGGTCCGTGTTATGCAGAACTGCATAAACCGTACGGCGCCGTTCTCGCGCCAGACCGGAAGTGCTGGCAGACAAAGGACGTTTGCCGTCGTTGCCCACCGACGGCGGTGGCGCTACACTGCGACCACGCTTGAACCGACTGACTAGGTAGTTCTGTCTACTACTAAATTTAGTGGCTCCTCCGAACAGCTCGGGCCATTCGACGACTCTCAGGCGTCTGATTCGGCGCGCGCCATCGCTCATCGTCGGCTGGCGTCCCTTAGGTCAACGGCATCCCTGTCGGCAACGTCGGCATCGCCGTAGCACTCGTCGGCGCGCGCCGGCCTCGGGCAATTCGCGCAACCGGATTGTTGGCCAACTTCTCAATCGCTGAGGAGGTCGCGTTTGACGGGCCGTATAACATCGCGATGGAGCCGTCGCCGCGGCGGGCCGCTCTCGCGCCCCGCCTACCGCTCGGTGTATCGTGACTCGCTCGGCGCGGCTCATCGCGAACGTTGGGCTGACAAACGCGACGACGAATGATCCCAGCGGCTATCGGGAACACTTGAGGCGATCCTTCCAGTAGCCTGGCTTCCGGCGGTCGTGGGCAATCGCGAGGATTCGAATAGTCGTGCCCGTTTCGAGATAGATGACGTGATACGGGAAGCGAGTCACGGCACGGCGACGAACCGGCGGGTCGAGCGGCATCCGCGGAACGAGTGTTCCGGCTCCGGGCAGTTCAAGGATGTGATCGATCGTGGCGTCAACGGCATCGAAGAACTCGATGCCGAGGTGCTCTCGGCGCTCCTCGAAGTATCGACCTGCGAGACGATACTCGACGTCCGCCTCGTCTTCAAAGCGAACGCGCGGGCTCACCGACGGCGCAATTCCTGCTCGGCGCGGCGGCGAACGTCCTCCCACGGAATACCGGTCGATTCACCCGCCAGAACGCGCCGAGCCCTCCGCTCGATCTCTGCAGCCCACGCCGCCTCGACTTCGTCGGGGTGCTCGCGCTCGGCGTCATCCAGGCTGGCCAGCAATTCAGCAGCAACATCCGCACGCTCATCGAGTGGGAGGCTGAGCGCCTCGCGCAGCAGTTCTCGGCCTCGTGACGTCATATCGCGATTGTACACCTGGCCACTGCAGCCCAACATCCGCTTGCAGCCGACGGCGGCCGGGGCGATCATGGGCCGCCGCGGCTGAAGCGGCGCGTTGGGCCGCGGATCCACGAGCCAACATGACGTCACCAAACGGGAAGTGCGAACCTGACTTCATGACCCAGGCAACCAAGAAGCTCCTGCGCCCTCGCGCTCGATGTCGGGTCGCGCGCGTCAGTCGCGCCCCGCGCGCGCGGATGCGCCGCCGTCGGGCAGCGTCAGCGCGATCGCCTGCGCCGCCCAGGCCGTGCCCGCCGCCGAAATCCACTGGTGGCGGTCGAAGGGAAAGCCGCTCTCGAAGTAGGGCTGCGTCGGAAACGATCGCGTCAGCACGAGCCACGATCCATCCGGGTACTGCGTCGTGAGGAGGAACCTGACGCCCTTTCGATAGACCTCCTCGCTCACACGCATGCCGGCCTCGTGCAGCGCCACCAGCGACAGCCCTGTCGCGTACGAGTCGGGATCGAGCTGGGAGAGCTGCGACCACCCCCCGCCGGCCTGCTGCTGCCGCACGACGTCCTGCCTCGCGGCGGCGACACCGGCGGCTGGCGCCTTGGTCCACACCAGCCCCATCAGCCGCATCGCCCGCTCTTCCGCGGTGGGGGCGTCGGCGGTCTCCAGCCATGTCCGCGCCTTTGCGAGCGCCCGGTCGAGCTCCGCCTGGCGGGCGGGAATCGGATAGCGCGTCAACCCGCGGACGGCCAGGACCGTATGGCTGACGGTGCTGAATTCAATGGGGGGCCGACTCTGGCCGTTCCCCGGCCAGCTTCCGTCGGGCATCTGCGTGGCCAGCGTCCAGTGGACGTGCGAGGCCGTGACTTTGTCGGCCGCATACCGTTCCGCCGCGAGCGCCGCCAGCCCGTAGCCGACGGTCAGCGCGACGCCCCCCGGGACGTTCTGCCGCCCCTGCATCGCGGGGCCCGCCGCGGGCCGCAACACCGCGAGCATGTCGTCGAGATTTCTGCGAACGAGGTCTTCCGGCACCGCGATGCCCTTCCGCCGCGCGAGCGCTGCCGCTTCGGCCGGCACCGTGTTGTGGTGGCACGTGTAGCAGCGGCGCTGCTCGAACATCGGCGGGGCGGCCTTCAGCAGCAGCGACACGCTCCGCGCAACCGACACGCGCGGGTCGTCGATGCCGTTGCCGCCCGGGGCGGCAATCGCACGCCCTCGCGGGCCGGTTCCACGCGTGGCGCCATGCTTCTCGAGCACGGCGATTCGTGCGCGATCGCCCCGATAGATCGCCCAATCCAGCGGCCGCTCGCCCTCGGTGGTCTCCGCATTCGGGTTCGCACCGCGCTCGAGCAGGAGCTGGAGCGTCTTCGGGCCGGCCACTTCCGATGCCGCCGCCCGCATCAACGGCGTGACGTCGTAGGCCCCGGCGCGGGCGTTGACGTCCGCGCCCCGGGCGATCCAGCGCTCGACCAGCTCGGGACTCTGCCAGTTCGTCGTGCCGGCCAGGGTGTCGGGCAGGATCCTGAGCCCCTGCGACATCAGGTACTCGACCAGGGCGGGGCGGGGCCGTCCGTAGACCGACCGCAGCGCCGCAGGGGGAACCTCCTCCTTCGGGTCGAAGCCGCGCTGGACGAGAAACCGCACGACGTCGACGTCCGCGCCCTGCATCGCCATCGCCAGCGCGGACAGCCCCGCGGCATCCGTCGCGCGGCGGTCGGCGCCGCGGTCGAGGAGCAGCGCCAGCACATCCACGCTGCCCGGATACCCGGCCGCAATCAGCAGCGGCGTGCGCCCGAGACCGGACGACCGCGCGTTGACGTTGGCGCCGCGATCGAGGAGCAGGCGTGCCTTCGCAAGATCGGGAAGCGCCCACATCAGCGCCGTCGCGCCGGCGGCGTCGGCCCGGTTCGGATCCGCGCCGCGCGTCAACAGCAGCTCGACGCCCGCCGCGTCCGCAAACAGGGTCGCAAGCATCAGCGCGGGCGTGCCCTCGGCATCGGTGACGTTGGGGCTGACCCCTGCGTCGAGCGCTCGCGCCATCGCGACGGCATCGCCCCGCTGGATCGCCTGCAGAAAGGGCTCCCGCGCGTCAGTCGTCTGCGCGGAAAGCGACACGGCCACGAGCGCGCCGGCGCCAAGCAGTCCCCACACCTTCATCGCTCCTCCTTGGCCGGCCTGCCACCGGCCTGGGATGAACGGGAGTGCTGCGATTCTACCGATCAATGCGCGCCGAACACCAGCGGCGGCCGCCGCGCTACGGGCCGCTCGCGCCGCGACCGCGCGGTGTGACGGGCGGCGCCAGCGGCGGCGCGGTCTGGCAGGGCGTCGGGTTCCACGCCGACGGATCGGCTTCGCGCCTGAACGAGGAGCTCGTGATGAACGGCTGCGTGAGGTACCGCGGATCCTCGACGATGGCCGTCACCGTGAAATAGACGTTGCCGTTCGGCTCATCGTGCCGGTGGAAGGCCTCGGTCACGACGGCATCCTCGCTGTAGGGCACGCCGTTCTTCCGGAGGTATCCCCCGCGCATGTGCCGCGTGATCACGCGGAGGCTGCCGCCCATGAGCGCGCCGCGGCCGCCGAACCCCAGCCCGCGCGATTGCGGCTGCCGGAACCACTGCGCGCTCGAGACGCCCTGCCAGGTACGAAGGCCCGGCGGTACGGGCGGCAGCGGCAACGCACCCGACGGCGTGGGCGCGAGGAAGCGAAACAGCCTGGTCTGCTGGCCCGCGTCGGTCTCCAGCTTCAGCGTGGCCTCGTCCTGCCACGAGATGCGCACCCGCGTCGGCACCCGCATGATGGCGGCGGCACCGAACGCCCGGCACTGGTTGCCCGTCTTGTTGTCCGCCTCCAGATCCCAGGCATCGGCGACCTTGCGCCCCTCGGCGTTGAGCGGCACGCTCGCATAATCGCCCTTCGGCGGCGTGACCATCCGCCACCGCCAGTCCTCGGTGACGATCGACACCCACGGACCCGTGAGATCGACC
>Ga0194128_10010880_pt1 | contig 10695 bp, 14 predicted proteins | sample TA2KigCa65mmetaG_FD_148650 | JGI IMG/M metagenome (GOLD analysis project Ga0194128, IMG submission 148650) | Freshwater microbial communities from Lake Tanganyika, Tanzania - TA2015037 Kigoma Deep Cast 65m | ecosystem: Environmental > Aquatic > Freshwater > Lake | place: Tanzania: Lake...
CCCGGGTTGTTCTTGCGGTCGGCCTTCATCTGCTCGAACTTCGTCTTCTGCTCGGGGGTCAGCACGCTCTGGAATTTCGCGCGAGACGCCTCGCGCTCGGCCTTGCGCTGTTGCTGGTAATTCTGGGCAATCGGCTTGAGCTTCGCCTGTTGATCAGCGGTCAGGTTCAGCTTCTGGGCGAGGCGCTCGAAGCGCTTCGCCCCCTTGCCGGGTCCCTGCGCGGACTCGGCGAACACGGCGCTGGCCGCAACGGTGAGGACGAGCATCAACGCGGCGAATATCTGGAAAGCCTTTTTCATCTTGGTCGCTCCTTGTAGAGTGATTGGTCGGAGTCCGCATCCGCCTCGCTTGTCTCGAGTGCGTCCTCCGCAATTCCGAGTATAGGGAGCCGGACTGAAGAAACTCCGCGGCATTTCTAAAGGGATTTTAAAGTGATGGTCACCGCGCTGCCCTGCCCTTCCACGCTGTCGAGGCGGACCTGACCGCCGTGGCTTTTCACGATGGCGCGCACGATGGCCAGTCCCAATCCGCTGCCTCCGGTCCCCCGCGTGCGCGAGGGGTCCGAGCGGTAGAAGCGGTCGAACACCCGGGGAAGGTCGGCGGCGGGGATGCCAATCCCCGTGTCCTCGACGCGCACCACGACGTCAGCGCCCTCACGGCGACAGCGCAGGCGGATGGTGCCCCCGGCGGGCGTGTATTTCAAGGCGTTGTCCGCCAGATTGCGGACGGCGCGGTGCAGCGCGTCGGTGTCGCCGAGGACCATCATCGGGCCGGGACTGTCGACCTCAAGCCGATGGTCGCCCACCTGCAATTCTCCGGCCACCTCCCGCACCAGCGACGCAACGTCCACCGGCGCCCGGGCCTGGTTGGCTTCCGGCGCCTCCGCGCCCGACAGCGTGAGCAGGTCGCCGACCAGCCCGCCCATGCGATCCACCTCCCTTTCGATGGTGGCCACCGCGCGCTTGGAGTCGGCGGCGCCGCTGCGCAGCAGCTCGGCCATCCCTCCGATGGCGGTGAGCGGCGTCTTCAGCTCGTGCGAGGCGTCCGCCACGAAGCGGCGCTGCGCCTCGAACGAGGCCTGCACGCGCCCCGCCATCTCGTCGAACGCGCGGGCCACGTCGTGGATCTCGTTGGTGCCGCCGCCCAGGCCGGTGCGCGCGCCCAGATCCCCGCGCGCGACGCGGCCGGCCACGTCGGCGAGGCGCTCCAGCGGAGAGGCCAGCAGCCGCGACAAGAGGATGCTCGCGACAATCACAAAGCCGACCGCGACCAATCCCCCGAAGACCAGGATGCCGTTGAGCGCGTTCAACAGGTCGTCGGCCTGGTTCCACGATGAGGCAAGCTGCGCGAAGCCGAGCAACTGACCGTCGCGCTCGATGGGCACCAGCACGACCTGCCAGCGATCGTCGCCTGCGGACTCAAGCCAGGTGCGATGGCTGCGATGGCCGGCCTTGAGCAGGGCGTCCACCTGCGCGGTATCCAACGGCGGCCCATCCTCCGGACCCGCGCTGGCAATCTGCCCGCCCAGCGGATTGAGGACGCGCACCGCCACGCTCCCCGACGAGAGCCGCATGGCGAAGCGCTGGGCGCGCTCTTGCAGGGCCGGGACGCGCATGATCAGGGGACGGTCCGGCGGCCTGGAACCGCGCCGCATGGGACGGCCTCCCCCGTGCGCCTGGGCCAGCAAGCGGGTTTCTCCGTCGCGCCACAGGTAGCGGTGCACTTCCCAGCGGACGCCGGCGCCCAGCACGGTCAGGGTGAGGGCAAACAGGCCCGCGTAGCAGGCCACCAGCATCCATCGAATCGGGAGCTTCACCATCGCCCCGATCCTAACATGCGGGCGACGGAGATCGCCTGAAGAGTTTCTAAAGAAGTGCTTATTGCTTTACAGTCGAAAACCGTGGTATGGTGTATACAGCATGCGGCGCAAGCAAATCTACATCGACGAACAGGACGAACAACGGTTGAAGGCGATGGCCCGCCAGCGGGGCCGCAGTGAGGCATCCTTGATCCGTGAAGCCGTGCGGCGTTTCGTGAGCGATGAAACTCCCCCACCGTCCGAGGAGGGTGACCCGCTTCTCCAGTTGATCGGGATCGCCGACGGACGTACCGATGCCGCTGAGCACCACGACCGATATCTGTACGGCAGCGATCGTTGAAGGTTTTTGTCGACACCGGTGCCTGGATAGCAACCGCAATTCGGACTGACAGCCTCCATCAGGCCGCCGCTCGAGCGATGCGCCAACTTGCAGCATCTCGCACGCCTCTTTTGACAACAGACTATGTTCTATCCGAGACGCTTACCCGACTGCGCTACGATGCAGGTCATCAAAAGGCCGCATCGTTCCTGCAATACCTGGACCGGGCGATTAGTACGGGTACTGTCGCGCTCGTGCGAGTAGACGACGTTGCGTTTGCAGAAGCTCGCCGGATATTTCTCGGCGATGAGGATCAGGATTTTTCGTTCGTGGATTGCACAAGTTTCGCCGTCGCGCAGAAACAAAAGATTGAGAAAGCGTTCGCGTTCGACCACCACTTTGCGACCATGGGCTTTACCTTGATCCCTGGCTCCTGAGGCCTTCCCCCCCCAGCATGTACCCCACGCCGCGGACCGTGCGGATCAGGGTGCGGTCTCGGTCGGCGATCTTGGCGCGCAGCGCGCTCACGTGGACTTCCACAACGTTGGTGTCGCCGGTGAAGTCGAAGCCCCACAGGCGGTTGAGGATCTGCTCGCGGGTGAATACCTGCCGCGGGCGCTGCATCAGCAGCTCCAGCAGCTCGTACTCGCGCACCGTGAGCTCCACCGCGCGGCCGCCGCGGGTCACCACTCGCGAGGCGCGATCGAGGGTGAGGTCGCCGAAAGCGAGCACGTTGCCGGTGTCGGATCCCGCCCGCCGCAGCAGCGCCCGCACGCGGGCCAGCAATTCCTTGAACTTGAAGGGCTTGGCGAGATAGTCGTCGGCCCCGCTCTCCAGGCCGAGCACCTTGTCGTCGGTCTCGCCGCGCGCGGTCAGCATGATGACGGGCACCTTGCTGATCGCGCGGATGCGGCGGCACACCTCGATGCCGTCCAGGTCGGGGAGCATCACGTCGAGGACGATCAGCGCGGGCGACTCGTCACGGAAGCGATCCAGGGCGGCGCGGCCGGAGTCGGCCCAGGTCACCTCGAAACCTTCGTACCGCAGGCCCATGCTGACGAACTCGACGATGGACTCCTCGTCGTCAACTACCAGGATCCGGGTCTTCATGCGTCAAGCGCGGGCCCCTGCCCGCGCGGCAAGTCAATGGAAACAGGCTGCCCAGCGGGCCGTTCAAGGTGGGGAGGCGTCGGCTGTGGCGACCCCTGCTCGAGCACGAAGTGATCGCGGTGCACGACCTCGTCGTGGCCCTTGAAACCGAGCACCCCTTCGAACTGCTCGGTGGGCAGGCCCTTGATGCGGGCCACCTGCTCGGACGAATAATTGGCGAGGCCCTGGCCGATCTTGTCCCCGTCCGGCCCCTCCACGCGAACCAGGTCGCCGACCTCGAAGCGGCCCTGCACGTCGACAATCCCCGCCGCCAGCAGGCTGCGGCCCTTGCGCTTCACGGCTTCGGAGGCGCCCGCGTCGACCCGCAGCGTGCCGGCGACCTTGCCGCCGTACGCGATCCAGCGGCGGCGCCCGCGCACGCGGCGCTGGCCGGGGATGAACACGGTACCGATCTCCTCGCCATCCATCAGCCGCAGGAGCACGTTCGGCTCGCGGCCCGGCACGATCGCCATGTGCGCGCCGTACCCGGTGGCGATGCGCGCGGCCTGGATCTTGGTCATCATGCCGCCGGTCCCGTGGCGCGTCTTGGAGCCGTGCACCAGGGCCTCGAGCGCTTCGTCGATGTGGTGCACCTCGCGCACGATCTCCGCGCCCGGGGCACCCGGCACGCCGCGCCACAATCCCTCGGTGCTGGTCAGGTTTACCACCACGTCGGCGTCCACCACGTTGCCCACCAGCGAGGCGAGGTTGTCGTTGTCGCCGATCTTGATCTCCTCAGTGGCGACGGAGTCGTTCTCGTTCACCACCGGAAGAATTCCCCGACGCTGCAGCGCCGACAACACGTGGCGCGCGTTGAGAAAGCGCTCGTGGCTCTCCAGGTCCTGGCGGGTGAGCAGCACCTGGGCCACGCGCACGTCGAGCAGGCCGAAGATGTTCTGCCACGCGTTCATGATGGCCACCTGCCCGACGGCGGCCAGGGCCTGCTTTTCGGCCAGCGACACCGGGGCGTACTCGTCAAGCACCGCGCGCCCCATGCCGACGGCCCCGGAAGTCACCAGAACAAGCCGACAGCCGCGCTGTCGCAGCGCGGCCATCTGCTGGGCCAGGGCCAGGAGGGTGGGCCCGTCAAGTCGGCCGTCGTCCCGCATGCACAGCCCGGTGCCGACTTTCACCACCAGGCTGCGCAGCGCGCCGAGCTGCCTCACTCCGGCTGACGGGCCTCCTTACGCACCTTGCGCTGCTGGTAGAAGATCGCGTAGCGGAAGATGGTCTCGCGATCCGTGTTGCTAATATCCTCGAACTCGATCTGGGTGAGCGCCTTGCGGTCATTGGGGATCTTCTGCGAATGCGCCACGCGGCCTTGCGTCTTGATGGCGGAGGAGCCGGGGATCTCCAGCTCGATGTGAAGGGAGGTGCCCGGCGGAATCGGCAGGTTGGTGAGAATGTCGATCCCCTTCGCGTTGATGGCTTTGGTGGTGGCGGTCTGCAAGTGCGCCGTGCTCATGGCGCGATACTCGACCGGGATGGGGATCTCCAGGGTGAAGTCGTCCGTGTGAATGGGCGTCTTCTCTTCTTTGAGGTCGGTCGCAAGGGCAAGGTCCATCTCGCGCTCCTTGCGATCCATGATGCGGGAGCTGAACTGGTAGACCATATCCCCGTCCATGTAGGTGACGGTGACCGGGTCGCCCACATTGACGCCGATCTGAATCTTGTTTTGCGTCGGGATCTGCACGACGATACGCTTGCGATCGAGTTGCAGGACGCGGGTGAAGTAGTTCTCGACGTTTTCCCCGTCCACGAACTCGAGCTCGAGCTCTTGCTTGGGCTCGAGCTTGAGCCTCGGCTTCTTCTTCCCGAATAGACCAAACATGGTAGCCTCCCTCTTTTTGGGACGGCGTAGTTTATTCGGACTTCGCAACAATTCCTCCCCCCGCATCAGAAGGCGCGTTCTCGCTCAGGACCCGAAAGAAGGGATTGTCGTGCGGGCGTCGAACCACGGCCCTCGCATTTTTTGGCTGGGCGGAACCATCGACCGCAAGCCAGGCGTCGAAAGCCCAGTGGAGGTACACATCCCCGAATGGCCACCTACAAAGAAGCCTACCTGCGCGAGTTCCTGGACGACTTCAAGTTTCTCGATCCCGAGTGCCACGACGTCCGGACCCGTGAAATCAACATGCGCACCAAGCGCTGCAACCGCTGCCAGGGATTCAGCGAGTGCAAGACGCACCCCCACTTCTGGCTGGAAGGCATCTCGGTCCGCATGGCTGAGAACGAGAAGATGGAAGAAGTCCCCGATCTGCCCCCCTATCAGGATCTGACCGCCGAAGTTCCGGAGGCGGAGGCGCCCGTCTAGATGCGCTCCCTGATGTCCGCAACGATGGTGCTGCTGCTGCTGGCTGTGGGCTGCGGCAAGGGCACCCCGGGCCCGGCCGCGGTGCAAACCGCGGCCCCCACGGCGGCCGCAGCCACCTATGCGCAACTGACGGCGGCCCTGGAGGCCGGCAAGCCAGTGATGGTCGAGCTCGGCGCCCCCTGGTGAGGGGCGTGCAAATCGATGCAGCCCGTCGTGCACGGGCTCGAAAAAGACTGGGCCAGCAAGGTCACCTTCCTCAACTTCAACACCGACACTGACGACGGCGGAAAGCTCGCCCAGGAGTTTGGCGTGCAGAGCATTCCGTATTTCGTCTTCTACAAGAACAAGAAGGTGGCCGACACCATCACCGGCGGCACCTCCGCCGGTGAATTGGAGAAGCGGCTCAAGGAGATCACGGCGCCGTAAGAAAAAAGCCCTCGCCGGTAACAGCGGGGGCTTTTCTCTTTGCGGCGGGCGCGGCGGCTACAGCAGCCAGTCGCCCTTCGTCATCACGAGGCGCAGTTTGCGGAGGGCGTCCTCTTCCTTCTGTCGGATGCGCTCCTTGCTGATGCCGAACTCGTCGCTGATCTCTTGCAGCGTGCGGATGTTGCCGTCGATCAGGCCGAAGCGGAAGGCCAGAATCTTGCGCTCGCGCTCGTTGAGGTGCTGCAGCAGGCGGGCCATCTCGACGCGCATCACGGGAGCGTCCGGCGTCTGCGCCGCGGCAACGAGGTCGCCGATGCAGGTGTCCTCTTCGCCCAGCGGCGTCTCCAGGGACACCGGTTCCTGGGCCACCGCGAGAATCTCCCTGAGGCGCACGGTGGAGGCGTTCTCAAGCTCCCCGATTTTCTCCACAACGCGCGGATCGTCCTGATTCAACTCGGACTTCAGGCTCTTGGAGAGCTTGCGGCGCACATTGTCCCCGCACACCGGGAACAGCACCTTGCTGACGCTGTCGAGTCCGGGCGGCCTGCCGTGCTCTTGCAGATGCTTGACCTGCAGCTGGATGAACTTCTGGAACGCCTCGGCGATGTGCACCGGCAGGCGGATCATGCGTCCCTGGTTGGCGATGGAGCGGATGATCGACTGGCGGATCCACCACGTGGCATAGGTCGCAAAACGACATCCGCGGGTGTGGTCGAACTTCTCGACCGCTTCCATCAGGCCGATGTTGCCTTCCTGAATCAGGTCCTGGAAGGTCAGGCCCAGGCCCATGAACTTCTTGGCGATGCTGATCACCAGCCGCAGGTTGGCTTCAATCAGCGCGCGACGGGCGGCGTTCTCGCCCTTCTTGATGCGCTTGGCCAGCTCGCGCTCTTCCTCGGCGGTGAGCAGTTGGATCTTGTAGACTTCCTGGAGGTACGCCGTGAGGCTGTTGATGTCCAGGAAATTGATCGGCTCGCTGGGCGCGCTGGCCGGCTTGCGTCTGCGCCGACCCACGGCACGGGGCTTCGCGGGGGCAACCGCTTTCTCGGCCGGAGCCGCACTCTTGGTCTTCCAACGTGTACATTGAACGACTTTACCCGCGATCCTGGAAGCCTGGTTGGGATCTTCAGGATCGTACTGTACGTCCTCGAGCGCCAGCATTCAGCAAGTCACCTCGTGTTGAGTGTTGCGATCGAGGGGGCCACCACCTGACTCTTCCCCTCGTAAATGGGCCATCGGGGTCTCTCACTCGGGCCATGGTACTACAGGGGGGTTGGGTGCGCCTCAACCGGTGGTATGATTTTGAATCCGCGGATCCCGGCCCCAGGCCGGGATGCTAGCTTTTTACCGTCTCGCGAGTGCGCAACTTGAGCGGCTTGCGGCCGCCGCCGGAGAAGAATGCCTCCAGCGAGGCCGCCACCGGGCGGGCCCGCTCAAGCATCGTCATGTGGCGGCTGAAGAGAAACACCTCCAGGCGCGCATCCTTCAGCGACGACGCGATGCGCATGGCGTGCGCCGGCGGCGCCACGGCGTCCCACTTGCCGGTGGTGACCAGGGTGGGGCAGTCGATGCGCGGATACAGTTCCCAGCACTCCCACTCGGCCAGCGCCTGCACCATGAACAGGCGTGTGACGTGCGGGGGCGCGGAAACGAGCACGGGCATGGCGCGATGTACCGCGTTCAGCACCGGCGCGGGAAGCGAGGCGGCGGTGCGGGGCAGGACGCCCAGGTGGCGCAGGTTGCCGGTGGTGTTCATCAGCACCAGCTTCTTGACGCGCTCCGGGAAGCGCACGGCCAGCAGGGTGGCAATGTAGCCGCCGAACGAGTGCCCCACCAGGTAGAACTCGTGGAGGCCCATGGTTTCCAGCCAGGAGACCATGTCGTCCATGAAGTCGCCGGTCTTGTAAGAAGTGGCCGGCTTGTCGCTCTTGCCGTGGCCCCGCATGTCCACGCACAGCACGCGGTGAAGGCCGGCCAGGCGCTCGGCCTGCGCCTCCCACTGCACCGCGCACCCACTCGCGCCATGCAGGAAGACAATGGGGATGCCTTCCCCGGACAGGTCGATGTAAGAGAGCGTTATCCCTTCGCTGCCGACGACGACTTCCTTGCGATGCACCGACAGGCGACCATCGGGATTGCGATAGTTGAACAGTGGAAGCGCTTCCAATCTCTCGATCCTGGGTCTCGATCCTGGGTTCAATCCTACCAGAGGGCGGCCGCGCCTGTAAACATGTCTTTCGACCTATCGGCGGCTTGTTCGCATCGGCACGCGATAGGCTTTCATTAAGAGCAGGGCCCGCAGACCCGCGCCACGAAAGGCCGCCGACCCTCGAAGGAATCCCCGTGCACGCTCGCGTTTTTGTGATTCTTGCCGTCCTCGTCCTGGCCGGGCTGTCCACCGGCTGCGGCACTGGAAATACCGACGGGGGGACCTTCCCCAACGCGGCAACCCTGGTCCAGGTGCTCATCACGCCCTCCAACGCCACGGTGCAGAGCCCGGGGACCGTGCAGTTCGCGGCCACCGCGGTCTACTCCGACGGCACAAGCGCGCCGGCCGTGTTCACCGCGGTCACCTGGTCCTCGTCGTCCACTTCGGTGGCCACGATCAGTTCGAATGGTCTCGCGACCGGCGGAAGCGTCCCCGTCGTGCCCACCTTCTCCACGGTCATCAGCGCCACGTACCTCGGCGTTACGGGGATTACGAACTTGACAGTCACGCCCGCGACCGGGACCGTCCAGGAATTCTCCAACGGCATCACCACGGGCGCGCAGCCGGGCGGCATTGCCAGGGGCGACGACGGCAACCTGTGGTTCACCGATTTCACCGGCAACCGGGTGGGCTTCATCACGACCGCCGGGGCCGTCACCCTGTTCTCCAGCGGGATCACGGCGGGCGCCAACCCGGCTGGAATTGCCGCCGGCTCGGACGGGAACCTGTGGTTCACCGAGTTCACCGGCAACCGCATCGGCCGAATCACCACCGCGGGCGTGGTGACCGAGTTTTCCACGGGAATCACGGCCGGGTCGCAGCCCAGCGGGATCACCTCCGGGCCGGACGGCAACCTCTGGTTCACGGAGAGCGCGGGCAATCGGATCGGAGTGATCGTGCCCTGACGCGGCCCTAACGCACCCCCCGCTAGACTGAGGGCACCTCAAGGGAGAGCCTCAGTCAATGCGCTGCCTGCTTCTGCTCCTCATCGTCGTCACCGCCCGCCCGGCCTTCGCGGACGCGCCCACCGCGCTGCCCGAGCCGCTCATGTTCCGCGCCAGGAACGCGGACGGAATGGCCGCGATCTTCCGCGAGGGGTCGCAGGACCGTCCCGCCATGGTGCTGGTGACTCCGGCCAGCTTTTCAGCCGGCGCGCTGAGCGTGTCCCCGGCCTTCCGCGTGACAGTTCACCGCGGGCACGACGATGCGCCTGGAGCTTGCGCGGCAGGGGTTGACGCTGAGCCACGTGTCACTGTTGGGGAAAGGCGGCGGAGTGTTTGGAAGCGGATGGTTTTTGAGGTGCTCACCCACCGGCAGGTGCCCCCGAACGACGGCGGCATCAGCCTGGGGCAGGCGGCCAACGCGGGAAATTATTGAACATGGAGAATCAAAATGCACCGCACGTGGGCATGGTGGTATCCGGCCGCAACCGCGTCATTATGGACGACGGCCGCACATTCGATCTGCAGGCCGGAGATTTATTCGACATCGGCCCGGGGCACGACAGCATCGTCCTCGGCGAGGAGCCCTACGTGTCGCTGCACTTCGTGGGGACGGAGCAGTACGCGAAACACGGCGAGTGATTGAAGATCACGCGCCCGGTTGCCGGTTATCGCCTGGCGGAACAAATCGCTCGCACGGCGGCCTGCAGCGTGTCGAGCTCCGCGGCCTGGTACCGCGCCTTGCCATGCGTGAGGGTCTGCGGCAGCCACTTCAAGGGCACCACGCGCACCGTACCGGCGGTGATCGGTGATGCCACGACAAACGCACGTGTGAAGCACACGATGGGCGTTACAAAACCGGTGTGGCCCGCATCAGCCAACTCCGCCTTGAGCCACATGCACTCGCCCTTTGCCTGCTTGAGAAAGTCCTTTTCAAGCGGTCGATTGTTCCGCAACAACTTCTGCCCGTCAAAGGAAATCCGTCCTGCATGCGACTTTGTCTCGATCGTGAAAACGCCGGTCGGTCCCACGGCGACGTGGTCAATGTTCCACCCCTCGACCTCGACGTCGTGGAAAACGGCCCATCCACGAGATTCCAGATCCGCGAGACAGCGCCCGACCCTTTCCTCGCCACGCGCGCCAGCTCCCCAGGTGCGGTCAAGGCGCCGGGAGATGAGGTCCGAAGCCTTGACGACAATGAGAATGCCCGCGAAGGCCACCCAGAAGATGAGCGGATTGGACCTGCTCAGTCCACTCTGGTAAAGCATGACCAGGGCCACTATTCCAGCCAGCATGCTCAGCAGAAGCGGCATGCCTCTGCGAAGATACGTCCTGCGCGTCGAGGCCCCGGCAGGTCGACCAGGCTTGCTGCTCACCTGCGTTCTCAATTCGGAGGCGGAATTTTGTTGCGGCCAACGATTGCTCGCTGCAACTCAAACACGGTCATGCTCAACACCGTGGCGAGGCGCTTCATCGAGACCAGGTCGAGCTCGTTGTTGTGCGTGTAGTTCACGGTTA
>Ga0194128_10010884_pt1 | contig 10692 bp, 10 predicted proteins | sample TA2KigCa65mmetaG_FD_148650 | JGI IMG/M metagenome (GOLD analysis project Ga0194128, IMG submission 148650) | Freshwater microbial communities from Lake Tanganyika, Tanzania - TA2015037 Kigoma Deep Cast 65m | ecosystem: Environmental > Aquatic > Freshwater > Lake | place: Tanzania: Lake...
TTCTCCTTCGTCGCCAACTACCTCAAAGCCGGCGAATACAAACAGGTCGCGCTCATCCAGCTCATGGGCGCGCCCTACGGACGCATCGTAGTCTTGCATCTGGCCATCATCGTCGGCGCGTTCGTCAGTCTCGCCCTCGGTTCCGGGGCCGGGATTCTGCTCGTGCTCATTGCCGGCAAAATCATCCTCGACCTTGCGCTGCACCTCAAAGAACGCGAGCGCGGCGCCATCAACCTGTTCCCACGAAGAACACCAAGGTTGTAAAGGGGTCAGTTCTTGATATTGCTGTATGAGGCGTAGCCGGCGAAACTCGCGACGCCGTGGCGCTCCTTTATCCGACCGCCGAGGAAGCCCGCATCACCTGCGCCATCGTGGACGCCGCCGTGCGCGTGTGCGACGTGAATCGGGCGGGCGAGGGCGCGGCACCACACTGGATTTGCGAGATGCCGGCGGGCGGCTTACTGTCGGCGCGTTTGCCATGAACGAAGTCACTACCCGCATCGAATCCGCGCTCGGCGAACCCGCGCGCCATCTGGACACGGCCGCGCTGGAAGCCGGCTTGCGCGCGCTGCCGGCGGCGCCGAAGGAAGCCGGGCGGCTCACGGGCATTGTGCGCCGACCGACGAAGGACGCGCGCGAAGTCCTCGCCAGCGCGCACGTTTCGCCGGAGGCGGGGCTGCCTGGCGACGCTTGGGCGGGACGATCAACGCCCGATCCCGCCGCGCAGCTGGCCGTGATGCAGACGGGCGTCGCCGAACTGGTCGCCAACGGCCAGTCGCTCGCGCTGTTTGGTGACAATCTCTTCGTGGACCTCGATCTCTCCGTGGCGAACCTGCCGGTCGGGTCGCGGTTGCGCGTGGGCGGGGCGGTGGTCGAAGTGACCCCGATGCCGCACGACGGCTGCCACAAGTTCAACGCGCGCTTCGGCGCGGACGCGCTGAGGTTCGTGAACATGAAACCGACCCGGCACCTTAACCTTCGCGGCATCTACTGGCGCGTCATTGAGGCGGGCGACATCGAGGTCGGTTCGCCGGTGGAGGTGCTCTCGCGGCCGGCGATGGATTGAGGGTCGGATCGGGAGTGGTGTCGCAGCATCTCGATCACACGTTGCGTTGCGTTGCGGGCTTCTTGATCGCCGAGCGCTTGCTGAGGTGTCTGAGCGCGTCCTTGCCGATCCAACGGGACGTGGCGTTGTGGGAAGCGGCGAGCCGGCGCGAGAGGGCGCAGGCGGCGGCGTGGAGCGCGGGGCTGCGCCGGCCGGTTGCGCGCAGCGCCCAGTTCACGGCCTTCTTCATGAAGTTGCGCTCGTCGGTCGCGGCGCCAGCGGTCCATTTCCGCGGGTGTGAGCCGGTCGGCTTCGGCGACGAAGGGCGCGGGCAGCCGGGCGTCAGGATAGCCGGTGTCCCAGAGCGCGAGTGCGATGTCGTGGTTGGAGCCGATTTCCTTCGCGATCTGGTGGATCACGTTCATCGGCACGCTCGCGGCGGTGTCGGCGGGGATGCCGAGGCGGGCCATGCCTTCGCGCACACGGGCGGTGCCGCGCGCTCACTTCCGCACGAACAGCCACACGTAGCCGGTGCGTTCCTCGTTCATGAAGGAAGCGCGCTCCTGATAGAGCTTCTGGTAGCGTTCCATCGCGGCGCGATTGGAGCCGGAGCTGGAGTTGCCGAGGTCGCGCTGGACGTCCTCCATGGCTGCCTTCCACTTCGCTTGGCGCTTGGCGAAGTCTTCCTTGCTCACGCCTTTCGCCGGTGAAATCAGCGTGACGTTGTCGCCGACGAGAATGTCGAGCGTTCCGTCGCCGTTCACGTCCTCGACCCAGATGCGCATGGAGGACGATGGCGCGGCGATGTCCTTTTCATCCAGAAACTCGCCGGTCGCGACCGGGGTGTTCGCGGCGATGACCGTCTTGAATGGCTTCAAGACCGGCGTCTTGCCCTTGCCTGCGGTGTTTTCGGCCCACTGCACGCCTCCGCTGTCGGAGCCGCTGAGCAGGTCGAGGTCGCCGTCGCCATCCCAATCCACGATGAACGGGTCGCCGTGGTGGCCGGGCACTTTGAGTGGTTTGCGGCCGGACGTGATGCGTTGCGATGCGGGCTGAAACTTTCCGCCGCCTTCGCCGAGGAACAAATACAAGCTGCCGGAAAACGTGCCGACCACGAGGTCGAGCTTGGCGTCGCCATTCCAGTCCACGGCGAACGGCCGCGTGCAGATGCTCTCGACCACGTCTTTCTCGCCCTGCGATGGGATGATGAGCGGCTTGCCGTCGGTGCCGTTGAGCACCGAGGCGCGCTTGAACGTGCCGCCTTTCTGTCCCCAAAGCACTTGGAACAGTCCGGCCATGGGCTGTTCGTTGCGCGAGTAGGAGCCGGAAAGGATGTCGCCGAAGCCGTCGCCGTTGAGGTCCACAAACTGTGGAGTCGAGCTCGTGCATCACCACACGCCGGGCACCTCGGCCACGTCGCCCTGCGCCTTGAGCCATTCGCCCGCGGCGAAGCGCCCGCCGCCAAGCCCCTTATAAACCTTGATCTTCCCCTTGTTGAACTGTCCGACGAGCAAGTCCTTCGTGCCGTCGCCATCGAGGTCCGCCAGCGCGGGACAAGCCCAGCCGGGACTCTCGACGCGCGCGTAGGCGTCGCCGCCCTTGATGCGCACCGGCGGCTCAAACCGGAAGTCGGCAGCGGTGGCGCCCGAGACGGCGGCGGCGAGCGCGAAGAGACAGAGTGGTTTCATGAGGTGAGCGGGTTGGATGGTTGCGGTCGTTGGCGCGAGCACGAGGCCCGTGGGTTGGGCGAGTTCTATTCGTTCGCTGCGCAATCTCAAGCGGATTCTTTCCAGAATGCGCTCGACCCAATTGCGCGCGCCGGGGAACGGGGGCTGACCCGGTGAACGCCGCGTGCGGCGAAGGGTGCAAGATTTGCGCGTGCGATGTGCCTTCGATTGTGGCACGAATGGACCCGGTCACATGAAGCCCCGCGAACCGTTGACGCATCGGGTCGCTTGCGGTGTCGGCGTGCTGATGGGCGCGTTGACGATGAACGCCGCCGCCGCGCCACCCGCGGCCAGCGAAGCCGCCCTTCGCGCCGCCATCGAGAAGTCGCTGCCGCTGCTCACCGCGGGCGCGCGCGGCTCGATGGAGAAGCGCGAACGGTGCTTCACCTGTCACAATCAGGGGCTTCCCATCATGGCGCTGGCCACGGCGCAGTCGCGCGGGATCAAGATTGACGCGGAGGAACTCGCGAAGCAGGTCAGGTTCACGGCCGGCTTCCTCGAAAAAAACCGGACAAACTATCTCGCGGGCAAAGGCCAGGGTGGGCAGGCCGACACCGCGGGCTATGCGCTCTGGGCGCTTGAAAACGGCGGCTGGAAGCCGGACGCGACGACCGCCGCCGCCACCGAGTATCTGCTCCAGTGGCAGCGCGACCTCGATCATTGGAAGCCGCAGTCGCGCCGGCCGCCGACCGAGCAAAGCCTGTTCACCTCCACGCACGTTGCGCTGCGCGGATTGAAGACGTTCGGCACACCGCAGCAGCGCGAGCGCATCGACCGGCGCTTCGAGCAAGTGCGCGCGTGGTTGCGCAAGACCCAGGCCGACGACACGGAAGACCGCGTGTTCCGACTGCGCGCCCTGCGCGTCGCGGGCTCGCCCGAGGCTGACATCAAGCAGGCCGTGAAGGAACTGCTCGACACGCAGCGCGCCGATGGAGGATGGGAGCAACTTGCGGGCATGGACACCGACGCCTACGCCACAAGCTCGGCGCTCGTCGCCCTGCACCAAGCCGGCGGACTACCCACGGCGGACGCGGCATATCAGCGCGGGTTGCGCTACCTGCTCGACAAGCAACTCGCGGACGGTTCGTGGCTCGTCACTTCACGCAGCAAGCCGATTCAAACCTACTTCGAGTCCGGCTACCCGCACGGCACGAACCAGTTCATTTCCATCAGCGCCGCAGGCTGGGCCACGACTGCGCTCGCGCTCGCGTTTCCTTCCGCCACCAATGCCCGCGCCGCGAAGACGCCCGACGCGTCTCCGGCCGCGGCCGCGTGGGTCAAGTCGCCGAAGAACCCGATGCTGCGGCTCGGTCCGCCGGGCGCGTTCGACAGCCAGAACATCTTTGCGCCCGCCATGGCGAGGAGCGGCGGCAAGTTTCATTTCTTCTCCAGCGGCGATCCGTCCGGCCCGAGGCACGGCGGCGAACTTGTCCGCTACCAACTCGGCCTCGCCACGAAGCGCGGGCCGCTGGTGCCCGCCGGTTCAGGGCCGGCAGGCGCCGAGCCGGGTCACTGACGGACATTGCATCCGCGCCGCGCCGGGCTAGGATGTTCATCAATCAACACCCGGTTCCCGCAAACCGGACCCAAACCCGCTTATGCGCACCGCGCCCAAACTCCTGAGTAATGCCGCTCGCGGGACGATTCGGTTTGCCTCGCGCCCGTCGGCCGTGGTCCGGGCCATTGCCGTCGGTGGTATCGTGCTGTCGGGGTCCGGCGCCGAACCTCAAGCGCCCGGCGCTTCTCCTTCGAGACAGCCGCCCAGGATTCCGGTGCCGAACCAGTATTACCGCACCAACTCCGAGGTGCCGAACATGGTCCACACCACCAAGGGCCGCCGCGCGATTCTTCACAAGCTGAACGCCATCCGGTTCGACGAGGTGTTCTTCGACGGCGTGCCGCTGCCCGACGTGGTGAAATTCCTCAGCGACGAATCGCGCAAGCTCGACCCCGAGCGCAAGGGGCTCAACTTCCTCGTAAACTCCGTGATCCGCGACAGCCCGCGGCTTGGCGCGGCCGCGACCCCACCCGGCGGGGACCGCCAGCCGCCGCTCGATGCCGCCGGGAATCCCATCCCGGCTCCCGCGGCCGCGGCGCAGCCGGTGGACCTCGACACGGTGCTCATTCGCACGAGCCTGCCGGTGCGCGACGTGACGCTGGCGCAGTTGCTCGACATCCTTGTGAAGTGCGCCGACCAACCGGTGCGCGTGTCGGTGGAGGACTACGCGGTGATGTTTGTGGCGAACAACAGTGAGAACCCGCCGCTGTTCACGCGCGCGTTCCGCGTGGACCCGAACACGTTTGTGCAAGGACTGCAGGGCGTCACGTTTGTGCCGACGGCGTTCGTGCCACCGCCGGGACTCGGGGGCGGCGCGGGTGGAGCGGGCGGTGGGGGTGTTGGCGGTGGAATCGGTGGCGGCGGAGTTCCGCCCGGCGGCGCGGGTGGCGGCGGAGGCGGCGGCCTCGGCGGGTCCGGCGGCGGCTCCGGCGGCGGGCCGCAGTTGCAAAGCGTCACAGTGCGCACGTCGCAGACCAATGCCGCGGGCATTGTTCAGAACTTTTTCCAGAACGCCGGCGTGCGGAGTCTTGCGCGGACGAATTCCGGCGCGCGCGTCACGTTCGATTCCGCCACGGGCACGGTGGTCGTGCGCGCGCCGCAACGCGAGCTGGACGCCGCGCAGAGCGCCGTCGAACAGGTGAAACGCGGCGAACGGTCCATCAAGGTGCCCGCGCCTGCGGCCGCACCCGCGGTGACGCGCAGGCCGTAGCGGTCCCGGGCGGCGCTTCACGGGCAGCGCCCCGCGGCTTGCTTGTGTGTCGCGGGCTGATCTATGTTGGCGTCCATGCAGGACACATTCACGGGTCGTTCCCCCCAAGCGGGAGTCGCAGCCTCCTGTTTCGCCGCACTGGCGCTGAGTCTCTGTGGCTGCGGGGACAAGCCCGCGCCCGCGCTTCCACCGCCCGTCACACCGGTTTCCGCACCGCCCACGGCCAGACCACAGCAGCAAGGGGACGCGGGCGCGCCCCCCGTCGCCGTGCAGCCGCCTCAATCGCGCGAGGCCGCGCTCAAGGAAATCGAGCGCGACGCGGCGTCCGCCGACCCCGAGGTCTACCTCAAAACGCTCACGGACTTGTTGAACGGCTGGATGATGTCGCGGAACAGTTTCCCGACGAACCTCGACGTGTTCGTGAAGGAGAAGATGATCCGCAAGCTCCCGACGCCGCCGCCCGGCAAGCAACTCGCCGTGGATCGCAAGGCGATGAAGGTGATCCTGGTGGACAAGTGATCGGTGGCCGGCTTGCGCAACGTCCCCCCGCCGCCCTGCCACGACGCAACTCGGGGATCACTTCGCCGTTTTCAACTCGAACTTGGGATTGAGTTCCAGTTCGAAATCCCGGTAGCGCACTTCGAACGGGATCGCGCCGCTGTGCAACTGGAAGCCGATCACACCGCTCGCCGCGAACTGCGCATCATCCATGTCCACGCACAACTTGCCGTTGATCGCCGTGCGGACCTTTGAGCGGACCGCGAGCACTTCGTAGGTGTTCCAGTCGCCCGTCTTCACATGCGCCTCGCCACTGTCCCTCCAGAGCAGGCCGCGCGCGTGTTCTTCGTAGAGCTTGCCCCACCAGCCGGCGCCGACGTCGGCCTGGCAGCCCTTCATCAAGCCGTTCGGCAGCACCTCGCTCCGGAACTGGATGCCGCTGTTGCCCGTGTTCGGAACGAGTTTCACCTTCACCACGAGGCGGAAGTCGGACAGCAGGAGCTGGCTGCGGATGAACTCGTTTCGGCGCAGGCCGGCGCTCCTGCCGACGAGTTCGCCGTTCTCGACGCTCCACAACGCCGGGTCGCCGTCCCAGTAGCTAAGGTCCTTGGCGTTGAAGAACAGCGCGACCGTGTCGGCGGAGGCGAGCAGCGGCACTTGCGATTTGCCGCGAAGGTAGGCCGCAAGGTCGCGCACTTCGTCGTCGGTCATGTTCGCGAGCAAGCCGTCTGGCATCATCGAAAGTTCGCTCGTGGCCAGCGTGCGGATGTCCGCGCGCGGCAGCGTGAGCGTCTCGTTGGGCGTGACGACGGTGACCGACTGGCCGTCCTGCCGCGTGACGATGCCGGAGATTGAGCGGTCATCCTTCGTCTCGATGTTCGCAGTGCGGTAGTCGTTCGGGATTTCGGCGTTCGGGTCGAGGATGTTGTGCAGCAAGTAATCGAGGTCGGCGCGATTGGAGCCGGTGATGTCGGGGCCGACCTTGCCGCCGACGCCGTAGAGCGTATGGCACTGGCCGCACGTCTTGGTGTAAAGCAGCCGGCCGCGCGAGAGGTCGTCGGGCCGCGCGGGCTTTGATTCCAACAAGGCGCGGTAACGGGCTATCTCCCTTTTCTTGTCGTCGGGCGTGTCGCGGGTGAGGCCCCACAGTTTGCCGACCAACGCCGTGATGTCGTCCTGCTTGAGCCCGCGCAACTGCCGCACGAGGTCGGCCGGCAGGTCCTTCGCCGGGACCGCGCCGCCCGAAACCGCCGCGAGCAGCGCGCGGGCGGACGCGGCCCGCGACACGAGCGTGCCGAGCGCGTCGCGCTTTTCCGATGCGGAGAGCGAACCATAAATCGCAAGCACGGCGGCGGGCGTTTTCGCGTCGTCGTAAGATGCCAGCCCGCGCAACGCGGGCGCGCGCAGCGCGGGTTCCCCGAGCAACTGGTGCAGCGTGACTGCGAGCGCGGGATCCTTCGCGGCCAGCAACGACTCGAGCGCGGCGTTGCGTTGCGCGGGCGCCGCCGCCGTGTCCGCGAGTCGGGCGCGCAACGCCGTGAGCGCGGTCGCGCTGCCGAACGTGAGCGAAAGCGACTGCGCGAGTTCGCGCACCTGTGGGTTCGCGCTCTTGGCGAGCTTCGCGGAGACGTCGTCCCAGCCCGCGGGCATCTTCACGTTGCGGCGGCCCTTGAGCCCGTCGGTCATGCCCTTGAGGATGTCGAGCTGGAGTTGCGCGTCGTCGGCGGATTTGAGCACGGACACGAGCGCGTCGAGCGCGGCGTCCTGCGCGGCGGCGCGCGGCGCGAGTGCGAACGCGGCGGCGGCTAGAATCGCGAGGGTGAATCGGTGCATGGCGAGGGCAGACCCTTGCAGAAACTCCGGGGCGCGTCAAAAGCCGCGCGCCTCGTGGGCCCGCCTATTGACGCCGCTTGCCGGCGCGTGGATGATTCGACTGCAATCCATGAAGCCCCATCACTCCCGCCGCGACGCGCTCAAGCTCGGCACTTCTGCAGCAGTCGGCGCGATGTTCGCACCGCGGCTCGCGTTTGGCGCGGAGCAGGAGGCGGCCAGATTCGCGCGCGGTGCTGTCATCGGCGAAGCCACGGCGGCCAAGACCGGATTGGGCGCGCTCGCAGACGGCGGAAACGCCGCGGATGCCGCGGTCACTGCCGCGCTCGTGGCGTCCGTGTTCGCGCCGCACCAGTGCGGGCCGGGCGGCTACGGCGGCTGCATGGTTTACGCGCACGGGAAGTCCGGGGCCGTGACCGCACTCGACTTCAACACGGTCGCGCCCGCGGCCCTGCGCGCGGACATCTTCAAGCCCGACGGGGACGGGAAAGTGCGCGATCGCATCAACGAGTTCGGCTGGCTCGCGACCGGCGTGCCCGGGACACTCGCGGGACTCGAGGCCGCGTGGCGCAGGTTCGGACGGCTGCCGTTTGAGCGGGTGTTCAGCCCGGCGGCGGAACTGGCGGGGCGAGGGTTCGTGGTCAACGCAGGGTTCGCAGGTGCCGCGCGCGCGATGGCTGTCCAGCTCCGCAAAGACGCCGGTTCCGCGAAGCTGTTGCTGCCCGCCGGCGAACCGGTGAAGGCCGGGGACACGTTCCGAAACGAGGAACTCGCCGAGGTGTTGCGCGCGTGCATCGTGCGCCGGTCTGTTCGGGACTTCTACCGCGGCGACATCGCGTTGCGGATCGCGGAGGCGTTCGCGAAGCATGGCGGCTTGGTCACGGCGAAGGACCTCGCCGGCTTCGAGGCGCGCGAAGTGAAGCCGCTCGAAGTGTCGTGGCGCGGGGCAACCGTTCGCACCGCGCCCGTGGGCGCGGGCGGGCTGACGCCGTTGCAGGCGCTCGCGGTGCTGCGGGAGCTCGGCTGGGACACCCGCCCCGTGTCGAGCGAGCGCGCGTGGCTGCGGATCGAAACCCTTCGCGCGGCGTGGCGCGACCGGCTGCAATTGCTCGGCGACGTGCGCGGCATGGACGCGCTCGCCACGAAACTGCTTTCCGCCGGTGGCGCGCAGTTGACCGCTGCGCGAGTGCTCGAAGCCGTCCGTTCGGGGAAACCGATCACGGCGTCCGGCAGTTCGCGCGAGCACGGGGGCACGATCCACCTCAGCGCGGTGGACGAGGACGGCAACATGGCCGCGCTCACGCTCACGCACGGAAACAGCTTTGGCGCGTGCGTCACGGTGCCCGGGCTCGGCCTCACGCTTGGCCACGGAATGTCGCGGTTCGATCCGCAGCCCGGCCATCCGAACGCGCCCGGTCCGCGCAAGCGGCCGCTGCACAACATGTGCCCCACGGTGGTCTCGCGCGGCGGCCGCCCCGTGCTCGCGCTCGGCGGCGCCGGCGGGCGGCGCATCCCCAACTCGCTGCTCGATGTGTTGCTCAGTGCGATCGTGGACGGTGCATCGGTGGACGAAGCGGTGGCCGCGCCGCGCGTGAACACCGAGGGCGGGCTGGACATCGGATTCGAGGCGAAGTGGCCGCCGGAAGAGCAGGCGTTCTTCAAGTCAGCCGGTTACAACGTCTCGACGAGCCGGATCGCGCGCATCAGTGCGGTGAGTTTCGATCCAAGGACGGGCGGCTGCAGGGCGGCGGCGCGGTGACGGAGCGATGGCCGATCGCGAATTGCGAACAGGAGGAGCCGTCGGTTCGACAAATCACGCGGACCCCCAGCCGTTCCGTGTCTCGCATTCCGCACTCCGCATTTCCTCGATCGCCTTGCGGCAATACCACTTCACTGCGCCGCTCACCGGAGGCGTGAGCGAGTCGAGTTCCCCGGCGCTCACCCAGCGGATGTCGTGGTGCTCCTCGACGGCGAGGGCGAGCGCGCCTTGCTTCGGGCGCGCCCAGTAGATCATGCCGATGTGCTCGTGCGTGTCCGTAATGCGGTGGATGTCGAGGAAGCGCGGCGCGACAAGCGCGCGCGTGCCGGGCTCCGTGGTGGGCGGGCGCTCGCCGGACAGTTCGACGTCCAGCCCGCTTTCCTCGCGAGCCTCGCGGAGCGCGGCCTGCTCGGGATCCTCGTCCAGCTCGATGTGGCCGCCGAGCGGAAGCCATTTGTCGAGCTTGCGATGGTGGATGAGCAGCACCCGGTGCTCATGGACGACGAAGATTGCGACCGTGAAGTCAATCTTCTCATGAATGTGCGCCATGACCGAGGGTGACGGGTGAACGGGACAAGACGCAATGCCCAATGGCCCGCGGTCAGGGCGACATGGCGTCATTGGCCGCTTGTCGTTCCCTTCCTCCGCCATCGGCGCGACCCACTTTGGGTAGATCACGGAGACGGACACCGGCACCACGGCCTCGAAACCGGCAAGTTCGGCACGAGCACGGGGACGCTGACGGGGCTGGAGTTCGCGCGCGGGTGAAGCGCAAGCCTCCATGCTTCGCCGCCGTGTTTCTCGGGTGCGTTCCGAGGTTGGCGGTTGACACCCCGCCAAGACTCGAAAGAGCATGCGACATGAGCACTGCATTCATCCGCCCGCCGTCCCGGCGCGAATTTCTGAAACAGTCCGGTCAACTCGCCGCCGCCGGGACGCTTGCGGGCATCGCGCTGCCGCACGTGCACGCGGCCGGCAGCGATCAGGTGAACGTCGCGCTCATCGGCTGCGGCGGGCGCGGCGGCGGCGCGGCCTCGAACGCGATGAACCAGAGCGGCCCGCCCA
>Ga0194128_10010888_pt1 | contig 10689 bp, 9 predicted proteins | sample TA2KigCa65mmetaG_FD_148650 | JGI IMG/M metagenome (GOLD analysis project Ga0194128, IMG submission 148650) | Freshwater microbial communities from Lake Tanganyika, Tanzania - TA2015037 Kigoma Deep Cast 65m | ecosystem: Environmental > Aquatic > Freshwater > Lake | place: Tanzania: Lake...
ATAATTGCATTTTGTTCTCTTTCAGTAATTTCCCTAACTAACTCTCGTTCTTCAGCACCTACACCACCGTGAACATAAAATATTTTACGACCATCCTTGACTGAATTATTTATTGATTCATATAATGGTTGACCATGAGTTTCAACTCTGGAAAATAAAACAAGAGTATTTCCCTTGAGATCTAATGCAAGATTTTTAATAAAGTTATTTCGTTTTGGGTGACCGATAATAAACTGAACTTCATCCTCAAAGTTTTCAAATTGTTGTGGATTATGCTTGAGGATAATGATTTTAATTTGAAGTTTAGAAAGATGTCCTTTATCAATCAACTCTTTTGTTTGAGTTACTTTATAAGATGGTCCAAAGAGGCCCTCTAATATCCATTTATGCGTTTGAGTTCCATCAAGTGTACCCGTAAAACCGAACCTATATTTCGTATTATCCATCTTCGTCATAATACTGACTAAAGATTTTGATTTAAATTGATGAGCTTCATCTCCAATAACTACATCAAAAGAATCATAGAATGTTCTAGGGAGTTTGTAGATTGACTGCCAAGTAGTAATAATGACAGGATACTCATTCGTCTTCTCACGACCACTGTAAATGCGGTGGCAGTAGTCCTCTGCATTCCACCCATAGTCCTGGAAGTCTTTGAACATCTGTTCAACCAGGGAGGTCGTAGGGACCACTAGGAGAGTTTTTTGATCTCTTTCTGCAAAATATCTGACAATGGAATAAATCATCAATGACTTACCAGAAGCCGTTGGTGAAATTAATAGTTTACGATTATATCTGAGTGCATCATAAACTGCATCAACTTGATAATCTCTGGGTTTATGTTTAGAGATCCGAGTCATATAATCTTTGACTCCTTCATAAGAGATCATATCATTCTCTTCTAAAGGAGTTCCATAGAATTTATTATTTTTGAACTCTATTTGATAATCCCACTTCTTAGCCCAAGAAACGACCTTATCAAGAAGACCAACATAAATTTCTCCAGTATGTGTTGAAAAAAGACGAATCTTCCCATCCCAATACTTACTTCTATACTGGGGCATAAATTTTGCTCCAGGCACATCAAAAGTAAAATGTTCGGATAGTTCCTGATAGATATGGGGTTCTGCTTCTATTTTTAAGAATACTTCGTTCTTTTTCGCAATTACAATATCAGTCATATCCTCTAATAAATTTCTGCCACTCAATCGCATTCTTGAGCTGATATGTTCTATTTAATATAGTTTTAAGAATGCTTTCCAGATAATTCAACATTATCTGATAGTATTCAATCTTAGTTTGGCACTTAATTAAATCTTCATCAGCGTCCATGTACTTATCCAAGTCTGGTTTAAGTACCTTGTGGTCAAATGGATTTTCAATATAAACATCTGGTTCAGCTTTGCCAGTGTAATATTGCCACTTTTCTTTCTTTAGGATCTTGTACTTATTCTCTTGTGCCTTTTTAAGAGTAAGAATATTGTTAAAGATCTTATAATATTTTGCATGAAGGCTTGGTATTTTTACAGATTCTATATGAAGGTTATCTTCATCAATTTTTGAATCTTGTTCCCAAAGAGTTTGTATTTCATCCAGGTTCATAACGGAAAATTTTATAAAGAACATACTTAAAGGTTACTGTAGCTACTGCGTATTGCACATCAGCTTGAGTTGCATCAAAGTCAATATCAGAAAGAGATGTTGGAAACAATCCCTGAAATTTTATAAGTGATGATGGTTGGAAATTACTATTATAGATGATTAAAGTCCCATCTGAGACATTTGGATCTTGATTTGGATTGTTTGGATCACTTTGTTTCCATTCCGAATATTCGTAGATGCTTTCTGGATAACCCAATCCTCGCATCCAATTTTGAATAGTATTATAATTTTCTAAGTTTTCATCAATATTAAAGGTAAGTCGGAAATCATCAAATACAAGTTTATCTCCAGGAATTGGAATATCTTTTAAATAAGTCGGCTGAATTGCAACTCCCAGATTGATTCCTGGAATATTTAATGTCTTTGAGAAGAAATCTACTTTTGGAGTCCTAGCAAGATTAAACTTAAACCCTAATGGACTCAAAAAATTTCTATTTGCAATTTGTTTGTCAAAAGGGTTGCTCATTGTTTTTATTTTTATTTATTTGCAATAAAAAAGGGTCCTTTCGGACCCTGAATTTGAAGAGTTGTGAAATGAATCACATGAGGTTGGAAACCTTGACTCTTCTGTAGTAACGGTTTGTATTGAGGCGGAGTCTTCCGAGTCCCTGATCGGTTCCTTCTGCAAATGGGTTGGCAACAATACCATAACGGGTCTTGAAGCCAATTTTTGGTTGGAAGGTGTCCTGACCGACGGCACGAACCATCTGGAGAGGAACATATGGGCAGTAGAAGATACCAGCGTCATATGCGCTAGAACCCTTATAACCTACAACATAATACTGATCTGCAGCAACATTAGCAGCATATGGATCAATATATACGCGATACTTACCTTGGAGAACACCTGCGAAGGTATTACCGGTATCATCAACATTGAGGTTAGCGTTGAGTGCAGGGGTGTAATCAAGAACACCAGCCATGGTTAGAGCGGAAGCAACATCAGCAGAGCAGATGATGGTGTTGCCCTTTCCTCTACGAGTTCTTTGAGCGATAGCGTTTGCATCTCTCTCGATCTGGAAGAGTAGACCCTTGAACTTCTCAACTGACCAACGACCGTTGGAGTCAACATCTAGGTCGAATACACCAGCGGTAGCAGTGTTAACAACAGCACCTTGCTCAGCAACCTTATAGATGGTTCTGATAACTTCTCTGTTGATTTCAGCGAGGATCTCAGTAGAGAGGATGTTAGCAAGTTCTGCTTCTGCGTTTAGACCGTGGATTGCCTTGAGGTCTTGAGCAAGCTCTAGGGAGTACTCAGCCTTGAGGGCGCGTGACTTAGCGGTTACTGTAACTTTCTCGATGCTGAATGCCATCTGGTTGAAGGCATTAGCAGCAGCATCTCCAAGAGCTTCAGATTCACCAGTGGCCATACCTTGACCAACATTATATGGAGATGGGTTAGTTGTTGCAGATCCAACTGGGTTTAGAACATTAGGATTAGTTCCATCCTGGTTGGTTGTACCGAAACCAACTAGACCATCGGTAAATCCACCAGTGAGGTTGCGGCTGCTGTTCTGACCAGAGAAGGTGGTATCGACTTCATCGAAGAATGTCTCAGCACCAGACTGACTATCGTAGCGGGAACGCATTGCGAAGATGAGTCCAGTAGGACCGTTCATTGGTTGAACACCACAGATGTCATAAGCAATGAGGTTAGGCATTGCACGACGAATGAGGCTGATTAGAACTGGGTCGAAACCAGCAACAGGGCCTGCAGGTGCGGCGCCACCAGTGAATCCACCAGTGCCAGCAGAGTTGATTGGGGAAGCTTCGCCAAGGAACTCAGCAGATTCACGGAGTTCTCTTTCTTGGTTCTCAAGCACTTGAGCTGTAACAGATCTTCTGTGGGAATCTTTGATTTCGCCTAGACCATCGAAGTCTAGAACTGGAGCCCACTTCTCCATTAATAGTTGTGAGTTAAATCCGTCCATTTGTTTGTAATACCTCTATTAAAAGTGTTGTTAAACTGCGGTTTGAGTATTATGTAAAAATCACTTCTTAGCAACGGTGGAAAGCGCGCGTAGATAAGCGTCCATAGAAGGTGAATGAGTCACTTCTTGGAAATTCGCTTCTTCGGTTAGATTTTCCGTTTCGTTTGCTGGAATACCAGCGTTTCTTGGGAAATAAGACTCCCTAAGAGTTACCAGCTTCTGGTAATAGTCATCTTCACTCTCAAACTCAACACTTTCTGCGAGGGTTGCAAGCTTATCCTTTTGGGAAACGGCTAAACCTTCGGAAACATTATTCAGAATTGTATCAGCTACAGATTCTGAAAGTTTGTTGTTCAGAGCAATATTTCTTTGAATTTGCTCGTTGAGTTTTGTTTCCATTTCATCAAGTTTTTCTACCATGCTCTCAAGCACATCATATTTTTCTTCAGGCATTGATACATAATGTTCTTCAAAAAGACCCTTCATACCAGAGATGAAGGACTCGGTGATCTCAGTCTTGAGACCTGTTTCTACTGCAAGAGCATTTTCTTCTAACCATTCGGATGCAACATACTCAAGGTATGAATCAACACGCTCGGTTAGTTCTAGTTTAATTTCTTCAATCTCTTCTGCAAGAACAGCAGCATAGTGCTCTTCTAAAGCGGATTGAATTTGTACGGTCTTAGCGTGAAGAGCAGCTTCAAATACAAGCTTTGCTTTCTCTCTGAATTCTTCAGAAAGTTCTTCATCACCAGATAGGAGAGCTTCAACATCTTCATCAATGAGAGAATCTACATCTTCTTCAACTACTTCCTCTTCTTCAGCCTCTTCAGATCCTTCTTCAGCCTCTACCAGTTCCTCATCTTCTTCTGTTTCCTCCTTCATTCCACCACCTTGACCAGGTGTTGCAACTGGAGTTGCAGAAGTTGCAGGAGCATCAGCTGCAGCAGCTTTAGCATTTACAACATCCTTAACTTGCTTAAGGGTTGCACCTGGAACTTTGAGCATATTGGAACCATCGTCTGGACGGCTATTTTCTGGAGTTGGGCCTCCTAGATCTTCCCAAGCACCAGTTTGACCAGGAGTTACAACTGGAGTTGCGCTCTTAGATGGTGCTTCCGCCGCTTGTGCATTAGCATTTACAGCGGTTTTGGATTGTGAAGTGCCGGTTTCCATTTCTTGTAAATTCTTACCACGGGACATTTGTACTCTCCGATTACCTTAGTATAATCTGTATTTATTTATAATTTAGAGATTCGATAAAAACTCATTGAACAAATTCAACTTCTGTTCATCTAGTCTTCTTTGATCAACAAGTGTGTTGATTCTTCTTTGAGTTTGTGAAGCAAGTTGTTCACGAAGAATACCACCTTCCCACACCCACTCTTTACCTTCCATAATTCCGGATACAAAAGCATCTGGAGCAGAGGGATCTGCAACAATATCAGCAGCAGTTGCGAGCATGAAATCTTCGCCAACTACTTTATGTCCTTCACTAGTTGTTTGGAGTGAACCAACACCACGAGAAGAAACGCCTAACATTACACCTTCATCAAGAAGTGAAGATGCAATCTTACCCATTGGAGTATTAAGAATTTGTGCCTTACCTTTAAAATTATTTCCCTCTTGAACAAGAGAAGTAATTTTATGTGAAACACGATCAAGATTTACAGTAGGACCATCAGGGTGTCCTAGTTCTCCAAGAGCGCGACCTTTTGCAATAAAATTTTCATTGTAACGATCTACTTCACGACAAAGAGTTGTAATGGGATACATTCTACCATTTCTATTTTTAATTTCACCTTGTAGGAATACTCCCTCAATATAAAGTTTCTTAGCAGCGCCTTTTCCTTCGCTGATAATTTTTACATTTGTTACTTCTTCGGTGATTAGTTTCATGGTTTTTAGTTAGTGAATCCTACTTTAGTAGCTTTAACTGATGCGGAAGATGCAAAAATTACATCTGTTGAGGCTTTTTGAAGAAACTCAACACCATCATTTGGTAATGTGAAAGTATTAGTAGTCGCAGCTCCTACAGCAGTTGAAATACTTACTGTAGCCGAAGCTCCAGAACCATTAAACAACCTGACACATGTTGCTTCACTAATACTTGAAGCAGTTCCTGCAGTAATCGGCATTGCAACTTCTGTTGCAATTATTTTTGTTCTTTGCATCGGTATAATAAAGTTCTATAATAGTTATTTATTATTCTGCGTCTTCTTCTTCATATTCTTCTTCACTTTCTTCCGATTCTCCAGAATCTTCTACTTCAGTTTCTGCACCAATTTCTGCGCCACCAAACATAGATGAAGCAACTACTGGTCTAATAATATCAATGTTTTCTGCAGATTTTTGCATTAAAATTTCTTTAATTCGGTCACTAATGTCTGCAGGAGACTCGTTAGAAACCATCATGTTAATCAGATCATCCATTGTTTTAAATTCAGTGTTTACTTAAAATTATTTATTAAATTCTGCCACCTTTTGGCATTGTTACCTTAGGAGCTTCTTCCGTTGGAGGCATTTCTACTGCACCAGTTGAAGCTTCCGGATTCATTGGAACTTCTCCCATAGCCGCTTGTTCAGGTGCTGGTGGTTGTTGTCCGACTGGTAATCCTGTAGCTGGATCAATCGGCGGTGGAATAATTCCAGCAGCTTGTTCTTCTCCAATCTGCGTATCAATTTCGACTATTTCTTCATCAGTTTGTTTAAGAACATGTCTTCTTATATACTCAACTGAAAAATACTTTCCAACATAAGGTTCTGCAATTGCAAGAACATTCAATCTATTTTGGATTAATTCTGCTTCTTTTAATTCTGCAAAGTGATTATCGTAAACAAAATCAAACTGGATATGATCAGAAAGAATCTTCCAATCTTCGGGACTTACAATATTTTTAAGAATGAGTTGAGTCTTCAACATATCCATAAAGAGATGTGAAAATCTCTTTCTCATTCTGCCTACAAACTTGGTGAACTTAATTTCATCTCTTAAAATTTCAGATGAACGACCAAGATTAAATCCACCACTTTGAGCTAACCTTGATTCTGGAACACCTAGAGCTCTATAAAGTTTTTTCTGGAAATATTCAATATCAGCAAGTTCGCCTAGATTTTGGCCGCCTGGGAGAGTGGAGATCTCGGTTCCTCTACCACCTTCACGGCGAGGAAGCCAAAAATCTTCTAACATCGCCATCATTTTTTTGTCATCACGAATCTCCCCAGTATTTGCATCGTAAACAAGTTTATTACGATAACGAGTCATCACATCACGAAGGTATTGTTCTGCCTTAATTTTTGGAAGATTGCCTACATCGATATAAAAGATTCTTCTTTCTGGAGCACGAGATAAACGATAGATAACCAGTGAATCTTCAATCATTCTTAACTGGTTAAGTGCTTTAATTGCTTTGTGCAGATATGATAAGATAACCTGTTTATTCCTGTCTACTAATCCAGAATGCACATATGTGATTGCATCTTTTGATATTCTTGCTGCACCACCAACTGCATTTTTAAAACTACTAGTAGTTTGGCCAGCTCCACCTCCTCTAGTGTTTGGATCATATTCATAAAACTCCTCAACTTCAGGAGTCATCATATTAGCGTTTGCAGTTTTACCATCAGAAACCATAAAAGATGGATTTAGAACATGCTTACCATTTTTTTTAATTTTTCTTACCAATTTAATTTTCATCGGATCAATGTATCTAACTTCTTTGATACCTTCCGATGGATTATCTAAGTCAATAACTTTGTGATAATAAATCCTACCATCAACATACCAGTTTCTTAAAATTTCATGGCATCTTTTATCAAAGTCTAAAAGTTCTTTGATATACTTAAATTCTTCTCTAATTAATTTTTTTAAGTTGTCTGAAGCTGGAACATTTTGTAAATCAATCATTATCGGAGAATCATTTTGATCCGATACAATTGCTTCATTAATGATATCTTCAATGGCTCCATCTACCTCTGGATGAATTGCCATTTCACGATATCTTTTAATTAAGTCATATTCAGATCTATAGACTCCTTCAATATCAACATATTGTCCATAAAATCCACTAGAGACATAAAAATCCGAAGAATCTTCTTGATTCTCCGGAACAGGAGAAACGATGGATTTTTTTGATCCATCGTTCTCCGAATCTTGGATTTTAAAACCAAATAATTTAGGCATTATTCAAATATTTAACTCTATTTGTATTATTTATGAAGGGTTCAATACTTCAGTATCTGTGCCTAATTGACTTGTTCCCTCAGAATCTAAAGCATCCCACCACTGAACTTGTAGATCTACTGTAAATTCTTCGATTGCATCATTAGAATCATAAGAAAGATCAATAGCACTTACTGCAGTTGGGAATACTCCGTGGAACTTATATGCTTTTAAAACAGGAATTTGATCACCAGGTACAGTTTGAGTTGGTGATGTAACACTAGAGTTTGCTGATGATACTGAAGCTCTACCAAATTGTTTTACAAATGCATCTCTTTGATACTGTGCTGGATTAATTAAACCAGAATTATCATCGTGTTTGTTAATAGCATTCATCCATCTTTCAAAAGCAGTTCTAAGAGAAAAATCAACATCGTTTATGACTGTAATTGTCCAAACATCAAAAGTTCTATCTCCTGCAATTTTTAAACTTCTTCCTCTGAAAGGAACATCAATAACACCAACATTAGATGCGGGCAAGTTTGCGGACTTAATCATAAATCTAGAAAGTTCACTTACACTTCTAGTATTATCTGTGTTTGCAGATGCTGTTGCTCCGAGAGCAAATGGAGGAAATGCTAGCTCGCATTCAAATAAATTGGGTCTGGCTGCTCCACCAATTAATCTTGCTTTAAAATCTTCTAAAGTTCTGGAGCTGTAACTTGGAGTATTTGAAAATGCCATTTGTTTTTACCTCTATAGGGATTAATGTTTTTAGAAAAAATTAAACAGTTCCAACGACCTCTTCAAAGCTAATACCAGTTCTATTAGCAACAAAAGTAAGACCAATAAAGTTAATTGACCTTGCAGGTTTGATGAAAATATCAGCCCTAAATTGATTTGCGTCAATCACATCTGGTGTATTATTAGATTCGTCACAAACTACTAAGAAATCGGTGATTCCTCTTTTTGCTTTAACATCACGAAGGTATGGTTCAATAATATTAGTAAAGTTAGATCTTGTAATAACATCATTAAATTCAAAAAGTTGAGCTCTAGCTGCTCTTGAAATGGTATCTTCAACCGTTAAGAACAGACGACGAACATTAATTCTATCAAAAGCACTTGCTACAGCAAGACCAGTTTTATCACCAAAAAGAATAATTCCTGCACCAGGAGAGAAAATTACTGGATTGATTCTCTTAGGATAGAGTAAATCTCTCTGCGATTGAGATGGATTATATGCAAGTTTAATTGCATTGTTTATAACACCTCTTGAAGCACCAGCTGGCGAGAACCAAGCAAAATTATTAATAGAAGTTCTTGCCATCAGTCCAGCAATATCACCATTCAGTGGAACATATCTAAATTCATTATTAAATCTATCGAACATATACTTGTAACCCGAATCAAAAACAGCATAAGAACTTGATGATACTGAATCATAGAAGGCAATAATATTATTTGTTTGAGTATCCGTATTGGTTACACCAATAAGTCCTGTTCTTCTAGGAGAAATACAAGCGATACAATCCTTTCTAGACTCAGCAATGTCGATCAACCTATTAGCTTTTGCTTGAGCTTCAAATATTGTGCTTCCACCATCTGGACCCGAAACTATGAAATTGAGATCATACTCTGCAGGATTTCTAAAGAGTTCATATGAATTCAATATATCAGATAGAGTTACTGACATTCCGCCAGACGCAGAAGAATAATCAAATCCATTTGATAGACTATAAGATTTATTTCCAGAAGAACCAAAATTGACTCCAGCAGCGTTTTGACCAGCGGCAATTGATCCACCACTAGTTTGAACAAAACCATCAATTGCAGTAAAACCATTTCCTAATACTGAATCACTAGTTCCTGCAAACACATAATTAGAAATATTTGCCAGATAATTTTTATAGTAAATATTTTCTGATGGCGAAATTTTTGCATCTACTCCTTTACTTAAATTTGTATATTTTTCTAAAATATTTCCAGAAACACCTGTTATTGATCCAGACTCGTCTACAACTACAACATGAAGTTCATCATTTTTTCCACCTCTTTCTTTTGCATAAGCAGATGTACCTGGTTTTGGTGCAATTGATTTCCAGAAAACTACATTATTTGATATTCCCAGAGTTTGTTGATCATACCAATCGATTGCAGTGTTAAATGATTGAGTGAATAAACCTTCACCCTTACTTAGAGTATCATCGGTTACATTTCTAGCGTATCTAATAACCAATGAAGTTGCAGCAAAAGCAACTGGAGAAGCAGTGTCAACAATAATTTGAGTTGTAGTAATACCTGTAATTCTTGCACTAAAAGCACCATTTAGACTTTGGATTAGATCACCAACAGATACAAGAGAATTAGACTGTATGAAACTAATACCATCGCCGTTTGCAGTAATAACTGTTGAACCCACACCCACATTTGCGGAATTAGTCAATCTAGACTTTTCTAATGAAGTAGCTGTTCCTACATTATTGAAAATTTGCAAATATTGCCCAGCACCGCCGAGAATTCTATTTAATGAAGAAGATGAATAATCAACTAGAGTACTTACGCCCGTATTGGAATCATGTAAACTAACAATTTTAACATCAATACTACCTAAATTAGACGCTATTGTTACGCCTCCAACAGGAGCATTTACTGCGGCAACAATACCTTTAACAAATCCAGTAAATGTTTCAACGGTTCCGCTTGAAGTTACATAGCTTGTTGAGATGCCACAAGTAATAGCAGATCCAACTGTGATTCCAAAAGTTCCAATAGCAATTCTTTGATCTGCAGCAGCATCAATTGTGCAAACTTTTAGCTTATTTGCCCAAGATCCTGGTTCTTTAGCGGCAAAAATCCAATCAGTAGCTGTTGCATAACCATTTTCATAATCTTCTTGATTTTTAATTTTTAGATTAACTGCAGAAGATA
>Ga0194128_10010889_pt1 | contig 10689 bp, 12 predicted proteins | sample TA2KigCa65mmetaG_FD_148650 | JGI IMG/M metagenome (GOLD analysis project Ga0194128, IMG submission 148650) | Freshwater microbial communities from Lake Tanganyika, Tanzania - TA2015037 Kigoma Deep Cast 65m | ecosystem: Environmental > Aquatic > Freshwater > Lake | place: Tanzania: Lake...
GAAATCGACGTCCAGAGTCGCCCTCAGAGCCCTGATCTCGGGTCGGCCCATACCTCGGGTACCCCCGAAACGGGAGTGAGGGTTCCACTCACGTAACGAGCTCTCCGGAGAACCCGGGGCGGTTCAGACCTGGTGAAGGAGGGTGGCGTGTCCGGGAACCTCGTGTTCGACGCTCAGATCGCGGCCGTGTGCCTGGAGCACGGTGCGCGCACCCTCCTCACGGAAGATCGGGATTCCTCGCGATTCGGTGGGATCTCGATCCAGACCCTGCCGAGCTGAGCTCGCCGCCCGCGTAGAGCGAGGCCCTACGGAGCTGCGGAGTACGCGTCCGCGACCGGCCGCACGCTTCTTCAACGACGACCTCGACGGCGCATCCCGCATCCTCGTAGAAGGTGAGCGTAATCGGAGTCGAGGCGGTAGTCGCCTTGAGCGCCTTGCGGTCCTTTTCTCGAGTCGTCACACGGCTCAGGTGTTGTCCGGCTGGGAGCAGGAGAGATCCGCCTGCCCGTCTTGATCCACGTCGATGATCCGGCGCCGCTTTTCGATGTTGGCCGCGGCGTCGCTCTTGAGCTGCGCGTTCTCGGGGTTCGGGGGGAGGTCGGCGATCGCGTTCTTCATCTTTTCCATGACGCTCGACGCGTCGGGGAACTTCGCCGCCATCTTGGAGCTCGCGGCGGCCTCCGCGGCTCCCCGCTGGCACTGGATCCAGTCGGCTACCGTGTCGATGGTCTGCTTGAACGTGTGCTGCTCGCAGAACAGCTCGATCTTCTTCGCGTTCAGCGGACTCTCGACCGACGGAGTACCTTTGCCGGTCACGTCGTCGAGCGTGTGTGCGAGGCTCGGGTTCACCGACGGATCGCACGCGAGCGCAACCTTCGCCGCCATCTTCTCCGCAGCACTCGACCCTCGCTGTCGGCTATCGTCGACCGCCTGCATCTGAACCGCGCACCTCTGCGCCGTCGCGGCCTCGGGTTGAGCCCGGCGCTTGACGAGGATGTCCAGGTTCGCCGTCTGCAGGCACGAGTCGATGGCCTTGGCCGTCGCGGCCTCGTAGAGCTGCGTCTGCTTCATCGCCTTTTCCTGGCACCGCTGGAGGCTTACCTGCGCGGAGACCGCGGCCGCCGGGCAAACGCCGAGCGACAGCGAGCCGGCCAGGCCGAGCAGCAGCGCCGTGGGCCAGGCGCGTGCCGGGGAGAGGGTGGTTGGGAAACGGTTGTCCGTTGTCATCTTGCTGCTCCTTTCGTTGGCCGGGCCGTCGGCCGGTCGTGTTGCCACGCGAAGGCTCGCGATGGGCGTCGAGAATTCGGAGCTCGATCGAACGAACGACGAGGGGCGTGGCATTTTCTCTCCTCCGGTTGGCATGTGCTCGAAGACGTCCTGCTCAATGCGCGAGGGCCGTGACGATGCGGTCGACGCGAACGCCGGCGCGGGCGAAGAGCTGCTCGACCAGCTCCCTCGATGCCGCGTCGATCACCGACAGCATCGCCTCGTCTTCGGGCACGAACGTCGAGTGCAGGCAGCGGACCGCACTGCCGTCGCGCCGCATCTCCGCCGCACTCGCGCGAACCCGCGCCATCGCGGCGCGAAAGGTGTCCGGGGTGATGCCGGGCCGGTAGTGCTCGACGAGGAAGCTCTGCGCAGTGCCACGGCCGGGAGCTGGACTCATGCGCGCATCTGAGCCGATCGCCGTCCCCCGGGCATCGGGGGATGCCCTACTTTTTGGCCCGATCCCCTAGCTCGCGCAGTGCCACGCCGAGCTCCGGTCGCCCGCGGTTGCCGAGCTTCCCGTATACGCGTCCGAGGTTGGCTTCGACGGTCTTGGCGCTCAGGAAGAGCGTCGCGGCGATCTCGCGGTTGGCCCGCCACGCGGCCGCCAGCTCCGCGACCTGCACCTCGGTCTCGGTCAGGTCGGTCGGCGCGGCGCGGCGGATCCGCACGGCGGATCGGCACGCGCCTGAGCTCTTCGGCCGCACGGGCGTGCCACTGGCGCAGGCCGTGCCGCTCGAACGAGCTGAGCGCTTCGTCGAAGGCGTCCTTGGCGGCGCGCCGCTCGCCGCTGCGGCGGAGCACCTGACGGATCACTTGGCGGAGCACCTGAGAGAAGATCCAAGTATCGTGCGGCTAGCCTGCATTTCTCACCAGATCCCTACTGCGGCGGCCGATAGCACCGAATCTTCGCGAGCTTCTCCCTCCGGGCTCCTCGACGTACTGTTCAAGTACGCCTGCGTCGCCCTCCGGTCCGAGGCTCGCGAATCTTCGGCACTCTCGACCGCCTCGCGACGTGATCTGGTGAGAAATGCAGGCTAGACCTCCAACTTGTTTAGGGCGACAGCGCATGTCGCGTTTGAGCCTCAGGGCGATTGGTGATTTTCCATCTCTCGGCCGCGGCAAAGCGTTCGTCGAGTGCAGGCAGCGGATCGCACTGCCGTCGCGCCGCATCTCCGCCGCACTCGCGCGAACCCGCGCCATCGCGGCGCGAAAGGTGTCCGGGGTGATGCCGGGCCGGTCGTGCTCGACGAGGAAGCGCTGCGCAGTGCCACGGCCGGGAGCTGAACTCATGCGCGCATCCGAGCCGATCGCCGTCCCCCGGGCATCGGGGGATGCCCTACTTTTTGGCCCGATCCCCTCGCTCGCGCAGTGCCACGCCGAGCTCCGGGCGCCCACGGATGCCGAGCTTCCCGTAGACGCGTCCGAGGTTGGCCTCGACGGTCTTGGCGCTCAGGAAGACCGTCGCGCCGATCTCGCGGTTGGTCCGCCCCGCGGCCGCCAGCTCCGCGACCCGCGCCTCGGTCTCGGTCAGGTCGGTCGGCGCGGCACGGCGGATCGGCACGCGCCTGAGCTCTTCGGCCGCACGGGCGTGCCACTGGTGCAGGCCGTGCCGCTCGAACAAGCTGAGCGCTTCGTCGAAGGCGTCCTTGGCGGCGCGCCGCTCGCCGCTGCGGCGGAGCACCTGGCCCTCTGTGCGAGGAGCGAGCGGCCGAGATCGATCGGCAGCGCGAGGCTTCGGAACGTCGCCACCGAGCGCTGCGCCGCTGCGAGGGCCGCGGTGAGATCGCCACGAGCGGCGGCGAGCAGGGCCGTGCCGCGGTCGATGCGGGCTGCCAGACGGCGCCGGCCGCTGGCATGCACCTGCGCGGCGTACGGATCCACCAGTGCGGCGGCCTCGTCGAGCTTGCCGAGCCCGACCTTGGCCTCGATGAGCTCGGACAGCAGGTTGAACTGGTCCCCGACGAGCAGGGCTGGCGGGATCGGCGCGATCGCGCGCTCCGCGCCCGCGAAGTCGCCGAGCGACAGGTCGAGGGCCGAGGAAACCTGGGCAAGAGCAAAGTAGCCGGGCACGAAGCCCGATTGCACGATCAGGCGCCCGGCCTCCGCGAGCATGGCGCGCGCCTCCTCGATCTCGCCACGAAAGACCAGGCTCTGCGCCCTGTACGCGAGCGCCGGTCCGCGCATCGGCTCGTTGCCCGTCTGCAGGCAGAGCGTGATCGCCTGCTCGGCCCAGCGGCCGCAGGCCTCGCCATCGCAGCGGGACCATTCGAGGCTGGCCAGATTGGTGAGGATGAGCGGTAGATCGCTGTCCTCGCCGCGCTCGGTCGCCCACTCGATGATCTCGCGCAGCAGCGCCTCCCCGTCGGCGAAGCGGCCCTCGTAGATCGCGAGCTGGCCGGCGAGCGCCGTCGGGCGGAGCGTGAGCAGTGTCGGGCGCGTGCGGTCCTCGAGTGTGCGGGCGCGGTCGAGCAGCTGCCGGCAGACGTCGATGCGGTCGCCCGAGAAGAAGCGCCCCATTGCCTCCATGGCCAGCGCGTCCGCGAGCAGGCCGGGATTCCCGAGGGACTCCGCCGCCGCACGCGCAGCGCGCACGTGGAGCACCGCTTCGGGGACGTCGCCGACGAAATAGGCCGCGCACCCGAGATCCAGCTCGATCGCGACGCCCAGCTCCGGCTCGGCTGCGCACGCGAACGCGTCGCGCAGGTGACGGACGGCATCCGGCAGGCTTGCCTCCTCGCCGCAGATGCGTCCCAGCAGCTGCAGGGCGCGCGCCCGCTCGTCGGGCGACGGATCCTGTTCGAGCAGCGCGCCGAGGAGGGCGCGTGCGCGCGCGCGGTCGCCGGCGTGAAAGAAGTGCTCGGCCGCGCGCCACGCGCGCGCGCGACGACCCGCCGGATCGTTCGCCGGCGTCAAGTCGACGGCGCGCTCCTGCAGCTCGCCCGCCGCGTCCGGGGCACCGCGCCGGCGCGCGAGCCGGGCCGCTTCGTCGAGTGCTGCGGCGACGCTCGCGTCGGGCGATTCCGTGGCGAGCGCCAGGTGACGCGCGCGCTCCTCCGCGTCGGTCATGATGCCGGCGAGCAGGCGGTGCACCTCGCGCCGCCGCTCGGGCAGCGCGGACGCGTACACCGCCGAGGCGAGGAGAGGATGCGTGAAGCGCAGGCGCGGTCCGTCGAGCTCGACGATGCGCGCACGAACCGCGCGCTCGATCGCGTCGTCCGCCCGGGTACCGGCGGCCGCGCGCACGGTGTCGAGCAGCGGCGAGAACAGCGCCGCGGTCACCAGGAGGGCGTCGCGCACGCGCCCCGGCAGGCGCTCGAGCCGGCGCAGGACCAGCGCCATCATCGGTTCCGACACCGGCAGCGGATCGCCCGGTCCCGGCTGCGCTCCGGCGACGAGCAGCTCGCGCGCGATCTCGAGCGCTTAGAACGGATTGCCGCGTGACGCGTCGGTCACGCGCAGCAGCGTCGGCCTCGGCAGCACCTGGCCCAGCTGCTGCCGGACGACGTGGTGCAGTGCGCCCGACGTCAGCGGCCCGAGCGCCCTTCGCTCGAGCCGCGCACCGAAGGCGGCGCCGAGGCCGAGTGGATCGGGCCCGTCGCCGTCACCGACGCGCACCGTAGTGACCACCCCGACAGGTAGATCGCCGATGCGCCGCAGCGCGAACGCGAGCGCGTCCGCCGAGGCGCGGTCGGTCCATTGCTGGTCGTCGATGGCGATGACCAGCGGTCGGTCGGCGGCGAGCAGGCGCAGCACCGACAGCGTCGCCGCCGCGACGACGCGCGGGCTCGACGGCGCGCCGTGCGGGCTCGCGTGCAGCAGCGCGACCTCGAGCGCGAGACGCTGCGGCTCGGGCAGGAGGGGCAGCGCCCGTTCCGCGACCGGCTCGAGGAGGTCGGCCAGCGAGGCGAAGGCGAGCTTCGCCTCCGCGTCCACCGCTCGGGAGGAGAGCAGCTGGACGTTCGCACGTCGTGCACGGTCGCGCGCGCAGTCCCAGAGCGTCGTCTTGCCGATCCCCGGCGCTCCTTCGAGGACGAGCGCCGCCGGTCCGGACGCCCCACGGGCGAGGAACGCATCGATCGCCGTCAGCTCGCCATCCCGACCGACGAGGGTGGGTGTCGTGGTGTCCCTCGCGGGCTCGCTGTCGTTCGGCTCGACGGGCTGCATCGCTGGTGGCGGTAGTCCTGGACGTCGGGGGCGTGCGACAGTCGTCGTACCAGCGCGCGTCGCTCCCGGACAAGCGGTTCGTTTGCGGACGCGCGAACCTCGCGCATGCGTGGGCGTCTGCGAGCGTCAGCTCGAAAAACGCCGGCCGCGCGCGACGCGTTCCTCCCGGCGCAGCGCCGCAGCCGTCCGCTGCTGCCCCGCGCAGGCGATCGGGAGGACGCTCGAGATCGCGTGCACGCGCCGTGCACCGATCAGCGGGCGCAGGCATCGACGTCCGGCCCGCTCTCCGGGTCAGAGCGCAGGCAGGACCGTGAACCCCTCGCGCTCCGCCGCGGCGCGCAGCCGGGCATCGGCGCAGACGAACTCGTGCCCCGCCGGCCGATCGGACACGGCGACCAGCGCTGCCCCGATCTGCATCGCGTCGGCCGCCCGCAGCGGGTGCGTCGCGACCAGGCGCAGCGCCCGGTCACGCACCGCCGCGAGAGCGGTGATCTCCGTCCATCCGGCCGTCAGCTCGGTCAGGATGGCACGAGCGGTCGTGCGGCCCGCCTCGTCGAGGCTGCCCTCGCGGCGCCGGCGCTCCACCGCCGACGCGATCTCGACCGCCGAAGCGCTCCAGGTGACGATGCCTGCGGCGGCAAGCCGTCGCGCGATGCCGCTGTCCGGCTCGTCGACGCACAGGGAGACCAGCAGCGACGCGTCCCAGTAGCGCACCGAGCGTGCCCCTCAGAAGCGGTCTTCGCGATCCTCGAGCAGCGCCTGCTGCACCGACGATCGACTGCGCGGCAGCTCGCGGGTGAGAAAGTCGCGCGGCAGCTTCGCGATCGGCGCGCGCGCAAGACCGTCGGCGACGAGAGCGTCGAGCGTGCTCGAGTCGCCGGACACCCGTGTGAGCCGTGCCACCGGGCGCCCGCGGTCGAGGATCGTCACGGTCTCGCCGCGCGCGACCAGCCGCAGGTAGTGGCTGAGCCGGTTCTTCAGGTCCGTCAACGGAGCCGTTCTCATGCTGGCTAGAATGGCTTGATCGATCCATCCGGTCAAGCTCGCTCCGGCGCGGTCGCCGCGAGGTCCGGGCCGGCGTGTTGAAGCCGGCGGCGCCGAGCGGAGCCTGGCCGACGGTGCCGAAGCCGTCTTGCGCTCGCCCGGACGGCAGCCCGGTCAGCGCAAGGTGTCGCGCCATCCGAGATCTTCCAAGAGGCCGTTCTCGCCGGGCGATGTCGTCGTCGTTTCCTTCCCCTGGGCCGACGTCCTGGCAGAGAAGCGGTGGCCCGCGATGGAGGTGTCGACGTTGCCCGCCGCGCGTGCGGCGCCGTGCGAGGTGGACGCCGCGCGTTGCGTGCTCGCAACGGCGTGGCCGTCGGGCAACGCGCGCAGCCCGGTTGCAGCGCTCGCGGCTCAGCTGCTGCAGCGCGTTCGTCTCGGCACGGCGCTTGGAGCGGCGTCGCACGCCGCCCGCGACGGTCGCGACGCATTGCGAGAAGAAGGGAAGCCGAGTGCCTTTCGTCGCGCGACGAGACCGGAGAGAAGATGTCTGATCCCCACGCCATTGCGACCCTGCTCCTCAACGGTGCGGCCGTGTTCTTCGCGGGCATGCTTGCGGGCTTGCCTTACGGGGTCCTGCGGGTACGGCAGAACAGACCCGAGGCAGAGGCAAACTGGCGGATCGCGCACGTCCAGAATCTGCAGAACGGTCTCCTTCTTCTCCTGATCGGCGTGAGCGTACCCCATCTCGAGCTCACCGCCTTGGCGATGCAGAGCATGGTTTATCTGCTGGTGCTCGCGGCGTATTGCGACATGGCTGCCTTTGTCATCCGTCCCGTGACGGGGCACGCCGGACTCTTGCCGGAACCCCCTGCTGCCAACCTTGCCGTGTTTGCTCTCTTCAGCGTCACACTGGTCGGCCAGTTCGTCGGTGTGGCATTGGTCATCTACGGTGCTTGGGTCCGCTGGGCAGGTCTGACGGCCGCCTGATGAGTCGTCGATCCTCGAGGTCGTGGCGCCGGTCGGTCTTCTTGCGCGACGCGGCGATCTTGTGCAGCTGGCCGCGTTGAACGACAGGATCTTCGTGCAGGTCGCGGACAGCGCGCCGTGGACGAGGAACCGCTCGACGAGACCCTCGATGCGCTGCTTGAGAGCGTCCCGCGACGGGAAGTACTGCTCGCGCATGAGGGTAGCCGCCATGAAGCGGCGATTTTTCATAGCGTCGCTTCCCGGAAGTTGAGCTCCGAGCCTCCCGGACTGGCTCGAGCGCTCTTATCCCGGCCAGCCCCGTCCCGGTCGAGGATGCTCGCGCAGGCGCGCCAGCACGCCGCGCGTCTCGTGCAGATGGTCCAGGATCCACAGGCGATCCTGGGAACCGCCGATCCGCGCGACCTCGCGGCGGCGGGTCCGAGCCCGCTCTGGCTGCAGGGTGCTCACGTCGAGGAGCGGACCGCCTTCGGGGCGCGCGCGGCGCAGCTCACGCCACGCGAGCGCGAGGTGATGGAGCTCCTCGTCGCCGGCGGCGCGACCAAGGCGATCGCGGCGGAGCCGGCGCTCAGCCCGAAGACGGTCGAGGTCTATCGCGCGCGCGTCATGGAGAAGAGGCGCGCCCCGTCGGTCGTGGCGCTCGTGCGCCTCGTTCTCCTCGGTAGCCCCGAGAGCGGCAGCTGAGCGCACGCTCGTCGCCCGGCCGACCTCCCAAGATCGGGGGATGCTCGGCCCCTGCCGCCCGTGATAGCTCGTCGCGAGCGGAACTCCGTCCGCGCCGGTCGAGGGCGGCCAAGCGACATCTCTTGGAGGTAGCCGAGATGTCGAAGCGGGATGGGAAAGTCTGGTGCGCGGCAGTACTGGGGCTCTCTCTCCTGGCGAGTGCCAGCGGGGCCGGAGCGCAGCAGTCGAAGGACCAGCAGAAGTGCATCAACGCCCTCAACAAGGGTGGTAGGGGCGTCGCGGTCGCCCAGGGGAAGGAGAACGTCGCCTGTCTCCAGGGCGCCGGCAAGGGGACGCTCGGCGGTGGCGCGCAGGCGTGCCTCACGGCCGACGCCAAGGGCAAGGTCCAGAAGGCCGAGGACAAGACCCTGAAGGACGAGACGAAGCTCTGCGGTACGCTTCCGGGCTTCGGCTACACGGGCGGAGCGAACGTCAACGAAGTCGCGATGCAAGGCGAGATCGATCTCACCGCCGACGTCTTCGGCGCCGACCTCGGCGCCGCGGTCATCGACTGCGATGCGAGCAAGGCCGGCTGCCGTTGCCAGCAGAAGGTGCAGAAGTCCTACGAGCTGCTGGTCGGCGTGAAGCTCGCGGAGTTCGTGAAGTGCAAGAAGGCGGCGCTCGCCGCCGGTGCCAGCTCCGCGGCGAGCCTCGTCGCGTGCATCGACGACCCCGGCACTGCGGGATCGATCGCGGCCGACTCGAAGGGAAAAGTCGCCAAGGCGTTCGACAACCTGAACACCGAGATCGTGAAGCAGTGCGACACTCCCGGCGTGACCGTCGGCGCCTTCCCCGGCGATTGCGCCGGCTTCGTGGGCCCGGCTCTCTCGCCTCCCGGAACACCGCCGTGGGCATGCGCGAAATCGTCGATGCTCACCCTTCTCGACTCCGTCCGCGGCGCGGGGCGGAGCAAGACCGAACGCGTCAGTTGGTGGTCTCCATGAGTGTGGCCATGGGGAGGAATCGATCCCGCGCGAGGTTGCAGAGATTGTTCCATTCCGGCTGCGTGATCTGCGGCGTGGCCGTATTGGCGCCGCAGTGGCGGTTGATCGGCAGGGTGGTGCGCTCGTCGTAGCACTTGACCTGGATGCTGAGGCCGGTCGGTCCCTTCTCCACCAGATCGCGGATCCAGTAGCCGATCTTCTTCGCGGTCTCGGCGGCGCAGCGCGGGGTAAGGTGATTGCCGCCGCCGATGACGCTGCGGAATTGGGCCAACAGCTCGTCGTGCTGGGGCTTGACGTAGTGGTCGGCGTAGCAGGCGCCGGGCTCGAAGAAGTTCGCATAGTCCGGGCCGTCGGGCGGGCAGGGCGGCGCACCGGGGATGTGCGTCCAGACCTGCTGCCAATCGCTCAGCGTGCAGTCGAGCTTGAATTTATCCTCGGCGTGCTCGAGCACCCGTGTCATGTCGGCGTGAAGGCGCACGTCGTTGGGGCCGTGCAGGATGCCGAAGTCGACCGGGTAGACGGTCGTGGGCAGCACGACCGTGAGGCACGTGTCGTCGCCATAGCCGGAGCGCTCGAGACAGCCGGCCCACTCGGTGATCCAGCGCCGCACTTGTGCGGCGACCTTGTCGCCGTCGCGCGGCGCGCACGACGCGCTCATGACCGGCTGCGCCGCGACCGGCGCGACCGCGACGCTGGCCGCCCCGATCGAAGCGATGAGGATTCCGAGCCCGTACCGCCTCGCCGCCCGTATCGCCATCGCTGGTCTGCTCATCGATGATTCCCCTCCTTGCGTCGCGGGTGAGGTGCCCGTCGGTTTGGTGCTTCGATCGCCATAGCCCATCGCGACCATCCTTCGCCCACCTTCCACCATCAGATCAATCCAGATCGTGAGAATCTGCGGCCCGAGCCCGGGTACGACGGACACGCGCTTGCCTTGCAAATCTCACCTTCCGCCAAGCGAACGCGCTCAGGTGCGATCCCGACGCCGCTCGAAGTCTACCGAGAAGTCGGCGAGGGCTCGGGCGGGGGCATCTCGCGCCGGATCGGCGCGCTGTCGGCGGGAGGGCTCCGGTAGTCGTCGAGGGTCACCGCGACCACGCGGTAGACGCACACCTGTCCCACCCGGACGTCGAAATCGGTCAAGGTGAAGCTTCGCTGCTTCTGGAAGCGGTCGCGGTCGAGCACGGGAACGTCGGCGATCTGGACGAAGCCCGGATCCGGCTCGCAGGAGCGCCAGAGCTCGAAGCTTCCCAGGTCGTCGAGCGCCACGCCGTCGACGTACTCGCGCGGCCGCGGGAACGTCAGCTCGAATCCCGCGGCGACGTTTCGCACCGAGACCGACTCCGGGCTTCGCGGGATCACGTACTGCGGCGGCCGCGGATTGCCGACGCGCCCGCAGCTCGCGATCGCCGAGGCGACGACGGACGCCGCGAGGACGCGGGAGAGCCGCTCGCGAGGCCGCGCGCTTCTCACGTTCGCGGTACGCCTCGCCGCGAGCGCGGCTTCGCGGCCCCGCTCGATGACCGCTTGGAGCCCGCCGTGGGCGCGCCGACCGAGGCCGCGAGCTCGCGCGCGCGTCGCTCCACGTTCTCGCCCGACGTGCCGCCGCGCGCGCTGCGAC
>Ga0194128_10010895_pt1 | contig 10685 bp, 12 predicted proteins | sample TA2KigCa65mmetaG_FD_148650 | JGI IMG/M metagenome (GOLD analysis project Ga0194128, IMG submission 148650) | Freshwater microbial communities from Lake Tanganyika, Tanzania - TA2015037 Kigoma Deep Cast 65m | ecosystem: Environmental > Aquatic > Freshwater > Lake | place: Tanzania: Lake...
AGCGCGGTCGAACCGGGCATGGCCGGGGCCGGCGTCATTACCTCGGTGGTGGCCTGCTTGGCCGCTTCCTGTGCCTTCTGGGCTTTCTCGCGCTCGAGACGCGGCAGGTTGTAGAAGAACTCGAACCCCAGGACGATCACGATCGACAGCACGATCGCGACGATGAGGTTCTTCTGGTCGAGATTCTGCATAGGAAAGGTCCGTCAGCGCCCGGTGACGTCTATTGGGGCGGCGTTGGGTGTCGAGGAAAGAGGGACCGGGTCGTAACCGCTGCCGCCCCAGGGGTGGCAGCGGCACACGCGCTTCGTCGCCAGCCATGAGCCGGTGATCGGCCCGTGAAGCCCCAGTGCTTCGTGGGCATACTCGGAGCAGCTCGGCAGATAGCGGCAATTGGCGCCCAGTAGCGGAGCAATCGTCCACTGGTAGGCGCGGATCGCGCCGCGTAGCAGGAGCGTCAGCGGGTTCACGACGAGCCTTTGGGTGCTAGCGCGACGAGGGCCTTGCGCAGGTCGGTGACGATGGCGTCGTAGGCGTAGGTCAGCGCCGCGGCGCGCGCCACCAACACATAGTCGCTGCCCGGCGCGGCCGCCAGCGGCAGCGTGGCACGCGCCGCTTCGCGCAGACGACGGCGTGCCCGGTTGCGCTGCACGGCCGAGCCGATCTTCTTGGTCGCAGTGAAGCCCACGCGAACCTGGGGTGAGGTATCTCGCACGCGTGCCTGCAGCACGAATGCGGGGGTCACGTATTTGCGGCGGGAGCCGGCCACGAGGAGAAAATCGGCGCGGCGCTTGAGGCGTTCAACCGTCAGCCGCTCGACCGGCATGGCCCAATCCGGGACTGACGGTAAGGCCTAGGCGGAGACGCGCTTGCGGCCCTTGGCGCGGCGGGTGGCCAGAACCTTGCGGCCGCCAACCGTGGCCATGCGCGCGCGAAAGCCGTGGCGGCGCTTGCGGACGAGCTTGCTGGGCTGATAGGTGCGCTTCACGACCTCAATCTCCCGGAATCTTTGGGAATTCCGACGCCTACACCGAAGTGCTGGGGGCCGGAAACAGGCCCCGGCTTATAAAGGCCGCCCCCCGGGAAGTCAAATGCCGGAGCTCACCGTCTTGTCAGTGGGCGCGGGACCGTGACCCGGCTACACTCGGGCCAAATTTCTCTGCAAAATAAAGATGTTGAGCGCTTTGAAAACGACGCCCGAAACCGCCCGCCCGACGTCCACGCTGCTGCGCTGGCTGCCGCTTGCCTGCCTGTTGGGCGGGCTGGCAGCCTTCTTCGCCCTCGGCCTGGACGCTTACGTGAACTTCGCCACCTTGGCGCGTCATCGGGCCGAGCTGCTGCGCTGGGTCCAGGCCAACGCCCTTCTGGCGCCGCTCGTCTACATCGTTGTTTATATCGCGGCCGTTGGCTTCTCGCTGCCGGGCGGGGTGCTGCTGACCTTGACCGGCGGGTTCCTCTTCGGCCCCATCTTCGGCGCGCTCTGTGCCATCGTCGGCGCAACCGGCGGCGCCACGGCCGTGTATCTCGCAGCCAGGACTGCGTTAGGCGACCGGCTACGCGCCCAGGCCGGTACGGCACTGCAGCGCATGCAGGAAGGCTTTCGCCGCGATGCCTTCAGCTACCTCTTGGTGCTCAGGCTGGTGCCCCTCTTTCCCTTCTTCCTGGTGAACATCGTGCCGGCCTTTGCCGGCGTGCCAACGCGCATCTACGTGCTGGCCACCTTCATCGGCATCATTCCCGGCACTTTTGTCTTTGCCAGTGTGGGCAATGGGCTCGGCGCCGTGTTCGATGCTGGGCAGACGCCGGATCTCGGCCTGCTGGCCAAGCCGGAGATTCTCCTGCCCTTGATCGGCCTGGCGCTGCTGGCGCTGATCCCCGTCGGTTACCGCTACTGGAAAGGCCGGGCCGATGGCTGAGTCTCTCGATGTTGACCTCTGCATTGTCGGTGGCGGCTCGGGCGGGCTCTCGGTCGCGGCGGGGGCCTCGCAGCTCGGCCAGAAGGTCGTTCTGGTCGAGCGGGCGAAGATGGGCGGCGACTGCCTCAACTACGGCTGTGTGCCGTCCAAGGCGACGATTGCCGCCTCGCGCGCCGCGGTGGCCATCCGCGAGGCAACGCGTTTCGGCGTCGCGGCGGGCGAGCCACAAGTCGATTACGCGAAACTGCGCGCGCATGTACGCAGCGTCATCGCGGCGATCGCGCCCAACGATTCGGTGGAGCGCTTCACCGGCCTTGGCGTGCGGGTGATCCAGGCGGCGGCACGCTTCAGCGGCCCCGACGAGATCGCGGCTGGCGGCATCCGCATGCGGGCGCGCCGCTTCGTCATCGCCACCGGATCCTCGGCTGCCGTGCCGCCGATCGCCGGCTTGCTCGACGGTCCGTATCTGACCAACGAGACGGTGTTCGATCTCGACACCCGGCCAGAGCATCTGATCGTCATCGGCGGCGGCCCCATAGGTTGCGAGCTGGCCCAGGCCCATCGCCGCCTGGGTGCGCGAGTGACGATTCTCGAAGCGGCGGTGCTGCTCCCCAAGGACGACCCGGAGCTGGCGGATATCGTGCGCACGGCGCTACGCCACGATGGCATCGATATCCGCGAAGGCGTCAAGATCGTGCGGATCGAGCATAGCGGCGGTGCTGCCTGCGTGCTGGAGAACGGCGAACGCGTGGCCGGCTCGCATCTCCTGGTCGCGGCGGGCCGCAAGCCGACGGTCGACGGGCTGAACCTCGAAGCAGCCGGTATCGCCTACACGCCGAAGGGCATCGCGGTGGATGCCAAGCTGCGCACGACCAACCGTAAGGTCTACGCCATCGGCGACTGTATCGGCGGCTACCAGTTCACCCACATGGCCGGCTACCATGCCGGCATCGTCATCCGCCACGCGCTGTTCCGTCTGCCGTGGACGCGCGTCGATTCATCCGCCGTCCCCTGGGTGACGTATACCGAACCGGAACTGGCCAATGTCGGCCTGACTGAAGCCGAGGCCCGCAAGGTGCTAGGTGATGGGCTGCGGCTGGCACGTTGGCCGTTCCATGAGAACGACCGGGCCCAGGCCGAGAGGAAGACGGAGGGGCTGATCAAGGTGGTGGCTGATAGCCGCGGCCGCATCCATGGAGCGGGCATCGCCGGTCCGCATGCTGGCGAGCTGCTGCTGCCCTGGTGTCTGGCTATCAGCAAGAAGCTCACCCTGCGCGACATGGCGGGCGTCATCGCGCCCTATCCGACCCTGAGCGAAGTCTCGAAACGCGCGGCCGGCAGTTTCTTCACCCAAAGTTTATTTTCTCCCAAGACGCGCCGCTTGGTGCGTTTCCTGGCACGGCTCGGATGACACGGGCGCGCCAACTGCCGGGGCTCCTGACCGGCCTGTCGGTCCGGCTGCTCGGCCTGACCATTGCCTTCGTCATGCTGGCCGAGTTCCTGATCTATACGCCGTCGATCGCCAAGTTCCGCACCGACTGGCTGCAGGGCCGCATCGCCGCCGCGCGTCTGGTGTCGCTCGCCCTCGACGCCACGCCCGACTACATGGTGAGCGACGCACTGAAGGCCGAGCTGCTGGCCCATGCCGAAGCCTACGCCATCGTCATTCAAAAGCCCGGCGACGTGCGCCGCGTGCTCGCCGGAGACATGCCGCCGCGCGCCGATGCCCGCTTCGACTTGCGCGGCAGCGGCATGATGGACATGGTCGGCCCGGTCCGCGAGGCCTACATGACTCTTTTCGGGCCGGGTACGCGCACGCTTCATGTCGTAGGAGACTCACCGCGCCGCGACGGCGTGGTGGTGGAGGTGCTGGTCGACGAGGCGCGCTTGCGCCAGGGCATGATCGAATTCTCCGAGCGCATCCTGGCGCTGTCGCTGGTCATCTCCTTGATCACCGCCTGCCTCGTCTACCTCTCGCTGCAGTGGATGTTCGTGCGGCCGTTGCGCCGACTGACCGCCAACATGCTGGCCTTCCGCGACGCGCCCGAGGATGCGGCGAGCGTCATCGTGCCCAGTGCACGGAGCGACGAGATCGGCATCGCCCAGAACGGGCTCGCCGACATGGAGAAGGCACTGCGCGCCTCCTTACGCCAGAAGGAGCGGCTGGTAGCACTCGGCGTCGCCGTGGCCAAGATCAGTCACGATCTGCGCGGCATCCTGTCGACGGCCCAGCTTGTTTCCGACCGCCTGTCGCATTCCGCCGATCCTGAGGTCAGGCGCCTCGCCCCGGCGGTGATCGCCTCGATCGACCGCGCCATCGCGCTGTGCAGTCAGACGCTCGACTACGCGCGTGAGGATCTGCCGCCTCCCCAGCGCTCGCGCTTCGCTCTCGCCGACCTAGTCGAGGAGGTAGGCCGCGTCGTCGGCCTGCTCACCGCGGAGCGGGCGCGCTGGGACGCCGCCGTGCCGCCGCTCGACGTCGTTGCCGATCGCGATCAGCTCTTCCGTGTACTGGTCAATCTCGGCCGTAACGCCGCCGAGGCCGGGGCGAAGACGATCCGGGTCACGGCCGCTGCGACTGGGGGCGGCGGAGTTACGATCGAGGTCGCCGACGACGGCCCCGGCCTGCCGGCCAAGGCGCGCGACAAGCTGTTCATGCCCTTCACCGGTTCGGCGCGCGCTGGCGGCACCGGCCTCGGCTTGGCCATCGCCCGCGACCTCGCACGCGGCCATGGTGGCGAGCTCACCCTGGCCGCGACCTCAGCCAGCGGCACTGTGTTCCGTCTCGAGCTGCCGGGAGTCGTCGCCGCGGCGCGGGCCGCGGAATAGTCAGTCGACCACGAACAGCGTGGCGCCAGTTCTGGTGGCTGAACGATGCGCGGCATCGCCGTGGTCGGAGACTTGGTAGCTCATCCCCGGCTTCAGCGTGAATCTGCGCCCGTCTCTGAGCTCGGTCTCGAGCTCGCCCTCTACGACGAAGAGCACGTGCCCGCGGTCGCACCAATGGTCGGCGACATAGCCCGGGGAGTACTCGACCAGCCGTACCCGCAGGTCGCCGATGGCGAGCGTGCGCCACAGCGCCTCGCCTCTCTCGCCAGGATGGCGCGTCGGCTCGACTGATTTCCAGTCGGTGACGGTGAAGGGCAGGGCGGGGATTTTCATCGGCATCTCCGGGTTGGCGCGCAGTATACTCCGCCGTGATGAGCGCCTGGGACCCCGCGCAATACCTGAAATTCGCCGATCACCGCCTGCGGCCGGCGCTCGATCTGCTGGCGCGTGTGCCGCTGGAAGCGCCGGCAACCGTCTACGACCTCGGCTGCGGGCCGGGCAATGTGACGACGCTGCTCACCCGGCGCTGGCCCACTGCTCGCGTCACTGGTGTCGATTCCTCGCCGGCGATGCTGGAGAAGGCCCGCGCCGTTCCCGGCATCGCCTGGCAGGCGGCCGACCTGGCGGCTTGGGCGCCGCCGGCTCCGGCCGATCTCGTCTACAGCAACGCGGCGCTGCACTGGATCGACGATCACGTTCGGTTGTTCCCGCGGCTGCTGGCCCAGGTGAAGAGCGGCGGCGTTCTGGCCGTGCAGATGCCGCACCAAGCCGCCAACCCGTCGCATCAAAGCCTCTTCGCCATCGCCCGCGAGCCGGCCTGGGCGGCGAAGCTCGCAGGCGCCGTGTTCAGCAACCCGGTGCTGGAGCCCTCGCAATACTACGATCTGCTGGTGCCGCAGGCAGCGACGCTCGACATCTGGGAGACCGAGTACCAGCACGTGCTCGACGGCGAGAACCCGGTGCTGCAGTGGTTCATGGGCTCGCTGCTCACGCCGGTGCTCGAACGCCTCAAGGGGGGTGACCGCGATACCTTTATCCGCCTCTACGGCGAGAAGGTCGCCGCGGCCTACAAGCCACGCGCCGACGGCCGCACCCTGCTGACCATGCGGCGTATCTTCATCGTCGCCACCGCGCGTTAAGCTGGCCGGCTCGGCCGCGCGGTTCCAGCGTATAATTAGGGCATGCTCGGTTCGGTGCTGCGTATTCTCACCATCGTTTTCGCTCTCCTGCCGTTCAGCCCGGCGCTGACGGAGGCAGCACCGCGCGCTGAAGCCTGGCCGCGCTGGGAGCGGCACGACCCGGCGTCGAAGATCGTCGTCGATCACAGTGCCTGGGACGGATTCCTGGCGGACAACGTCTCAGTCTCGCCCGACGGAATCAATCGTCTGGCTTACGGGCGGGTGAGTGCCGAATCGCGATCGCGCCTGGCCTCCTATATCGAGCGGCTGGCTGCCGTGCCGGTCGACCGGCTGGCCCGCGACGAGCAGAGGGCGTTCTGGATCAACCTCTACAACGCGCTGACCGTGAAGACGGTACTCGATCATTATCCGGTGAAGAGCATCCGCGACATCCGCATCTCGCCCGGGCTGTTCAGCAGCGGGCCGTGGGGCAGGAAGCTCATCCGGGTCGCCGGCGAGGATATCTCACTCGACGATATCGAGCACCGCATCCTGCGCCCGCTGTGGCGCGACCCGCGGCTGCACTACGCCCTCAACTGCGCCTCGCTGGGCTGCCCCAACCTGATGCGTACCGCTTTCACCGCGTCGAATACTGAAACCCTGCTGGAAGAGGCGGCGCGTGGCTTCGTCGGACATCCGCGTGGCGTGCACCTGCAGGGCGGAAAGCTGATCGTCTCCAGCATCTACATCTGGTTCCGCGAGGATTTCGGCGGCAGCGATACCGGCATCGTCGAGCACTTGAAGCGCTACGGCGCCGTGCTCGACGGCCGCACGCGGATCGATGGCGACGCCTACGACTGGGCGCTGAACGAAGCGCCTTAGTCGAGCTGGATCAGCGAGGCTTTCAGGTACACGGATTCCGGCAGCAGCGGATGCACCGGATGGTCGGCTGCGGCCCCGCTCGACAGCAGGATGCGGCCGCTGCGCCGTGCATCGCCGATGCCGCGCCGCACCTCCTCGTCGAACAGGGCGCGCTCGACATGATGCGAGCACGAGGCGATGAAGAGGAAGCCGCCCGGTGCCGTGACCGCCGCCGCGAGGCGGGCGAGCTTGCGATAGCCGCGCGAGCCGGCCGCTAGGTCTTTCCTGGATTTGACGAAGGCCGGCGGGTCGGCGACCACTACCTCGAATCGTTCGCTGTCGGAAGCCAGGCGCTCGAGCTCCTCGAAGATTTCGGCGCGCACGGTCTTGAGCGCCAGGCCGTTGAGTGCTGCCGATTTCGCCGCGAGATCGAGGCCCGTTTCCGAGCGGTCGACGGCGATGGCCTCCTTCGCCCCGGCCCACAGGGCCGCCACGGCAAACCCGCCGCCGTAGCAGTAGAGGTCCAGCAGTCGCGCGTCCCCGGCCACACGCGCCACAGCCGCGCGATTGTCGCGCTGGTCGTAGAACCAGCCGGTCTTCTGCCCGCCCTGGAGATCGGCGAGGAAGCGGGCCCCGTTCTCGCTGAGCTCGACCGGCCCCGCGAGCTCGCCTTTAGCGATCTTTACTTCTTGCGCTACACCCTCGAGCCCGCGGGAAGGAGAATCGTTGCGCAGCACGACGACCTTTGGTGCCAGCACGCTGTCGAGCGCGGCGAGGATCTGCGGCAGCAGCGCCTCCATGCCGGCGGTGTTGGCCTGCAGGCTGAGCGCGTCGCCGTAGCGGTCGACGATCAGACCGGGGAGACCGTCGGCCTCGGCATGGATCAGCCGGTAGCAGCGCCCGGGATAGAGCCGTTCGCGCAGGGCCATCGCCGCCGAGAGCTTGGCGGCGATGAAGCCCTCGTCGATGACTGCAGCGGGATCGCGGCTCAGCAGCCGTGCGGCGATCAGCGTGTGCGGGTTGAAGGTGGCCACACCCAGGGGCTCGCCGTTCGCCGCCTGCAGCCGCACCAGAGCGCCGCGCGGCAGCTTCTTGGCTTCGGCATCCATGCGGATCTCGTTGGAGTAGACCCACGGGTAGCCGAAGCGGGCCCGCTTGTGGTGGCCCGGCAGCAGATGGACGGTCGGGATCATCGCGTGCGGCTGAGGGCGAGCCAGAGGCCGCCGCCGACCAGCGACGTGCCGCCGATGCGCGAGACGAGGCGCACGCGGCCCCGGGACAGCAGCGCGCCGGCGCGCGCCGCCAGCAGGGCGTAGAGCCCGTCGGAGAGCGTGGCGACCGCCATGGCGGTGGCGCCGAGCAGCACGATCTGCTGTGCCGCCTCGTGGCGCGGATCGACGAATTGCGGGATGAAGGCACCGAAGAACAGCAGCACCTTGGGGTTGCTCAGCATGACCAGGAAGCCCTGCAGGAAAAAGCCGCCGCGCGGCTCCGGCAGCCTCTCGCCGGCCGTGAGCTCGCCCGAAGAGCGGAACATCCGGATGCCGAGCCACACCAGATAGGCAGCACCCGCCAGGCGCAGCCAGTCGAACCACCAGCCCATCGTCTCGACCACGGCGGCAAGCCCGGCAACCAGCACGCCGAGCATCAGCGCCAGCGCGGCTTGCGAGCCGGCGACGTTGAGCAGCCCGGCGCGCGCGCCGTGGCTGAGCGCATTGCCGACGACCAGCGCGACCATCGGGCCGGGGATCGCCGCCACCGCGATGCAGGCCGCGACATAGGCGAGATAGAGTTCGAGCGACATGGGTGACTCCGGAATTCGTGCCGGAGCATACAGCGTTTTCGCCTTGGCGAAGGCCTAATCCCCTACCGCCACACCCTCACGCCGCGGGTCGGCGCCGCCGACCAGCGACACTTTGTCGCCGCGGCGCGCCACGGCGATGCCGTGCAGGCCCGAGGTCATGGGCACGATCTCGACCTCGTGGCCGAGTTTCTGCAGGTCGTCGAGCATTCCGGCGAGCGCTGTGCCCTGCTCGAGTTGCGTCCTGCCGTTGAGGTTGGCGTGATGCGGCAGGTCGAAGGCGCGCTGCATGTCCAGCCGCCAGTCGATGGTTCCGACCAGCGCCTGCACCACGTAGGGGATGATACGCGGGCCACCGGGCGAGCCCAGGGTCATGACCAGCCGCCGTTCGCGGTCGATGACGATAGTCGGCGACATGGAGCTGCGCGGCCGCTTGCCCGGCTCGACGCGGTTGATCGCCAGGTTGCCGGCCTCATCGCTCGGCTTGAGCGCGAAATCGGTCATCTGGTTGTTGAGCAGGAAGCCGCGCACGAAAAGCCGCGCCCCGAACACGTTCTCGATCGAGCTGGTCAGGGCCACGGCGTTGCCCGCCGCGTCGACGGCGCTCATGTGCGAGGTCGCCGGGATCTCGCGCGTCGTGTCGGCCGCCGGGATGTTGAGCAGCTGCGGGGTCCACGGCCGGCCCGGCTCGGCCCTGCCCATCGACTTCCAGGGCAGGATCAGTTCGGCCCGCTTCTCGATGTAGCCGTGGCTGGTCAGGGCGCGCACCGGCACCGACATCATGTCGGCGTCGGCGATGTAGCGGTTGCGGTCGGCGAAGGCCAGGCGCTGCGCCTCGGAGATCAGGTGCACGGCTTCGAGCGAGCCGGGCGCATAGCCACGCAGGGTGAAGCGCTCGAGCAGCAGCAGCGTCTGGGCCACGGTGATGCCGCCCGACGAGGGCGGCCCCATGCCGCAGACCCTAAGTCCCCGGTAGACCACGCAGACCGGCTCGCGCTTGATGGCGCGATAGAGGGCGAGGTCGGCGAGGCTGAGTTTGCCCACGCGCCGTTGCGCTCTTGCCGGATCGCCCTGCTGCGCCGGGTCGCTCACCGCCGCGACCACGTCGCGCGCCACCTGCCCGCGGTAGAAAGCGTCGGAGCCGCCGTTGGCGATCAGCCGCAAGGTCTCGAACAACGACGGGTTGTAGACCCAGGTGCCGGCGGCATAGGGCCGGCCTTCGCGGTCGTAGAAATGTTGGCGGGCGCCGGGCATCTCCTTGAGCTGCGGCGTGTCCACGATCAGCTGGTGCAGGCGCGGGCTCAAGGCGAAGCCGCCCTCGGCCAGGCGCATGGCCGGTTCGAACAGCCGGTGCCAGGGCAGGCGGCCGTACTCGCGATGCGCCATCTCCAGCATGCGCACCAGGCCCGGCGTGCCGACGGCATGGCCGCCGACCGAAGCCTCGGCGAAGGGGATCGGGTTGCCGTCGGCGCCGAGGAACATTTCCGGCGAGGCGCCGGCCGGCGCCGTCTCGCGCCCGTCGAAGGTGATGACGGACTTGCGCGAGGCGTCGTAGTGGACGAGGAAGCCGCCGCCGCCGATGCCCGAGGATTGCGGCTCGACCAGGGTGAGCACCATCTGCATGGCGATGGCGGCATCGACTGCGCTGCCGCCGGCCCGCAGGATCTCCAGCCCGGCCTCGGCAGCCAGCGGGTTGGCGGCCGCCGCCATGTGCTTGCCGGCGATGACGGCTTTTTTCGCTTGTTTTGCCGTGGGTCCTTCGGGCTCGGCCGGGGTCTGGGCCTGGGCCGTCCCGGCCAGGGCCAGCACGGCCGTCAGTACGGCGCCATGCAGCGCCGCCCGCCAGCCCTGGGCGTTCAGCAAATCCGTCAGCCGCACCGAAGACCTCGTTTCCCCGCCGCCATTCGTTAACGGAGCCGGCTTTGCGCCACCTTCCGCCGAACAGCGGGGGCGAGTTTTAGCAGAGTGCCGGGCAGCGGGCGAGGGGCGGGACAGTGTCGTTCTTGTGGGCGGTGGGATGAGGAACGAGGCGTGCCGCAGCGCTCTCGGTCGTCACCCCGGCTTTCGCCGGGGTGACGCTTGGGACTACTCCCTCACATACTCGACTTCGGGCCGCCGAAGCGTCCGGCTAAAGCCGTTCGAACTCGCCGGGAGTCAGCCCCG
>Ga0194128_10010900_pt1 | contig 10675 bp, 7 predicted proteins | sample TA2KigCa65mmetaG_FD_148650 | JGI IMG/M metagenome (GOLD analysis project Ga0194128, IMG submission 148650) | Freshwater microbial communities from Lake Tanganyika, Tanzania - TA2015037 Kigoma Deep Cast 65m | ecosystem: Environmental > Aquatic > Freshwater > Lake | place: Tanzania: Lake...
CCGCTGCTATTGAATCAAAAAAGAAACTTACAAGACTAGGAAAATATACATTAATGGTTGCAAGGGTCACAGGATTTAATGACAATTTTTGAATTACCTTATTTAACTCATCTAACCATTCAAGATCCCTTTCTGGTTTTATCGAATCAAGCGCGGATCTTTTTGCTCGCTCTACAGAAGATAGCCTGTGTTTTGCAAATTCAGATATTGTAGAAGCGTGTCTAGCTAAAGCCAAAAGACCACTTTCTTCAACCTTGACCATCAAAGCTGCAAAGCTTTTTTCAGTTAGCTTAGCGGCCATCTCCAAGTTTGAGTTTCTAAATACATTTGTAAAAGATCTTCTTTGCGGAGAATCTCTCTCAGGTACAGCTTGGTTAAACGCCCTGTTCAAGAACCTGCTGTACGCATTTTCTGCTTGTATTCCCGAAGATATATTTGGGTCAGAAAACTGTATTTTTGCCATAAAAGCCAAAAATCCGATCATGAGATTCTGGATTTATTGTTGCTTCCGTAAACTCATTGACTTCCGAAAGAGAGGTCTTTTCTCGTTTTATCAACTCTGCTTCTTGGTTTTCGGCACTAACGTTTGCTTCTATTACATTTACCCAGGCGTCTATTCTAACTCTTATTCCGCTTAAAATTGCTCTTGCAATTACTGAAGGATTGGCGCCATCCTTAAATTTTTTGCTAAATGTTCCGTTGTCATTTTCTCTCCAATAATTTTGATATACATCTAAATTATAGAAATAATTATCATAAAAATGTTTTCTTATACTTTCTTGCGAAGTGGTTAGTGGAAGATCATTACCCCTCTTGTAATACAGTTGAACATATTCATCTATTGTTAGGTCGTACTTTGTACTATTTGTATTTTGAACAAAAAGATTTATACACGCGTTTAGCAGGCCTTTTAATAATAAATCTTGTTCATCATAAATAAAGATTTTTTTGGTATTAGGAGGGAGCTCAAAATTCAGTTCTTTTCTTTCATCTCCCTTTTTGCCCATTCTAGTTGAAAACTGCCCTGTATTTAAAAATTTTAGGAATTCTTCACTTGCTCCACCCATAGATGCCATTGGATTAATTGGAAATGGACCGTATATAGCTTTTTGAATAGCTTGTGTTAACTTTACACCGTTTTGGGATCTATTTGACAGAGTATTTAGGTAGTCTATGGTAACTGTACTGATTGAGCTAGACATGTTTATATCATATTGTTTCTTTTGTTGATTTCTGTTACGCGTTGAGCTGAGGAATCTTTTTGATAAGATTTACTCATGTTATTCATTATACTATAATTATCAGATTTTGTAAACTGCGTTTCTTGAAAAGAAAAATCAGGCTGTAGATCAGATTTATTATTTCTAGCTGTCTGCATATTGGCATTCAAGTAACCAGAATCATTCATCTGTATATGAGTAGATGACCCTCCTATATAGCCCTCAAAAGACCCCTTAATTGAATCTGAAGTATTTGGAGATTTTGAATGCCCTACGCTTTGAGGGCCTGATTCATCAGATCCAACAGAGGTATTTTTACTTGAAGATATGGCTGCCGCATATTTGTTTGATGTCTGCGTTCTATGAGAAGTGTCTATTCTTTTAGATGCGGCATCTTTTAAGTTTTTATTTTGTGTATCTGCGCCAAAAATCATGATTTAATACCTTAATAGCCACTTGCAATTTCTTGGTACGGATCCCTGCCAACCTGTGGCGTTCCTGGATACATAGTAGTGTCAACATCCATATTTTGTCCGAATCCAGAGAATATCCTTAAAAAGTCTTCTGTTTCGGATCTATTTCCATATAAGTTTACTTTATAGCTCATACCCGGAGAATAAGATCCGTCAACTATTTGAGGCACTTGGGGGATTCTTTGTGCATGCTCTTCATATGCCGACCCACCCGGGAGAAGAGGTGGACCTCCGACATTTTCCGGCGCCCTATCTTTTACGGCACTATATATTAAACTGCCCGCTATTAAAGCCCCCATACCATATATTGAATTTCTAAATATTTTATTTTCAGAGAAAAGAGAAGCTAAATCTTCTTGCATAAATTTAGATATTTTTTTATATTTTACCCTATCTGCTTCGTCACTATAATCTTCACCTGCCAACATATTTCTTAATTGTTTTCTAAATTTTGATTCATCAACAGATTCTCCGACTGATTTACCAGTTGCCCTTAAATTATTTTGTATGTCTTCTGCAATTTGGGCATTTAGTTCATTTACGCCATATACGGCTTTTGCTCTTTTTGCCTCTATTACTTGCTCTTCGTCCAAGCCCGCCAAAGGATTTTCTTTATCTTCAATCATATTTAGTACTGCTTCTTGCACAGCACTTGTGCGTTTATCTGTAATTGATTGAGCATCAGCGCGCATTAACTCCCTTAATCTTTTTTCTGCTCCTTTTTCGGTAGAGAGATTTTCGAATGTATCAATATCTCCAAATCGCTTTTCGTATTCAATAATCTCCTCTGCTCTTGCACGAGATTCATGTATTCGATTTGCAACTTGATTTTCCTCTATCCCACCAAAAAAATTCGCCATTCTATTGCTTTTAGCTGCTAACATTTCTCTGGCAAACGTCATCAATTCTTCTTCCTCGCCATGCAATATTCTAAGAAGTCTATCTGAATCAAAATTAGCACTGAGTCTTTCAGATTGTTTTTCAAGCGCATTGAACAATTCTTGCCTAGTAACTCTGCTAGACACCATCTCCATTGCTTCATTGAAGTCAGAGATGATTGTTCTTCCCAACTTCATCTGTCTTCCAGTTTGAGTCATTTTTTCGGTGTCACTATTATCGGTCAATTTAATTAAAGCTTCAAGATTAGTTTTATTTCTTTCTATAATTAGTTCTGCTGCGGTCATTGCTTCATCTGAAACTTCAGTTGCTCTGGTTATTTGGTCTGATCTTATAATAGACAAATTCATTCTTAACATTTGTTTTTGTATTCCGTGCTGTTTCCTCAACTAATTTTTGTACGGCTGAACTTCTTGCGTATTTACTTGTAGAGCTTCCAAACGTCTCATTAAAGAATTCAATTACCGCGTCTTGATCCTCTAACTGAATTAAGCGTTTTAATGTGTCTCTAATTCCTCTGGCTTTATCGTCAAGGCTTCCAAGTTTTTCTTCCGTTTCGTTCAGACCCTCAAGTGCACCTTGAGCGGCCCTATATTGATCTAGTCTACTTAATCTTCTAGATGACAAGAGTAATTTATCCATTATTGGAAATAATTCTTTTTTTTCTCCGTCGGCGAGGAGTCTTCCCAGTTTTGCTTCTTGCTTTGATACGGCAGTTTGATAAAGCCCGGCTTGCTTACCAAGTCTTTTCCCCATTTCGGTAATTGCACCTTCGCCTACAGAATTTACACTTAGTCCTTTAAATATTTTCTCAGTTGTTCTAAGTGCTGCTTCTGAACTTATGCTACTATCTATCATTTGTTTCATTGATGCACTAAAGGTTTTGAATAAGGCAAATCCGGTTGTTTTATCTATTGCAGTTTCAGAAGCAATTAATTTAATTCCATCACCCTCTAAAAAAGTTTTCATGCCTTTATCGTCAATTGCTGACACAAAATCATCAAATTGATCAAGGGTAGAGCCTATGACCATAGATCTGTTTACATACACTCCAAGTATGTCCTGAGCTTCGCTACCCCTAGCTAATCTAGATAATAGGGCAGATTCTCTTATAGCTCCCAGGGTAGTATTGTCAATGCCCAACGTATTTCCAGCCAACATTCTTGATACCTGTTTGTGGTCATCGGCATTGATTGCATTTCTAAGGGAGCTATATTGATCGTCGTTCAAAAGGCCTTTAAAGTTTTCAACTGACTCTAGTAGATCTGCTTTTATTTTGAGAAATTCGGGTCCAAACTCCTGATTCTTAAGTTCTTCCATCAACCTTAAGCCACTTCTTTTAAATTCTTGGCTTGTAAGAGCGCTAGATCCAAATTTTTCTATCTGTTTAAACATTCTTCCATTATCTTCATAAATATCTGCAATTGATCTGCCCATTCTTTCATAGACTGAAAGTATTGCTTGTTCAATGTTTGCATCGTCAAAATTCATAGCTTTTTTATAATCATCTAAACTGGTATATAAGCTTTTCTCTCCAGAGGGACTTTTTGGAAGTTCTATTTCACCGGCACCTGCATTTATTAAAGTTTTTAAGAATTGAGCGTTTGGAGTAGTGCCCTCATCTGCCATAAGGGATAAGGTTTTCATAAATTCTTCGTCTTCTTTAAATAAATGCTTTAAGGTCTCTTCGTCCAAACTTGCTCTTGCATATATATTTTCTTGAAAAGATGTCGGTTGTCTAGCTATGGAGAACAGTAGTCTTTCTCGGTTCTGTTCATCTTGGTATTTGATGAAGGTTATTAGCCCCTTGTCGTCTAGGTCAAAACCACCAAGGGCATTGAAAAATTCCGGAACCGCTCCAGCGCCAAACAAAAGTCTATTTCCACTTAACCTAAAAGACATCAAATCCTGTGTCACATGGGCCACTTTCGTTGTATCGTTCATATTTGCAATTGTTGTTCTTTTCTTTGCGTTGCCCAATATGGATTCAGTTCCGCCTAAGGAGTGCATACTTTCTGTTGAAAGAGCAAATCTTTTAGTGTTGGGAAGAACCGAATGATATAGTGCGCCATACGAACCCTCGTCCATTGTAAACATAGATGTTTGAAAATAGTTGGCCAAGTGATTCATCATCGTTGGAGAATTTTTGGGGCCGATTCCCATTTCATGTAATTCTAATATTTGTCTCGCAAAATTTTTATTCCTTTCCTTTGCCAACCTAACCGGTTCAGGAAGACCATCAGTATCTAGCTCTATTTGTTTTCTGAGATCGCTTATCATTCTTGGCGTCAACATATCTTGATTGATAACTTCATTCATTTGCTGTAAAACTTTTGTATTGTTCTCTTTCATTGCTTGAAGCGACATATCACTAGCGAATATTTCGCCATGTGTTGCTATAAGGTTTGGATCAGAATAAACAATTGGACTTCCTCGACCAAATCCGCTTAATATTATTTCATTAAGTCCTGATTCTCCTCTAAGCCCTAATTCTGATTTCACTCCAGAACTCCCTATAATCATGGAATAACCTTTTAGTCCTTCAATAAAATCGATCATTCGAGCAGCAAATTTTGGTTGTCCCTGCTCAAGAAGTCCTCTACCGGTTATTTGATAGAGATCGGTGTTATCCAATAATTTTTTTTGTCTTTTAAGTTGCTGAATTGTCTCTTCCAATGTCTCAATTTCATTAACATCTGTTGTTCGAGCTTTTCTCAGTTCGGCTTCTTCTAGTCGTTTACCTATTCTTGCCTTGGCCCTATTGTATACTTTTTTATTAATTAATGCATCTCCGTCAAATTCTTTTTCAGCGTCTTTAAAAAGTTGTTTCACTATCTTTAATTGCGGATTATCCTTTAAAATTTCATCTGCTTGTTTAAGAAACTCTTTATTGTCTTTAGAGTTTTTAAGAATCTCTCTCAAGGGTTTCGATTCGCCAAATAATTCTTCTTTTAAATCATCAGCTCTTTTAGCTAGCTCTTCTTCAGGCAATCCAACTAATGTGGGGTCCCCGGCAATAAGAGATCTTTCAAATGACCTTCTAATTATTTGATCTGTGTCCGTTTCTTTAAGCGCCAATGCTGCGTCTTTGCGGGCGGTGCTCAGCGTGTCTGTTATACCCATGGATTTTCTTAAAAAGTCCAAACCTTCTTCTATTACAAGTGTGCTCTCGCTTAAATTTTTACCCGTAACATCGAATGCATCTGCGTCAAGGAGTGTTAGATCTCTTTCACTAAATATACCCTTAAATCTTTTTGGAAGTTTTTGAAGAAACTCTTCTACTGTTTTTGCTCCTCCAAATACTCCCTTTTTTGCCCCCTCATCTAGCATCGAAGAACCAAGCGCATTTAATATATATGTTATTTGTGGATTGGTAAAGGTTCCGCGCTCCGCTTTCGGCAACCGAAGTAAATCTAAGTATATTTGCTCCGTCTTTATCTATAAAAGGAAAATAGTTGTCTAGTCCAACTTTTTTCATTTGTCTCTTTATGAAATCTTTAGCGTAGTTTCTTACGTCCGTTTGATCTTTCAATTGAGAAAGCTGAATCCCTATCTGTCTATCGCCCCTAATCAATTCATCTATTTGACTTTCTTCCATACCAAGCTTTTTGAGTTGATCTTTGTGATTTTGAAGACGTTTCAGCAGATCTTTATCATTTATCGCAGTAAGAAACTCTGCGGCTTGCTCTACCCTAGGATTGAAAGGAGAACTCAAACTAACTTTAGTTTTTCCACCTTCTTTGATAAGTGGTTTAATTATATTAAATTTTGTTATCATTTCAGAAGAGGCTTTTGCAAATGCTTCTCCATAATCAAAGAATTTTTGTCCATTAGTAATTAAGGTATAGATTATTTTTTGTTCACCGTCTAAATCTACCCTTAGCAGTCCGCTTCTACCTAGCTCAGTTCTTTGTAGTGCATACCTAGCTGCCTGCAAATTCTTCATTGGATCTTCAAACAAGGTATTAAAATTAAAACGAATCATGTATTATGCAACTCCAGACGAAATGCTTACTTGATTTCTTCCAAAAGTATTGATTACCGGAGATACGCTGCCAGATATACCAGATCCGGACATCAGCTGCCTCAATCTATACAACGTATCTTGATTATCGGTTCCAGAACTGAAATCTGGATAGCTTGGATTGGTCAAATTTGCTTCTTTTATTTGCTGTGGATAGTAACCCATTTGAGACATTTCAAGACCCATTTGTTGTCCTATTTTAATTTTTACGTGATCCATGTTTGTATTTGGGTGCCATCCTTCCCAAGACATGTCCGGTAATTCATGTCTCTGAAAGTATTCTGCCAACTCCGGTTTTTCTTCAACTTCCATACCCCAAGCTGCCTGATATATTCTTCTCTCTAGCCTTGGGGCTGTTGAAAGAATTCTTTCTCTTTCTTCCTCCGGAGCCTGTAACATGGCTTCAAAGTGTTCTCTTTTTCTTTTCGGAACAGCTAAAGTTAAAGTATCGACTGATGCACCATATAAATCTGCTCCATACATAGTTCTTTTGGCGGCTTGCCTAAATTGATTGGCCGCCATCCCATCTCCGACTTTCTTGCGCCATATTTGCTAAACGAGTATTTTTTACGTAACTCAATATGTCAGAGTATTCCTCAAGGGCGAATTCTTTTCTCCTTGCTTCGGGAATATATCTGTCTCCAGAGACAAGTTCGTAAGTATTTCCTATGGTAGATGCCGTTCCACCTGTTGCTATACCCAATCCAGTAGAGAGTAATTTTGCCCTGGGAGTTCTACCAAACAAAGAAAATCCCACACCCATAGAAGTGGCTGCAACTATTGGATTTCTTTGAGTTGCCTTGTTTATCATTGGCTCTATAAAACTTTCAAATGGTCTTTGCCATTCCGGAAATGTTGCGCCATATACATTTCTTCTTTCATAATCTTCGGTAGCAGTTCTTTTGTTTAAAAATTTAGTATTGAAAATTGTATCCCTATGAGCAAGATACTCCCCAACTCTTGAGATTGCACCAAGAGTTCCTCCAGAGTATTGCCTATCGTCTTCGTAGGGCTCGAATTCATATTTCCTAGTGGTATCAGCCATTTGAGATCTTATTTCTCCAACTCTTATTCTTTCGTCCGGAGCTAGATCCATTGAATCTATTTTTCTATCCAATTGCTTAAATTGCTGAGAATATGGCGCTATATCTGACAAAATATCCAATTGATCTATTGGGCTATATTGACCAGATTGATCGTAACTAACCCTATTAAATCTTTCGTATCCTATTCCCGGTAATCTGATTTCTCCCTCTTGAACCTTGGTGTACGGATCTCCAGTTTGAAAATTCATATAATATTCTGGGCCCGGAAGAAAATTGTATTGTTGACCCATGACATTTCTTATTGGGTTTATATAATCTATATTAGTTCTTTCTTTCGGAATGAATCTTCTAGTTATTTCAGATAATTCTATATTTCCACCAGGAAAGTCTCCAAATCCACCTAGGTTTAAGTCCCAGAATGCCCTACTTGTTCCATATGCCTTAGAGGCGGATTGCATTACCGCTCTATTTGGTTCAAAATCACCTTGTCCAAATCCAAATTTTTCTCTTAAAGAAGAAAATCCGAAACCATATATACCAGCCATTTCTTGTAATCTATAGCCTATTTCTCCAGATTGAAATTGCAAAGACCCAGAAGATATTGGAGAACCCATAGGAACTATCTTAGGGTTCATTACTCCCCTTTGTTTTGGTGGACCATAGGACATCGCTCTTAATGGCTGATTTAAACCAGAAATCATACCCTGAGATATATTTGATCCAGTTCCTAAACTTGCACCTGCTGCTGATCTATAGTTTGCATTGGATCCAGATATTGCATTACCGTAAGGTATCGGCGAAGATTGATTAATTGGAAAAATATTAGATCCTATTGCTGCTTGACCTTGGCCGCCACCAAAACCAACCATCGGACCGTAGGCACTAGCATCATAGGCCCCAAATTGACCCGCTTCTGCGTAGTTACTTAGATTATTCGCAACTTCTTCTTCGTGCATTGTGCGTTTTGGTTTTAGTATTCTGCCCAATGTTGCATTTGCTATAGGAACTATTGGCCCAAACGGACCAGTAAAATAATCACCGGTCTCAGGATAAGGCCTGTCTGCATAGTGCTGTTGTTCAAATCTGTAGGGGTCTAGTGGTCTTAGCGGCGATATATCATTATAGAATAACGCTTTCTCCATTGGACTTCCGTAAGTTTGAGACGTAAAGAGTGCTCCGCCCTGAAGTTTTCTATACCAAGAAGGACGATAATACATTATTTTCCCACCCTCAAAAGGAGTATTGCCCAATGGCCAATATCTACCTTGTCTTATTGGCACTTCGCCTTCTGTTAGTTGTTCTCTTTTTTCTGGTGCGTTCATACCTCCAGGAATTATCCCTGCCGATAAAGCCTGCATTTCAACTACACCTCTACCTATTTTAGTTGTAAAGAAAGGAGAGTAAGTTGGTTCTCCCTCTGGACCTCTTTCGTTTACAAGACCACCTATTTGTCTATCTGCTGTCATGAACGTGGTGCCAGCGGCGTACATAGGAAGAATTCTCTTGCCCACCATGCCTCTTGCGTAAAGATCCAATGGACCAGTAAAAGAACTGGTATTTAATTGCATGCCAACGGTTCCAAAATATCTATTCAAACGATTGACGATGTGATCCATCGCGTTTGCTGCTCCAGAATAGCTATCTGGATCTTTGTATGTAGTTAGGCCGAGAGCGCTTTTTACGGCCCCAAATGGATCTCTACCAAATACGGTTCCAAAAGTTGGAACAAGAGTAGTAGATTGACCAGAACCAAGTGGATCTACGAGCATGTCGTCTGGCGTATACTGTGCTGAGCCAAACGCCCTATTAAGGGGTGCCGCAAGTCTATTAAACGGCCTTGGAATATTCGTTGATATAGTTGAAGCCGTGCCCGTAGTATAAGGACTAAAGAACTGTCTTACGGCGTTACCAACTTCTTCGCTCCTAGGAACTGAGCCAGAGATAGCATTTTGTGAACCAGCTGTTGAAAATTCTAAAAGTTTTCTTAAAGAATTTCTAGTATTCATCATTGCAGATGCGCTTTGATTGAACGTAGAAAATGCACTATAATTTGCCAGAGTTGACAAAGCTGCTAATTGTGATTCTGCAAATTGTCCAGGTGCCATAGTTTTTCGCATGCCTTGTATGGCCTTTTGCATTTCTATAAATAATTGATTTTCAGTACCGCGCGACGGTACCAGTAGCACCAGTAAATGTATTTGCCTGAGAAATGAATCTGAAGGCTTCGTTCTTTGCTTGATCTAATCTAGTTGTTATTGTTGGAGATTTTTTTGCCAATTGAGATGTTGATAAGAAATCTGCTTCCGCAACTAGTTTTCTTAATGTAGAAATTGATTTTTCTACTACGCCGTCATTAATTCCTTGACTTCTAGCATTTGCCTTTATGACTGGAAGGGCTGATTCTATTGAGCTCATAAAATCAAGAAAATCTTGACCAGTAGATATCTGCGAAACCCTTCTTCCGCCGAGTGTGAATAACTGTGGATTATTTTCCTCAAGAGCCTTCATTACTCTTGGGGACAAACCTGCCCTAAATGTTGATTTTCTAAAAGACTCAAAAGATCTTAATATATCTTCTTCTGATATAGAACTTACAACCGATCCGGTTTCATCAAAAATTCTTAATCTATCTCCACTTACAGACGCTCCTTCATCTGCTTGTTGTATTCCCAATCTATAAGATCTAGAGACACCACGTTGTTTAAAAGCAACTTCTTCACCGCTTAACAGTCTGCTCATTACCGCAGGATTGTTTATGTCACTTTTTCTCTTTACTATTCTTCCTATTCTTCCAAAAATGGAATTAGGTTGTTCTGGATCGAAAGAAAACTTTTTCTTAAATGCTATTGCTCTTTCTGGGCCACCAAAAATTTTGTCTAAAAATCTTGATCCTGAAGTAGTAGTATCAATATCAAATACGTTTGCTTCCTGTCCAAGTCCAGATGCTCTTCTTGCGCTTCTTGATAGCATTTCTGTGCTGGCTGTAGGTATCGCTCTATAAGTACCTTTTAATGC
>Ga0194128_10010901_pt1 | contig 10674 bp, 21 predicted proteins | sample TA2KigCa65mmetaG_FD_148650 | JGI IMG/M metagenome (GOLD analysis project Ga0194128, IMG submission 148650) | Freshwater microbial communities from Lake Tanganyika, Tanzania - TA2015037 Kigoma Deep Cast 65m | ecosystem: Environmental > Aquatic > Freshwater > Lake | place: Tanzania: Lake...
ATCGTCACGTCGCCGTAGGTGTCTTGTGTGATCGTGGTGCGCATCGTGGTCTCCTGGTAGGGTCTGACACAGTAAATATACGGTATCTAGCGCCCTTTATCAACCCCCCGTCTGGCCGCCGGCGCCGGGCCGTCTGGGCGGCCAGCGCGAGGGCGCTGCCCACAGGGTTGGGCGGGATATGGGCGAGTTATGGGACCAGCAAGGCCGCTTGACAGGCCGTATCGGTAGTGGTTAGGCCTATGCAACACACTAGTCCGTTCCAGGGCTAGTGTGGTGCTCACCGCGGCACGCCAGGGCTAGGTTGTCAGTGCGCCCACTGATACCCCTATCCCTGGCACCGCGGAAGCAACCCGCGGGGGGACTCTAATGCACGTTGATTCCGGCTTTGGCGCTCGACACTGGGCGGCGGTCGTGAAGCTCCAGCCCGGCGACCGCGACTTCCCCGAACTCGTCAGCGTCTGTTGGTTCGATACCCGTCAAGAGGCCGTCGATTGGATCTCTGACGGTTTGCAAACCGGCTGCGCGTGGGCGCATCTTGGCGCGCCACACATTTCGCCGCTGGCGTTGTTCCCGCGCGCCTTCGTGAACGATCCGGCCGAACTGCGACGCGAGGTTGCCGCCCTGGCGCGCCAGGCCGTGCCGGTGCGCGACCACGTTCCGCAGTCAGTGCGCGACCGCCGCGCCCGGGCGTCGGCGCGGCCATGAGGCGAAACCCGAAACCATCTGGCCTGAGTGCCAGCGGTGTAGAGGTGGTCGGCCACGACCTGGCGGTAATGATTGCCTGCGTCGAGGCCGAGCTAGAAAGACGCCTGCGGGCGTATCCTGGCCTGATCGCGTCGGCCGACATGACCGCCGCGGCAGCGGCCGATGAAATTGAGTGCATGACGGCCGTTCTGGTTACGCTCCAAACGGCGTCGCCGCGCATTACGTGGGTAGAGGCTCGCCTTCCGGCCGCCGGCCGCCTGCAGGCAGAGCAATGAACCCTCTGTTCCTGATCGGCGCGCCTTCGGAAATACAATGGGCGTTTCTGGCCGGCGTCGAGGCAATCGGGCAGTCGAAAGAGGATTGCCCGTTTCCAGCGGCGATCGGCGACACCTGCACCCCTGACCCGCGCCGCCCGGCCTGGCTCGCCGGGCGCGACCTGGCCTTAGCGTTGCACCTGTGGCCTGCCGCCAGGGCGATGCTACAGACGGCGGCGCTGGCCGCACGCTCCGATCCCGCCGATCCGCTGGTTGATACCCTCGACGCCTGGACAGCCCCTCTGGCGGCCATCCGGCGAGCTTCTGGGCTGTCCGAAAATGGGACATGCGCCCTGCCCAAAAGGCGTGGGACTTGACTAATACGCAAATAGCTTAACCCCCGCTCGACGATGCCTAGAAAATTGCATCAAAACGAAACAGTCAGGGGCAAGCGTCATCGGCTTCGGCGCGTGTCGTCGATGCTGCTGCCGGGCTGGCGCGTCGGCGCCTGCGGCCGCAAAGTTATGGGCCGCACCGCGCACGTGGAAATTGAGCGCACGCCGACTGGGGCGCACTATGTGGGCGTCGAAACGTGCGGCTCGGTCTGGTGCTGCCCTGTCTGTGCCGGCCGAGTGGCTGCCGGCCGCTCGGCCGAACTGACCGAACACCTGGCGGCGCACGTTTTGACGAATGGTGCGGCCTACATGGTCACGCTCACCGTCCGGCACGCACTACGGCAACCAGCTACGACCTTGCGCGCGGCGGTGGCGGCGGCCTGGTCGGCGGTTATCAACGGCGCGCCCTGGAAACGCTTCGCGAGCAAGTGCGACGTGCTCGGCTACGTTCGCGCCCTGGAAGTGACGCATGGCGGCCATGGCTGGCACCCGCATTTACACGTCCTGCTATACACGGCCCGACCGCTCGGCAGCGTCGAGGAAGGCGAGGCGAAGGTATGGCTCTATGAACGTTGGGCCAATATGGTTGCTCGCCGCGATCTGGGCGACTGCGACCCGGCCGCATTCGTCTTCGAAAGGGTCCGGGCCGAGCAACAGGGCGCCGAGTATCTGACCAAGTGGGGCGCCGGCTGCGAAGTGACGCGCGGATCGGACAAGGCCGGCCGCAAGGGACGCTCGCCCTGGCAACTTCTGGAAGACGCCGACGAAGGCGACCGCCAGGCGTGCGCGCTGTTTCGCGAATACGCGCGAGCGTTTCATGGCGCGCGGCATCTAACCTGGTCGCGCAAGCTGCGGCGGCGGTATCTCGACGGCGACGAACTCGACGATGACGCTGTGGCGGCGCTCGCATCGGAGCCTGGCGAGCAACTTTCACTTAACACCGACAACGGGGTCGAGTTCGGGCGCGTGATCGCGATTCCGCGCCGCACCTTCTATGCAATCGTCCGCCTGGGCTTGACCGCCGACATTCTCGACGCGGCGGCGGCCGGCGGCCGAGCTTCCGTGCTGTCTCTGCTTTTCGCCTATGACCTGGACGTGATTTTCCATGCCGGGCTTGAAGCGGGCCACCTGGCGCACCTGGAGCGAAGAAGATGAACAAGCCTATGCCCGGAGCCTTTCCAAACCCCCTGCTGCAAAAGCTCCACGAAGAAATTGCTGATGTAATTAAGAGCGTGCCGCTTGCGGCAATGTCCGGCGCGACAAAACCGCTCGTGACGCTCGCGGCGCTGCTGTCCGATATCGACGGTCGGCTGCGCGGCCTGGAACAGGTTATCGGCAAGATTATCGGCGGCCTTATCCAGCCTGACGCGGAGAATCAAAATGGAACTGCAGATGCTCGGTCCCTCGCTGATTCTGGGCGAGGCGGACTGCCAAGTGTGCGGACGCGCGGTGCCGGTCAAGACCAATAAAAACCGTTGGGCCTATGCCTTCTGCTCGCATTGCGGCCACAACATCCGCACGACATCGATGCGAGCTTGCGAAACTCTGGTGCGCCAGGTGGCGCGCTTCAAGCCCGGCATGGAAAAGCACGTCCGCGAAGTTTTTCCGCTGGCCAGCAAGCCGGCGGGCGCTGCCGCGCCGCCGACCGTCAAGCCGAAGCCCGCGCCGCCGCGCCCGGCCGTGGGCGCCAGGCGTGCAACCAGCCTGCCCTGGGAGGAGGAGTAAGCATGCGCGATGACGAAATTGACGCCATGCGGGCCGACCTGCAGGCGCCGCCGGCGGCCAAAGCCGAAACGGAAGCGCCGAGCCCGGCCGACGTTGAAAACGCGCCGCCGGCCGCATTGCAGGCCGATCCCGAGCTAATGCAAGCGGCCATTGTGCCGTTGGTTCGGATTGTTGGCGAGGTGCTCACGGCTCGGGCCAAGGTGTCGCCGCTCGACGATGGCGAGGTCCGGCACTTGGCGCTGGCGCTGACGAATGTGGCGGCGCAATACCAGTTTGCCATGTCGCCGCGCGCGGCGGCCTGGCTTGGCCTTGGCTTCGTATCGTCGGCGATCATCGAAAAACGGAGTGACGAGTGGCGGAGCCGCAAGACGATCCCGACCTCGACCGCGCCGGCGTCGATATCGACGCCACTCGAGCCGGTTTTGCCGGCCGGCGTCGATCCCTTACCACAACGGGGTTTGTAGGGCCGAAGGGTAGCGGCAAGACGGGCTTGGCGCTCTACCAATTACGGCGCCGGCGGCGCGTCATTCTTTGCGATTTGGCTGGCCAAGAGGCGCTCGCAGCCGGCGCGGTGGTGATCGACGAACCCCGCAATTTGCTCGATCACGTCGCAGCGCACGGCGCCCGCGGGCGTTTCCGCGTCTGTTGGCGGGGATTTATCGATGGCGTCGAGGCGGGCTTTGATCTCGCATGCCGCGTGGCATGGGCCGCGGAAGACCTGGCCATGCTGTGGGACGAAGCCGACATGTTGGCGCCCAATCAACGGCTCGGGAGGTTCGCCAACAACATTGCCAACATGCAACGCCATCGGCGCATCGACCTCTATTGGACGTCGCGCCGGCCGGCAATGGTCCCGCGCCTGCTAACGGCCAACGCCGACCGTATGTGTGTCTTTCGCCAGACCGAGCCGGCCGACCTCGACTATCTTCGCAAGCGCATCGGCCAGGCGGCCGAGCAACTGCCGAGGCTGGCAAATTTCCACGCGCTCGATTGGCGCGACGGGCAGGGCGCGACGGTGCGGCGCTCCTACTTCGACTAATTGTACATACGTATGTTTAGCTTCGGACGGCTGGCGCCCGGCCGGCGCACCTTTCCGCGCGAGGCAACTTCCTCGCGCTGAAAGGCTTTTTCCATGCCTTCTCCGAAAACCGTCCTAACCGGCGTGCTCGTGACGATGCTGGGGCTTTGGGTTTACGACCTGCTGAAAAAGCAAGGCATCCTCTAAAGGGCCGCCGCCATGTTTAGCACCCTACAGACGACCATGCGGTCTCTGGGAAACATCCCTTACGCGGCCAATCAACGTGGCTCGCGCGACCTCGATGTCGGCGCCGTGCTGCTGGAAACGCTGATCCGGCTGCGCTATTCGATCACCGTGACTACCACGGCAATGGTCGGCCTTAAATGGAACACGATCCCGCGCCTGTTGCGGACGATCGAGTTTCAGATCCAGGGCCGCGATACCGTCATTAACATCGACGGCGAAGGCGCGGCCATGCACTCGCTTCTGGACTATGGCACGCTCGGTGACGGTATGGGCGACACCTTCACGCTCGCGGTCGGCGGTCCCTACGCCTACGATGTTTGGCTCAAGATCCCGCATTTTCTGCCGCGCTCCACCCGCCCGCTGCAAACCGCGCTCGACTTGCGCGGCATCCGCCAGGCGTCCGTGGTGGTCACTTGGGGCGCCATTGCCGATTTGGTCACGACCGTCAACGGCGGCGCTATTTCAGTCACGCCACAGCTTGACATCTTCGGCCGTTATCTCGACTTCGTTGATCCTGGCGTCGGGTTCTTGGTTCGCAATCTCGACGTGCAAACCGCACCCGTGACAGGCACTAGTGCCAGCTTCGACATCACGCAAGACAAGGGAACGGGTTTGCTGTATCGCAATTTCCGGCTTGTCACGTTGCGCGACCAGGTGCCTGTTACGAGCATCCTCGACACCAATACGGTGCGCGTGCTGGCCGGCAATCAGCAATTTTTCACGATGGTCGCGGAAGGTTTACGCGCCGACGCCAAACAGTTCTACGACCTCGAAACCGAGCTAACTAACATCTATCCGCTCATGCTCACGGCCATGGGCGACAACTCGCAATCGATGCCGACCAATGCGCTTGACGCTGACCTTCGGATCAACACCGGCGTCACCTACACGTCGGGCACCGAGCATATTAAGGTCTACCGCGAGGCGATCCGGCCGTTCCTGATATAGCGAGGCGGCCATGTTCGACGGCGTGCTAGGTTTCAATCTGGGCGACGTGCTCGGCACCGTGCGCGACGTATCAATTGCGCGCGAGACGGCGAAAACGGCACAAGCCGAAGCGGCTGCCCGGCTTGGCGTTGCCGAACGGTCGGCCATTGCGCTCTCGCAGCAAAGCGTCCTGCAAGACGCAATTTCGCAACGCTACGTGATTCTAGGCCTGGTGACGTTGGCCGGCGTCGCCATGTTGTTTTTGCTGACGCGGGAATAACCCCGTGCCGGATCCCGTCACGCTTGGCAGCATTCTCGGCGCGACGATCCCAAAACTCGCCGGCGGTGTCGGCCAGGGCTTGGCCGGCCGCTCCAAGACGATGCAATCGGTCTCGGTCTCCCAAAGCCAAGGATCGAGCGTTAACGCTTCCGTATCCCCGGTTATCCTGGTCAACGTCGGCGGCGGTTCGATTGATCGGCCAGTTGCTGGTGGCGAAATTCGCGCGGCGCCGACATCGGCCTATTCCTCGAGCGTGCCGACGATCCGCGAGGATTCGGGCGAGCCTTACGGCTTGAGCAATTATCTTGCACTGCCGGCGCCCGTGCGCGGGCGCGCGAGCCTCGACGTTCCGTATCCACTTTCGACCTACGCGGCGAGCGCAAACATCGGCCGTTATGCCGGCGGCGGCGGCCTGGCGGGCGCCGGCGGTTATGCCGGCGGCGGCGGCGGCCTGGCGGGCGCCGCTGCAAGTCTCGGAACCCCGCTGCTATGGCTGGCCGGCGCCGGCCTAATGCTGTTCCTGCTGGTGCGGAAAGGCACAGGCTAATGCCGCTGGTGCTCGCCAAGCTCGCCGCTTTAGGCGCCGTGACCGTCGGCGCTTTGTTTGCCGTGCGGCAAACCGTCGAAACGGCCGGCAGCGAAATACGCAAGACTCTCCCCGTGGTCGTGGTGGCGGCGGCCGTCGGCGTCGCGCTCTACGCCTTTTCCGGGCGCTCCTGACATGGGCCTGTTTTCCAAACTCGTTGGCGGTCTCTTCGGCGGCGGCAGTAACAAGTCTTCGCAAACCGTCACGGTTACGCAGCAACAGGCAAGCAACATTAACGTCGAGGTGAACCCGCAAATCGGCGTCGCCGTCGATATCGATACTGAGGCGTTAGCGAGTAGCCTCGACGCGGCGGCCATGCGCTCCGATGTAGTCTTGCGCGATGCGCTTCTGAGCAATGCTGCTGTTGTCGATGCGGCGGCCAGGCGCTCCGATCTAGTCTTGCGCGATGCGCTCAAAAGCAATGCTGCTGTTGCCGACGCGGCGGCCATGCGCTCCGATCTAGTCTTGCGCGATGCGCTTCTGAGCAATGCTGCTGTTGTCGATGCGGCGGCCATGCGCTCCGATCTAGTGCTGCGCGACCTCGCTCTTGCGAATGCGACGGGTTTAGAGGCCGTCGCGTCTTCGCAAGCCTTGCTAGGCCAGGCGTTCGAACGCCAGGCGGCGGCCGTAGACCGCCAGGGCGCCACGCTCTCGCGCCAGGCCGCCGCCGCGGAAGCAAGCGAACTGCGGCGCGCAAAACTCGAAACCGATATTCGGGCGCTGGTGGAACGCCTGGCGCCGGTGGCAAAAGTGGCGACCGCCGGAATGGTTGCCTACGCCGTGCTGAAAGCCTGACATGACGCGCGGGCCAGAATATCAGGTATGGCGCTTCGAACTTGAAACCGCGCCGCCCGGCGGATTCGTCCGGCTGGAAATTGCTGCCGGCAAGTTCTGGTTTGCCGATGCGCGCGACGCTACCGGTGCGCTCCGCGCCGATGCGCTGCTAGAGATCGCATGGGGCGAGGCGGATGACGATTATTTTCCGATCAAGTTGGGAACGGTCGTCACGAATCGCGGCGGCCAAAAGGCGCGCGTTCGCTGGACTGTGCAAGCCGGCGTGTCGGCGTATCTGGTGATCGGCGATCCGGCGCTCGTGGAATTCCAATCGCCGGCGACCGCGAGCATCGTGCAAGGCGAGCAAGGCTCGACGATTGCGAGCACGGCCGTCGCTGCGGCCACGACCACGACGTTGCTCGTGGCCGCAAGCGGCTCGCGCTTTGCAATCGAGGTGGCTAACGCGGGCGCCGTGCCGGTTTTCATCGGCGGTGCTGGCGTGACGGTCGCAGCCGGCTTTCCGCTCGATCCAGGGCAACGTTGGCGCTCGACATCCTTCAGAGGTGCGCTTTACGGCATCGTCGCAGCCGGGACTGCCGACATGCGGGTGATCGAGGAAACAGCATGAGCCGCGGCCACGCCATTCCGCCAAACGCTTCAAGCTTCAGCCTATCGACCAGTTCCAGCGCGACGTTGGTATCGGCCGGCGCCAACTTGCGCGGCGTCTGGTTGCATCAAGTTTGCCTTTTTTGCAATAGCTCGGCCGCCGCAACGGCCGCGACGAGCATGCGCTTCGGCAACTTCCACATTTTGCGAGCGGCCGGCACCAATTCGACCACGGTTTTGCCGTATCCCATGTTTTTGCCGCCGGGTGTCGCCCTAACAATTGACTCGAACGATGCAAATAATTGTGCCGCCGAAGGCCGCTACAGTTTGCTTTGAGGATTGCCATGTCAACGCAAGGGCGCAACGTCATGATCTTTCCGCCAGGTCATCCGGCCGCGCCGCCTGACGGTCTCGTGCTGATTCAAGACTGGAACGGTAGCAGTGAGGTCCCGATCGAGACGACCTCGACGATCGCGGTGCATCGCGAGGCTGAGCGAGCGGCCAGGCTTCGCGACCTTAATGCGTTTCGGCTGAAATGCGGCCTGCCGCCGCTCGCCAGGCTGGAAGGGTAAACTCATGGTTAAGAGCGACACGAAAAAGCCCGAAAACCACGAAGCCGAAGCGCCGACACTGCCGCCGCATCTGGATCCGCAGGTCGTCGGCGTGCGGCAGGCTAAAGCTAACGCGAAAGCCGAGCGTCAGCGTGCGTAATTTCTTCGTGGCCGGCCTGGCGGTGCTGTTGGGCTTGCTGGGCTTGCGGGCGCGCGTTGCCGCGCCCGCGGTCCCGAGCTTGTGGCCTGTTCCGGGTCCGCTGCCGCCGCCGCCGCCGTCGGCTGGAAACATCGGGTGGGACTTCGAGCCGTTTACCCTGCCTGATGCGGGCGGCGCCGGCGAGGGCGGCATGGCGATTGATAGCAGCGTGCGCTTAACGCCGACGCTAGGAGAAATTCGGCTCTCGCAAGACGCGGTGCTGGCCGCAATCGATCGCATCAATGCAGAGGTGTTCGGCAGTTGGTTTTCTACAGAAGGCCGCTCGCCTCTCGACGTGCTCGCAATCGCCAAGGTTGAATCTAACTATACGGCTGATGCCGTGTCGCGCGCCGGCGCGGTCGGCCTGATGCAAGTGCTGCCCTCGACCGCGCGGCAATTCGGTCCCTGGACGGCGCAGCAGATGATCGCCAATCCCGAGCTGAGCTTGTTGGCCGGCATGAGCTATCTGCAATGGTCATGGGATGCGCTGGCGCGCCGCTTAAACCGGCCGCCGTCGCGTGCGGAATGGTTCGGCGCTTACAACGCCGGCGTCGGCAATGTGCTCGACCGCGGCTTTATTCCGGGCGGTTATGTGAACAAGGTCAAGGCCGCTCGCGTCAGCGTCGCTGTCTTCGCATGACCGCCGATGTGTTTACGTTGTTGAGCACGGTCGGCACCGGTGGCGTTTTGATTGGCGTTACGATGATTTACCGCGAGGTTCGGCTCATTCATCGCATGCTGGCCGATCACGAGTTACGCCTTCGCACGCTTGAAAGGGTTGTCGGATGACGTGGCTATACGGACGCCTGGCCGAGCCTAGCACTTGGGGCGGCATCGGCATGGTTGCTTACTTCGTAGGCGACATCTTGACCGCATGGGCGAGCGGCGATGCTCAAGAAATCGTCGCAAAGCTGCTGCCGATCATCGGCGGCGGCCTGGCGATGCTGCTGCCGGAGAGGAACGGCCAATGAAACGTGGCACTAACCGCGCTGGTCAATTGCGAAAAGGCTACCGCTATCTGAAGGGCGGGAGGGTGGTGAAGGTCAAGGCGCACCGGCGGTCCTGCCCGTCGCGGCGCGCGCGCCGGCGCTAGACTTTCTCGCCGGCCGCGCCCAACAAAAAGGTCGCTTGGGCGACTGTTGTGGCGTGTAATTTTCGCTGCGCGCGTTGTGAAGCGCTTTCGACCGTCCGAGGCGATAGGCCGAGTTGGCGGCCGACTGCCGCGACCGTCAGGCCAGCGGCGAGCAATTCCAGCACCTCGCGTTCGCGCTTGGTTAATCGTCGAAGCGGGTTGTCGTCGGTCATGGGCTTTGCGATGTCGGGCGGGACTGCCCGGTCATGCCGGCCGCGCGGGGCGGCCGGCAGGGCGGGCCGGTCAGGCCAGAATGGTGCCGCTCAAAAAGGTGGCGACGGTCAGATAGGCGCCCCTCAGGTTGGTGCCGTTCAAGTCGGCGCCGCTCAGATCGGTGCCGTCCAGCTCGGCGCCGCGCAGGTCGGCGCCGCGCAGGTCGGCGCCGCTCAAATTGGCGCCGCTCAAATTGGCGCCGCGCAGGTCGGCGTCGGTCAGGTTGGCGGGGGGCATGTCGGCGCTGCTCAGCTTGGCGTAGACAAGGGTGGCGCCGCGCAGGTCGGCGCCGCTCAGATCGGCGCCGCGCAGGTCGGCGTCGCGCAGCCTAGTGTGGTACAAGTTGGTGCCGCGCAAGTTGGCGCCGGTCAGGCTGGCGCCGGTCAGGTTGGCGCCGCGCAAATTGGCAAGGCTCAGGTCGGCGCCGGTCAGGTCGGCGTCGGTCATGTTGGCGCCGGTCGGGTTAGCGCCGCGCAGGTCGGCGCCGCTCAAATTGGCGCGGCTCAGCTTGGTGCCGTTCAAGTTGGCGCGGCTCAAATTGGCGCGGCTCAAATTGGCGCCGCTCAGATCGGCGCCGCGCAGGTCGGCGCTGCTCAACCTGGCGCCGCGCAAGTTGGCGCCGCGCAAGTTGGCGCCGCGCAGGTCTTTACCGCTCAAGTCGATGTCGCTCAGGTCGGCGCCGGCCCAATCGATGCGGCCGCGCTCGAGCGCAGAAGCGCTGAGCAGCCATGCTTCGTGGCGGTCTAGCGTGGTGGCGATTTCTTCTGGGGTCACGGGTTCTCTCCTTCGGTCGGGCGGAACTGCCCGGTGTTGCCGGCCGCGCGGGGCGGCCGGCAAGGCGGGGCAGTTACTTGTTGAGTTTGGTTTCCCAGTGCTCAAATTCGTCGAGCATGCCAAAGCTGTTGGCGACGCGGCGTAAATAGCCGGGCTCGGCCTGCTCGCAGAGGCGGGCTAGTTTCGCCTCCGCGACAAACGTGTCGTGGGTCAGGTGGTTGAGGGTGTGGTATTGCAAACGCATGCTCGCCTCAACCCCGGCGGGGTTAAGGTCCGGCGCGATCTTGAA
>Ga0194128_10010907_pt1 | contig 10670 bp, 8 predicted proteins | sample TA2KigCa65mmetaG_FD_148650 | JGI IMG/M metagenome (GOLD analysis project Ga0194128, IMG submission 148650) | Freshwater microbial communities from Lake Tanganyika, Tanzania - TA2015037 Kigoma Deep Cast 65m | ecosystem: Environmental > Aquatic > Freshwater > Lake | place: Tanzania: Lake...
CAAAAGTATAGAGACCGAAGATATCAAAACACAATAAAAAGTGAATATTACACTATGATACAAAATAAGACGCTTTTGATTACTGGGGGTACGGGGTCTTTTGGAAACGCTGTATTGCAGCGGTTTCTGCATACAAATCATTTTGCCGAAATACGTATTTTTTCACGCGATGAAAAGAAGCAGGACGATATGAGGAATACCTTGAAGAACTCAAAGCTAAAATTTTATATCGGTGACGTCCGTGATTTCAATTCGGTAGAACCTGCAACCCGAGGAGTAGATTACATTTTCCATGCAGCGGCTTTGAAACAAGTACCATCCTGTGAGTTTTTTCCTATGCAGGCCGTAAAAACCAATGTTGAGGGTACACAAAATGTAATTCGTGCGGCTGCTTCCAATGGAGTGAAAAAGGTGATTTGTTTGAGTACGGATAAAGCGGCTTATCCCATCAATGCTATGGGTATTTCCAAGGCTATGATGGAAAAAGTAGCGATTGCAGAAGCAAGAAATTTGTCCGACACCACTGTTTGTTTAACACGTTATGGTAATGTAATGGCTTCTCGCGGATCGGTGATTCCCTTGTTTATTAATCAAATCAAAAGTGGATTGCTGCTTACCATCACCGACCCCAATATGACTCGTTTCTTAATGAGTTTACATGATGCTGTAGATTTAGTTTTGTTTGCATTCGAACATGGTAATTCTGGTGACTTGTTTGTTAATAAAGCGCCTGCCGCGACCATTGGTGATTTAGCCCAAGCCGTCAAAGAATTGGCCAAAGCTGATAATGAAATTAAAATTATAGGTACGCGTCATGGGGAAAAGCTCTATGAAACGCTTTGTACACGCGAGGAAATGGTCAAAGCAGAAGATATGGGCGAATTTTATCGTATCCCTGCTGATAACCGTGATTTGAACTATGCGATGTATTTCTCAGAAGGGGAACAAGATGCAGCAAAAATTGAGGATTATCACTCTCACAATACGGAACGTCTAGATGTAGAAGGAGTAAAAAAGTTGATCAGTGGCTTGGGATTGGTTAGAAGAGAGATTTTTGGTGAGAGTGTGGATGAGTTTTTGGTCTAATCTAGATCATCAATTAGTTTGAGGTTTATTCAATATCATTTCACAATTCAAATTCACAGCCCAAAATTTTAAAAATGCTTATAACCGGCAATACCCATACCGACTTGCGGGGAACAATACGATTTGTAAACGACTTCGATATGTCTCAAGTAGTTCGAATGTATTGCATTGAACCAAAAGTCGGTGTCATTAGGGCATGGCAGGGTCACAAGAAAGAAACCAAATGGTTTTATGCTGTGAAGGGTAGTTTTATGGTGAAGACCATAAATATGAATTTAATAGGAAAGATGGAATATCAACTGATAGATTTGGAACCCAAGGTTCTTGAAATTTCTGGAGGGCATTACAACGGATTTGAACCATTGGAAGAAGGAAGTGTACTGATGGTTTTTTCAGATTTTGGATTGGAGGAGTCTAAGCGTGATGATTTTAGAGAGTCTTTGGAAAACATAAATTGGTGAGACTAGAGCGCGTATATTTCATACCTATTCACACTTAATAGTAGACAATACCCGTTTGATTAGATTCATCCACGTTCTAAAATAAAAAATAATGAAAAAAATAGGCATCACAGGTCAAAGTGGATTTGTTGGGTGTCATTTGTACCAAACGATTAATCTTTTTAAAGATGAATTTACGCTTATCAATTTTAATCGTTCTTTTTTTCAGGATGATGCAAGCTTAGACAAATTTGTAGTTCAATGCGAAGTGATTGTACACTTAGCTGCATTGAACCGCCATAATGACCAAGAGGTCATCTATGAGATGAATACGGGTTTGGTGAAGAAGTTGGTGGCATCACTTGAAAGAACGAAATCCAAAGCACATATCATCATTTCTTCATCTACCCAAGAAGAACGCGATAACCTATATGGTAAATCCAAAAAAGATGGCCGCTTGATGCTTTCAGATTGGGCGAAAAAAGCAGGAGGGAGGATTACCGGTATGGTGATACCGAACGTATTCGGACCTTTTGGACATCCTTTTTATAATTCTGTAGTGGCCACGTTTTGTCATCAAATTTCACACAATGAAACACCCAAGATAGAAGTGGACGGAAAATTGAAGTTAATTTATGTGGGTGAATTGGTAGAGGAAATCATCAAGGCTATTCGTGCTGAAGACAATACCCATGAGCTTCACATTCCCCATACAGCTGAAGCTAAGGTATCTGAAATTTTAGCTCTATTGCAACACTATAAAGAAGTCTATCAAGAAAAAGGAGAATTTCCAGCCATTAACAGCTCATTTGAACACAAGTTGTTCAATACCTACCGCTGCTACATGGACATTGCGAATTACTTTCCTCGAAAATTTACTCAGCATACCGATAACCGAGGCGCTTTTGTAGAAATCGCCCGTCATGGCATAGCTGGACAAACCTCATTTTCAACCACCGTTCCAGGTGTCATTCGAGGCAATCACTTTCATACCCGCAAGATTGAGCGCTTTGCAGTAGTTAAAGGAAAAGCCCTTATCCAACTCCGCAGAATCGGAACCGATGAAGTTCGCGATTTTTACCTAGACGGTGAAGAACCCGCCTATGTTGATATGCCTATTTGGTACACGCATAATATCAAGAATATTGGCGATGAAACTGTGTATACCATTTTTTGGATCAACGAACCTTATGACCCAGCAGATCCAGATACTTATATAGAAACTGTTTAGAATGAAAAAATTAAAAGTAATGACGGTTGTAGGAACACGACCTGAAATAATCCGATTATCAAGAGTCATGGCAGCATTAGATGCAAGTCCCGCCATCGAACACATCACCGTTCATACGGGTCAGAATTATGACTACGAACTAAACGAAGTATTCTACGAGGACATGGGTGTTCGTAAACCAGATTATTTTTTAAACGCCGCGAGTGCAACAGCTACAGCTACCATCGGGCAAATATTGATTAACATCGATCCCATTTTGGAAGAAGTTAATCCAGATGCCTTTTTGGTCTTGGGAGATACCAACTCTTGTTTGTGTGCCATCCCGGCCAAGAAGCGTAAAATCCCTATTTTCCATATGGAGGCAGGCAACCGTTGTTTTGACCAGCGTGTGCCCGAAGAAACTAACCGGAAGATTGTTGATCACATTGCGGATATCAACCTAACTTATTCAGATATCGCCAGAGAATACTTACTCCGTGAAGGTTTACCCGCAGACCGTATTATCAAAACAGGTTCACCGATGTTTGAGGTGCTAAATCACTACATGCCGAAGATTCAATCCAGTGATGTATTAAATCGTTTGGGATTAGAAAAAGGCAAATACTTTGTTGTCTCTGCCCACCGAGAGGAAAACATCAGCAACGACATGAATTTCTTTGGTTTACTAGAATCTCTAAACCAAATAGCTGAGAAGTATCAATTTCCGATAATTGTTAGTACCCATCCACGCACACGGAAACGCCTGGATCAATTAAATCAGGGCAAACCCGATCAATCCGTGTCATCCTCGTACCATCTTCATTCGCTGATCCAATGGCAAAAACCCCTCGGATTCTCCGACTACAACGCTTTGCAAATAAACGCCTTTGCCGTCCTATCTGATAGCGGTACCATTTCTGAAGAATCATCCATTATGAACTTTAGAGCACTTAACATCCGCGACGCCCATGAACGCCCCGAAGCCATGGAAGAGGCCTCTGTAATGATGGCCGGACTCAACCCCGAACGAATCCTTCAAGGTCTAGCCCAAATAGAACGGCAAGTAATTGGCGGAAGATTCGCTAACAACCAAACGCAGCTTAAAAATCACAGTTCAGAGTTCACAACTCACGGCTCAAAGCTGACATTATTCCGACCCGTCTCCGACTACACCATGCCAAATGTCAGTGAAAAAACGGTGCGAATTATATTAAGTTACACGAATTATATCAAAAGAGTTATCTGGGGTGAATAGACTGATTAATAAAGGAATTGAATTTATTAATCAATATAGAGGTTGGAAAACCTCTGAAAAGATTGTTGTTTTTGAGTCGGATGATTGGGGTTCAATTAGAACATCATCGAACGATGCACTAAAAGATTTAAGAAAAATAGGTGTTGATGTTGATAAGTGTCATTTTATGCTCAATGATGCTTTGGAGTCAATTCAGGATTTAGATAGCTTATTTAACGTTCTAGTTAAATTCAAAGATATGCGAGGGAATCACCCTCAATTTACTTTTAATGCGATAATGGCAAACCCTGACTTTCAAAAAATTAGAGAATCAGAGTTTTCAACATTTTTTTACAGGCCATTTACTGATGAATATGAAATTCATTTTTCTCAAAACACTCTTAAAACTTGGCATATAGGTATTTCCGAGGGAGTAATGTATCCGCAATTTCACGGGAGAGAGCATGTGAATACTAAGCGATGGCTTACTGATTTAAAGAATAAACGGAAAGATACACTATTAGGGTATGATCACTCTATGTTTGGAATAAGCGGTCATATTGTAACAGAAAAACGTGGTTCATACCTAGCAGTATTCGATGAAATTGGGCATGGTAGCATATTAATAGAACAAATAATTGCAGACGGTTTAAAGATTTTTAAGGACACTTTTCAATTTTCACCCAAGACATTTATTGCTCCAAATTATATTTGGGGAAATCAAGTTGAAGAGGTTTCGAAAAGATATGGGATTCAGAGTATGCAGGGATCCTCTTCCCAAATTTTACCAACTATTCACGAAAAAAAACAGGGAGTTGTTAAAAATTTTCTTGGTAAAAAGTCTAAGTCACAGATAGGATATCTTATTAGGAATGTACTTTTTGACCCATCTTCAAATTTGAATAAAGATTGGGTTGATTCAGCTTTAAAGCAAATAGAATCATCTTTTAAAAATAACAGACCAGCAATTATTGATACTCACAGAGTAAACTACATAGGTTCTTTAAATCTTAAAAATAGGGAAAGAGGGCTTCAATTATTAAGCGATTTAATAGATGGGATTTTAAAAAGATGGCCGGATGTTCAATTCTCAAATTCTGAGAAACTTGCTGAAAAAATTTATAATTGAAAGAATTCAATATGAAAGTATTAGTAGTAGGTGATTTTTACCCAAATTCCGAACTAAAAAAGCAACTATTAAGTGATGAGCCAAGTAAAATATTTGGTAAATTTCACGATATTATTCAAAAATTCGATTTGGCTGTTGTTAACCTGGAGTCACCTCTAACAACATATGACAAAGCAATAAATAAGACAGGGCCTGCTTTAAAGGCAGATAAAGTATTTGCTGATTTTTTAAAAAAATCGGGATTTAAGCTTGCAACCTTGGCTAATAACCATATTATGGATTATGGCCCAAAAGGTCTTGAAGATACAATAGAAGCTTTAAATGATTTTGGACTGGGTCATGTAGGTGCAGGGGGTACTATAGACATAGCAAAGCAGCCATATATTTATGCTTCTAAGGAAGGAAAAAAACTAGCCGTTTTAAATATTGCTGAAAATGAGTGGTCAACCGCAAAAGGAAATGATCCAGGTGCTGCAGGATTTGATACGGTTTCAAATTTTTATTCTATACAAGAAGCAAAGACTAATGCAGATTTTGTACTCCTAATAACTCATGGTGGTCACGAAAACTACCATTTACCAAGTAAATCTTATAGAGACTTATTACGTTTTTTTGTGGATGCTGGAGCGGATGCCATAGTAAACCATCATACACATTGCATAACAGGTTTTGAAATCTATAAGGGAAAACCAATTTACTATTCAATTGGAAATTTCTTGTTTGACAAAAAGAGTAGAGATTTTACTCATTGGAACAAAGGTATAGCGGCTGAAATTGATTTTTCAGATAATAAGATTAACGCAAGTACACATATTTTTTATCAATGTGTCAATGAAAAACCTTTTGAACTACTGGAAGGGGATATTGCTGATCAAGAGTTAATGCAATTGGATTCATTATCTAATATTATTCAGAATGATGATGAATTGGATAGAGAGCTTCTAAAGTGGATAAGCAGAAGTCAGAAATATTACAATATTAATATTGAGCCCCATTCTATTAGAGTACTCCAGGCTTTGCAAAACAGAAATCTTCTCCCAAGTTTTTGGACGAAAAGAAAGAAAATGTATTTATTAAATATGTTGAGGTGTGAATCGCATAGAGAAATGTTAATCAAAAAACTAGAAAATGAAATTAGCAATTCATAACAGCATCTCTGGTTTCCACCCACGATGGGTTGCCTATTGCGAGAAAAAGGGAATTCCTTATAAACTGGTAAATTGCTATTCCAATGATTTAATAGAGCAGCTCAACGACTGCAAAGCACTTATGTGGCATTTTAATCAGGGCACTCATAAAGACAATATTGTAGCAAAGCAAGTTTTGTTTGCTTTACAACATATTGGATTTGTAGTATTCCCTGATTTTCGTACAGCTTGGCATTTTGATGATAAAGTTGGGCAGAAATATTTGTTTGAGTTAATTGGAGCGCCATTAGTTCCAAGTTATAATTTTTTTGACAAAACAGAAGCCATAGATTGGCTAGAATATGTAACATTTCCCAAAGTGTTTAAACTCCGTGTAGGAGCTGGCTCACAGAATGTTCGCTTGATAAGGAATAAGTCGCAATGTCTCAAAATAATAAACAAAGCCTTCGGCAAAGGCTTTCCTAAGTATGACGCATGGGGTAGTTTAAAAGAACGTTTTTATAATTTTCGAAAAGGTAAAATGCCATTCTTTGAAGTACTGAAAGGCGTCATGCGCTTGTTATATGCACCATCGTATGCACGATTAGGCGGCAATGAGGTGGGATATGTATATTTTCAGGATTTTATTCCCAATAATGATTCAGACACAAGAATTATAGTAATTGATGGTAAGGCATTCGGATTAAAGCGTTATGTGAGAGACGGTGATTTTAGGGCTTCCGGAAGCGGTAATTTTGCCTATGCAAAGGATCTATTTGATGAACGTTGTGTAAAAATATCATTCGAAATCACATCTAAATTAGGTTTGCAAGTTGCTGCTTTTGATTTTGTTTTTGATGAGAATAATGCCCCCTATATTGTTGAGTTAAGTTACGGATTTGTCTCTCAGGTGTATGACCCTTGCGTGGGTTATTGGGATTTAAATTTGGTTTGGCACGAGGGCAAAACCATTAAAGAGGAGTGGATGGTGGATTTGGTTTTAAAACAAATTAATGAATCCTAATAAGAAAAAAGTATGGTGTTCTCTTCATTGCAATCCGTAAGTATTAAGTGCTAAATGGGTGCGCTGGCATCTAAATGGTGTCTTGTAAACTAAACCACACGAGGCAATCGAATTTGCTGATGTATTTTTCAAATTCAAGTAATATTTAAGCGGCTTGAAAACAATTTTAATTGTAATTCCAACACTGGTTGGAGGAGGAATGGAAAGGGTAGCTATTGAGTTTGCAAATCATTTTTCTAATAAACAAGAATTCAGGGTTATAATTTTAATGTATGGAAACAACTTAGGTTCAAGCTACATATTATCAGATACAATTCAAATACTTTATCCGAATAAAAAATTTAATAATAAAAATCGAATAATTAGTGCGCTTAAATCACTTTGGTTCGTCCGCATTTCTGTCAATAAAATAAAACCAGAATATATATTAAGCTTTGGTGAATATTGGAATAATTTTGTTTTATTAGCATTATTGTTCACTAAACATTCTGTATTTGTTTTTGATAGATGTCAACCAGATAAATCTTTGGGCTTTTTTCATGAATCTTTGCGAAATTTTTTGTACAATCAAAGTAAAGGGTTCATCGTTCAAACTAATTATGCAAAGGAGGTTTTTTTGAAAAAATTAAACCACAAAAATATTACTGTAATTCCTAACCCTGTAGATTTCTCTAAAATTAAGAAAATAGATCAGCTAAGGGAGAATATTGTTTTATCTGTTGGAAGATTAATTAAATCAAAGAATTTTGATATATTGATTAAAATTTTTTCGGAACTCAACATAAATGGGTGGAAATTAGTAATTGTCGGCGATGATTTTAATAATCCTGATAGTATTAATTTTCTTAAGGATTATGTAAATGGACTAGGAAGTAACAGTAAAATCGAGCTAGTTGGACATCAAAGTGATGTTGAAAGTTATTATTCAAAAGCCAAAATATTTGCTTTTACTTCAAGTTCTGAGGGTTTTCCGAATGTTTTGATAGAAGCTATGTCTTATGAGTTACCTGTAATTGCCTTTGATTGTTCTGCTGGTCCATCAGAAATTATTCAAAATGGTAAAAATGGATTTTTAATACCACTTTTTGATGAACAAAAATTTTCAGAATCTCTAAAATTGTTAATGATTAATGATAATCTTAGAGTAAAGCTTGCAAAGAATGCAAAACATTTAGTAAAACGTTTTTCTATTGAGGATATCTCAAATAATTTGAAGACGTTTTTATCGAATTCGATTAATTAACATGAAGAATATATTAATTATAGCACCATTAACCCCACCTTACACAGGAAATGCCTTGCCTATAAAATACATTTTTGATAATTATAAAGTTGAACAAGGGATTGAAGTTATTAATTTAAGTAAGGGGAGTTTCAAATCTGGTTTTGATTCTTTTTCAAGAGTGGGTCAAATACTAAAAATTTTACTTAATGTCTTAATTAAGCAAAGGGGAAAGGACTTAATCTATTTAACTGTTGCAGAATCAACATTAGGTAATCTAAGAGATATTTTAATTTATTTGGTAACTTTTTTTAATAGTAAAAAAGTTATAATTCATCTACTTGGAGGAAACTCAATGAAGGTAATACTTTCAAATAAAAAGTCTCCTAGCTTTTGGGTTAATAAGTTCTTTATTAATAGATTAGGTGGTGTAATTGTAGAAGGAGGTTTTCAAGGTGAATTTTATAACAATGTCATTAAATCAACCAAAATTCACATTATTCATAATTTTGCCCAGGACTTTTTGTTTAGCGATGAAAATTCTATTAGAAGCAAATACACGCACGTTAAAACTTATCGAATATTGTTTTTAAGCAATCTTTTGTATGGTAAAGGACATTATGAATTATTTCAGGCTTTTGCAAGTTTGCCTAAGGATTTGCAATCTAAAATCCAAATTGATTATGCTGGTGGTTTTGAATCAGAGACTGAAAAGGATAATTTTTTAAATTTAATAAAATCATATCCACAAATTATATATCATGGACATGTGGACGGTGACAAAAAGGCAAATTTGTTCAAATCAGCACACATCTTTTGTTTACCTACTTATTACCCATTCGAAGGCCAACCATTTGTTATAGTTGAAGCGTACGCTGCTGGCTGTGCCGTAATTACAACAAACCACAGTGGAATTGGCTATATTTTTAAAGATAAAGAAAACGGTATTGAAGTTCAAAAGAAATCTGTTAAAGATTTAGCAGAAGTTTTGATTTCAATGATTAATCAACCAGAACTTATGTTATATTTGTCCCTGTTTAACAATATACAAGCTAAAGAAAAATATACATCAAAGGTTTATCTTTTTAAAGTGAATCAAGTTTTTAAGAAATTTATAAGTTAAGCTATACTTATTTAAACTAATTATGAAAAGACCATATCAAATTTGCAATAAAACTATAATGGACACCTCTGATCCAGATATAGTCTTTGATGAAAGCGGTGTATCCGATTATTACCACAATTATCAAAATAACATCCTTCCAAATTGGTATACTGATGAAAGAGGGTATAAACAATTAATGGAAATTGCAGAGAAAATCAAAAAAGAAGGAAGGGGAAAAGATTTTGATTGTATAATAGGCCTAAGTGGTGGACTTGACAGTTCATTTACTGCCTATGTTGCCAAAGAGATTATGGGAATTAGACCTTTACTTTTTCATGTGGATGCTGGCTGGAATACTGACAAAGCAGTTGGGAACATTGAAAAATTGTGTAAAGGATTAGGTCTTGAATTATTTACAGAAGTAATCAACTGGGAGGAAATGAAGGATTTGCAAAGGGCTTATTTTAAATCTCAAGTTCCTGGACAAGATGCACCACAGGATATAGCTTTCTTTTCGGGTATGTATAAGTTTGCACGAAAGCACAAAATTAAGTATGTATTAACAGGGGCAAATTATTCAACAGAATGTTGCAAAGAACCACCTGCATGGGGCGCTTATCCTGGTATTGATAAGTTTTTAGTGAAGGATATTTATAAAACCTTTGGAAATAATAAACTTAGAACTTTTCCTGTTTTGGATATTTTAGAGTATAAAGTTCTTTATCAAGTAATTTTTGGCATGAAAGTGATCAAACCTTTAAATCTTGTTCCTTACATCAAGAAAGATGCAGAAGATCTACTTTTTTCAAAATTTGGATGGGAAAAGTTTCAACATAAACATCATGAATCACGATTTACAAGGTTTTATGAAGATTTTTGGTTGCCTAAAAAATTTGGTTTTGAAAAAAGACGAGCCCATTTTTCAAGTCTAATACTTACTGGTCAAATGACAAGAGATGAAGCTGTACATCGTATTTCAAAGCCTGAATTAGATGAAAAAACATTAAAAAATGAATTTGATTATGTTGCGAATAAATTAGATTTTGCAGTTGATGAATTGCAAAAAATATTTGAAGGCCCAAATAAAACCTTT